>Ga0209700_100135_pt1 | contig 112050 bp, 51 predicted proteins | sample SiratroredBW_FD_187528 | JGI IMG/M metagenome (GOLD analysis project Ga0209700, IMG submission 187528) | Root nodule microbial communities of legume samples collected from California, USA - Siratro red BW (SPAdes) (version 2) | ecosystem: Host-associated > Plants > Roots > Nodule | place: USA...
AAAGAGATTTTAAATGTATTTTCTTTTTTTCTTTTCTTCTTCACTGAACGTTTAAGAGGAGATGTTGTTATTGTAAGATTGAGAGTTATTGGATTGTTTGAAGAATCTTCAAGGATTTTTAGAAAGAAAAAGTACATTTCAATTCAAGTAATGAGAATTATTATTATTATTATTATCATATATATATAATATAGTGTTTTGTTTCTTAAATGTGTTGTTGATTGTCATTATATAAATAATGTATATAAAGTAGAAATATAAATGCAATTGATGATTCTAAAAGTATATTGGAGTTGTTTTGATTATTGAAAGTAATTTTTAAAGAATTTTTAGAAAGAAAATATTTGCTTCAATTCAAGTAATGAGAGTTATTATTACATGTGTACATTTTATTTTTTCTTGAATGTGTTGTTGATTATGATTCTAATGGTGTAAAGAATATACGTATTCTATAAATGGATTATAATAATTGTTGTGAATGTAATTGATGATTTGGTATCATTAGAGGTTGTATTATTTACATTAATAATTATATAAGAAATACAAAATTCTTAATTGATGCTGATAAATGTTGGAACACGTTATATGAGTAGTCACTTAAGTGATACTCAATCAATATGCATTAAATATTTTATGTTAGAATAAGTTGTTCACTTAAATAACATATTGTATAACTAAACAAGTTAGATGACATGAGTAATATATGACTATAACTCAAATAATATAGCTTAAATAACTCATATAATATAGCTTAAAATGAGACAAATACTAAATTGATTCTCTCTCTTCCCAAATTGCTAAGCATTATATTAAACAATAACTCACTTTATATGACTTTTTGATTAGAGTGTTATATCAAATACTTATGCCTGATGAAAAAATAATATGATATGTCATAGATAAATAACATTACATGACATGTAACTTAAGTATTCAAATATTCAAACATTAGACAAACGTTTAAGCATCCAACTAAAAACGGTAGAATTAAAAATAAAATATTTATTTAGATTAAATGTAATATAACTATTATATTCAATTTACGTATTGTATTTTTAAAATACTTACTTCAATATATATATATAATTTATTATTTAATATTTTTGCATACAATCATTTTTTGCCTTTAATTAATCTCATTCTATCACAATTTTCTTGTCGTAATTTTTTCCACATCACTAGTTTATATATAATGTTTTAGTAATACCACACATACATTATATATATTAATACTAGTTAATATATAAAAATGATATATATATATATATATTATTTATATTTTATATATTTAACAATAAAGTTTATAATATAACATCATATTATTAAAATAAATCATATAAATTAGTGATGTAATAACAAAAGGTGAGAAGAAAATAAGGTAAAAATGAAACAAAAATATATAATAAATAATATTTTAATTTTTTTATATATTTTTAAATGTTTTATATTTTTACTAGATAAATTTTATAAATTAGATTTAATGTTAAATAAACATTTTAAAAATGCAATTAAGTCATGAAGTCATGTTTATATATATAAAGTAGTTTTTCATTATGACTCAAATAAATTAATTTGTATGTGAACAAACTGAAGAAGCACCATGATTTGTATATTTTGTAAGCACATTTCATTATTTTTATTACCTTTTTGAATTATAATCACAGTCTCATCACAAGGAAACCTCTCTAGTCTACATACATGTCACATCAACATTAAAATGCCTCATCAAAGTTATCATGCCATATCACAAAAACAAACTACAATTGAAAAAAAAGATAGAAAACTATAATTGAAATGATATATTAAACATTATAAAAAAAATGTATAATGAAAAACAACCTATTTCATTATTTGTACCACATATTTTATTTAGATTATTTTCTTTTTCTTCTTTTTAACAATCTACATTTTTGGCTCTCTGTATACGTGTTGTTTGTGCCGACAACTATTTTTGTTTGCTCCTTCACTTCTGTGCGGCAACCTTGTCCCACAAACACAACTCCTCCACTTTTCCTCTAATATTTAAGATTAAAAATAATGTCATAACCTTTTATTTTATTTTATTTATGTTTAATTATTGAATCACCTGATATTTTTTTCTAAAAGAATATAATAACGATATCAGATCCATTAGATAGTCTTAGTATGACTAAGACATATATGAAATGGATAAAAAATTCTAACTTTATAGATTTTTTTGTATATGATAAATGGATAGTAATTTTTATATAAATTTGTTGATTATAAACATGTGGTAGTTGGAGACAAAAATTTCATCTCAACTTTACTTTTGTGGTTGAATAAAATGTGATTTAAGAAAATGTCCCATTCAATATATTGAATTGGGTTTAGAAATAGAGAATATTAATACACAAATTTCAATCTAAAACAAGGAAAAAGTTGTTGTGATGATTGTGATGAGAAATGTAGAAGAAAAAATCAGCTAACAGGACTTTATGATAACGGAAGAAATAGTCCATTATGAAAGCAACATATTAAAAAAATTATATATATATATATATATATATATATATATATATATATATAATTTGTGATGAAGTATTAATTTAATAAATTCTTAATAAATGAAAAATTAATTTACAAACTAAATTATGAATTTTATTAGATCAAATAAAGAAGTGTATTTTAATAATTTTATGTAAAAAGTAATAAAATATCATAAAAACACCTTCATGTAAAATTTTAGAAATTTAAAATAGTAATTTAATAAATCAATATATTGTTTGATACGATTTTTTTTTTTAAAATGACATTTTAAGAACGAAACCATCTGCAAGAAATTTTAGGGTGAGAATACACTACTATCTATTTTGGTTTATGAATAAGTTTTTTTGTTTTTATTATCAAATACCACAAAAGGTTGATGAAGAGAGTCTATGCAACAATTTATTATAGTTTATGAATGATTTTTTTTTATCAAAGACACAATAAATATATTGTTGAAATTGTTTATATTAAATTAAAATAAATATTCATTTTATTTCTATTTTAATTATTAATTATCCCTCCTAATGTCTATATGTCTAGTAAACAACATTTAATTGTAATGCACCATTTCTTAGAATAGAAAATAAATTTTGTACTATGGAAAACTTTAATGAAGCAACCTACCATTACCTGACGGGGAGAAGTATAACTAATAAATATACTAAGAAGGTTAATGTTTAGGAGTTTATAATTTATAATAATAATCAATTTTTTTTCTTAGACCCGTCCTAATAAAAAAATAAACTTGTAGTAAGGAAAAACTTTCACAAAACAGTATAAAATAAATTGATGGAAAGAATAGTAACATATTTATATATATATTATCTATAGGATTTTGAATTTTTTATAGATATTTTATATTTGTTATTGATTATATTGAATGAAATGAAACAAGAATTTCAATATATTTGTAATTATTTAAGTAGAGGATGTTGGTTGAAAAATAATTGAAAGATTAAATAAGAATGAGATTTTGAAAGAAATTTACATAAAAGATTGAAGTTACTTTCAACTAAAAATCTTAAGAAAATGATATATATTGCTTATTTTTTTTATTTATATTTAATGAATGTTTTAGACTCACACTTATTTCTAACTATAAACAAAACAATCAGAACTAGAAAAAAAAATTGTGGGTAAACCTAAAAAATGTTATTTTCTATACTTGTTTCATGGTAATGCTATAAATTAACATATGTAATTGATGTTAAAATGCAAGTCCAAAAAGGTTATCTTGCAGAGACAAAATTGACTTCAGATAATTGATTTTGCCAACACCTTTGAAATTTTCATGCTTCTTATTCCAAGCTATAAACTACTTCTTTACCATTATGTACTTGGTAGAAACATAAGGAAGGGTTCAAAGGACATTAATGAAGAAATGAATGCATATCGAGCTTTTAGTGAAACTTTCAAAATCATATCCATCAACGTAGCCACTGTAATTACCTAAATAATTGAAGCAAAAAATATGAGCAATTTCCCTTTTGACACTCAAATTTTTCTATCACTTGCTATCCTTTTTTTTCGGCTCTACAATGACTTCAACAACCATTTTCTAACCTTTCTTGAGTGTAGTGGATAATTTAACTCTTCACCAATGTTTTAATAGTAGGTAATACAAGTTAATATAAATAATACTCTCTCTTTCTTGAAATAAATATATATATAATTTTTTAAAGTCAAACCAATTTTTGTCTCTTACAAACATGTCATAAAGAACCCTTGGACATTTAACTACACCTCTAACAAAATTTGATGAAAACTTAATGAAAATATTTAATATATGAAGATTGATAACTTTTGTCTTCAACTTATCAAAAACGAAATTCTGTTGTACTAGAAGCATATTTGCCCAAAATATTTTAGCATATAACTTAGAAAAATATGTATGAAAAGTGTGGGGTTAAATTTTATTATTGTTAATAATTATTTGAACAAGTATTTGATACTATTTTCATTTATATATATGCGACCTTTTTTTGTAGCAATTATGACACGTGGACCAAAAGTTTAGTCTTGTGAAATTGGAGAAACATTTAAAGAAAAAATTTGCAATTTCACAAACTATATGGATCAAAAGTGAATTTCAATATTTTTTATATATAGAAGTAACAATAAAATTTGAATTTAGAGTTTGGTACAAATTATCTAAACTATTACAATTATATTACCACGTTTCAGTGAAAATAGCGCCAAAAAATATTATTTATTAAATATTTTATTCTTTAAAAGTAAATATAACTTGGAAAATTTTCAGATTTCTGAAAAAAAAAAGGTTAATCTGTGTGTAGGGTGAAAAATGAAGGCATGGAATGTGTTTCATCCCTATAAATTGTTCCACTGTAGTGCACATTTTCCGCAAAACATGCATCACCATTGCTTATAAAAGTTGGACAAAATTGTAAAAGGTCCAACAATCAATGAAGTGCCTGAAACCAAGATAACTAATTGCTTGTTCACTCTCAGAAAGGTTTGTGAAACAAAACCAAATGAAACTTGAGAAAGTTGTTGGCACTCATCTTTTGTTCTTCACCTTCCAAAATTAATTTGTTTATCCTAATAGAGAGGCATAGGCATGTGCATGTCTATGCTTAAACAACATTTGGGACCACATAAAGAGAAGAAAAAAAAATTGAAGTACACATAGTAGCATTTAACTTCCAATGTTTGGTCATGTGGTTAAATTACCAAGCCAAAGAAGCATCCAATGAGAGCCAAGAACATAGGAAGTAGAAAGATTCCCTCCTGAGGCCAAAAAATGAAAGAAAAAAACAGACAAACTAGATTTCAAGGAGGAAAATATGAACATGAATACATGTATGGCTAAAGAACTGTTTATCCTAAAATGTTCCAATCAATCTTCTCAATATACAGCTCAATTCTGAAGCTACTACTTTGAAAATATGAACACTTAAAAGAGCCATTGAAAAGCTAGTTAGAAGTGCAGCAGGTCCATGCAGAAGCTGTGTACAAACTTGTATCCTTCCATCCAAGCCTTAATGTGCCATCAACTTGTGCAAGGGTATAGCCATAAGCTGGTGAAAACATGTTCAATATCAACTGAGCTTGAGCCATTGAATTGGCACTCATTGGAACCTGCACAAAACAGTGCCTTGCAAGCTCGCTTCTCCACTGCCTAAACTTGTCTTCACCACTCCTCTTAGGGCCTCCTATGGCCAACACATTGTTGATCTCCCTAGAGAGAAGGCCATGCTCCACTTTGTGCCTGTTTGCATCATCAAAGTGCAAGTATGCTCCAAGAGAATCAAAAAGGGTGGAGTAGTAGTGCAAGGACCCCACAAAACGGTCCAAGAAAGACCCTCCATGGTTCACATCCTGCTCAACCAAGGTGATGATTCTTGGCTCCAACTCCTCAAGGAGCCTCAGTGTTTTCCAATCAGGTCCAGTTGCATCGTACAGTGAATGCTGCAGCCAATGCACTGCCACTGCCTCGCCAGGCTTTACATGCAGCATGGACACATCAATGACTTCCCCGAACTTGCTTGCAATGGGGTGGAACTTCAATGACATGCCAAGCCTTCTTGCAAAGTTTGAGAGCTGTTTCCCAGTTTCTACAAGGAGTTCCATTGAGGTTCCCAAACATGTCATGGTGACCTGTGGTGGACCCTCCATTCTGGTGGCTAATATGTGGAAAAAAGCTGGCCATTGCAGCCCTTGCATGATGTCCAAGTCAATGATGTGAATGCTCTCACAATGGCTCACTGCCTCAAGGATTGCCTGGTTGGAAGTGAAGTGAGCAAATTTGATGAAAGGGGAAACGCTGTTGAACACTTGGAATGCCGAGTTAATGTTCCTGTGATCAACCAAAGGGGAACACACTCCAAGCCAAGAGTTCATCACTCTTCCAGTCATGGCCTTGGCAAAGTAAGCAACAACACGTTCAGCACATGATGCTTTGTAGGGTGAGGTCACTTGTGTTAGCTCTAGCAACATCCTATGAGCCTCATCCAGGTTGTCTACTGAAATTGCCACTGCACACTCCATCAGAAGGGTGATCAGGCTCAACCCTTGATCACAAACATTGTTGCTGTGATCTAAATCTGAGTGAAGATTGAAGTTGGGGGGGTCGTTGGTGATGGCCTCAAATTGGGGTCTAAAGCATGAAGCTTTTCTTTGACTGAAGTTGGGTAAAAGTGAGGGAACAAAGTTGTGATGGGAAACCCTTGTTGTGTTATTAGCCATCAAGCTATCAGAAGTGGTTTCTGGTAAGTCTTCAACAAGGTGTTTGGTGATGTCACCAATGTGTTCCTCCATCCAATCAGAGAGTTCATTCTGCCCAAAGTTTATGCAGTGGTTTTCTGTTGCTGGCTTTGGATATAGGTTTGATGGGGTTGGAGCTGAAAATGGCAAGTAAGTAGTAATATTTGAGTAGTGATGATCCCATGTTTCATGCATACGAATCATGTTTGGATTATGATTTGCATGAACCAGCTCGAATCCCACTTTCATCATAGAAGGATCAAATAATGCAAGAAATGTAACACTTATTATTATGAGATAAAGAAAAGAAAGAAGTAGGAAAACACAGAAGTGGAACAAGGGAGGAGAAGGAGTAAGAGGGGCTTTGAAGAATAGGGTCGTGTCACTTTTAAAGGCAAAGTTTGATGAAAAAAAATAAGTTTGTATTGTATTGTATTGTCAATGACATTGCCAATTCCAGGGGATGGCCGGCATAATAAAACCACTAAGAAAAAGATAGGTGACTAGAAGCTAATGATTACACGTCGATTTGGCAGTGATTTTACAATTATAGTAATGGAGTTAAATGTTTCTAAGCTTTTCCTTACATGGCTTAACTTGAAGCTATTTTTCAAAGGTGATGTGAATAGCTATGAGAGGGATGTTTTTGGTTTGTGGTTAGCATGGTGATGGAGAAGGAGCAACTACCCTATTTAAATAATAATATGATTATTGTCATCATAAACTGCAGTGAAAATTGCTTTTCAGTTGTTTATCTTAATGCTCTCTGACTTAGCAAAGCCACTGAGGAATTGCAATAATCAAAATCCCAGGTCACAGATTACGTTGGTTAATAGGAATGAAATTGAAATTATTGTTCATACACTACACTTTTATCATATGAGTTTAATGGTTTGCATAGTAAATATAGATAATCAACTAACAATTATCGTTACAAATATATAGTTTAACATTTATTATATATTATCATACAGACTGTTTACTTTTATTTTTTTTATTTGATGATTTCTGAAGTTGTGTCATTATTTCAGTTTACAATTATCACTGCTCTATGAAGATACTAAAACTTCTCTTAACCATTGTCAATCAATAATCTAGAGTTTGTTAATTGAAATTTACTAAGTATTTATAATACTATAAATTTATTAAAAATAACTTATCCTGTGTTATCCAATTCACCTTCTTTAGATAGCAATGTCTTTTCACTTGAACACTTTTCAATCTTCAAAAGTTAGATCCCTCCCATGCAGATATTTATTTAGTAACATAAGTTTATTTGAGTAATTAATAAAAAAAGTTTGAATTGGTGTAGTTAGGAGCATTCCTGTTTAAAAGTAGGTTAACCCCTTTTCTTTGATTATTGACTGAGAATAAGATATATTAATTGAGTAATTATTAAACCACCTTTTAGATGAAAGTGACGGGTATGTTAATTTATTAAGGGTGTATGGGTATGGAAGGACCGTCCCAATTATTTTACCATGCTACAATGACAGTTTAATATAGAAAGATTATTGATGTCTAATTGTGATTAGAATGCAAGTCTTGTGATTAATAAAGAAGATGAAGTTAAATATCATGCTTTAAACGACACGGCACATGAAAAATAATGGTATCTGTGGGCTGTATCATGGTGTTTAGTGGTATAATTATTAAGTGAGTTTGACATTTTCCTGATTAAGGCTGCTTCATAGGGAATGGGTTAATGGGTTTGGCTATGCTATAGAATGCCATAATCTTATATTTAGAAGAAAGTAAAGAAATAAAGCATGGAACCATTCAATACATTAAAAAAGAGAGTCAGTGTCACACTGTAAATGTGTGAAGAAATCAAATGTTGGGGCTAAAGGAGGCAGTCAAAATGGGTTGATTCTAGGTGAAACACTCTCCACACACAAGGTTAGTAACTCTAGGGCAAATTATCCATTAAAGGAGATTATAAACCCAAATTGTAAAATTATATATGTTTAATAGGATAAATTTTATATAACTTTTTATTTGATTTTAAACTTTTACGATATTTTATTTATATGTTAATGGTTTTATTTATCAATATTAATTTATTAAAGTATATATATATACACACACACACACACAAATATTTTAAAATAAATTATGGATTTAATTAAGTTTAAAGTTTTTTATAAATTTAGACATTTTTAATTGAGTTTCTTTTTTATTTTTGACTATTGAATACTCAAAATTTTTATATTTTCTAATTAGGTGATTGCCATTTGTCACATGTCTTTAATAAGTAATAAAATAAATCACTTGTTATTTAGTAATATCCTTTAAACCTTATATTTCTTAATAAATGAAGACAAGTAAATAAACTAACAAAACAAGATAACAGATACATCACTCAAAAAATTAAAAAGAATAAAAAAAACAAAAACTCAATTAAAAAATATAAAAAATTTGAATATTAAAAAGAAAAAAATAAAAAAAAATCAATTAAAAATGTTCAAATTTATGAGTGATTTAAAATTTAATTAAACCTAAATTATATAATATAAAAGTATCTAAATAGTAATGATAATAAACTTATTTTATATCATCGTCAATATCGCATATAAGTAAAAATAAAAAATATACATTTTATCTTATTATATAAAATAAAAATATATAGTTATGGTTTATAAATTGTTTGGCATAATAAAATAATATAATTGGTGTTTTATAATAAAATGTAAAAATAAAATCTAATAAACATTTGAAAGATATAATAAGGCATATGTCATCTCTCGAATCTCGACAGAATATTCGAATAAGTTTTCCTTGTAATGGTCCTGCACCGATCAATCATAACAGTCTCGTATATTTGCCAGCAACGGCTTCAAGTTTTTATATGAATACAACAATATTTAACTTTTTTTTCCTCCCTCCAATTTGTGTTGAGCTACTATCTGTTGCTTTCTGTAATTCATCACCCTAATTGGTAGGCTTTAAGTACGCATGATTTACAAAATGGAAAACATAATTTCAGCTGTAAATTCTTGATCAATTAATCTATTGCAAGTTTGACGCAAATTTCCACGTGATGCATGAAGCATGTTAGTATCAAGGGTAAAAGCAACGCATAGAGTAAGAGATACAAAAGGAAATATGTAATAAACATTGTGCATAAGAATGTAGGTAATTAATTACTCCTAAAAATACAGTATCATGTTAACTTGGCTAAATATTACAGAAGAATTCATAGTGTGCTGAAAAAAGTAACTCAAAGCTATACCAATCCAATAATAACAGGAAAAGTAATCCTCCAATTATGAAGTGTTAGCAATGAAGTAGACATAACCTTAGAGGAATCTCCTCCCATATAATAATAAATCAACGGACCATAACACTTACAAATTAATGATATTTTAAAAAATTCCAAACAGGTATTGTTCTTATATACTAAATACTTGTCAATCATTAAACTCCAATGTTACAGGGATAAATGCTTTGCTATCATTAATGTAAAAGAGAAGGCGAATATACAAGGTATGAGACAGACAATGGGTATATGTTTCAGTGTAGCATATGTAACAAGGGACACGGTGAGGAGTAAGAGATTTACAAATCAATAGTTGCGGGCCACTGAGGAAACTGGTCCAAGCCATTAGTGTAATGAAGAACAAATCCAAAGGCATCAAGAGTGAAATTTTAAAGGTGGAAAAAATGCTAGAGTTATGATTCCTACTCTGTCAGACTGGATAGATCACGCGAGAAGCTTGTTAGGGCCTGGGAGGAAGATTCTTGTCTCTGCGAGATACCTCTAACTTGGGTGGCAAGAGATTTAAAAAGCTTCCTTGAGCAGATGTATCAGACAACTCTTGTTCTGGTGTTTCTGATTCACAGTCAATCATGTCAGCCAGTTTTATCACTTTAAAAGATTTATGGTTATATTACACGCAAGAAACACAAACTTAAAGAAAACAGCTTGAAGGAATATAATGAATGGTCCCAAAGCGAGGGAAAGCCTACCGAAAAGTGACTTGATGGTTGGCCTCTTTGGTTTGGACTGTTTCTTCTTCAGTTCAGCTGTGAGGAAAGAGGAAACCAAAGTCAAGGCAAAAGAACAAAACACACGACCTTCCAGAACATTAAACGTAAATACAATCAGCACAAGAGACAAACACAAAAATTCAAAGACTTTTGCCTTTCAACATAACCCCACAAGTTTATGTTTCCTGCCAGAAAAAACATGTCACCCCGTTGATGTGAAACTGAGGTTTTATATATCCTTCCAATAATATCGGGCCTTCCACCCTAAGAAGATGGAAAGAATCATATGCCAGATCTAATCATCTGGACCAAGTTTAGCACATAATCTATTCATTTAAGAACTCTTGGTACATTAAATTCCCTGGAGGAAATTAACCAAAAGAATAATTCTTAAGATTGTTATTATTTGTTCATGTAATAACCACTTACTGACTTAAACAATCACAATTTTAATTAATGTATCTGCTGCGCCTTTAACCCCTGTTCACAAGAGGATGTGTAAAACGAAGGAAGATGGGCTGAGACTACATGGGCTAAAAGCATGGAAATGCAGAACTAGAAAGTGCGATATGCATAACCAAATGTCCACACAAGAGGACATTGGAGTGGAATACTGTGTCATGAGGAACGAGAGAGTGGCAAAAGGGCATGACAGAAATTGGGTGAGTTATTGGTAGGCATTTGCCTTGGGGACAGAGGTTGCATCCTGCAACTCTGGATGTTATGTTTCTTTTCTGCATTGCTATTTTCCGCTTTTCCTGGTTTCTTTTTTCTAAGTAATTGTTCTCCTACAAAAATGTTATCTATTTCCTTTCATATACTACCAGTTTCTATCAGTATCTAAGATGGAAACACATACACAAAGAGCTCCTCAACCATAATTCTCACAAAAATGATTCTAAATATCTAAATATTCCTCTTATAATAAAACTTATCTAACATAACAAGCACAATAGTTATGACATAGCCAAAATAGAACCCCCAACAAACATATAAACACAAACCAATTTGAAGCAGTGAAAAGCGAAAACAAGAGATGTACCCATCCCAGGAACTTGATAATCGTTGACAATTTCAAAGTTCTTGTATGTGTATCCAACAAAATTTAAGTCCTTAGATGAAAGCATCTGCAAGGACAAAGGAAATAGATAGGGGTGAGAAAACAACTGAAATTAACAAATTGAAGATTTGAAGATAGATAACATAAGGCAGCAAGAAAAAATATTAAAAAATTGTGACAGGTCAGGTAACACTGGTAAGTTTTTTATAAGGGTTAACAAGAATGCCTTGACTATAAATTAATATAATTCAGACTCAAGAACATATAGACAACCTATATCATGAAAGTTATTGCTAACCTAGTCCTGACGTTTTGGCAAAGCCTTAATACACATTTCAACACGAGCCATAACTTAGATTTCCTAAAAATTCAGGGAAAATGTGAATTTTTTGAAAAATTGTAAAAATAGCTAGATGTAGGATATAGAAGCCAAAACATTATTCATATCAAGAGTTTGAAGAAGATAAGTAATTCGCAAGGTATAAACAATAAAATGATGACTAACTGACTTTTCCTACCACCAGAGTCATGTCTATGGTTTGTACCATCTCAACAACTAACACAACTCAAGACGACAAAAAGATATACCAGCAGTCTACTCATAAATCACATCCATGAAGAGTAATTAAAGTAAAAAGTAATTCCAAGTATAAAATGATGATTAACTAATTTTCTTTGTACTTCCCTATTCTACCGGGGGCTGACACAAGCTCTATAGATAACTAGGTAACAATTTCCCACAGAGAAGGAAACGCCAAATATTACCTTCCTCCATGGACCAGATCTTGATGATGATTGAGTTTGGCTGTCAGACTACAATTGCAAAAGATAAAATGAGAATAAGTGGAACAAGGCACTTCTAACAACAAGCTACACAAAGCGAGAACGTAAGAGACTCAAATACCTCATCAAACTTTTCAAAATTTTGAGTGTCTAACTCATCATTGACCTCAGGAATAAATGCAGCTTCCATATGATACAGCTTATCCCATTCAACACCTTTGAAGAATGGATGAGCCTAAAGAAGAATACAGCAAAAAGGTAAAATCCATACCAAAAAGTATAATATAGCAAACAAATGAATTTAGAAATCACAGAGCATACAGCACCTTTATTTCATCTGCACCATTAGACCCCAGCCTCTGATTGACATTACACAAAAGCTTACTAATAAGATCTTTAGCTTCTGGGGACAGCCTAGCTTCTTCAGGAAATTTCAAGTAGGCTTTCCAATTTACTATCTGCACAAAAGAGAAACCAAGATTAACATTCTCCATATAATTAAGAAAAAGTTATACACAATGTTTAACAGGATTTTGACACTATAGACTGTAGGTTGCACTATAATACGGATCAAGTTAGAAAACTTTTTTATGGACATTGAGAGGAAAAACAAGTGATTTTAATGCTTGACTGAAAAAATGAATAAATCAAGAAAGATCTCTCCGCCAACCTAGCTCCAGCTTTGTTCTAGCACATTTTAATGCCACTCATTTCTACCTCTCCAATTTTAAGCTAAATATATATGCGTATGCTTCCAACCCCTCTAATTAACCATGTGTTTGGTTATCAGTTCAAACCATCCAAACAGATGTTCAATGCCAATGATACAAAATGTTTCTTCTTCATTTCATGCTTTGGAAAGTGTGAATTACCATTTGCAATGATGAAAACATGTTCCCAAACAAACTCTAAACTAATTGTTCTAACTATCTATACTATATTGTAACAGATTACCATTGATAAGAAAATCAAAAGAATTAGCTTCTGAAATCCAGGCATGGCTATCAGATTGCTTGTACTTCATAAAAAAATAAAGAATGCATTCTAGATATCAATTATGAACCACTCTGCACTTATAAAAAGTTTACTCTTTACAAAGTGAATGTCAAGCAAGCATAGTCAAAAGACACATTTCTTTCAAAATGATTACCTTCCTACAAGTCAACATTGGATCATCAGAATAAAAAGGTGGATATCCCACCAACATTTCATACATAATAGCTCCAAGTGACCACCTGTGAATTTCGTAAAAACCATCATTGCATCAAAATAGAATATGTAACCCATAACTTATATTCATAAATTCCACATAAATGAAGCAGAACCTAACATCCTTTTAGAACATTTGAAAAGGCAATAATAAGAAAAAAAAAGGAAAATTCCCAGATTGTAATGGGTAAGGAATTTGAATGCCAAACTAGATTGAAACTACAAAATTATTGAAAAGATCACCAGAAATGACAAACTCAAACGTTATGACATACATACATCATAGCATGAAGAAATTAATATTCGATAACATGCCAACATTCACACACATAAAACTCACCAATCACATTCCATCCCATAACCTTTCTTCAAAAGAACTTCTGGAGCAATATAATCTGGTGTACCAACTGTGGAATAAGCCTGCAAGGGTTTATACATTAAAAACTTGCAATCACACAAAAAAGATGCCTAACAACGACATCTTAAACCATTAGTTTAATGGAGCCATTTTTTGTTTTTTTTTTTTTTTTTTTTTTTTTATTTCGAGTTGGGTGAGGAGATAGGGGTTTGACATGTACAAATTATTATAACTTTTAACATTTCACTGCATCACAAGGAAAACACAACATCAAGTTTTACAGTTGTATGCACTGTCATAACAAATAAAAGGAATTAAAAAATAATAATAGCATTATAGCAGCGAACTTACAAGTGTTCTCCTGTTCATTTGCCAGTGTTGAAGTTGTTCTTGTTGTGAACGTTTAGGAGTTGTCCGCTCTTCATTTTGTGTAGTTCCATTCACATTCTGACCCACAGAAAAATCCTTTTCTTCAAGGGTATTGCAATCTAATGGTTTACAAAGTCCAAAATCTGACAATTTCAAGTGCCCGTATCTTTCAAGTAATAAATTGTCCGGCTTTATATCCCTGTAACACAAAATATTGAAGAGACAAACTTATACTATTTAACTGATGAAGTTTGCTTTACTTTAAAACATAAACACAAAAAATAAACGTGGCTTCATACATCAACAGTTTTCACAATTAGATCCTTTTTAAATTATTTTGGTAGCAATTATGTAAGCCTCACAATTGTAACAGTACATTCTGGAAATTAACTCAGTTATACCAGAATCAATTAAAAGATAACCCTGCATAAAAAAGTTCAATGTGGAATAACCAAGGAAATAGGACTTCTCTGGAAGTAAATGAACAAGTATATTCATACCTGTGTATATAATTGTGTTTATGTATAGATTCAATAGCCAGAACAGTTTCTCCTACATAAAATCTGGCTTCATCTTCAGTCAAGGTATCTTTTCTCATTAGTAGAGTCATCATATCCCCACCCGGTAGATACTCCATAATAAGATACAAGTATTCAGCATCCTGGAAAGAACAATAAAGTTTGACTATGCAATTGCTGTCAACCTCTGCAAGGAGATTCCTTTCAGCTTTAACATGCTCAACCTGAAAAAATAACAAATGGGAATAAGTATGATGACCTTATTGACCATAGGCATTTAAACTACTAATTTCTGGATAACATAATCTAGCTTGACCAATGATTGTAAACCTGGCCTCTGCGAAGCATTTCTGATTTTTTTAGCTTCTTCATTGCATACACATGACCACTGGTCTTCTCCCTACAGACTCTGACCTGGAAAACAAATTTCAGAGAAAAAGTGGGAGAGAAGAGATCATTGGATAATTCTGTCACCCTTTTACACACAAAATCCAAAAATGAATTTGTGGTTCACGAAAGAGTAGGTGCTTCAGCACATAAAATTTTCAACTTATTCCTTTTTTAAGATAGAAATCAGTCGTTATAGGTCGAAAATCATTGTTAATATTTTATTGAAATCAGTTTTTTATATTTTTTTAAGATAGAAATCAGCGCATGCATTCATCAGAAGTTCCAGGCAGAAAGTAAAGCCAATCATATCACGATAATCATATACATACCTCTCCAAATGCTCCTTTTCCAATCATTGTTAATAACTCAAAATCATCAACACCCATCTTATGCCTCTGAAGGCGCATATATTCAGTTTCCTTTTTCTCTAAAAATTTAAGCAGGTTGTTTTGATCCTCCTCAGAGACGTCAGCATCAGCCAACTTCTTTTCCAAGATGATTCGACTGTTATAAGTAAGTGAGGCGTTACAAAAGCTTATCATATGTTTGCCAAAGCAACTAATACAATACACATTAACATTCAAGCAAATTACAGTTTCAGCAATATTCACATGCACCTCAACATAAAGAAAACAGAGGAGTCCATCTCCCATAATAGTACGTTTCTGATCAACTAAATTATGAGAATTTTATAGCTACCACACTAGAAGAGTTTGTTATATGGGGCAATTACCTTGAATCTCATTAAATCTTTCCAATTTTTTTAGCTGTACAATGATCCCACTAAGGTTAGAACCTACAATCTCATGCATAATAATACACAACCCCTCATTGCTAGGCCAACCCTAGTGGTTCATTAAACTTTCCAGTTAAGAACATAGAAGAGAGATATCTTCCAACCCAGTAGATGCAAGTGCACATGCAAGCTTTATAAAAAAACAAAACAAGTAACCCGTTCTTTATATGGATAGTCCACCAAATTTCACGAAAACATCTAAACCTCCTGGTGGAAATAATAACAATGCCAAATTTGAGTTAAAAATACAAACGTTTTCAAAAGACCGAATTCAGTTAGACATAAACAACTTCAATTTTCAAGTACAACTCCTTTCGAAAGTTTCATCCTGTATTCTTGGATAATCCCACCTAAACCCAGAACAGCCAAGTGCCAAATTTAACTATCTTTCAGTACGAGTCCTATCTATGTGGTGATGGAAAAGTGCCACGGCATTACTAAAAACATATACTAGAAGATTTACAGAACTAGAGTCCAACATGATGAAAACAAATACCAACAGAGAAACACTCTATCTGACAAAATTTATAACACTTCAGAATCAATCGACCGCATCAGTTATAGAAATCTTATATAGAAGCAGCCTTATAGATGGACACAAGACAACTCTGGCCTCAAGAAAAATACTGAAAGTCCTTAAAAGAAAAGAGAGGAATCCCACAAAATGTACCCAAAAAACTATACCCATGTGGTTTGAAAACAAATGATGTTTCCCGATACATAAAACATTATCAGAATCAGCGATTAACTGAATCATACCGCTCCTTCCTCTCCTGAAGGTTCTTCATTTGCTCCTTGTAATGGTTTTCAATGTACTGCTTTGCTGCGGCCACCTTCTGTTTGGTGACACTGGAAAGCACTGCTTCATCCACGGCCGCATTCAAATCCTCATTTCCTCCATTACTATCCTCCTCCTTTTTCTTCGCAGCAGCCCTGGTCCTATCTCGAGGCTGGAACTTCTGAAGCCAACTCCTTGCAGAATCCATTTCCTCGCCTCAATGCTAAACAATCAACCTTCTAACCATTCCCGACACTTCATTCCAAACCCCTAAAAGGATAAACACAAAAACCCAATTGTAAGAAATCTTTATCAATAGGAGCACAACTCACCCCTACAATTTTCACACACAAAAAAGGTAACATATTTAGACTCATTTTCCAGAACTTTCTATTTTCGCCGACGACCATTTTCAACGACAAATATTTACGTTTTTCCCACGAAAAAAAAAAAAAAAAAAAAACAAACAAAAAAAAAAAAAAAAAAAAAAGCTCACTGAAAAAGAAAAAAAAAATTGAAAGATTTCCTTCAGGACACCTCAACTGCTCGATTTCAAGCGTTTCCAGGGCAAAACAGTAAACTCGATGCCCTCAATTAACAGAAGCTAAAAGGATTTTAGGGTTTAGGAACAGCGAAGAATAAATGAGAATGTGGAAAAACTGGGGTTCTACAAAAAAAGCTGAGTATTCGTATTACCGCGCTTTGAAAAAGCTTCTTCTTTTTTAGATCCCGCGAAACCCTAAAGAGAGGGAGAGAGTAGCAAATTGGTTGTGCAATGACAACTACAATGGCCAATGGCTTCAGTGAAGAAATACTGAGAGAGATCAATTTTGAGCGTTATTCAGTGTTTCAAGCTGTCGTTCTCTGCGTGTGTATGTATCATGATTCGTACATGACATGGCCTTCACCTTTTCTGCCAAATTTGCAACCAAATCTTCTTCTTTTTTTAATTCATTTTTTAAAAACAAAAAATGGAAAATTGTACCGAAAAATTTAAAAAAGGCAATTTTAGTATTTAAAAATTAGTTACTTTGGATCCCGCGAGAAACCGGTTCCGATTTCAGTGTTGTCCCATTTTTTACTAAAATAATTTTGTCTCTTTTGAGGAAATAATATTAAAATCATTTTGGGTAACTTTAAAAAATGTTGTGCAGCCATCATTTGGAGAAAGGTATCGTTTTTCTCAGCGAAATTGGTGGAGCCGCCACCACTGCCGCCGCCGGTGGCCGGCCTGAATTTTGGAAGCATGAGCATTGTTTTGTTTACAAAGTTTTGAGAAACAATAATTGATATTCCAATAGCAAGTTAGGATAACAATTGACTAAGTATTTTCCTGGTCAAATTTTGTTTTAAATGAAACAAAATATAAGGGAAAAACAGGGAAAATGTGAGAATAAATTATTGAATAACTTATGAATGATTTAATTAATATATGTTTTTTTGATTTGTTGAAATTGAGTTGGAAAAGTAAGAGTCAATTATTCAAAACCTACCTGCAACACTTTTACCATTTTCTTCTAGAGGTTTAATTGCACTTTAAAGGCAAAATGTGCCAAAACAAAATTGAAATGTAAGTTTAGGATCTAAATGAATGGGAAAACTTTAGGGATATAACTCGTAAAATTTTTGAAGGTTCAGCAAAAGGTGAAACTAAGTTATTTTTATTTTAGGAATCAATTTTACTTACTATTATAATTTAAAGCACTAAATTGGTTAATAATTTATAATTTCATTTATCATGTCGACATTTTTATTTATTTTAGAGACTAATTTGATCCTGTAATATGTTTTTTTTTTATCTAAAATTTAAAGTTTGATATACATTAAAACATGTATTTATAGTTTAATTAATGTATGATAATCACATTACAAATATAGAAAGGTAGTGACTGGAATTTTGTTTCTTTTCCCAAAACACAGTTTATCAGTTACTTATACAAAAAAATATTAGAATAAGAAAGAGAGCATTTATTAATTTATTTAGTCTCTTAAAATTTGTTCCTTTTATAAATAGATATCCAAAAGTACTCAAACTTTTTTATATCTATAAATAAACACTCTGAACTTTAATTTTGTTCAATTTTTTTCATTTTTTTAAATAGACCATAAAATATTTATTTTATTATAAATATTTTTAATAAAAAAAATTCTAACAGCTTTGAGTTAAATAATAATAGTAGTATTAATAATAATAAAACTAATAATGATAATAATAATAGTAATAAAAGTAATATTTTCATAAAATTATTTAACTTAAAACTGTTAGAAACATTATTTATAAAAAATTAATAAGTTTACAAAATAAATATAATTAAATTAAATTTCTAGTAACTATTTAACAAAAAAAAATAAGAATAAATTGAAACAAAATTAAAATTTAATTCATCCGGGATAAAGTTCCAGTATCAATTAAGAAAATTAAAAAAGGTAAAGTTTAGGAGATTAAATGTTCTTTTTGTATTAAATATACATTCAAATATAATGTTTTTATAGTTATTTAACTATATTGTTGGTAAATCAATTAACTTTTATAGGAAATTAATAACTCTTTAAAATTTATGTTATGATGACATTTTAATTAACTATTCCAGTTTAAAGCCATTACATTACTGCTTACAAAATAAACTTATCAAAACCCTCAACTCAATTTTTTCTTTTTTTCATTTTATATTCTGAAACTTAACTCTACTTAAGTAGGGAAGGTCATACATGCCTAAAATGTATGTTAAGTATGAAATGATTTTATTCCTTCTTTTATTATGATAAAAAAATTGCTCACACTATACCAAAAATATTACTTATGCCTAATTTTTTAAAAAGATTTTAATAATTTAATTACATTTTAAATATTTCACAAATTTGTGTATTTTTAATTAATTTTTGTTAAAAAAATATTAATGAGATTAAATATTTGAAATAATTTTTTATTTTCATCTAACTATTACGTTATCTTTACTATTAAAGGGATATTATAATTTTACTTTTATTTTCTTGTTTTCAATTTATTTATTAACTTATTTCTTCTTTATTGAATTTTCTGTAACTTGTTTGATTAAATCATTTTTTTTAAATTAGTTGACCAATAAATTAAAAAAAAAAAAAAAAAAAAAAGAGAAGTCGATTAAACGAGTTAGAGATAATAAAAAGAAAATAACTAGCACCCTGTTAACGGTAAACTTGAATAAAAATAAAAAATAAACATTGAATACTTAATTAAAAATGTTCACATTTTTAAAGTACTTACAATTTAATTAAGTCTTTTAATTAATTAGAGGAGTGTTATGAAATCTAAAGTTATTATTTTATTATTGTTTAGATAAGAAAAAAATACTATAGCTGGGTAACACAATTAAAGTAATTTCTTTGTTAAATTGAAAAAAAAAATAGTTAAGAATGTTGTTAGGTTTAAATTATTAATAAAGTTTAAATAAAATTAATAAATTAAAATTTTGTTTATTATATTAAAAATAAAATATAGCAATAATAGTATAATTTATTTAGTTATTAGAATTTGTTGGGGTGTGGGGTGTATATTTGTTATACCCCGAACAAAACGTTAAATTCAAATCTTTCGGCCTTCTACAGATAAATCGTGATTGGACCGCAAATACATTTTTCAAACCTAACGCAATATAACTTTAAAAAATAAAAATAAGGGTAATTTTTCCTATTTTGTCTCAACACCATCACTATCCCTACCTATTTTCTGTCATAAGATTTTCAACCTTTTTTAGTTTTTGGTACATATATTATTGTTTTTTAGTGGTGTAAAAGTGTCACAGAATATATGTATTAAGAACTGTTTGAAAAAATGTTTATGTTAACACTAAAATATAAAAATAAATGATTAAGTATAAATATTAAAATTAAAATTTAATAGATGCGGAAATAATTTATTAATTAATTCTTTAAGACCTTCTGCAGTTGAAGAATTTAGTCTTTATTAGAGTGAGTTTTATAAAACTTATTTTATGCACTAACTTTTCATCATTGTCATATTATAAAATTACTTTTTCTTAAAAAATGTTGTTTCCTACTCTTATAAATCATTTATAGTGTTTTTTTTTCAAACAAATAAGTGAATTGGTTTATTTAATTAACCATTTATATATTTCTCCATTAAACTTATTTTTTTATGTATTACTTTTATCCTCCTAATAGTAAATATTTTAAATTTGTATTTTTTTAACTTAATAATGTTTTAATATTAAATTTTAAAATGAAAAAATTTATTAATAAAAGTTAGATATTTATTTCTTAAATCCTTCCAAAATTTAGGTTTTTTTTTTTAAAAAAAAAAATCTATATCCTCTATACTATAGGTGTCCGATTAAGGGAGTGTACTACCATCATACCTTAATTAATATCTAAATAATTCTCAATTCAAAAAATGAAACTACTTATTTTCTACAAGTCTTATTTTTTTACATATTTTAGAAATATTAGTTGTTATTTGGATATGTTTTATACACATTTCAAGTTTAATATATAACAAAAATTTAATATTCGGATGACATATTAGTTATCAATTGAGCATATTATTTTTTAATTTTATTTTAATATTGAAATATTTATGTAATATCTAGTATTTTAGATGCAAACATTGTATAATTTTTGAATTTTATAAATGATCACTACAATAGAGATATAATAAATCCAAAGTTGTGAAAAAATATATAATATTATAAGAAATGTTATAAAATCGTTGATTAATAGAGTAATATTATGGCGTAATAGATAGTATGTAACTTATAGCATTAATAGAGTTTAATAAAATTTAAAATAATATTATGATGACGGGGTTAAAAAAAATTGTAGGTACTGTTATAATGTTAACAGTACAAAAATAAATATTATGATTATAATGTTAGACGTCGATTTGGGTTAAAGAAAACACATATAATGTTTTGTGTGAACAAAGGGTGTAGAAAAACATATATAAATTACTTGTGGCATATGTTTTATTCATAGTTTTCACAACTATGAGTAATACATTTAATGAGGGTTTAAATTGTTGGTAATTAAAAATAAAAGAAATTTATAGGTGTAACACTAAATCATTATAAAAAGTGCATAAAAACAATCACTTTTATAAGTATAACAAACATATTATTTGGTTGGAAAAAAATTGAAATAAAATAATAATAAAATGTGAAAAATGAGAAAAATAAAGTCACTCTTCACATTATTTTCATTGAGGATTAGTGAAGATGAAAATAAAAATAATGTTTCAAACATTTTTTATATAATTCTTTTGATTATTAATATTTATACTTATATAATAATAAATAAATAAAATTAATTATATAAAAATAAGATAATAAAAAATAATATAATTATAAAAATAAAATATTTAAAACTAATAATAATAATAAATTAAAAATATATTAATTTTATAGTTAAAAGATAAAATTATAATTAGAAAATTTTATTTATTAAAAATAATTCAAAATTAATTTACACTTATTAGATTATTTACAAACTTTTATAAACAATTCTCTCAAGTATTTTCAAATCTTACCATTTATCCATTAATCCAAACAACTTTACCAGTCACACACAGTCCACTTAAATTCATTTAAATCCATTTTCTTAAATCCACTTCTTCAACCAAACAAATTCTAAATTAATATAATAAATATATCAATTAATTAATTCAAAAATTTTAATTTAAACCTTAAAAGAAATAATTAATTATAATCAGAGAAGTTCTATACTCCAAAAGATAAATATTAATATTAAATGTTAAAACTTGAAGAATCTCCGTAATAATTACTAAATATATTATAAATTATAGATACAAATATGATATAATTAATAATTTCATCAACTATAATATATTATATAGCACTATTTGTGGATGTGTAAATATTGTAAGTGTATTTTTTTTTCAGATAACTACAAAAATACTACATTATTTAGGAATGAAATTTACAATTTATAAATACTTTTTTCTACCTGTCGAAAACGTTTTCTCAAACAAAATTATATCAGAAACATCAAATTTTAAGACAAATATCTCAAATATGATTGACTATTTATAATATCATCATGTGTGAAGGAAACTAAAATGAAAAAAATCAACAAGAGAGGATCTTAAGACAAGTTTCCGTTGATTGATTACCTAGTGACAACAAAGTTGGAACAATATTGCTGTCAAAATGGATGAACAACAGCTAAGTCAGGATATTAAGGGGACAATAAATTTGTTCCCAACAGTATCATGTGATGTCATGTTTCTATCAATCACTTTCTTTGACAAAGATGAACATCATTACTAGATACTTGTGTTTATGAAACATGTTAACATGTGTCTGATTATCTAACTACTACATAAAAGATTTTGTTAAAAAAAAAAAACATATTAATATTTTTATGTCTTGAAGAATGATCTTCGTAGTTTTCGACTATAGATATTTTGTTTTCAGTAAAAAAAAAAAAAAAAAAAAAAAAAAGAGAGAGAGATGAGTTCTATGCTACGAAATTTTATAATGTTTAAAAATATAAACAATATTTAAAACTATAAATAATCATTAAAAGGTTTTAAAATATGAAAGGAAACATGGTTGACAAATTAACATAAAAAATACAGTATCACGAGCGTTATTTTATGAAAATATAAAATTTATCTTTTGTTTAAGCAAAAGGGTAACCTATTTTTATGCTAAATGATATATATATAATTTATGAATTAAAAAGTTTTTTATTCATAATATTTGAAATACTTTAAAATAGTTCAATAGCATCATTGCTTTGTCTTACCAAATCATAGAGGTGGTGATTATGCTGATAGGCTACCACAATGTCTAAGGAGCATTAATTGCTAAGTGACTAACTTTTTGGTTAAGGGTGGATAAAGGTTGGTTAAACTGGAAACTACCTTTTTGTTGGAAACAGGTCCCCTCCTATTAAAATTAATTTAAGAATCTCAAATTTAAAGAATCAGCATCATTGGATTAAATAAGATTAAATTATAAAACAAATTGCTCATAATTAAGCTAGGAATGATTCAACATTTTTGTTTTTGTTTTCTTTTTTATGTAAATAACCCCTATGCTTCATCTTCTTCGCATCAAACATCGTGTAAGAGTTTAAAACACCATACGACCAATTCCTTTAACAGCAGAGCACCCCTCTTTTATATTCTCCTCACATATAAGCAACACATCCCTTTCTTTTTCAAAAGAGAAATACTAAGTATCATGAAAACTCATTGGAGGAAAATCTTGATGAATTTATTTGGAGGATTTCCATCAAAGGTTTATTTTTATTAATTCTTCTACTCATTAATTTTCCAATTATATTAACTAATTAATGTACTAATTTTACGGTGTTTTATTAAGAAAACAATATGCCCTTTTAATAAGAAGAAAAATAAGCATTGAAATAAAGTTTGCCTAATGTGTCTTCAACTTCTTCCACTTTAAAATGTTATGCGAAAAAAAATGTTTTGGATAAATAACTATAATTAATTTTATAAAATTTTAAATTTTAAAAAGTTATAATTTCATATTTTTTATATTCTCACGTGTCTCTATTCTTACAGTAAATATTTTAAAATAGTTAACTTTTGTTATATAATATAAATTAAATTACCCAGAAAAATTTTAAATTTAAGAAATTTGAATTGATTAAATTTATAAAAAAATAAAAACCTCAATCAAAGCAACTTAAATTTCTAACACTTCGAATTTCTTAAAATTGAAAAAAAAAAAAAATCATTCTCAAACACAACTTAAATTTCACCACTGTTGGTTAAAAGAAAGCTACTAACTTTCACTAATTCAATTTAGATTTAGATAAATATGTTGTGGTACATTAGAAATGGAGATGAAAAAGCTATTGTCTTCTTCCAAAGAATCCATGGTTCCCAACGATGCTTTTGCTACAAACAAAAAATATAATATAAAGAAAGAGACTATAGGATTGGATCAAGTGTTTTGACAATAGATGTGAATAACAAATGGTAAGAATGCAACTTTATATCTAATGTAAAGGTTTGCATCCATGATTTGTATCATGAGCTAAGATGTTAAGCTCAATAAATTCTTGAGTGTAATAGGGTATTTTAATCCATAATATTGCTTTGATATTATTTGTTAGGTGAAGCACTCATCACTAGAGCTAATGGGTAAATGTAGAATTTTACTTGTTTAGTTAACTATTTTGAAAGTTGTAAATCTAAGTTGAAAGGTTGCAATCATTGTAGGTGTTATGGGTTGGGATGCTAAACTCACCAAATTCTTTGGAATGATACCACTAAATAAAGTTTAAAATGCGACCCAAGACCAGTGAAACATGTAGAAACCCTAGCACTAGGCAGGAATATGGTTTGCATGCACCAATAGAAGAGGCAAATAATTAGTAATGAGCAAGTCAATACAGAAGGGAAAAAATCATTGGCAAAGAGGAGAGGAAACCATTACATTGTTGGGGTGGGGTTAAGCACACGTTTAAAGGATGTGGACTTAGTAATTTTTTTTTAAACATAATTCAGTAAAAATAAAAAATATGAAATGTAAGTTTCATGAGATTTTTATTAGAATATTAAAAAAAATTAAGCATTTCTCTTTATAATGATATCCATTACAGGACCATAAAAATTCTCCAAAGACTAAAAGAATATTGCTTAAAAAAAATCTTATTAGAGATATTTTTAGACGCACTAATTTATGTTGTAAAAGTAGTTTTTCTCCTATTTCTCTCCTCCCTTTAAAAAAATTGTTCTCATTCTAAGATCTAACTAAACGACTATAAAAATTTAAATTTAAAATATTTGTTAGTTATTGAAAATTTCACATCAAGATTAAATTATAATATATAGATAAGATTAAATTATAATATATAAATAAGATGCAAACTCTATCTTAAGCAAACCAATTATTTAAAGTTGAATTAGACAATGCAAAATTATAGTGAGAGTTAGTTAACAACACAACCACTAAAATAACCTTTAATAACATTAGACTGTAATTCATCTTAAAATAATTGTGGACCTAAGATATACAATGTTATTGCTTTAAATAATTGAGGCGTTGGTTTTTTCGTTTAACCCTCTTCCTTTAGAGACAAATTAATATTTATTAATATCCTTCACAACTTTTAGGCACAACTAATTCAAGGGATATAATTTCGCAACTTCGAACTACTAAGAATCTAATATTTGGAGTTACAAAAATATGGTTGAGACACGTGTTTTCAAACTTGCACTTTTTACCCAACGTAAAGATAAAATAAATACTCTTCATGACTAGTTTAGAAATAACTAATTTGTAAGAAAGTTACAGTAGACTATACAGAAACTTAGGTATTCATAGTCATATATTGTGTTTCCAAAACACTTATGTTCTTGGACTATACAGAAACTTGGGTATTCATAGTCATATATACTGTGCTTTCAAAACACTTGTGTTCTTGGACTTATACGTATGTCATCATGTCAATTACGTATAAGTGGTCAGGCAAGAGCACAATTATAAGATCATTATTTAGTTGTTGATATATTTGAGGTTATACAAGTGTATTACTTTCTACCCATTATCATAATTGAGGCACATGAATGTTTATATTTAATCTTTCTCTTTAGCATTATCGCTAGTTTTTCTTAGTTTTATAGTTACTTAGCTTTTGCTTCATATCAATAAGCTACTCTAAAATACCTAAAAACTACCATTGCAGCTATGATTGATGATATTGATCAAGACATATACTCATCGAACCTAAAAGATACCAACAACTATATATGGCCCTGTAAGTTTCATAATTTTACTCTAGAAAGTAAAATTATAAACTAAATAATATTCTAAATATTACTGTTAATATTTTGAGATCATCCAACAAAATCCTTAAGCCGCGTGGACCTCTTGAGGCCATCCTATCATCTTTCCTCTTAAACTTGTTACAGACAATTGGGTATAAAGAAGTACTAGGTAGAAGCCGGTAACAGCTTAAGAAATAATGCATCATGCTAGCAAAAGTATTAACCCTTAGTAAGTAGGCTTCATTTATGGTGTGACAACGGAATACAAGTTATCAGCGAAGGCCGGCCCCATGATTCCATGGTGCTTACATATATTATAAAACTATGATTCAGGCTAGTTTACTAATATAGATAATCCAGAACAAATGTTGAAAATATAAGCAACCACAAGCATAAAAGAATGAATTACGTGTACTTTTTATTACTCAAAATATTGTTATAAGAAATTTATGTCAAAAAGACTATCGATAGTACGCCATGTGTCTGGATGAAAAGAATGGAGAACTAGCAAAAGTATTTTGGACAGGGTTCTTCTTTACAACCTTTGTTTCAGCACGGAGCCAGGCCTCAACAACAGACAGCAGATTAGTGGAAGATTTCAACTCATTCACATCTGATATCTTTTCTGCTCTTCTCAGTTCACCATCTTGTATATATGCCAAATGAGTTGCCCATGTCTCTAATCCATCAAAAATATGAGTTGCATATACGATTGTAGCTTCCCTCTACAAAAAGAGAAAAAGAAATATAAGCATTGTTTTTGAACCCAAGATTCCAGCTTTGCAAAATGGGCATTTATCTCCTTTCTTCAAGAGATAATAATTTATCCAGTTGTAGGAATTGAAGATCAAATTCATATCATTATATTTTAATATGATTATCATTCCAATAAGGACCAGCTTATCTAATGCCACATTGCGGCCATCCTCGTTACATTTTCTCATTTGCATATCTAGTGTGTTTCAGCAGGTATATAGACAGAGCATGCAAATACCTGTTCACATTCTTCCCTAAAGAAGTCCAATAAATCCATCCGAGTAACAACATCCAGATCAACAGTAACCTCATCAAGCAAGAGAACCTGAAGTGCAAATCAAGGGTTCCAGTTATATAATTCGGTTTGATTTGACCTGTTGAAGTACATAGACAAAATAATACCTTGTATGGATAAAGAAGACCAAGACAGATTTGCACTCGACGCCGCTGCCCATCAGATACCTTGTGCATTCGCCACTGCAGATCGATATCAAGCAGCTCAATTAATTTGTCTCTCCTATCTGGGTCAGCACCCTCAACTGATAAAAGTAGAGAACAACATAGTTCTATCATACGTCAAGACCAGATAACATTTATATTTGAATTGCTAATTATCATATAGAAATTCTAATGCAACATTACAGAAGCCGGATGCAGACATGAGATGATGATTAACTTTTCTCTTGATATTTACAAATAAAAAAAAATGAAGATACAAATAATTTTGGCAATAAAGACAACTCCATCTAAAAACCCACCTCCAAAGATCATATGTTCAGCCGAGAAGTCTCCTTGAAGTGGAATTTCTCCCTGAATATATTAGCAACTACATCAATGCTGGAAATGAAATTATACAAAACATACAAAAAAAAGGTTATTAATTGGGTTTACGGTAGAGATTTAGGTTCAATTCTTCTGTAAACGCACCACTCAAAAGTTATACGAAGAAAAATCAGTAACACAACAATTGTGTCAAAAGAAAACTATTAGAGAACTGGGGCCATGAAGTGGGTGGGTTACTGTGAATTGCAATTCATGAACATCAATCTCTTGTTAGGACCAAAAGCCCACATTATGGACCAGGTTGACAACAAATGGCTGTTTGGAAGAAATCTAACTGTAGTTATGAGTTCTGGCCAAAGAGAACACAAAGGCTGTGCAACTAATCTATACTACAACAGAGGCCTACAACATACTCAAGCCTCCTAATTTTAAGGAACATATTCAAAACAGATAAAAGCTACGAGTGAACTTTGGTCACAAGATTATATTTTTCCTAATTCCCACAATACCATTTACAAGTACCTATTCTAGTCTATGAAGAAAGAAAACCACTCTACTTTAGAAGATTTACATCTACTTATTAGTATTCCAGTAAAAATAGTCACCAAGAAGGAAAAGGAAAATTGACACTGGCTTAAAACAAAATTGAAAGTAGAGGTGTTAGCAACACAGTCTCTAATAGATGTCTTTTTACACACACTGCAATTTGTTATTAGTTACAATATATTGAAAATTACAAAATCAAGAAAAAAAAAACATTAAAAAAAAGTATAACAGGCAAAAATTGTGATTTCTAATCAATTTTAGCTAATAATAGAGAGTACATTCAATAGAGTGTATAGAGAGTGGAACTCGCAGAAAATTGTGAATTTCTAATACATCTTAGCAAATAATGGAAAGTCCATTCAAAACAAGTGTATATAGAGTGTGTTGCTAGCATCTCTCTTGAAAGTATCTTCCACAGCAAAAAAGGCAAACACTGGCTCACAGCGTGCAAACTTTCTCAGTGGCTCACAAGATAAGCAGGAAATCCATCCGCACAGCACCAAAAAAATTCAGTAGGCAGATAAAAGCTTCAACATAAAATTCGAAGACTACACAAAGGACTTGTATAAGTTCGGGTGCGATACTCAGAAGCTTATATAGTTATAACTTCCACAACTAGCTTACACATCCCAAATGTAGTTTCTCCATTAAACAATCCAAACATACTATTGTTGGCACGGCATTATGCTCAAAGATAATTATATCCATAAGTGAACGAATAGTGATTAACGAACCGTAAACGCAAGAGAAATGAAAAGTTTACCCCAATCCATAACCACATCCAGAAATCATGAAGAAAAACAATATATATATATATATATATATATATATATATATATATTAATAAATAAAAAAAAAAAAAATATATATATATATATATATATATATATATATATATATATATATATATATTAATAAGTAAAAAGAAAAAAACTCACAGCGGAGCCAACGTTTTTGCTCCAGGATCCGCCCAAATAAGCGAGATCTCCGCTACAGACGAGCTGAGTGTCGTGAAAAGCGGAACCATTCAACACGCGCACAACGTCTCTTCCTCCAACCATATGCTTCCCCGCTAGAATCTTCAGCAAAGTCGTCTTACCTGTACAAACGCAATTAACGAAGTGAAATCCTTGCACTTGTAACAATAATAATAACAGTAACAACGAATGCGAAGTTGAATCGTTAGGTTACCGGATCCGTTGGCACCGACGAGGAGGCAGCGCGATCCAGGCTCTACGTTGAGGTTGAAGTCGAGGAAGAGCGGCGGTCGTTGCGCTTCGTAGGAAAATTGCATCCCGCGGACGCGAATTCCTTGCGAATCTTCTTCTGCTGCCGCCATTTGTGAGGGAGTACACCGCCACTGAAGAGAGAGAGCAATTCATACTGTCTTGGGTTCGAATTCAGGGCCAATAGAAAACATACACGTCATCAGGTTCGGGACACCAACCAAACGTGTGAAGAGACGACAAACACGTCGCCACTTCCACCCACCGCTTTTCGGTGCTTAATGGAACTACCCATCGGGTTTTCATCCATCCACCGCAACCGGTCTCAGTCGGACTACGTCACTATTAATTCTATGTATAGTTTTCAATATTCTAAGTATTTTCTTAATTGAACAAAAATGGAGTTAGGTATATAGTTAAATGTTATACATTTTATAAAATATAAGTTAATTTTGTTAGTTGAATATTTAAATTATAAAATAATTGAATGAGAAACTCAAAACTATAATATAATTAAAACTTTTACCCTTTTAATATTTTTTTTCACGTTTGAATTAAAGTATACTTAATAACTTAATATATAAATTATTTAAAATTGTGAAAAGTGTGGTGATGAGTTATCAGAATTTGATAAACTATGATGGGAGTAATAATTAAAACTTTAAACTCCTCCGTGTATGTGAATATGTTTTATTTTAATTTTTATTTTAAATAAAAGTATTTAAAAAATATTTCTTTAAAATATATACTCAAATAAAAAATTAGTTTTAAAGTATAATTCAATCAATTGTATAATAAGATATTAAGGTGGTTTTTTTAAAAAACAAATTCCAAAAAACATTGTAACATAAAATATAAATTTTAAAAAATATCTTCAATTTTGTAAATCTAAATAAAAAATATAAATATATAACATTAAATTCTAAATATTTTCTTAAAATAAATGTAAATATATGACATTAAATTCTAAACAATTACTTTGATTGTGTGATTTTTTAAAATATTTAAATAAAATTCATTAATAATGATTAATAAATATCCACCCATGAAATACCTATACCTAACCATCAACATGTGAGTCATTAAAATACTCATGTTATTATCCACAAATATTCATAAAAGTATTCTTTTAATATTCATTACCATTTTTTTTTCATTTCTAAACCAAAAGAGATTTAAAATAATATTTTTTTTATTTGATTTTTTCAATAGTAACAACTTAATATATTTTAAAAAATAAAAATGTAAAAATCTACGATAATTAAAAAAATATGTAATCAAAATTGGTTGAAAAAAATTACCAAATTGATGATTAATTAAAAATTAAGACAATAAAATTGTGAAAAATAATTATAGATAATACATTTTCTAAAATATAATTTTAATTAATCCAGATAAAAAAAATGCTTACACTTTTAATTTCTAATCATAATCCGATTTTGTCCTCTCAATTTTTTGAGTTAAAAATGTTTAAAATATTTAAACAGGTTCATTCTATCAAACTAACTTAATATATAATACAGATTAGTGATTTTATTTTAAATGCATTTTACAGAAATGTTTGATTGTTAGTAAACAATCCAACTCCCGAAAATATAATTGTATTAAATGCTTATTTAAAAATTCAAACAAAATAATTAAAAATACAAATAACTCAATAACTTTTCAATAAAAATGTTGACATTAATAGTTTAAATCTATCAAAATTAATTTACCAAGCTTAAAATAAACAAACAAATGTTTAGTCTAATGATAGTTTGATTTACATTAGACACTATAAAACTGCCAACATTAACAACAAAATATTTTCTTAACTCATATTGTTATTTGTTAAATTTTATTAGAAACTATAAAATTAAGTGATATATTATTCATTAAATACAAAGAAAGCAATAGAATTTATTAAAACTTATAATGTTTAATAAATTTTAATCAATAATAAGTTATATTACAGAATGTATTACATGTATTATGTTATCGAAGTTCAACTATACTAATAACAATGTTCCCTAAAATTGTTAATTAACCCTTTTGCTTGATCTAATGCCACTGGAAAGACAAGTTTTCTTAAATCTACATAATTGAGTTTTAAAAAATATAATTTAAAAAATGATTTAAATTAAAAAAAAAACTTGTGTATTAGTTATTTTAAATGGAAAAAATTAGACAATATTAATTAGAAAGAATAATTGTACAGTATTTTATTAAATAAAAATATTTTTATTTATTAAAAGTAAAATTATTTAATTATAAATTACAATATAATAATTACAGGGAATATATTTATTATTAAATGATAAAATTGTCAAGCAAAATATAACATCATATAAATACTTTATTGAAAGAAAAACTCTTATTTTTGGAGAAAAATCTTATTCCTTACTATCTTATATTTTTTATATTTTATAATATTTTATTTTTATCTCTTTTCTTGGTACAATTTTTTGTGTGTCAGTATCATAAAAATATATTAGCATTTGTCCAAAAATAAAGGAAAATAAAATTTATTTATATACAGAAAGTGTTAGGTATTGATAATCACGTAAGGGTTTCAAGGAGAAGAGAGGGTTTAGACTGGTCAAAGAATTGTTAAATGAGTTCTGATTAAACAACACAAGATTAATCTTGCGCAAGAAGCAAGATGACGCCGATTCATTCCCCGCCTTAACACGTGGCATCACCACAGGGGGAAAGAGAGGGGTTGAAACGGAAACAAAACACGACGAAGGTCTCACCCACTCTTCTCTCCCAAACGGGAATCGAAGAAGACGAAGAAGCTTCTTTCATTTCAATCGGAATCGTCAAACAGAAATTGAACGCTCTTGAGTTACGGTTAAAATGATCAACGCTTTCTGTTTTGGCAGCTAGGTCACGATGATAACCGCGAGAATTTGCTAACGCTTAAACAATTCGATGGAGGAAGAGGAGGATCGGATTTTGCTCTCTAGTTTGGGCGTAAAGTCTGCCAATCCCGAAGACATTGAACGCGACGTTTTGGAAAAGGTATATATCATCAGTTTCTGCCTCTTTTTGTTACATGCATTTTAGTTCGTGTTTTACTGTTCTATTTCCTTTGAAATTGATGTGCATGTTTAATTTAGAACTCGGTGTTGAGATTAATAGCCGCAGTGATGTTCACTTGAAACAAAACCTTAAGATTTAACGGTGTATGTTTAACTTGTAGGCTACTAAGAATGATTCAGCGACCGTTAGTGAAGCTGAAGGTAGTGCCAAGGAAGAATGTTCTGATTTACCTGAAAATGTCGATTCATCGGCTAATGCTAAAGCTGAACTTCATCAGAAGTTGAGAGCTGTTCAATTTGAAATTGATGCGGTTGCCTCCACCGTTGAGCGGTTGAGAAATGTGGAAAATAATGAAGAATGTGGTGATGCTGGTGAAGACGGCTTGGTGCCAGGGATTGCTAAGGGTGATTCCTCCAACAATTCAAACCTTCAGTGTGCTCTTGCTGCCGATAGGTTGAGGAGTCTGAAGAAGACGAAAGCTCAACTCGAGAAAGATCTTTTGAATTTGTCCAAGGATGATGCTTCCAAAAGTGTCGAGGATGAACAATTGATCTTTAGTTTGGTTAGGGAAGAACGGAAGCCCAAGAGGAAGGTTAAAGAAGATAAAAAATCAGCCAAAAGCAAGGGAAAACGACTTAAGAAAGTTTCGTTTGAAGATGATGTTGATTTTGATACTGTTCTAGATGCAGCCTCTGCCGGCTTTGTTGAAACAGTGAGTTTTACTTTTAATAATCATATTTTTTTTTGTCCTGGTTTGTTATTTTTTTGGTCTAAAAGAATTGTTGGTTAGAACTTAGAAGTAGAGAACTCATTTTCTATTAAGTGCTAAGAGAGTACCAAATTCTAAGGATATAATACTTGGTGGAGTTACAACCAGAGAACTCATTTTCTACTACTTCATATGACTTAGGAAAGGGATGAACTGGTGAGGAAAGGAATTTTAACCCCTTTTCATAAGTTAAAGGGCTTTGAGCGCCGTTTTGAACAACTAGAAACATCAACTAGTCATAATGCTGATGAGGAAGAAAATGATGGTGATCTTGCTGCTGCCAGTGTTGAAAGAGCTGCCAAATCCATGTATGAGGCTGCAAGATCTCGCCCAACCACCAAGCTGCTTGAGCCTCAAGATGCACCAAAGCTTGATGCACCTACTTTTCCATTTCGAAGGCTCAGGAAACCGCTACAATCTTCCAAACCTCTAGATAGAGAGGTGGAGCTGAATAAAGATTCGAAAAGGAAAAAGAGGAGGCCTCTGCCTGGTAGGAAGTGGACCAAGCGTGTTTCTTGCGAGGATATACGTCTGGAAGAAAGTGGTATGTTTAAAATGTAATGTTCTCACTGAAAAATTGGATTGAATTCTTATTTCCCTGGACAACAGGAGAAAGGTAAAAGATAATATGAAAAAGTAAGTCAATATGTGCTATTATAACTTCTTCAAGTTTCCTATCTAGTAATAAAGTTGCAGGCCCCATAATTTATCAAATTCTCAGAGGAGCTAAAAAATATTGTGATTTTACATATAACTTTATTTTAAGTTTTGACAATATCTTTGTTAGAGATGTCAACATGGAGGAATCATTCAAACTTGTTGCATTGGGTTATACTTTAAAAGATTTAACATCAATATATCTTTTGTTATAATTGTTATTTGCTATCAGCATTTGATTATATGCAAATGGTGACTTGCCTTTTTTTCAGTGCTTCTTTGTTTTTAGTGCTATATGTGTTTGTTGCGTCCAGTTTTAGAATGCCTGATGTTCAATCTAAATTTTCGCCTAGTAAGAGTGTATGTGAATAGGTAAGTTATGTTTTGATAATGGATTATTCATTGACTTGTACATTCAACTTTTTTCCTAGATCAATATTCCCTTTTCAAAATATTATGAAAGAAAATTCTGATAAAATAAAGCATGTACATTGGCCATCTGTTGATGTGAGGAAATATTATGTGATGTATCATAAACTGCTTCCACTTTTATTTCACTCTAGAATTTTGGTTTGCAATATCTGTTTTCGTTCATAACATAATTCAATTTATTGATATTTTTTTGCAGAAAACGCAGATGGTTGCTTGGATACTTCCAGTTTTGAAAATTTAGAAGAACAAGACATTGAATTGGATGATCCTGAATCTTCGTATGTAACATTAGAAGGTGGGCTGAAAATCCCAGATAAGATATTTGAAGCTCTGTTTGACTATCAAAAGGTTGGTGTTCAGTGGCTGTGGGAATTGCATTGCCAAAGAGCTGGTGGAATTATTGGTGATGAGATGGGACTTGGTAAAACTGTCCAGGTCTTATCGTTTCTTGGTGCATTGCATTTTAGTGGCATGTACAAACCCAGCATTATTGTCTGCCCTGTTACACTCTTGCGACAGTGGAAAAGGGAAGCTAACAAGTGGTACCCAAAATTCCATGTAGAGATTTTACACGATTCGGCTCACGATGCTTCTCCTAGAAAGAAGCGAGCTAGATCCGAAGAAACTGACTGTGAAAGCAGTAGTTCAAGTGACAATGATTATGAGAAAAGTGCGCCATCTAGAAACACAAAGAAATGGGCATCCCTGATAAATCGTGTCATGAGGTCAGAATCTGGATTACTTATCACCACTTATGAGCAGCTCAGAATATTGGGGGATCAGTTGCTCAACATTGAATGGGGTTATGCAGTTCTTGATGAAGGGCATAAAATAAGGAATCCAAATGCTGAAGTTACCCTTGTTTGCAAGCAGCTACAAACTGTACATCGCATCATAATGACTGGTGCACCTATTCAGAATAAACTGACTGAACTGTGGTCATTGTTTGATTTTGTTTTTCCTGGAAAATTGGGTGTTTTGCCAATATTTGAAGTTGAATTTGCAGTTCCTATAGCAGTTGGTGGATATGCAAATGCTTCACCTTTGCAAGTATCCACCGCATACAGGTGGGTCAATATTTTTTTGTTGGTGCAAAGGGTTATGTTAAAAATTTGGTCTCTATGGTCAATAAATAAGGTCAAGATGGGCAGTTTTCGTATCCTTTTTATTATCACTAGAAAGTTGACCAATGTTTTATGAAGTGGGAGAAGAACAATTCGAAATTTATCCAAAAGTAGTATTTCATATGACACCTTAATTTGGTCATTACATGGTTAAATATTGATGTCTTTGTTCATAATCTGGAAATGTTTTTTCCAGGAATTTCTGAATTGTATTTCTTCAAACATAAAATTTAAGGGACTGTATTGTTTTGACAATAAGTCACAACAGGTAAACCAATCATGATCCCTTGATGTAGTGGGAATATGAAGCAAAAGAACTTGCTGATGAATATCTTTAATTAGATTGTTTGTATATTTCATCTAGGGATATTGAAGTAGTTGACTTTCAAGGTAAGCCTCAAATACCAAATAATATTAATGTAGTTGTCATTTTTAGGTGTGCTGTGGTGCTACGTGATTTAATCATGCCTTATCTTCTCCGACGAATGAAGGCTGATGTGAATGCCCAACTTCCAAAGAAGACGGAGCATGTTCTATTTTGCAGCCTTACACCAGAACAAATATCTGCTTACAGAGCATTTTTAGCTAGTACTGATGTGGAGCAAATATTGGATGGACACAGGAATTCTCTTTATGGAATTGATGTGATGCGCAAGATCTGTAACCACCCTGATCTACTTGAAAGGGATCATGCCTTCAGTGATCCAGATTATGGAAATCCAGAACGTAGTGGGAAAATGAAAGTTGTAGCTCAAGTGCTTAATGTTTGGAAAGAACAGGGTCACCGGGTTCTCCTTTTTACTCAAACCCAACAAATGCTGGACATTTTTGAGAATTTTTTGACAACTTCTGGACACATTTATCGGAGAATGGATGGTCTCACTCCTGTAAAACAGAGAATGGCCTTAATAGACGAATTTAATGCCTCAAGTGAAATATTTATTTTCATTTTAACGACCAAAGTTGGGGGTTTGGGGACCAATCTTACAGGTGCAGATAGGGTGATCATCTTTGACCCTGACTGGAATCCCTCGACTGATATGCAGGTAAGTTTGTACTGAATACATCCTTTTATGGAAATTTTTGAAATTTGACTGACAAACTTCCCTTCCACCATGTTCACTTAGTCACTTGGTTATATAAGATTCTCATTCTTTTAACAGGCCAGAGAGCGAGCTTGGCGTATTGGTCAGAAGCGGGATGTAACAGTTTATAGGTTGATAACACGTGGAACTATAGAGGAGAAAGTGTATCACCGTCAGATTTACAAACATTTTCTTACGAATAAGATATTGAAGAATCCACAGCAGAAAAGGTTCTTTAAAGCCCGGGATATGAAAGATCTTTTCACACTTAATGTGGATGGAGAAACTGAGTCAACTGAAACGTCAAATATTTTTAGTCAAATATCTGAAGAAGTAAATGTCATTGGGACACAGAAAGAAAATAAGGATAAGTATGAACATAGCCAAACTGCCAAACTGGATTCTGAAGATGTTGCAGTTAGTAATGATGACAAGTCAGAGGGAGGATCTTTGGAGAGAAAGGGGAAAGAGAAGGTTGAACGTGAGAATGGGGTTGATGAGGAAACAAATATATTGAAAAGCCTTTTTGATGCCAATGGGATACATGTAAGTTTCTTCTCTGCGTACGAGTGTTTCAGCGTACATCCAATTTTATCATGCATCATTATGTTTATTTGACTAATTCTGGGAAACTACACCCTGTTGCATTAGTAAACTTCAAGAACTAAGATAATTATGAACAAAGCAAGCATACTATATGTTTTGATTTTGTACTATAATTACATTTACCATGCTGAGCCTCAGTCTACTTTAGAATGTGATCGTGCCCTATTTGCCTGTTCTTGTATAGAGTGATGCTCTTTACCTTCTAGTACTTCATTTTTCTGTGTTTTCTTTGTAATAAATCCGTTCTATGATTGTAGAGTGCCATGAACCATGATTTGATCATGAATGCCCATGATGAGGAGAAGATGAGACTAGAGGAGCAAGCATCCCAGGTTGCACGAAGAGCTGCAGAAGCTTTACGTCAGTCACGAATGCTCAGAAGCCATGATAGTGTATCTGTTCCCACGTGGACAGGAAGGTCAGGAGCTGCTGGTGCACCATCATCTGTTCGGCAGAAGTTTGGTTCAACTGTGAATCCCCTGTTGGTAAATAAAAGTAAGGTATCTGACGAACTACCCAGCAAGGGGACTACGAAGTTAAATGGATTCGCTGCTGGGGCATCTGCTGGTAAAGCATTATCTTCTGTCGAACTATTAGCTCAAATTAGAGGTAACCAAGAGAAAGCCATTGGTGCTGGGCTTGAACATCAGTCTGGTATGTCTTCAAGTTCCTCGAATCAAGCAAGATCTGTAGATGTTAGATCCTCCAGGGCTACTGCAAGTTCATCTGGATTGCAACCTGAAGTATTGATTCGGCAAATCTGCACTTTTATACAACAGCGAGGGGGTAGCTCTGATTCAGCCAGCATAGTTCAGTACTTCAGGGAACGGATTCCCTCCGAACATCTTGCCCTGTTCAAGAATCTGTTAAAGGAAATTGCGACTCTGCATAAAGGATCAAATGGATCCCATTGGGTTCTGAAACCAGACTATCAATTCTGATATCAGAGTACCAATAGGAGTAAGTTATTTGCCAATATTTCAATGCCGACTGCACAGTGGGGTCATTCATGTCGATGGAATACTCATTTCATGGCTTAATCTGAACGGTAGACTCTGAAGCATGCTTCTGTGTGCTCGCGGTTTGTTTTTTGTACTGAACTTAGTTTTTGTGGGATACAGTCGAGAAGAATACCTGTAGAGCTCATTGTTGGGTTCTTAGCTCAATTTTGTATTACGGAAAAGGGACAAATAGGTTCACAGGCGCCACTTTGGTGTTGCAGTAAATAGCAGTTTTGTAAAGCGGCATTATTATTTCTAATTTTATTCATTCGGTTCTTCAAGTAAAGAAAGCCATGTAGAGACAATTCCTTTAATATCAACAACCATTCCTTTTAATATTAACTAGTCGTTTATCCAAGTAATACTTATTCTCATGATAAGTAATTCCTCCACATATATTTTCTGTTTCAAAGGACTTTTCCAGAGTTAATATCAATGTTAACTTCTTCATGGAGCGGGGTATGTTACTTTACTCTTGTTGTTTTATGGAGAATGAACAATTGTTTCCATGACATCAGTTAATATATTTCTTCATGACTCAATTATAAACAAAATTAATTACTTTTGCAGTTAATTAATTTCACGTTTATTGAGAATAGTAGTCATGTAATGTTTTGTATTTATAAAATGAAGGTCTCATTTCTTTCTAAACTACCTTCAAATTTATTTATTGAGAATGACCAAATTTTAAATATAAGGATATTTTAAACATAATAACATCAGATAAGGTTTCGAGAATTGAAATTTGTTTATAAGTTATATTTTTTAAATGGATCAATTTTGCCTTTTAATTTTATTTAAATTCAATGTAACCCTTTCTGTTTAAATTAAGTAGACGAAAGTTAAATCGGAATGAAGGATAAAAGATAAATTAGTTTTTTGGTTCTATTTTTAATTAGTTTAATTTAGTTTCTTAACTTTCTAATAAAAATCAGGGTAACTCTTTTCTTCTACTCATACGACCATTAGGAAATTGTTATTATAATAATTTGATATTTTCTTTCTATATTACATTTTCTAATAATTACTATCTCAAGGAATTAAAATTTAATTTTCGTTCAATTTATTAATTTTTATTTAATATTTTCATTTTTTTCAAAATTTAAAATTTATATAATTTTTTTATTATGACATACTTAATTACTACTTGTAACAATATGAATCTTATATAAATAAAATTTAATAAACTACCTTATTAAAATAAATTAATTATTGTCATTAGAGTATAATTTTTTTCATCAATATTAACGTAAGATAATAAACAAACATTATATCTTATCTTTCACACACACACACACATATATATATAATTACTATTCTTTTACGCTTTTAAATTAGTATTGTATATTATTATAATCCCGTATTTATATATCTAAAGTAAATTTTTAAAATTGTAATTTATAATTTAAAAAAACGTAAAAAATTATTAAATTATTATAGTGACGGTTGTTTTGAAATTGCCCGTATATAATAACCAAGTGTTCGTATGAATACTTTTTTTTTTTATAAATACACATGATAAAATAATTTTTATTAACTATATTTTTAGTTTCAACAAGATCTTGCTTTTAATTTACACAAGTTAATTTATTTATAATATAGACTTCTTTCAATTTGTTTTTGTTGTCGTCTCTTGACTGTTTATAAGAGAGTTTATCCCACCATTTTCTAAATTATGATTTATAGCCTCAATATATTGTAATGTCAAGTTGGGAGTTTTGGAATTTAGTGCAATTGTCCATGAAGAGAGCTACACAGGCACAAAGCTGCTGGCCCTGTTCCACAAGTGACAAGGGTAACATACAGCAGCTGTTAAAAATGGATTTTGTCAAGCAACACAACAACAGCTTCATATATATACCTATTTTCAAGCATTTGGTATTCGGTTGACGGATGATACATGCATAACATTCGTAACACTCCCTTTAACACAAAATCACAAGCACAACTTAATCAAGAAAGATTCTTCTGGGGATACTGATTGAGGGTAATTCTTTTATAGAGATATGAGAAAACTGTTATTACAAAGAAAAACATAAATATTTCCATGACATTCTCAAGATATCGATTTACTTGGTACTTGGTGCTAAATTCACTTATGACACCTCTTTCTGCACAGATTCTTCCACTGTTGCTTTTCTCAATATAAAGAACCAAAAAAATCAGAGAATAATAAAAGCCTCGTTGTTAAAATCCTCATATATGTAATCAGAAGGCTGCCCATCCTGACGCTCCCGAGGTGTTTGTTGACGGAAGATTTTTCTGTAAATGCAAACAACCAAGAAATGTGAATGTTACTCATAACAGAGAAAACCTCTTGGTTAAACTGGGATGCTCCAGAACATAACCAAGAAAATTGCTCTCAAAGCATTGTGAATCAAGCATGTAGGAATCTAAAACTAAAAAATAAACTAATATACCAGGATTGTTATACAGAACTAATACAGTTGGTTTTCTAAATCTCTTGACCGAATTAACTAAAGGCAGGAGCACCTTTATGCGGTTATGCCTTGTGATCAAGGGAACGATTACTTCAGATTTGGCGATACAACATCAAGAATGCAATGATGAAAAAGTTAGGTTAATCAATCCTATTAAAATTAGATAGTATAGATAAGGCATATAAGCTCCACAAATAGATCTCGTCTGAACAATAGGAAACGATGTTGCTGTTAAGTCGTGCAATGCAATAACTACTAAGCCAAAAAAATTCAATTACATGAACCAATAACATTCAGAAAGGAAGAGCTGGACCGGCATACCTGTAGTTGAGAAAGATCTGATAAAGAGTCTGTGGAATGTTTCACACTTTCATATGTCCCTTTAGGATCAGTAGCGCGACCTGTGGAAGCAATCCGAGCAGCAACAGGATCATTTGGTGGGAGTGGAAGAGGAGACCTGATTTTCCCAGTCCCACTTGGTGGGGGAGCAAGGCTCAAGGTTTTTGGCTTTGGTGTTGCAGCATGCCCACTGGTTAGGCCAGCAGCTGAAAGCATGCCCGTTCCTCCAGATACCTTGTGCTTCACATTAATCCTAATGGTTTCCCCGTCCTACAGGCCAAATAACAAACACAGCCTTGAAAAGTCACGATCCACAGGGTAAGAAAAACACACTGTTAAGACAAGACAAAGTAAATTCATCAAAATTTTGAAGAATAGCGAAACAGAAACACACCTAGAAACTTATCCATTAACATGTACAGCAGAAGAAAATAAGAACATAAAATGCATTCAACTTCTTCGTAAGCTAAAATCAACTTAAGTACGATAGCTTTTTCAAGAAGTTAAATGAAAAGAACTTCTATCAAAATTAATTGCATACATTGATTTTAGCTTAAGTGACAAGCTCAAATCATTTTTAGTTTCTACAAATTAATCCAAACTGTGCCTAATTCTTGATCACAACATAAATATCATACAGTAGATACCAAAGAATATAAGCACAACACAAACATAATCTCAGTGATCCACTTAACCGCAGCATTGAATCATGCTTGATTCACTCAAACTCAACAAGTAGACCAATAAAAATTTACATCTCATCAATCCATCTCAAAATAAACTAATTCATGATGATCAGGATCGCGAATTAAAGTTCAATTACTGAATCGAAACAAGCAGACTGGAGAAATCGTGATCGACGTACCTTAAGCCTGTGATTGACGGCGGGATGAATGTCGATCTGAGACTCTTCGGCGGCGGCAGAGTCGCCGGATTCCTTCTCGTGCTCGCGGCGGACGTACTTCTCGTGATCGGAGAGCGCGACGTTGAAGTCGAAGGCCTCGTTCCTCTCATTGAACCCTAGCCCGATGAAGGCGTGCTTGCCGCGACCGTCCTCGATCTTGAGGACGAAATAGCGCGACGAGTCGAGGACCGGCTCCACCGCGCTCTCGCGCTGGCCAGGGTACACGAAGCACGCGGCGAAGAGGTCACCGGAGTTCGGATCCTCAAGGCGGATCTCGCAGCGGTCCCGACGCGATACGACGCGGATCCGCCCCGACCAGATCTTGTCGGACTGGAGCCACTCGCCACACTTGTAGCCGCCGGAGGTGGTGCGCGGCGGGATCTTGTAGACGGAGACCTCACGCACCACGAGGAGCGTGTGCTCAAAAGCCTCCTCCTCCTCCACCTCGAACGACATCGTTTTCGTGGAGGAAATTCGATTGAAGTTTGAGTTTGAGTTTGAGAGGAATTTAACGTGAATTTGAGTTTGCGAAATGCGAAATGCGAAATGCGAATTGCGATTTGAGGAGCGAATAAGAGTGCGGTGTTGCGTCTGTGTCTGGCACGGTCAAGTGTTTGGGGAGATGCACTTTCGTAATCTCTTCTCTTCCTTCTTCCTATTACCAATCTTTGCTTTATCTTCTTTTGTTACTCTTCAATCCATCTTTTCTTTTCTTTTTAAGCCACCACCATTTCTTAAATTTGTAATTTAATCATAATAATAGAGGAATATGGTGTGGTAAAATTGAATTTTGAGAAATGAGAAATCCCAGTGAATTGGATATTGTATGATTCATTCATTCACAAAGGTGCCGGCTATCAAGTAGGAAAAGGACCGCACACAATACCAAAATATTTGTTTTATCTGACGTGAGATCACATCTTTTTTCATTCATTTTCTTCAGAATCCCAATCACTTTGGTTAAGGCATATGAAGAGATGACTACTTCTAATTTTTAAAATGCTAATATTTTTTTCTTATCTCAACTAAAATTGTTATGCGCCAAGAAATTCTTTATCTGAGAAAGTTACCTTTAAAATCTACTAAATATAATATTATATCATTATTACTAAGTAAAAAGATAAGGTTACTGATATTAGAAATAATAAAATGATTATTATTTATTACTTATTATTGTTATTATTATAATGACATAATTAGATTTCATTCATATTCAATTTGAGAAAGATAGACTTAGAAGAAATCTAAATATTATATTCAGAAGTTGATTTTTTGTCATGTTCACAAAATAACAATGGAATTTCAAGATATACAATTTCGCATATAAAATATGTTTCACATGGTGAGGAGATCACGTTATTTTGTCGTTGTTGAGTTCATCAAGAAAATAACTAGACAACATCAATCTATTATTTTTATCTATCAATTTTATATTTTAATTGGATACCAATTATTTGGATATATTTGGAAATTTTGATATTAAATTAAGAGAAAAATTCTTTTTGAATTTATCTTTGGTTTTCAATCAATTTAAGATTAATTTTTATTAAAAAATATTAATTGATCAATTTAATATATATACTAAAAACCTCACTATATACAACCACCATTATATTTAGCTTTAATATAAAACAATTTTAATAATAATGGTTTTAAAAAGTAAATTATTTTATTAATGTATTAAATATATTCGATTATAATGAAAATTATTATTTAGATAAGTGTTAGATGTAACGAATTTAGATTTATTTTATATATTTTTATTTCAACATGATACATAGATATATGTTTAATTATTTTATTTTTCTTGGTCGAACCATTATTCACTAGTGCTAAATATTTTTTTTCATAATTTTTTTTTAATTTTTGAATTTACTTTTAGTTTTGTTATAACCATTGTCATCTTAATATTATTTTAACATTTTTATCACACGATTAAATCTTAACAATTAATTCATTCTTTTTATATCGTTTGTACAATCTTAACACTATGATTGACATCTATCTACCATTAAAATGGAATTTATATATGCCTTTACGAAACTCTTTAAAGACATGTGCAACTTGGTTTTGTATGAGATACTTGAGGAGGGTTTATGATAACTTCTCATGAGCAATTTATTTCCAGGATGATAAATTATGATAATTTTTTTCTCATTGTGACTTTCTTACCATTTGCAAATTTCTCATTCTTCGATAATTTTACCAGGGTTTGCATCCATGGATATTGGTTTTTTTACTGAGAAACATTCATTTTGATTAATGTTGGTTGTGGTTATGTTTCTTGTATTGTAGATTGGTGTTGACCTTTCTTCTTGGTGTTGGCGAGTTTCAATAATAGATTCACTCTTAAATTGTTTCATCGATGTATGTGTTATATCTTTTATTTCTCAAAGCTTGAAAATGTCTCAAGGATCTTGTGATAATATTTGACTAGCAATAAATCCTCGACTTAAAACTCCTTACTTAGGTATTTGATAATGGGTTATGTGTTATTCTTATACAAAACTTTCTTTACTCTTATGTCTTGAGCAAGTGTTAACCCAACTATTAAGGCTTCATTCTCAATAAGATTGTTCAGGTTCTGAAATCAAAACATAAAGTTTGTTTTAAGAGTAAATTATTAAAAACTTTAAGTACAACATTTGCCCCACTTCCCTTTTTCTTGGATTATCCATCCACAACTTGACCTTTATTTTATTTTTTAATCAAAGTTCACTTATAAAATTTGTTAAGCATTGAGACTTTATTAATCCTATTAATTCATATGAAATATAATATCATACTAGTTTTATGAACCAACTAATCATTTGTCTTACTTAATTAAAATTATTATAGTTGGAATTATTAAACACTTTGTTATGTATTAAATAATTTGTCTACATCATAGTAACTAAAATTAAAATTGTCTTCTCGATCATCTAGTATTGGATTTAGTCTCATAACAAAATTTAATTGAGAAAATAATTGAGATTTTGTCTAGAATTAAACATATAACTACAAGTTATAAAAAAATATTTTATAATATCATTAAATATATTAATAACGGTAAAAAAGATTTATTCATAATGAAAATCTCACTTGAATTTCATGAACTTTCTTCATTATTTATATTATAGATTTTATTTTCTCCATCAACGTCTAAATCATAATTAAAAAGCAAATTTTTTTGATTAATTTACTATACTTTCTCTTTAAGTTTTTCAAACTTACTATTTCAATCAATGGCCAATGTTAATTCGGATGGACCTTGAGAAAGTTTTATGCTTTATCTAAAATTAGAGCAAATCATCTTTAAAATCTCTTTAAATAAAAAGTTATTTTAACTTATATTTCTTTATCTAATATTTCACTAATAACTATTTTTACGCATAGTATAAATAACAATGAATATGCCATTTATTAAACAGCATAACTATTTTAACAAATACATTCCTTTTATATAAATATTAATATCAATATAATTTACTCGAGAACGAGAGAAAAAAAATATTTTATTAAAAACTGAAAATTTAATTAATTTTGAGGACAAAGGGAGTAGTAAATGAAATGAACTAAAAATAATAAAAAAATTATCACTTTATTGTTTGAAAAAGTTGTAATAAAAGTTTTGAGAAAAAAAAAAGTGAAAGGTGGAAAAATGTAAAACCACATATTATGGAGTAAATGGAAGTTCTAGACCAAATAATCGTAAATTTAATGTGCGAAAACTGCTTAGTCCCACATATAAAGATTAGAGAGAAGGTCTTTCACTCCCAACTGAACAGTGGCTACTCTCTCTTATTCCGATCCATTGCTGTTCCAGGCATGGCCACACAAGTGACACTAGTAGCATCAGCATTTCTTCTGCTTCTTCTTCTCCCTTTCTCCACTTCTATCTCTCACTCTCACCGATCCGCTGCCATCGACCTCTTCGCTCCCTCTCCCGCAAGGTCATAACATAAACCCTAATTAAACTCTCTCGCATTGCGTTGTTCTTCGCCGATTCCGTCAAATCCGTTTAATTTTCCGAAATAAATTAAAAACGCTGCGTTTCGTTGTGATCGGAGGACGTCAATGGATAATTAGATTTGTGTTGCTTTCTTGAGATTTTAAAACGTTATGCGCAACTGAACTCAACGGTTTTTTTCATTCTCTGATCTGTTACCAGCTTAGAAGTCGCGTACGAGGCGCTTAGAGTGTTTGAGATTATCGGACTCGAAGAGAAGAAGACTCATGTGCGCGGGGACACGTGTCAGAAAGTGTTGGAAAATCTAGACTCGGCTTCCGCCCTCAAGGATTTGTTCTATGCCTTGAAAGTTAACTCCATTTTAAAATGTGATGTTAATAGGGAGGCTTTAAAGGTACCTTTTATGTTTGCACGTGGTTGGGCATTTGTTGTCATCATCATAATTTGGTTGCTGTTTTAGTGTCACTGCTTTTGAAAGTTCTGTTGGTGTGCTGGGAATTGATGCTAGTTTTTTTATTTTAATATTTTGAATAGGATATTGCTTCGAGACTTAAGGCCACTGTTCATGGTGCGAGTACTCTGCTTGACATATACTACTCGATCGGAGGCTTGGTTGTTATAAAGGTAGTTCTCTGCCTGCTGCTTTACACTGTGATCTTTGAGGTCTATATTACAGGTTTTTTTTTTTTTTTTTTTTTTTTTTTTTTTTTTTTTTTTTTTTTTTTTTTTTTTGTTTTTTTTTTTATTTATTTATTGGATTCCTTAGTGAGTGTTCGTGCATTAATGAAGTTTATTTCCCATTAATCCTTTCTGTAGGGTTTTTGAATATGCCTAATCTTTTTATCTTATGTTATGTTTTAAGTAGTGGATGCGGTATTTGTTTAAAAAAAATTGAAAACTGTGATTTGTGGATTGGAAACGATATAATATAGTGTATGATGGTGCTTAACTGCTGTTGTATGCCCCTTCTTTGTACACAGGATCATGATTCCAATGTTGATGCGTATCTTGCTGATGTTGATGGGGTTTTTCAATCAATCAAGGTTTGTGTTATTGTGTTTTTTCTATTAAATAAGATAAGATGAGCACTAGATTTGTTTTATGGTAACTACTAATTTGGCCTCATCTGATATGGATGATAGGAGATGATAGTGCCTTCCATATTAATTTCGCCTGTATGCTACATCAATTAATATTTTTGCAACAATTCAAATCTGATTTGCACATTTATTTTGTCTTTCGTTGTGGGCAGGCTCTTAGTCAAAGTGATGGAAGATGGAGCTATAGTTCTGATAATCCGGAGTCCAGTACCTATGCTGCTGGTAATAGTTTGCTGTGAAATGTATTTGTTAGAATCATGTGCAGTTCATGTATCATATTTTGAATGAGTTCATGTATCACATGTTAAACTGCATTTAGTATTTATAGGAAATAGTATTTTGGGAGTTGCACTCGTTTACTCTCAGCCTTGGAATTAGTAGCAAATTTGCACAGTGGAAGACCGAATCCCGTCGTCATTCTGTAGATTCTGTATAAAATACTCCCTTCTCCATTTAACAACTTTATCTTTAATCTTCCCCTAAACCCCACAGTACTGATACTTGATTTATCCCTTATAAGCCATTATGCCCAATATTTTCTTTGCTGAGGCTAGGCTTCGTGAGATCCTTGGAAATATTGTTGTAGTTTATCCAAGCTAACAATTTATCTCATAATATATTTCACAGGATTAGCAATTGAAGCCTTTGCAGGAGTAATCTCACTAGCATCTTCTGAAATTGATCAGTCTAAGGTAAAGTTATGGATCATTATATGGTTATGTCTGTAATAGGTTTCATACATTGTCCCGAAATTCATGCATGCAACATTATTTGCATTATAAATAATTAATATGTTGAGGGGCATAGCACGAAACTGAATTTAAACTTGCTAGTGTTGTGCCTGCGTTTAGGTGATCATCTATTTTAGCCTTTATTTTTTCTTTTCTAGCTTTTGATGCCTTTTGCTAACGTATTTTTGTTTTGGTCCTTCTATCAATTTCTTATATTAGCTCCATATTGGCAGGTCAATGTAGTGAAAAATGACATAGTGAAGCTTTTTGATATCATTGAGAAATATGGTATGTGTAGCTTTGCTTTTGCTTCATTTAAAGTGATTTCTGCTGATGTTTATTTTTAAATATAGAATTCCCTGGCATGGGTTAGCAATTCATGGCAGCCTTGGTCTCAATTTATAGAATTTGTTCTTTTCTAAGTGGTAGATTCTAAATTTATCCTTATGCTAGTGCTTTCATGTTTCGTCACATTTTGTTTATTATTTGGTCTTTTTGCTGCTTTTATTTTGGGCTTAACAATTAATCAAGTTGCAATCACCTGCTTAAAAGCTGATGTATCATAATCTTGCAAACACTATGGATGTAAGCTTTCCTAGAAGAAATTTCTAGAATTGAGGGTTTCTGTTGAATTATCTATTTCTGTCAATGGCCTGTGATGGGCCTTGGTATTATCAATAAATTCAGTCTCCTACATTTGTAAAATAAGTAGCCTGAAGAGAGTAGATGCATCCTTCAAAATGCTTGAATCTTGAAGACCTTTTTCTTGTGATAACCAAATTCTACATATATCTATGTAGGGTTGTGATTGTTGTTGCATGTTTGCTTCAGTGCATTTCTGTTCTGCAGAGTGGTATTTTCCATCAGATGATATAATTTGCTTGAAGCTTGTCTTTTTTATCCGGTCCCCTTTTTCTGGGTATTGCATTTGCATCACCCCACCACTCTTTATTCATTGTACTTCATCATATTAGACTTAGATGAACCTATTGTTATTTTTCAGATGATGGAACCTTTTATTTTGATGAGAAATTTGCTGGTGGAGATGAGCAACGGGGTTCTCTTGCCGCAACTTCTTCAGTTGTTAGAGGGTTTACTGCATTTGCTGCTGTAACTTCTGGAGAAATAAATGTATGTAGAGTGTAAGGAAATTGCTTACAATTTTTTTCAATCTGTTTCTGGAATTTATTGCTTATGTTATTGCTTTACGTTTTCCAGCTTCCAGGGGATAAAATACTCGGTTTGGCAAAATTTTTCTTGGGCATTGGAATCCCAGGAGATGCCAAGGACTTCTTCAATCAAGTTGAGTCGTTAGCTTTTCTAGAGACCAACAGGCAAGTGTTTTTCTTAGGACAATCTTATTTTAAATGGCATCTTCATGGAGATATTTCCTTTTTATTTCTTCATTGTTGATATCTTGACCTCATCATGTTCAGTTACAATATGTAACTTGGATTTCTTATGGTGGTGTAGGATTTCCATTCCATTGATATTGTCACTCCCTGAAACAGTTTATTCATTGACCAAGAAAGGCCAGCTTAAGGTATGTAACTAAGTAGTGTCTAGAATCCTTATTTTGTTAATATTATAATTTTTAATTAGTTTTTTCGTAGAGGTTGTATATAATGAACAGTTGATGGGGTGATCCCAATGCCTTATCATGACTTTTGACATTTTTGTCTGACACTAGGAAAGTAGAAATACAGGGTGTATAATAGTGACCTAGTAGCTTTTTGATTGTAGTCCATTTTTGAGTCTCAGCTGTTGTGCAAGCCTAATGTTCTCCGTCCTGTTAATGATTCTAACCTATGAAAAAATTATCAAAGCAGTTCATAGTCTTATTATTAGGCTTCCTTATATGATAATTGTTATTATTATTAGCCATTAATTGTCAGTAGTTTCTTGTTTAAAATTGTTAACAAGCTTTAAGTTGCTTTATCCCCTATTTATTACTTGTTGATTCTTCTGCATGCAGTTCTACATTAATATCTCACCCATTCTTATTAATATCTGATTCCCTCAGCCAAACAATTTTACTTCCTGTTGAGGTCTCTCTGCAGAATTATATTAGTGATTGTGCAATACTTCAGCATTTTTACTCCACTTTTCAGTTTTCATTAGTGTTGTTGACTATATCTGACAGATTTCTATTGCAAAATTAATCAGGTTAAGGTGAATACAGTGCTTGGTTTAGCTCCACCACCTTTAACAGTTAAGCTTGCCCGTGCTTTTAGAACTGGTGCAAAAGATTCAGCTATTATTGACAGCAAGGTGAGTGATGAGTTAATCGTGTCTGAGGGGTGAGGCTCGAAAATATTTTTCTCCTCTGACGCAATCATTTTGTTTACTGGGGTCCTTTTTTTATCCCTGGTAATTTCTACTTTGCATGACACAGGAGCTCTGGTATGACCAAGAAAGTGCACTTCATGTCTTGGATGCTTTGCCTAAGAACGTGGATGTGGGAACTTATGTGTTTGTTTTTGAGGTATTCCCGTTTACCTAATTTAGTTATTTATTTTTCATTTTAGTTACATCAAGGTATGTATTTTTGTATCTACCTATCATTATAATATTTTACCCGATTTTGTAGATTGTGCTTCATGATTCTGGCAGTGAAAAAGCTTATGCAACTGGAGGACAAATTCATGTACCAATATATGTCACTGGGTTTATTGAAATCAGCAATGCAGAAATCACTGTTATGGACAGTGATCTTGGACCTGCCCAAACCCAGAAAAAGTATGTTTCTAATTTGGTTTTGTATCCTATTTGAAGATATCTATGGTGATGTTTAGGATCCTTTTGATTTCTGATTAGTATGTCCGATAATTGTCATTCTGTCCTGTGTAAGTCTGAACTGTTGAATACGAATTCATACCTATGCTGTATTTTTACTTGTAACTCTTGTATGGATTTGATTTATTTTTTAGCTTTCATTTATGTTTGACCTATCTAGGCTAGATTTGGCTGGAAATGGTGCAGTTTCACTCTCAGCTAACCACTTGCAGAAGTTGAAGTTTTCTTTCCAATTGACAACACCTCATGGTCATGTTTTTAAGCCTCATCAGGTTTGCAGTTGCCTCTTGTATCTTCCAAATGAATGTATTTTAAATGCTATGTTTATTGATTTTTGTGGTTTTTCAGGCACTTTTCAAGTTGAGACATGAGACAAAGGTTGAACACATCTTTGTGGTTGGAAACACCGGCAAGAAGTTTGAGATAATTCTTGTTAAGTATCTCTTGTTACAAATTATTTCATTAACTGGGTTTTGAGGTCTCTCGTTTGAGTACTTGTTAATTTTGTTACTATTGGAGATCCTACATTTCCTACAAATATATCTAAAATAAAGTATATAAATAGGTGAAAACCTTATCTTATAAGCCAGTTTTGTGAAGTGGAATTAAACTTAAAGTTCATTTTCTAATAGATTGTTAAGAGTTCAAGTATGAGTTGGAGTCTCACATTGTGTAGAAATGAATAAGTTGATCAATATATAATAAGTGATAAAAACCCAGAAATTTATTGTTTTAAGGTTTTGGGTCGTAGATAATGTTATATTTTTGTATTGTTGGCTCGTGGTCCATTGGTGAATATCTCCCAACTGTTTTACCCCCCCTTTGATTGCCCAACAAGAGTTACATTGTGTGATACATAGTGGTTATACCGTTGCATTCACTTAATTTGTTATGGTGTGTATATCATCCAATATTATAATCAAGAGGCGAGCATCATCAATCAGAAAAGTTTTATACTGATTATAACATATTGCAGTTTTAATCACTTGTTAGGCGCAACATCAACATTTTTGTCTTTTAATTTGGAACTATTGACCGGCCTCAACAGCTTTTGAGCTTGGCTGAGATACAATTGCTTATCATTTTTTGTTTTGCTCTTTTATATAGGGAATACTGAATGCTGTGACATTAATTTGATTCTGATTTTCTTCCTATGGTGCTCTCTCTCTTCTTACATTATTATTTTGGCTTGTAGGATTTTCTTGGCTTGGTCGAGAAACTTTTTTATCTCTCAGGCAGATATGACATTGAGTTGACTGTTGGTGATGCCGTTATGGTATCTTGCACTAGTTCCCATTTTTTAATTTCTCCTTCTCCCAGTCTACTGTGAATCTGAATGAAAATGCTATATTTCAGGAGAACTCTTTCTTCCGGCTACTTGGCCATCTCGATTTAGATCTCCCAGAAGCACCTGAGAAAGCAGCCCGTCCTCCACCACCACCTGTTGACCCTTACTCGAGATATGGGCCGAAAGAAGAGATTACACATTTATTCAGGGCTCCTGAAAAGAGACCACCCCAGAATCTTTCTCTTATTTTCTTGGGTTTAATCCTTTTGCCAATCATTGGCTTTTTGATTGGGGTAAGTCTCAGTATAACTCCCATTACAAAGTGGCATAAATTGACTTGTTTCTTTTGAAGAGAAAAGGCATTCGAGATCAGAATGGCAAAAATAATAGAATAGAAACGGAAAATGTGGTGTGGTTATCTAGACATTTAATTTCTTTTATGATGGTAACAAGCGCTGGAATGCAGAAAAGTTGTCTTTTTGAAAAGAAAAAAAAAAAATCACATCAACTGAATAATAGCAATAATTCTTTGATAATCTTAGTTCTGGACAATGGAGACTCATTGAGTTATCTCATGTTACCTTTGCCGATTGAGATATGTCCCTGACTTGCAAGAGATGGTTTACGAAGGGAAAAGGGTGTATTCACCTGCTTGGAACACTCAAAAATGTATTTCAAATTTAGAGTGTTTATTTGAGTCATGACTTTGAGGATAATTTTATAAAATTATCATGTAATATATGAAAATGTTGATTAAAAGTTTAACGACTTCCATAGTTATATGTGTATGAAATCCGGCCTCTACGGGCCCCTGGTCTGATGCTTGACGTTCAAGTTATCGTCAGTGTAAAGGCTTGCTCTACTACAAGTGGCAACTATATATTGATAAGTAGATTACATTGCTTCATATGTATAGAAGTTGGGAAACAAAGTGTAAATGATTATTTCGGCACTTGCATTCAGTTTTGCACAACAATGTTGCTAAGCTGCTTTGTTTTCCTTTGATTTCGTCTATCTTCTTTTGTGGTAGTCAGTGGTTTTTATTCTGTTTTTATGTCATTGGCAGTTATTGCGATTGGGAGTGAACCTAAAGAATTTCCCTGGTTCAACAGTACCTGCTACATTTGGGATCCTTTTCCATGTTGGTATTGCCGGGGTTTTGTTACTTTATGTACTTTTCTGGTTGAAGGTATGTCCACTCTACATTTAAGTAACATTTTTAAAATCATTCAATTAAGTATGAAGTCAGGTTCTTTTGTTATGTGGTGGTATTTCATGTAGAAGGAATTAACTCTTAATCAGAAGTGTTATCTCCCCTGAAAATATGCTTAACTGGTAGAGCCGGTGATGTTGATTCGTAGTGGTTTTCGTTGGGACTATGTTAATTTGCATTACAATTCTCCCGGCACGGCAATATTATCTGTTTGTTCCAACTTTTCCCTCTGAAATTTTTATCTCGTTTTTGTTCGTGTGCAGCTGGACCTGTTCACTACACTCAAGGCATTTGGTCTTTTGGGAGCTTTCCTGATGTTTGTGGGGCACAGAATTCTTTCTCATCTCGCTTTGATGTCAGCCAAGTTGAAATCTGCATGAGTTAAACGACAATAATTTCTATTTTTATAAAGAGACTACGAGAATGAGTTTTTCCTTTGAAGGAATGGCACTAATCCAATTTTGTAGGACCATTGTTGAATTATCTAATGAGAAATGAGAAATTAGAGAGGTGAATTATATCTTTTCGAGAAAAGAACAAAATTATATCGCAAGAGAAAAGTGACTTGATATGTGAGCGGATCCTGATGAACGCATTGAAAAAAAGTTACTTTAGCATATGCTACCTACTCTTCGATGTTAAAGCTGCTGCTTTTTTTTGAAGACTTAACGGTTCATAATCCCCGTCATTTTTCCCAACATACCTTGTTCTGCATCTTGCAGTATCACATTTACTTAATACAATTTAGAAAATGCTTCTTAACATTATGTTTTGATTGAAAATTTTATGTTTTTTTTAAGAAATTCAAGTCTATTGAATTGATATTTTATTTTAAATTGCTTTTAAATGTTTTGTTTAGATAAAATATTTTAACTTTATTAATTTTTTATTTATTGTTTGAATAGAGTATTTCAATCATGGTAAAAAAATTAGAATGAACATCAATTGATAAATAATTTCCACTTGTACTGCAAGATAAATTATCCTGACAATGCCAATTGTAAAATGATTCATATCAAAGACTGAAAAATATTATTAACATTGATTGAAAATCTTGATTAACGTTGATTAAAAAATAACTTTGATTTATATTTTTATTGACATGAAACCAATCTTCAATAATATTAATAAAACAATAATATTTTGATGATATTACAAAATTATGTTCGACAAAATTTACACAAATAAATCCAAAATATAACGAAAAAAATTAGTGCTATAAATCCATAATACAAGGAAAATAAATTAAATTCTAAAAAAATCATAATTTTGTTGTTCATCCTTTATGCACCCATCAATACTAAAAAAGTAACTACGATAAATTATAACTTGAAAGAAACTTTTGCTTATATCAGTAAAAAAATATGTTGAGTGGATGACGTATCGACTTTAATCCAATGCGAAAGAAATGCAACAATACATGTTATTTTGGATTACAAATCTTTGGTCCAGAAATCATCTAGAGTATTTTTTGAATTGATATAACAAAAAAATTTATAGGATGACGTACTGAGATAGGTATTATCAGGGATATTTATTCAAAATAAGGAGAATTGTCTCACGTAGTTTACTCAACTAAAGGGCTTAAGGCAAGAATTGGAAAATTTCAAGCCAATCCCTGCCAATCAATACAATTGCAAACCAATACCATAAAAGTCTAAAGAGAAGGGAAATATCTTATCACATTCTTGAATGTTGTTAATAAGTAGTATTTTATATGATGACAAAGATTATGCTTATGTATTCATGGTTCATAATGAGTAAACTTTACACTTTTTTAATTTAATTAGAAAGACGTATAATATCACTAATAATGATTGTACTTACCCGAATTCAAAATATACAAAAATATGTATAATAATATAAAATTCAATTAAATCAAATAATATACAAACATATATATTATAATAATAATAATAATTATTATTATTATTATTATTAATTGATTGATCGATTAAATGATAAACATTCATATGGTATCTCTTTTTTATTTTAAATATCTTAGATTCAAAAGATTTATAAATACAAATCAATTTTAAAGAGAGTACTCACTCATTCTCTTATTTATTTTTATAATTTCAAGTGAATCTCTCTAGGTCATTATCAACAACTTCACTATCAACTTTTGAAAGTATAAATTCAACTTCGTAAAAATTCCATATTTTCCATTTTAGAAGAGTCACACTCTTTTTTTTTTGTAAGAATGGTCAGCATGTATTCTCTAAAATACAGTGATTGAATTTCTTTTAGAGAAAAAAATTCTAAAGATAACAATTTTTAATAAATAAGTAGAGGTTTGAGAAGGGTTAAAAAGAAAAAAAAAAACATGAACGTATGTTGTTTTTACGAGAAACGTGGACATCTTGATATATATTATAAAAAAACATAGTTATCCACCACGTCTTAAAAGAATTATGAAAATGACAAAGAATGATAATGAAGTTGATGAGAAACAAAACATAACTTCTAAAAAGGAGGAAATGAGAAAATTCAAGTTTAGGATTTACTCTAAACAAGCACAAAGCTCATTGACAACTTTTTCAAGAACCTGAAATTCTTAACAATCAGACAATTGATCAATTTACCTCCACTACAAGATATTGGCTTAAAACCATTAAATATTGTTTGTATATTTTCAAATCTGTACGTTCTAACTTATCATTATAAAATTTATCTTAGGGTGTCGAAATATATAAAAAAATACGTTAGGAAAAGATCTCTTATATCTAGTCACATCAGACTTGACACTTACAAGTTATACATATTCCAATTGGGATTCTTGTATTGATTCTGAAGTTCCACTTTTGGTTTTTGCTTCTTCTTAGCATAATTTTTTGATATATTGGAAAAGTAATATTGGAAAAGTAAGAAACAATTATTGTATCCATATAATCTTTAGAAGGAGTATATAGAGTAACGACTCTAACAACCAGTAAATCACAATGAATAGTTTATCTTTTACATGATTTTGGTATTTCATCACTGTTTTATGATAAATAATCAATAATACACACAATAAATAATCACTGAAGGACAGCTCAAAATAGTTTCTGCACTCCTGTTCGTGCAAACCGTTAATCTCAAGTGACTGAAGCTACTAACAAAATAAACAAAGCAGCAGCAAAAAGGATAAATAAATAAACAAATAAAACCTCATTATCCTGTAATATGTTCAAATTGATTTAGAAAAACAAAATCTTTCCTCAAATTCATCTAATTATCTTAATCACAACAGAAGGGTGACTAACCAAAATTATATAAAATGAACCAACATGATTTGGATGATCTTTCACTGACACTTCTACCTATACTGTAGAGAATATGAATAACATAAAAAGAGCACCTACACCACATGAAAAGAGCTACAAGATTAATTTTCCATGTATTGATGAAACTCCAAACTTCAAAGTGAGCATGCCACTATTCTGAAACCCGGATGCTCTCACTTGTCAGCCAAATCTTCTTCTGAATTATCAAAACTGCATCATCTTTGCCTTGGTCTGAATCTTGCTCTAGATTAGATGTGGCCACTGAAATCCAGTGCAATGCTGGCAAGAATTTCTTTATAAACAACACCACTGACCGCTTATCATGGATAATGACGAACCCTTTAGGCCTCAAGATTCTATCCATCTCAATCAATAAATCTGCTGGACTGCATTCTTTCTCAATGATATCAGAAAATATACCCCATGCATGGAGCAAGTCATAAGTTCGAGGGTAGGTCGAAAATGCTTCACACCTGTCACATACATCACAAAACAAGATCAAGAGAAGGTAATACCATTGCTGTTATTATAACCTTGAGAAAGATAATTCCTTTATAAAGATAAGAGCCGTACCAGTTGTGAACCGTTCCTAACAGCCCTCTATCATATATGATCTTGAGAGTGTTTGGTCCATTTTCTGGCACCACATTCATAGTCCAAACATCTTTGTCCTTCAAAGCAGCTGCAAATGAACCCAAATTTGCCTTCATGTCCATCACATTCCGAATTGTGTCAGGCTTAATTTTATTGCCTAGCATTTTCCAGTAATTAGCAACTTCTTCGTGCCAATATTCCTGCACAAAATTTTTGTTGTCATAAACAATGTAATCAGACATGTGGCCACGAAGCTAACACGCTTTAAATTCTGATTTCAAGAATAATTACTTCTTTTTAGCCATTTTGGAAATCACAATTAAAAGAATTATTGATATGGTGTCACATTTACACTGTCTTCCTTTGGATAGCAACAGAGAGGTTCTTAATTAGTTCATATCAAATTTTACGAGAAATGAGACCCCAGTTATCTTTGTTTATTATACTTTCAATTGGCTAACACAGGGTTCCACTTCCGTCTTGTATTCTCTCACAATTTTCTTCTCTTACTGTTACTTTTTTTTTTCTACTTTTGATGATTTTGCATTCATTATTGAAGACAGCAAAAGCGTAAAACAAGACATATTTTAAATTACCATGTCCTTTTCAAACATTTCAGTAGAATAGTTAAAGTCAGCAAGACGAGGAGGTGGAGTAACCAATCGAGCTGGCCAAGGAGCCAAACCAGATCCTCTTGCTCTGTGCATCTCTGCATACACCAGCAGAATATATGGTAATTGACTTTGCAACTTATGATAAAAGAGTCAAGAAATAATACCACAAATTGTTGATGGAAAAGAACAAAATCATGCAACATTAACACATGAAGAAAAATGAGTTGTGTAACTTGTTTCAAATATAATGAAATCAGAAAGAACATGGACCTATCTAGAATAGCAAAAGCTATTTGATTTACCAAGTCAACTACTGGACATCCATAATCACAAGACAGCCACCCCTCAACCACTACTTTGTTTCATCATTTATTATTCATAGTCAAATTTTTTTGAACGGTTAAAGGTCTATACTCTATAGGAACATTCTTATTATGAGCTTGTTTCATGGTCTTGAGACTAAAGAATAGACTGAATCATTAAATGAAATGGAGAAGATATCACTCACGATCAGAGTAAGGTGTGATGCAAGCTTTCATTTTAACTCCCCAAACAGCATCAGGATCATCATCAGGACTGCAGAGGGGAGGGTGAGTATCAGGCTCTCTTCTTAAGTAGCAGTCATTTGTAAGAGGCTTCACCCATATAACAGTCTGGTTCTTCTTGGCAGCAATTTTCCAACACATCTGCCCTACAAGAGCATTCATTTGTTTCCATATTCTTCGATCCTCTTCATCCTGAGCATAGGCTTCAGGAGATGAGTACGCAAAGTAGCCTCCTGGCCTGAGCAACCTATCTAGCTCAAGAAGAAGCATGCCATCTCTTTGAAGCCAGTCAATTCTACAGCGAGAACAATGGGCAAGTTCAAAAGATCTACTAGGGTAAGGGAGTCTATATGTCCCCAAGACACCAAGATATGCCGGAATTCCTCTTTCTAAAGCAAACTGTATTTGGTTTTCATGAACATCATTTGGTGCTAATGACATTGCTATTACATCAGAAGAAAGAAGATATCCCCCAAAGCTTGCAACACCACAGCCAACATCAAAAACATTGCGAAGTCTTCCTTCATTATTTATGATGTTGTTTGGAAAGTTAAGCATCTGTAAATATCAATCACAGATACTACGTTACAACTTTTTCCAGTCATGTAAAACTTTTATGTTTTGGTGGTTATTTTAGTGCTAAGCCAGCCCAGACAGTAGTAACTTGCTTACATTGGCAATTGATGCAATATATTTGTCAGCACCGTAATGGAAGTGAGTTCCTCCACCAGGAAAAACTATCTTTTCACCTTTTACAACCATCCATCTCTGGTCAGATTTCTCAGTTGCAAGATGAGTATGAGGTATATTTGCCCTCCATACCTGATCTCTGCTTTTGGGCCACTTGATTGGAATCTATTATCAAGAACAGCATAAGACACTCAAAGCTGTAAGCACAGAAAATTTCCGAATTTATTTAACTTTCTTAGTTAATATCTAAGAGAAACAATGCTGGAGAAAAGAGCTGACACCTTGTACCCTGGAGGAGGGGGAATCAAACAATTATAGCGCCGCTCAGGCAATGGGCAGTGTCGCTCGTAGTGCTCCATCAAAGTCAGATCAAGCTTCAACCTTGTTTGGTATATGAAATTTCTGTCTAGACACGGAATTAACTCTGAGAGATGATCATCACAGACCTGAAAAAATTGAACACAAGAGTAAAATAACTTCAATCCTCAAACTAGACACTAACATTCAAGAGACCTAACTCACTGGAATGGTCTTCGGTACAGCACTGTCATCTTCTCCAAGTGTCAAAGATTTGCTACCATACTCAATAGAAGATGAACCCTTATTCCTAGAATAGAGGTAAAATAAAGCACCCACAGTCACTAAAACTATCACAGTTATCACCAAACGCTTTCTTGGTTTCCCATCTGCTCTCCCTCTGCCCATTCTTGTCACTGCATAACAATACACCATGGTTTCAACTTCAACTAGCAGATAAAAAATAGGGAATTTCAATTTCAATCAAATAACAATATCCCATAATTATCTCACCACAATCACCGATTCAACGGTACCAACTCAGTTCCACAAAGCACCTAGCTGGTGCAACTAGAGCCACGAATCAATAACTGCACAGAAAGTAGAAATTGAAACCAATGAAACAGCACTCACTGACCACCATAATGACTGAAAAACTGAACCAAAATCACCAGAAGCACAATCCCTCAGAAAGTATACATCACTCTTGGTTCAAATTACGCATACTAAATCATTTTTTTTTCTAAATTCTATGCAGATTAAACATAAAAGACAACAAATAAGAGTCCCCATTAATGATAACAAGAGAATAAGTTACATATTCCAAACAAGAAAAACAAAACCTAAGAGGAACAGACGCACAAGCACTAGATATGGGCATGCATATGAATTGGCATCACCGACAAGCTGCCAACTCTCACTGACCCATCTCGTGAAAAGAGTAGCGAGTGAGGTGGCGGATGCAGAGAGATGAAAAAGTTAGCATTTTGTGAATGTCTGAGGCAATTCAGAAAAAAGGGTATGGATCTGAGGAGAGAAAACAAACACAGAAAAGGGAAAAACACAAAAAGATAGCATTTTGTACCTCAGACTCCTTGCCTCTTCTCACTTCAGAGGTTGCCTTAAACTGGGGCATCGCATAACAAACAGTGCAATATCTTAATGTCGTACATGTCTTTTTATTAATCAAAATTTTTACTTTTGTTTTCGTAAGTGATACACAATGACAGATTCGAGAGATGGTGAGATCTAAATCCCAAGCCTTAGCCTCTGCAAATTCCTACGCTGTTATTTATTGCTTCATTATTATTGGTCGATAAAAAGATTGGGAGTAGTGGAGGAGGAACATGCAATGACCTTTCATGGTTCAATCTTTCTTCGAAATAAAACCAAATATTTAAACTATTTTCTTCCTTAACTTTTTTTTATTGCCTGTTATTATTATTTCAGATTTGAAAATTACTTAATTAAATATTGGTCGGAATGATTTATGACCCATTTTCCTTTGTGACCGGTTTTCTTAGGCAAAGGTCATGATACTATTTCTGAGTTTAATAATAGTTGGAACAAGTTGTTTGATGATGATTAAACAAGTGGGAATAATTATAAGTATAATATATTTAACTCCATTAAAGTAATATATCTGTGTATTGCTTTTGTTATAAATTATTTTATATCTATTTTTATTTAACATGGACTTCAAACTGCACTTAACTTCGTTACTAAACAGTTTGATGATGATTAATTTGTAAAGCAGTTGCATGTGACATGGTTTGACCCCATGAGAAATAGGAATACTACACATGGGAAGGTGGTGAGTTCACATTTTTCAATGTGTTGAAACAATTTATTTGGTGGAAAAATTAGGTATAGTTCTAAGTTACTGGTGGGAACAAAAGTCTTCACAATCAAAATATTAGTATTATGTTGACCAAACCATGATGCCAAACTTTTTAAGGGTTAGTTATAGGACAAAGAAAGAAGAAAATAGTTTCAGAAGAATAAAATTACAATGAACAGTAGAATTTATCAGACAGTTATACACTTAAATTTGAGTTTATTAATTTTAGTGAATTTCTTCATATTCTGATATCATTTTGCAAGTAAGGGTGAAAAAGAATTGGTTGTATTAATACTTAAGTATTTTTATTTATAAAGTTTGAAAATTAGATGATGAAAACGAAATATTAAAATACGCTACATCTGAAAAATTTTAAAAATTAGATATTAATATGGCGTGTCTTTAATATATTTATCTAAAATCAATTTGAAACCGATAACGAACGGTGTAGGAAGTTGGAACGGGCAAGCACCGCGCAGCCGATGGTGAACTTTCCAGAATCTTCATCGAAAGGGACGAAACGCCGGCGAGATGAAGATTCCGACGCCGGAAACACGTCCTCACTCGGTACGCAACTCATTCCTCTCTTATATGTTAAGCTTTGTGAAGCTCTTTGTAGATTAGACTAATGTGCACCGCAAATCGCAGAGGACGGTCTTACATTCACCGATACCTTGGTTGCGCTTCGAATCATGCGAGCTCAGTTTCCCCACATTCACAAGGTTAGGTTACCTTGGACCATTTGCGAGCTCAGAATTTAATTTTAATTGCATTCTTCGTATGTTTGACGAAATAGTTATTCAATTAGCTTTTAAATGGTGGTGTGGTGATGCTTGTTTCCAGGGTTCCGTTGAGCCTTTTATATTGAAGTCACAATTGTATAGCAGTGTGAAGGACAGAACGCAAGTGGATAGGGAATTAGAGGTCTGTTTGTTGAGGAATTTAGACTTAGTTTGGTAAATGTAATTCGCTACTCAATAATGTTTTCTCCTATCTTACGTTATTGCTAATTTATGTGATGGATTTATGTTGGATTAATGTGATAATACTGATTAATTTATTTGTGGTGTAGTCTCTCAGAAGGGACAAAGTTCTGCGTCTTTTCAAATTAAATACTGGACAAGACGATCATGCCGTGATGTTTTTGGATGACTATCTGAACCAGGTTGGTTTCCTGTTTGAAACACTCCCCCCAGTTTACACTAGTGTGAGACTTGGTACTTTTATGTCATTCAACAACTTTATATTAAGAATGTGGTTTTTATCCATCCTATTGTTGAATTATACCTATTTCTTGATTAAATATATCGTGTGTGCTTATTTTTATTTTTTTGAAAAGCATATATGGCATTTGCAATAAACTGATATTTAATAATGAAGTGTGGTTTTAACTTACATTTGTGTAAAGTGTAAACTAATCCGTCTTTGTATATATGTAAATTTATGTGTGTACTTCAGTCTCAGGGATGTTTTATTTGGCCATAATGGCAAACTGTTCCATAGTATGAGACTTTCCTTATTTTGGAACTTCTTTTTTCCCTTTTCAGTAAAACGAATCAAATTTCGTTGGTGCTTTTTTTATCAACTACCAATGTGTATTTACTGACTGAGTTATGCTTAATTTTTGATAAACTGATGTCTTTATCTTGTCTGACTATTGATGCATAGATAGATCGTGTTGTGAAAAGAATGGAAGGAAAGAAAGTAGAGGAGTATGAAGTTTTTGGGTGGTTGAAGACTCATGTTTTAGATTCAAAGCTAGAAACTGGCATTGAACATCAGGAGCTTGTGAGTGAAATACTCAAATCAGCATATTTTGTTTAATCCTTTCAGCTTCTGCTATTTAACTGTCTACTCAACGGAGAAGTTTATAATCTGGCAAAATGTCCTTATTTTGGGAAAATACAAATGCATAATTTGGGAACCTGGCACACCCACATTTTTAGTGATACATATTTAATTCTAGTATTGGAAAATATTTTCCTTTTTACCAGCTTTAATCTTATAGTTTGATACTTTGATTTAAAACCAAACAGGTTGGTCAATATTCATATTTTCCCAGGATATTTACTAAATGGGTTTCTGTGCTGAGGATTTTTTTTTTTTTATGCAGTGCTCACTCTTGTCACTTGGGGGAAAGGTGAAGGACAGTCACATCTCCGTTCTAATTAATGCTGGCGTCCTTGTGAGTAAAGTGGAGTGGAAAGCATTGCTCAATATGTTAATTTTCAGGCATTTTTATGGTTATAACCATCACAAAATGTTAATGTTTATAAACAGAACGTGAACTCTTTTAATGACAAGTAAAAGAGGCAATCACAGTATTTTGATATTTTGTAAATTAATACTAATGTCTTTTCTTATACCTTATGAAAATATAAAATATGGATGCATGGGTTTTTTCCTCTGGATTTCGCATTTGAGGTTTTAAGAGGGGAGTCTCAGCACTGTGCTAGGGTTGCAGCTTTGTAACCCAGAGTTGCAAGGTCAATGGTCTCCTTGCTTGTGTGGGTAAGACTGCATAGATCGACTACCCTCCCGAGATCCCACTAAGTGGTAGCTTTGTGCACTGAGTTGCCATGATTAAAAGTTGGGGTTTCTGATTGTACAAGATTTTTGCAACAAAGCTTCCTGTTAATTGTTAAACTTCATAATATTTTTGTTGACTTGGCTGACAATAGCAATATCAAATAGCATTCAGATTTCTGAAAAGTCTGAAGCAACTGTTATCTTGTAAATGTTTGGTGTTTAGGATGAAAAGCATGGATGTGGATTGACATAAGATGGCATTTTCGGTAGGGGTGAGAGAGAAGAGAAACAATTCAAAAAAAATGGTGGACCCACTGTTCTATGTCTCACCGATTTCTACTCTTCTCTCTATCTCTTTCCTCATCTGTTGTTTATTTCCCTTCAACCAAATACTTTTAATTTGCGCTTTATTTCTCATCTATTTTCACTCTACAAACTTATTTTCATCCAATCTATTTCTTTCCTTGCCAAACAAAATAGTAATCCATGCAATTAGTTTGCCTAATAATATGCTTATTTATTTTCATATTATCTTTCATAAGGACAAGAAAAGAAGATTGTACCCTTGTGCTCATTTCTCAGTTACCTGTTTCATCTTTATTATACATTCTCAAACCCTACCACTTTTCCTCCTTGAATTTTTTATTTTAGCTAGATATGATTGAAAATCTTATAAATATTTTATGTTCTGTGTCTTCCAAGCTTCGTACATACATTGAGAATCTTGTATAACAAACTATATCTTAAGCTTTAATATCTGAAAAGCATAACAAGCATCCTTTAGATTAAACAAATTATGCTTATCCTGCTGATTTTATTGTATACAACTATGAGTAATTGTTATGAACAAACTTTTCCTGATTATAATTCTCGTGTAGTTTTGTGCTAATTATGCCCCCTATATATTGATTTTATCTACCATGCCTGTATGAATTGAGTGTCTTTGGGCAAACAACCTGATTGAACATGTATATAATAAGAGCTGAACACAAGAGAGCTTATGTTATAAGTGCTTAATTTAATAAGCTTAGTTTTTTTATCGTGAAGCATATCAGAATAAGCTAAAAAAGGCGAATAAGCTAAAAAAGGCCTGCTGAAGGTTATAAACCACTGTCACGAGTGTTGTTACATGTGCAACTTCTTCTTAACGTGTATACTTCTTCCTTCCTTTCTCGTTATTAGCATTGATTAATCAAGATATCCTTAATTCTTTATATATTGTAATTGAACATGATTTGATACCCATAATTCTAGTATAGTATTTTATGACCAAGGTTGTATATAGACCCTTGTGTTACTTTGGAAATAATATTTCAGTGCTTTTCTTGATATTGATAAGCATAATCAAATACTCCCCATTTTCATCTTGTCTGCTCACAAGAAGATTAGGCTCCGTAAAACTTCTTCCAAATGTCACTTAATATACAATTTTTTGTTTGAGTATTTATGTATAATAATTCTGCTGCACTCTTTTCAGACGAGGCAACTTATTGATCCAAACATGTATTGGTTTGCAATTCCCAACATTGGCTCACTTCTCAAGGGTCTTGTTCAGGTATGAGCATTTAATGTTTGCCATCTGCATTTGCTTGGATGCTTGAAATACTGTGTAATGTATGTTCATGTTTGACTTGGTGCATAATATGGGTACTTCAACTGAGATATTACTGTTATTTGAGGTTAATCCACTATATGAAATTATATATGTGTATTTTACGTATATTTTGATCATTTGATCAATTAGTAAACATGTTTAGCTATAATAATGAAATTGTTTTTACTTTGTTGTTCAGGGAAGAAAGGAAATTATTTCTCTTCTTAGCCGTCGCAGATACAAGGAGATGATGTTGGCCTCTTTGGAAAAGAAGCGTCTTCGAATGTCTCCACTTGATATGAGATTTCATCTTCGTGATTTGATTGGTTCAGGGCATCTCAGAACTGACCAGACTCCAACTGGTTTAATCATTAGAGTCTCAAAAGATTAGAGATCCAACAAGTCCTAGAACGTGCATTTGTTTGTGTTTCAGCATTGCAACATCCATTCAAAGAGATATTTTTTCCTTCAAGAAAATCACGTTTGTGAAGTCTCAGAATTTGTGATTTCCCTTTCAAACCGAGTTTTGTTTGTTGTACAAACAGGGTTAAAATTATTTATCTACTCCTTTTGCTGTTAATTTCGGGAAGTGGTGCTTTGAACATGTAATGGCTTATATCTTTTCAAATGGCTATGATTGCGAGACAACTACATAGGTGACATGACAAGCTTTTTTATCCTGTTTTAATCAAGAAAACAAGCTTAGGACATCTGGCAATCACTTCTATCAACTACCAACTCGGACAACTGAAGTTGATGTAAGTCTCCTATTTTATTTGTCTTAATATTTCCATCTAGGATCTGGTTTTTCCCTTAACTTCATGATTAAGTACATATGTTCATGTACATTTCTGGGAACTCCTTGCTGACACCATGTGACTAGGTTTGGTCTTTTCATAGTTTCTATTTTGAATTTTCTGTCTTTCTTAATTGGTAAGATGCATTGTTTACATAAGTATTTCAAAGAAGAAAAGACTCCTGTTCGTATTTTGTACGTATCATGAGCTATTTAGTTTCTAATTTACAAGTGGGAAACTGACATGTTTGTTACTTTAAATGTAATTGGTGCGATATACAGTGGATACTCAGCCCTGCCTGCAACTCTATCACATTGAGAGATCTTAACAATACTTTAAACACTTTTTTGGACTTTAGTTTTTAGTGAAATTCATTCAAGATCCACTAAATAATAATGTTAGTAGCATTCTGTATGTGGCTGGTTATATTCCTTCTGAGTCCCATAGGAATTTTACGGAGTGTGTTGGAGACATTGTATTGTCTACTATATAGGAATTGGTCTGCCCAGGTTCTGCATTACAAATATATCAGGACGTGTTCTTCCTGTACCCGATCAGTTTATTTGAAAATTTTTTCAAAATTCTGAAAATATTTTTTGCTGACTGTATAATTTAGAATACAAAAATTATATTTTGGATTGTTCTGGGATATAAATTGTTTTATATTTTGGATTATATGATTGAAATATATATTCTTTTCAAATTCTAAATTGTACTATTCAAAATATAATTTTATATTTTAGATTATATAATCTGGAATATATTTTTGTATTTTAGATGGTTTAATTTAGAATAATTTTTACATTTTGGACTGTACAATTTGAAATATAATTATTATTTTTATTTTTGATAGTATAATTTAAAATATAATTTTTTTAATTTTGGATTCTAATAATCTAAAATAAGAAAAAATCATAAGAGCAAGGTTTGTTTAATTTTTTTATTAATAGTAACGATCATTTTGCGGAATATATGGAAGTGCAGGAAGTAAGAATGGAGGGACAGGAAAAATGTGTCATATATCAGAGTTTGTGGGATTTGGTTTCCTGCATTCATTGGATGAAGATTGAATCAGTCATGTTTTAACCAAGCTGATTCCATTTCCTGTCATGGATCTTTATTGGACTTTCTATGATTTTTGAGGGGGATAATGGTATATCTGCTGATATATGAACATTTTTAACTAAAAGTAAAATTTGAAAATGTTAATTAAAAATATTCAAGTTATAAAATAAATATGTATGATCAATTCAATTATATAATATTTCAGATCATCAAAAAGTACGCATTTAATATTTTTCTTTTAAAGAACAACTTCAAAATTTAAGAGAAAGAAAAATGAGAATGATATATACCTATTTTTGGACTGAAAATATTTCTTTTTGGTGGATGGAAATGAAGTAGAGGAAATGCATTTTCTCAAATTGGAATTGGAATAAAATATTGAATATAAAATAATAAAGTTAAAATTATTTTTTAATTAATATGGAATTATTTTGCATAACTCCATCAAAACAAACAAAGAAAAGTTTTCTTTTCTATTCTTTGTCCTTTTATCTACAAAAATAATGATTTCTTTTCTATTCTTTGTCCTTTTATCTACCAAAATAATAATTATTTTCTTACATTTTCTTTTAACTTTTATCCTTTATATTTCTTTTTATTTATATTTTTCTTCTTGGTTTTACTCTTAATCCAAATAACTAAAGCGTAATTTTAGGAAATTAAGTTCCTTAAAAAGTTAAAAAATTAAGTCATTCTCAATAACATAATTTTAATTAATCTATAGAGGTAAGTAAAAAACAATTAATTTGTTAGAATGATCTTTTTTAACATTTAAGAAAATAAATGTCAATATATAAATTAAAAATGAGTTTATTTACTGTTCTAGTATTTTAAGTTTACAACTTTCTCTTTTAATTTTTTTTAAGTTAATAAAGTCCTACTTTTACAATTAAACAAAATTGAATAATCTGTTGATTTTTTTTTTCACTTTAAAAATTTGAAGTTTCAATGTTTATTTAAATAGTTGAAAATTTATAATGTGCTTTTTAAAGAATTTTAAACGTTTCGTTATAAGAAAACAAAATCTTGATAAGATAATTATTTATAAGATATAATGTTCATGTTTCAGGAGGAAATTTTTTAGCTTAGGGAAATTAGATTGGTGAGTTTTACATGTCGACTCGATTCGTAAAATTAAGCAGAAATTTTAACAAAATTATGTAATATAAATTTAAAATTCTTAATAATTTATTTACTTGTTCGGAAATAAAATCTCTATGGTTTAAGGTAAATAGATAAACGAAACAACCGACGTATAAGGAATTTTTCTAAACAAAGATGGTAGTGACTATCACCTTTATAAGTTTTTATAGACTATGTATGATGATATACAAATTATATTTTTATATTTATCAAAAATTATAATTGTAAATGAGACTTTTTGTATTAACCTAGACTACTTTTTAAGTTGGTTTTCAACTTGACAAAATTATAAGTAATATAAAAGATTTAAAATTTTATGACAGTGTATAACCGTCATAATAAATTTAGTATACAGTATAAGTTGTATATAAATAGTCATTAAATGTGTAAAATATAAATCTTTTATATAACTTTTATGATAATTTTAACTATAATCATAGTATAAATTTTGATTTACTATGAGGGTAATTTTCAAACCTATTATAGCATGTAAAATTTATATAAAATATTTGTTTTAGATGTTATTTCATGACTCATAAAGAGCACTAATGACTAAATTACAAACCACATATCAACAACCACAAATTGATGATCATAAATTAAGTTAGGTTAGGAAGATTGGAGTTATGAGAGTAATGCATTAAACAAGTAGTATGTGTTAATAAGTTCAAAGAAGACTAGTTTTTGAAATACTAGTGAGAATGAAAGAGAATTTACATTTAAGTCTAAAATAAATTTTATTATGATGGTTAAAATAAAATTTGGTATAATAAATTAACTTACTATGTTAGTTCTAACTTGAACCAACATGATAAATATTTATTATGTCAATTTTAAATAAAATTGATAAAGTAAATTTATATTTTATTATAAAAATGTCACTGAGTCACTTATTATGATAGTTGGATAGTTGGATTACATGTGTTATCAATATAGTTAAAATTGAGATAAAAAAATATATATATATAACTTGTAAATCAGGAGATTGTAACACAAATAATAAAATTTTACAAATTCTGTGAAAATTTACACACACATACACAATTATTATATTTTACTCAAATAGTTGAAGTCACATTCAATGGTCATCAGTTATACCAAAGATGATACTCATATTATACTCAATGATGATAGTCATATCATATCTAAGGATGATTAATCATATTCATGATGATAGTCATATCCAATAGTGATAAGTTATATCTAATGATAATCATAAATTATAATCTAATGGTAATGATGAATCATACTTAATGGTGATTATGAGTCACAACTTATTAAATAAGACTATTTTATTTTTCTTATTATATAACAATGTTTTTATCATTAGAAATATTATAAAATTTATTTATTTATTTTTGCTTCTATTAATCTAAAATATAAAATATAAAATATAAAATGATAATTTAAGAATTAAAATATATAATATTTATTAAGAATCAATAGATAAAAATTATATATAAAGATTAAATAAATCTTCAAATAATTATTTAATTATAATTTAATATGTATTTGAATAGAAAATAATCAGATAAAAAAATAATTATAATATAATTTTTTATATTTTAATTTAAAAAAATACCAAGAAATATTTTTAGTATTTTAAAAACTTTTCACTGAACATAGTTACTGCCATTAAAGGTTTAATGGCAGATAGAGGAGTGGTGTGTCTCGTTTATTAGAAATTAGCAATTGGGCTTTAGGTTACAATTTCCATCACAGCCCAAAATAATAAAAAAAAATCGTAGAATGGTCACTGCAACAGCGTGGCCGTGGGAGTTTCAGCCGTCAGACGAGCGATTGACGAAGGCATTGCTGTGGGAGGTCCGGCAGCAGGACGCGCCGTCGCACGAGGCGCCGCCCTGGGAGGTACAGACTCAAGAGGCGCCGCCGCGAGAGGTGCAGGCGCAAGAGCCGCCGCCGCGAGAGAGACTTGCCGCTGCAAGGAACTCCAGCGCGAGCGCTGCCGCTGTGAGGTGTGCCGCTGCAAGGAACTCGTACCATGGATATTACCTTGGTAGAGAATCTTGCTGATGTCACTGAATCAGATGAGGTGTTGGGAAAGAATATTCACAGCACTGATAAGTTAGAGAATCTTCCTTGTTTCACATTTTCTGGACACTCAAGGCATGCATTAGCAGATTTATTTAAGCAATATCCTCCTGGTAGAGCGGTGATTGAAGCATATGGTAATACTACTCATAGAACAGAAGAGAAGGAAGATGATATTTTCAGCAGGCCTCTTATGAACAAAGTTGAAATTACTAAGAGACTGGAGATTCTTTCCGAAGGAATGAAGGACTCCTTTAAATTGAAACTGGTTAATTTTTTTTCCTGTCTTTGCATTGCATAGACCTTGTATATGTTTTTTTTTGTTGGTTGGCTTCAATCTCATTATTTCTCATCCTCTGTATGCGTTACATGTCATCATAATGAATGAATAATGTACTTTCTGTTCATGTAGATCAATGAAAAGAGATCTAAGCTTCCTATCGCATCCTTCAAGGACATCATTACATCAACTGTTGAATCTCACCAGGTTAATTTAATGCTTTGATGTAATATTATTTTTGAACATGCAACTTATTGGTCATATATTGCAACACAACTCTCATGCTTGCATGTCTTTTGGTCTTTCTATCCTTTTTAACATTTTTTCAAAGCAGGTAGTTATCATATGTGGTGAGACTGGTTGTGGAAAGACTACTCAGGTATTTGCTTTGTCCTTATTATGCTCTGTACGTTGTACAACTACATTTATAGAAAATTTGTCAGCGATTTTAAATAATGCTTTTGCTGTTATATTTTTTGATTGGTGCACTTTATATATATGATATGATATATATGTACACACACACACACACATATATATATATATATATATATATATATATATATATATATATATATATATATATATATACACACACACACATATATATATATATATATATATATATATATATATATATATATATATATATATATATATAGAGTGAAGAGAGAGAGATGATGTATGATATTGCAATGAACTTCCTATGCTTTGTAAAACATTATTCTTTCTTTTTGAAGTGACCTGCTAAACTTATAATGAAATATGATTCAGGTCCCGCAATATATTTTGGATCACATGTGGGTTAAGGGTGAGGTCTGCAAAATAGTTTGCACCCAGCTGCAATCTATGTCTGCAATTTCAGGTGTGTGACTTTTACAACCATAAGTTTCCCTTTTCTATTATGTATTATAATATGTCATGTGTTCGTCTCTCTAGTTTCTAAGAGAATCTCCGACGAGAGAGGAGAGGTTATTGGAAACGATGTTGGATACAAGGTACTTTTATTTATTTTATATTTGTTAGTATGAGTACAGGATTTACTGTCCTTCTGTTTTGAATTTAAGTTTTTGTTTTATCCGTGGACATTGTAATGACTGGACCAGTGTTTTGTGCTCAAGTGATGCAGACCCATAAGTTTTTATTGAATCTTTTTGATGAAGTGTATTGAGAGTTTGTCATTAATAAAATAAAGAATAGCCTTTTCCCCACACTTGCCTGATTATTTTATGGCTGTCATAGACTATAGCTGTGATTTACAGCTTAAACTTGATTCCTGGTTTTGAAAAATGTTCGTTTGCTAATTTATCCTTTAGGAAAAAAAATTCTACATTTTGGAATCAATTTTAAATAGAACAGGTTTTTCTAAAAGCAAGGTTTTGGAAAAAGATACCCTTATCGACAGCTATTGAATTTTGAGTGCAATCATTATTTCAATTCATTGGTAAAAGTGATATTTGAGGCTGTGAATTCAGTGAGTTGGTTGTCTTTGGGTTTAGGCCATTAAAGCTAGGAAAAATAGTGAAGTTGATGGCCTCAAAGCTCGACTACTAGCCAAATGATATACTAAAATCTGTGGCCATTATTATGGTGATATGTTTTCTCCTATAGCCAAAATGACTACTAGGCATGTCTTCTTTGCCATGACGATACGTTATTGGCCTCCCATAAACTAGATATAAAAAATGCTTCCCTTCATAGTGGGAGAGGAGATTTACATGGAGCAACCTCTTGGTTTGTAAGTTACATCGATCTCTCTATGATCTCAAGCACTCTCCTTGTGCTTGGTTTGGAGAATTTAGTCACATTGTCCAAACGTTTGGAATGAAACACAGTGAGGTAGATCATGTAGTTTTAATCATCATACATCTCTTGGAAAATGTGTTTATTTAATTGTGAATGTTGATGACACAGTTGTTACAAGAAATGATGACACTAGAATCTCACATCTAAAGGAACACTTTTATAATCACTTTTAGACAAAGGACCTTAGAAGTCCCAAATACTTTCAAGGCATTGAAGTGTGCTGCCCAAATAGTAGAGTTTTGTAGATGCTTCCTAAGATAAATAGTTTTTTTTCGTTGAGCTTTTTTGGCATAAATGTGGTAGAACTTGAAAAGCAGTGTGCTGGCCCAAAAGCCATTTTTGACATGAAAAAAGGGCAAAAGGGGAACTATGTAAAGAGAAAAGGGGATCCCAACAACCAATCCACTTGGAGGGGAAACATAGTGGATGGAATGGGATATGTCGAGGATGGTGAACTCAAGCATGATGGCACAATGTTGCTTTGGTGGTTGGTAGGTAGTGCTTTAGTAACATGGGCCTGAGATGTGATGATGAAGAGGTTGCACGTGGGGGCACATAAGGTAGTTTCTTCCTTTGAGATTGGTGGGGTTGGTTGTCACTCGGAGAGACGCTTCCAAACCGGTGGTTGCCATAGGAAACCGTGGAGGATGATGGCACATAGTGGTTGGAAAGCGTTTTCTTCATTAGACAACTCAACAAACTAAGCGAGATCCACTTGCTCTGATACCAACTTATGAAAAATTTGAAGAGAGAAAATATATTTTAGAGTGCTCGTTCAAGACTTTAGATTCTCATATTTACGATTAGAATTTGTATTTTAGGAGATAAGACTAGAGAGCAAGTAAAGGCAACTAGGTATAGCTCGAAACAACTTTATTGGCGTTTAGGGTTTTGTGTAAATGAAGAAAATGATTGGAAAACATCATATAGGAATGCGTATTGCTTCACTTTGACCATCTAATACCTGGCTTTGATCGTCTAATGCTCAACCTTGACCGTCTAACACTCAGCTTTGACCGTCTAATGCATATGAACAGGGAGACTGTCTAATTTTTCAAATCTGCAAATTTCTGTACATGGAACAATTTTGTTATAACTAAAATAATTTCTTGTAGTGTTTGTTATTATCAAACAATATAAATGTTGTCTAATGTTTCAAATCTGCAAATTTCTGTACATGGAACAGTTTTGTTATATTTAAAATAATTTCTTGTAGTGTTTGTTATTATCGAACAATATAAATGTTTATCCTCGTAAGATTGTCTAATGGGGTAGTAGGCTGTCTAATGGTCCACCAATAGCCATCTAGGGTGAAGAAGTGCCTTGATGAAAGCTTTTTGGAATATAGAGAGACAAAGGGCAAAAATGAAGGTAGACCATTTTAACTAAAAAAGTTATATATAGGATTGTAGTTTCAAGTAGAAGAAATGCTATTATGAAGACTCTTAGAATCTGTTTTATTAGCTGTATTATTCGTGTTTTATTATTTCCTTATTTAGCATACTATAATTATAGTGAATGATGGTATCCCACAATCATAGGTATTTGGGTGACTAGGTGGTTTTATTATACTTCCTAAAATAGCTTTCTAGCCTTGTATACATGAATTGTAATCTCAGCATGATATGAATAAGAGTGATATTTTTTCTACCATAAATTATAACATGGTATCAGTCGTAAACAATCTTGGGAGCCGCCTCGGACTGCGCACACCCAAACCCTAGACGACAGCCTTCATTGCTGTCGCAAACAGAACCTTAGCGCCGCCTCTGACTGCGCTTGACCAAACCCTAGATAGCAGTTCCTATTGCCGTCCATCATCTCTTTTAGGACAGCCTTCATTGCTGTCAACGTTTTTCTTCGCCTTCTCAGCCTTGCTATTGTTCCTTGCTGTCATATTTTGTTCACTACATGGAATTCCCAGCCCCAATTGTTGAAGTGATGACCAATCAAGAACAACTACAGAACCTCAACACTACCTACCGATTGACCGGAAAAAATTATTTGAAATGGGCCCAGCTTGTTAGCAGAACTTCGAAAGGTAAAGGAAAAGCTCACCACTTGACTGACGATGCTCCTCCTGTAGATGATCCCAAATTTCCAAAATGGGATGAAGAGGATTCTTTGATCATGGCATGGCTATGGAACTCCATGATCTCAGAAATCACTGATACTTGCATGTTTCTTAATTCTACAAAGGAGATTTGGAATGCCATGGAGCAGACATATTCCAAGGCTAAAGATGCTGCTCAAATATATGATGTGAAGGTAAAGACGGTTGCTGCCAAACAAGGCAATAAAACTGTTACAGAGTATGCCAATCACCTCAAATCACTATGGATGGAATTAGATCATTACAGGGTTATCCAAGCCAAGTGGTCCGATGATTCAATTGTGCTTAAAGAATTTATTGAGCAAGATCGAGTCTATGACTTCCTGGTGGGACTTAATTCTGATTTTGATCAAGTACGAATCCAGATCCTTGGCAAAGAAAAGATTCCAGAGATTAATGAAGTGGTCGCCATAGTTAGAAGTGAAGAAAGCAGAAGGGGAATAATGCTAGAAAACCCAACTATGGAAAATTCTGCCATGGTTGCCTTCGGATCGGCTATGATGGTTGATCCGAAAAGGGGAGGAATAGCCAATATGGAGAAGAAAGGTGAAGGCATTTGGTGTACATTCTGTAACAAGCCTCGGCACACTCGTGATAGATGTTGGAAGCTGCATGGAAAGCCACCGAGTAGAGATTGGGGATCCCAAGGTCGTGACAAGGAGTGGGGAAAAAAGGGAGACACCACTAGAAAGGGCGGACAAGCACACATCGGTGCTGCAACAAGTGAAGAACACAAAGGAGGAATGAGTCCACTTAACCAAAATGAAGTAGAGTAGATGAGATCATTTCTCAACAAGCTGGATAAATCACCAGGTAGTTGTTCTTTAGCACATTCAGGTATGTTTGGTAAGGTTCCTTTTTTTGGACTTAATCTCTCAGATAAAAGCTATAGCCCATATTGGATACTAGATTCTGGGGCTACCGACCACATGACACCTCTACCTCACCATTTCTCTTCTTACACACCTTGCCATAGTAACAAGAAAATATCTACAGCTGATGGCTCTCTGATGACTGCAACAGGTCAAGGAGAAGTCCAAATAAGCCCATCCATTACCCTGAAAAATGTCCTTCATATTCCAAAATTGTTTGTCAGTTTGATTTCCATAAAAAAAACTCATCCAAGATTTATCATGTAATGCTATTTTTTATGACAATATGTGTGTTCTACAGGACAAGTACTCGGGGAGGACGATTGGACATGCTAGACAATGGAATGGCTTGTATTACTTGGAACATCCAAATCTGCCACCAGACCTATACAATATCAATGCTTTTTTCTCTGATTCCATTACTACCAATAGGGAGAAGGTTTTCCTACATCATTGTCGCCTTGGCCATCCTTCCTTTAGGGTCATAAAATTGTTATTCCCTTCCCTTTTTACTAAATTAGATGCGGCAAGTCTCAATTGTGAAGTGTGTGAGCTTGCTAAACACAAATGTGTTCCTTTTCCAGTTAGTAATAATATGAGCACTTCTCCTTTCTATTTGGTTCATACTAATATGTGGGGTCCCTGAACTGTCCCAAATGTTTGTGCCTGTTGGTTTCTTTCAACGTTTTTTCTTCATGGTAAAAAATCAGTTTGTTATTACCGTTAAGAGGATTCGATCTGATAATGCAAAAGATTACTTTAATCATGACCTTATTTCTTTTTGTCAAAAAGAAGGTATCAATTATGAGTCATCTTGTGTTAAAAAACCTCAGCAAAATGGAATTGCTGAGAGAAAAAATAGGCACCTTTTAGACCAAACTCGGGCTTTTCTCTTTCAACATAAGGTCCCTAAAAGGTTTTGGGGGGAAGCTGTTCTCACTGTCTGTTATCTAATTAATAGACTACCTTATACTATTCTAGCTTCTAAAAGCCCTATGGACGTTCTGTCTTCTTTTTATCCTAATATGTCTACATCCAACCAACTTGTTCCAAGAATATTCGGGTGTGTATCTTTTGTCCATGTTCCCAGTGGTGATAGAGGTAAGCTTGATCCTAGAGCCTTAAAATGTGTTTTCATAGGATACTCATCAACCCAAAAGGGATATAAATGTTATCGCCCACCATCCAAAAAATTCTCTGTGTCTAAAGATGTCACCTTTTTTGAGCACCAAAGTTACTTCCACCAAGATCATCTTCAGGGAGAGAATGTCATAAATGAAGATGGTCTCCTTATGCTCCTTGACTTAAGTTTTGAACCAGAAGTAGGAACTGAAAGTGTGACCACAGAGAAGGAACCTACTAAATCCACTCAAGATTAGGCTGATGTAAGATTTTGAAAAAAACCGGTTTATACAAGGAAGACAAAGGCCATTCCAGAATCTGTCCATGTCCAACAATCCAACCCAACATTATTTGAGGTAACTACTCTCAATCCTGTAATATACACTGAATTAACCTCTGATTTTCCAAAGACACATGTACAGGAACCTGAATTTAGTTCAACACCTCTTTATGAGGACCTGGATATTCCAATTGCCATTAGAAAAGAGACTAGGAAATGTACCACCAAACCACCAAACCACTGTACCCTTTAGCCAATTACCTATCCTTTAAACACTTCTCACCTACCCATAAAGCTTTCCTCACAAGCCTAAACACTACAACCACACCTACCACTTTATCTGAGGCATTGGGTGATAAAAAATGGAAACAAGCCATGGATGCCGAAATGGAAGCATTAGAAAAGAATGGTACTTGGGATTTGGTTAATCTCCTGAATGGAAAAAAACCAGTAAGGTGTAAGTGGGTATACACCATAAAATACAAGGCTGATGGATCCATTGAGAGGTACAAAGCAAGGTTAGTAGCTAAGGGATTCACTCAAATCTATGGAGTGGATTACATGGAAACATTTGCTCCAGTTGCAAAAATGAATAGAGTTAGGGTAATATTATACCTAGCGGCTAATTATGGTTGGAACTTGCAACAATTTGATGTTAAAAATGCCTTCCTCCATGGAGAAATTTAAGAGGAGATCTACATGGAATTGCTCCCTGGATATGGTGAAAAAACAGCTACCAACACTATTTGCAAGCTAAAAAAGGCGTTGTATGGGCTAAAACAATCACCACGAGCGTGGTTTGGAAGGTTTACTAAAGTTATGATGAGTCTGGGCTTTAAACAAAGTCAAGGAGATCACACTCTGTTTATTAAACACTCTAAGTCAAGGGGAGTAACAATGTTGCTAGTTTATGTAGATGATATTATTGTAACAGGTGATGATGAGGAGGAGCAAAAATTGTTAAGCCAACATCTGGCCAAGAACTTTGAAATTAAGACCTTGGGAAAATTGAAGTATTTTTTAGGAATTGAAGTGGCACATTCAAAAAAGGGAATATTCATACCTCAACAAAAATACATTACTGATTTATTGAAAGAAACTGGTAAGACAACATGCAAACCTGTAAATACACCAATTGACCCAAATCTGAAATTGGGAAATGCAAAGAAATATACTGCAGTGGATAAGGAAATGTATCAAAGGCTAGTTGGTAAACTGATATATTTATCTCATACTAGACCTGATGTTGCATTTGCTGTGAGTCTAGTTAGCCAGTTCATGCACCAACCGAAGGAGATTCACTTACAAGCTGCACTAAGAATTGTGCAATATTTGAAGGGGACTCCAGGCAGAGGAATCTTGTTTGAACGAAACGGGAATGCAAATCTGGAAGCATATACAAATGCAGATTATGCAGGGTCAATTGTGGATAGGAGGTCAACTACAGGTTATTGCACTTTCCTTGGAGGGAATCTTGTGACCTGGAGGAGTAAAAAACAACATGTGGTAGCTAGATCTAGCGCTGAAGTAGAATTCAGGGCAATGGCACAAGGGATATGTGAACTACTCTGGCTGAAAATCATCTTGGAAGACTTAAGGATAAAATCGGATGACCTAACGAGACTTTATTGTGATAACAAATCTGCTATTAGTATAGCTCATAATCTAGTGCAACATGATAGAACCAAACATATTGAGGTTGACAGACATTTTATCAAAGAAAAGTTAGACACAGGTTTGATCTGCACTCTATATGTTCCCTCACAAGACAACCTTGCAGATATTCTAATGAAGGGGCTAAACAGCAACTACTTTCAGAGTATTGTTTCCAAGTTGGGAATGGAAAATACCTATTCACCAGCTTGAGGGGGAGTGTTAGAATCTGTTTTATTAGATATATTATTTGTGTTTTATTATTTCCTTATTTAGCATACTATAATTATAGTGAATGATGGTATCCCACAATCATAGGGATTTGGGTGACTAGGTGGTTTTATTATACTTCCTAAAATAGCTTTCTAGCTTGTATATATGAATTGTAATCTCAGCATGATATGAATAAGAGTGATATTTTTTCTACCCCAAAATTATAACAAAGGATCAATTCTTTGTGTTTAATGTCTATATGTAATTAGAATATATAAAACAACTTCAGTTGGACCATTTTTTGGTGAACGAGGTTGATTTCCCTCGAGGGGATACCTGCAATAAAAGACAAGTAACATTTGTTGGGTTGTGGTAGTTTCTTGTATAGAGGATAGGATAAAGTGAGTCCTTTTAAAAAAAGGGAAACATCAATGGACACATAACACCTTTTGGTATTTGAAGAGTAACATTTATATCCTTTATGAAGATGGAATTATCCTTGGAAAATGCTTTTAATTGCTTAAGCATACAACTTAATCAGACATGGAGAAACATCATAAACAAAACATTTACAACCCAACTCTTCCAATTCTGAGACTAGGAACCAAAAGTTTCAACTTCAACAAATTTGGGGACAAAACTTCATGATAAGATACGAATGGTTGTTTTTGATAATATTATAGACCTTGAGATTCATATTGTTGGCCTTGGGTAATTCCTCATTGTTTTTTCGTGTAGGAACCAAAATGTTGTTTCTTTTTATGTTGAGAGTATAAGGAAAAGTATCAAGTATAGGGAACAATTGTTTGATTTAAATTTATTTTGAAACCAACATTTTCTGCACTTTCAAAATCAATTGTAATTTAATATAAACTAAGCAGTAATCTGTTATCCCTTTTCCTTTATTTCTTTGTTGTGTGCCGATAGTTGTTTCTTTTACAGACTGTGGTCCATGTGTCTTTTTGTTGAGAAATCCAGTACCCAGTACCTTCTTTCTCAGTATTCATTCCCATTTTCATGTTACTCACATCTCCTATTTTAAACTACAAGGTACGGTTTGGTAGCCAAGGTGGAAGGCACTCATCAATTGTGCTATGTACTCCTGGAGTTCTATTGAAGGCTTTGGCTTCTACAGGTTCCCATTTTTCTAAGAGACAGCACGTGAAGGGTGACATGTCTAGTATGACTCACATAATTATGGTAATTTATTGACTTTACCCTTATTATCATTTGTTAGAGCTCCAACATGGTGTTTAATCTTCAATAAATAATTCATGTTTGTCCTTCTGTTCTTTGTTAAACCCAAAAGAATAAACAGTTAGGCCCCTAAAACTATTGTTTTCCGAATATGATAACGTCTAACTATTATCTTGATAAAAAACAAATTCTAGTATAGTCCTAGATTTTTTGCCTTCAGATGCCCACTACACAGCTATGACGATAGTCATAATTAAAGGAATAAGTAAATTATGACATTTTTATGTATAAAAAAATGGTTGATGATTCTCTTAAAAAACTATCGTGACGTGAAATTGAATTGTCTTCTTTTATCTGTCTTCATTAATCATGCATAAATTGTGCATATGCTGTCATTTTTTTGAATTAAATTGGTATGTCAGATGACCTTCATTTTTTGTTTAGGATGACGTTGACGAAAGGGACAGTTACTCAGACCTCATGTTGGCAATCCTCAGGTGAAAGGGACTTATTATCTTATAATTTTGTAGTGTATTTCCATTAAATATCAAAATATAATTCCTGCAGCATATAATTGGTTGTAAAATTGGGCTTTAGCTGTAGATTATATTATATGGAGATTTCTAGTTGGCAATCAATTAAATTTTATGCTGTTCACGGATGCTGATGCTTTCTTCTACTGCATTGAAATCTCCAATTCTTTCCTTTCCTTACTAATTTTGTTTAAAATTTTACTTCGTGCTTAATTTCTAATTTATCTAAAAATTTTATTAATTTTTGTTTCTCTGATCTTGATGCCTTTCATAATTTTGTTCATCATTGTGTGTTCTCATCGTAAGTTATTCTTAGCATTTTCACGTTGTATCCTGTCTTGTAATAAAATCAACATTTTATAAAATAATGTCAAGTATGATATGGCTCTTGGGACATTAGAAAACAAGTACCCTTGTTTCTCTAATGAAAAATCAATGTTTGTAGGGCTTGCTGATTTAGATTTTTCTCAACAAATCTTTTTATTAAAACTGAGTACAAGAATGATATTAATCTTCAAATTACACTGGTCTGGCCTTCATCCAAGAATGATATTTACTGCAGATAGTAATACTATTGACAATACTATTGGCCTGCATCTGAACACGCATCTGCTTCTTCATAGTGATCTGAAGCATGGACACATACAGTTATAATCTCCAAAATGTAGAACATGGTAACACACAGATATATAGAACATCATTAAGAATTATTTAAATTGATAATCAAGATTTATATGTAAAAAGTTTTGTCAAATATAAAAATATGAACACGTTGTTGTCTAATTCAAAATATATCTAATCCCTTCATCTAAAATCCCAAAGGTGAAAGAAAAACAAATCTAATTCATTTAAGGTATTTAACCCCATTTTGATCATCATCATTGAAAAAGACGCCATCCAGCTCATGATCATCTAAAGAAAAATTGAGAACTTCCAAGAGTTGAAGAATATATAGATATGATGAGAATAAATAAAAACTTTCCTTATAATACATATGTAATCTAGATATTCATGATTATATCCTTATTTCTATAATTGAAACAGGGACTTGCACATAGGTTTATGACTTTCTAAATTCTAAAATAAATTACCGTGTCTATTCATTAACGATGGTGTTGGAGCTGCAAAAATATTTTGGATTGTCTCTATTATTTGATTGTCTTAGTTTGGCTTATGGTTTTCTTAAGTAAGGGTTTTTGCTCTAGGATTTATGAACATTTTCAAACGTTGTATAATAGTAATGGTATTGAATAATGTGTAATAGTTGAGCACTGTTGTGGCACCCTGCCACTTCTCTGATCCCTGATACATACCACCAAGGTATCTTTTGTGTGATTTCGCAGCCATCTGTGTCACTATTGATTCAGTAGGCATAAAACTCATTTTGTCCCTGAATATGATTTTTAGAGATTTTTGAGGTGGTAATCTTGGGCTCCCTTTAACGCCCACTCGTTTTTCATTTACTGTTTCCCTCACCATTTTCAAGCCCTCACCGAGAAACCTTAGCCTGGCCATCTGTGGTGAAGACCCGACTCCTTTGGTCAGTCCGTGGTCCAGCTGTTTCTGCCCAGGTTCTGGTGGGCATCTTTATATCTAATGTAGACCCATCTCATTTCCGACCAGTTTTTAGCATTTTTTCAAGTATACCCATTGCCATTTCAACCTTGTTATATTTTGTTTTGTCAGTTTTCTGTCCTTGAACCTTAACAATGTTGATAATACCTATTGATTTAATATTTAGTTGCTCTACTAAGCTTGAGATTGTATAGTTCATTTGATTTCTTAATTTCATTGTATTGAGATGCATGTTTAGCCATCAAATAAGTAGCAGTCAATAATTCACACTTTTTTCTGGTTATCTTGCAACTTAAAATAGCTGTCATCCTTCTAGTTATCTTACTATAATGCTTTTTAAATTAGCAGCACTGAACCACTGTTTCAGATTGACTATACATTGTATTAAATCTTATTTGATAGCATTTCAATATTTTAATCTCTGTTATCTGGTTCTGATCTCTTGTGACTTTTCCAGTTCCTTTTGTCACTTTTCACCGCCAATAAAACCAGCTTTTTAAGTGACTTTACCAGCTGAAAGACAATCTTCTTGAATTTGGATATTGTAAAATAATATAAAAGAAATAGAGACGTAAGATTAATCCCTTATGTGTATTGAGCACGTAGGGTTATGTATTTATAAATAAGAAAAAATTCCAAAGACATGGGCTAAGCATGATACATCTAACACTCCTTCTCACATTGGTGCATATAAATCACATGTATCAAATTTGTTACAAATACAATCAATTCTAGGTTCCCGTAAAGATTTAGGAAAAATATCTGCTAATTGATAATGTTTGGTCCTTTCATGAAAAACAAGATTTGAGCTAATATAAAGAGCAACTTGATTTTCATTTATAAGTGTCATTCGAGTGACCTCTCGAAATTGCAATTCTTTTAAGTAACTCTTTAAAAAATAAGCTTACAAGTAGCTGAGACCATAACTCTATATTTTGCTCCCGCACTAGATCTTGTCACAACATTTTGTTTCTTGTTATTCCAAGAGATCAAATTATCACCAATGGAGACATAATATCCAGAAATGGGTCTCCTATTGAAAGGAGATCCAACCCAATCGACATCTGAAAAACATACAACTTTAGTATGATTGTGTCCATATATCAAACCTTTTCTAGGAGAACCTTTAATGTACTTCAATATACGGATGACCACGTTTCAATGATCTACACATGGAGAATTAAGAAATTGACTCACTGCACTGATTGCAAAGGAAATGTCAAGATAAGTAACTATAAGATAGTTCAACTTTCCAACAAATCTTTTGTACTTCTCAGAATCTGATAGAGGCTCCCCCTAATTAGATAGGAGTTTGGCATTGAGATCCATAGGTGTGTCATTAGATTATGAATTGATTAACCTAATTTCTTCCAAAATATCCCGTGCATACATCCTTTGAGAGTTGGATTGTGTTACTTTAATCCCCAAGAAATATCTTAGTTTGCCAAGATCTTTGGTTTAAAAGTGGTGACAAAGGTGTTGCTTTACTTGTGAGATGTCGTGGTGATCATTGCCTGTAAGAATAATATCATCAACATATACCTGACACACACAATAAGGTGGAACAAGTGGAAGTACAATATCATCAACATATACTTGGCACTCACAATAATGGTGGAACAAGTGGAAGTAAAGGTAGGCATAATTGGGGATCTCAGAATGTAATCATAGACATGTGAATGATCATTAGGTAGTCCATATAATGCTAATTACATGAAAAACTTTGATAGTTGTTTGAGTTCTTGAGAAGGAGTGGAGGCAGGTGGCAATAACATATTGAAGTTGTGAAGAAGAACGTGAACTTTACCCAAAAATTCAACCATTGTACCATGAAGATGTCTGAAAGCAACAATATTGAGGAGTTTTTTATAAACACCATAAAAACGTTGAATATTATTGGTGTACAATAATTTTTCCTGTTCTCAAACTTTTGAATATGTCTATGAATATGTCTTAGTGATGAATGAATAGTAAACTTGAGAGCAAGGCATAATTGAGCATCAATTTTCAACCAACGAGAAACCTTATTTTCAACAATAGTGGCTACATTCTGGGTAAGATGATGATCATAACTCTAACTCTTAAGCCATATGTCTGATGAGTAAGTATCATAATAAGTTCTATCCAATTTTTCAATGAATAGATGTTCATTTACATGATTGGTATAGATAGACGGGTCAAACATAGTGGCAACAAAAGAGGCCATAGATGAAGAGGAGAGAGAAAAACCCTAAAACCGAAATGAACTTCAATCAAGATGGTAGTCACAAATCTAGAAAGAAGATGACAAGGCGAGTCTAACGCTGGTGGTCATTGCTGGAGACAAGGTTTGACGTGTCGCTACATGAAACGTAAAGTGGTGGCGGTGACGAAACTTGGAGAGGCTCGTATAGCTTGTCAAAGCTTCGGTCGCCATGACTTTTGCGGTGTGGGGGTCACTTGGCTTGGATGGTTTAAGAGGAGGTGTCGTCTACCACACAGTTGGTGTGGCGGTAGCAATGAAAAAAGATTAGCATCGGTGAATATTGGGTTCACCATGAAGGTAAGGATTTAACCTAGGTCTAGATACCATTTAAAATAAAATGAAAAGAAGCATAGGATTAATCCCTTGTGTGTATTGAGCGCATAGGGTTATGTAGTTATAAATAAGAAAAATGCAAAAGACATGGGCTAAGCTCGTTACATCTAACAAATATGATAAAAAATCAATGAGTTCTTGTGCTCAGATGATTTATATATGGAAAGAGAAGAGTAAAATTCAATGAAGATTTATATCCTATAAAATCAACCCTTAGGCTCCTATGTCTCTCTGGATCTGGAAAAATTTCATCTTGGTTCACCATCAACTTTTGATTTTGATCCGTAGGACTATAAAGTATTCTCAGTATGTTTTCGTGTTCATTAAAAGTAATCTGCTTAAAATGTTCCATAAATTAATCTCAGTATTTTTTAGGTTCATTATATTAGGAAGGTGAATATTCAAGAATATACAAATATTGATGATCATTTGGATCTTGTTCTGTTTTTACATTGTCAGAGTTTGTGCTTTAACAAAAGTGTGAACGGGCCTGTGGTTTTACCAGAATAGTTAGTTGGCCCCGTGATAGTTTGGATTCCGAATAATTATTCTGTTCCCTATCTCTGACAGGCTCAAATATGTTCTTGTAGAAACCTTGATATGCTGTGTATAAATTTACGATGGCTTTTGATAGTTTTTTTTTTTTTACTTGTATGCAGAGATGTTCTGCCTTCAAATCCGCACCTACGTCTGGTATGTTCATATATATCTATATATTGTTTGTTTTGCACCCAGTACATTGTTCATTAATTCTTCACATGCATATATTTTTAGTTTTGACCAATCTTTGTAACCGTTATGTTCCTATCTGTTTGATATTACAGATACTAATGAGTGCTAGTTTTGATGCTGAAAGATTTTCTCAATATTTTGGTGTCTGCCCAATTATCTATGTTCCAGGGCTCACGTATCCAGTATGTGTACAGTATTCTTTTGTGAATTAACTGCTAAGTTATCACATTTGACTGCAACATCCTCTTGCTTTCTTGTCAGGTAAAAAATTACTACTTGGAGGATGTACTTTCTATTGTAAATTCAGGTGCAGATAACCACGAGCTTAGTCCAGTAGAAAAGCTGTCTCTGGATGAAGCAATACATTTGGCTTGGTCTAATGATGAGTGGTGCTCACTATTAGAACTTGTTTCTTGTAAAGTTAGGCCAAAGGTCTTTGATTATCAGCATTCATTAACTGGCCTGAATGCATTAATGGTGTTTGCTGGAAAAGGTAAAGTGGGTGATATGTGCATGCTCTTATTGTTAGGGGCGAACTGCCATTTAAAGGCCAAAGATGGAACAACTGCGTTGGAGATAGCTGAGAAGGAAAACCAGCTAGTAGCTGTTGAATTGCTGAAGAAGCACATGAATAATGATTTTGCTCACAAAGAAGAGAAAAATTTACTAGATAAATATCTTGCAACAGCCAGCCTTAAAGATGTCGATGTTGTTCTGATAGAAAAACTTGTAAGAAAAATATGTATTGATTCAAAAGATGGAAGCATCATTGTTTTCCTTCCAGGCTGGGATGAGATAATTAGAACACGTGAAAGATTGCTTGCATCCTCTTTTTTCAATAAAAGATCAAGGTTTAAAGTGGTATCTCTGCATTCAATGGTTCCAGCCTCTGAGATAGACGAGGCTTTTATGCCTGCACCCCATGGTTGTCGCAAAATTGTTCTCTCTACCAATATTGCTGAAACTGCTGTAGCCCTGGATGATATAGTGTATGTTATAGACACTGGGCTTGTGAAAGAAAAAAGTTATGATCCTTGCAAAAATTTTTTCACTCTCCAATCATCCTGGATTTCAAAAGCAAGTGCTAAGAAAAGGGAGGGATGTGCTAGTCGCTGTCATCCTGGAGCTTGTTATCATCTATATTCGAAAGTTGAAGCAGATTCCTTCTTAGATTTTCGGGTTCCAGAAATTAAGAGAATGCCTATTGAGGAGCTCTGTTTGCAGGTTTCAGTCTTCCCTAATTGACAAGTCTAGAGTTTGTGGTTCTTATATTCCACGAGGATAAATTTGTTCATAATCTAACGAAAATACTGACACAAAATAACAAAATAAATGCCTTTTATGCTACATCAATGATTCTATGTTATAGGTGATCCCAATCAGCTGAATTATTATAGCTGAAGGAGTTATACATTGAGTTATTATTAATTATAGTTCTGGTAGAATGACTGCCCATTGTTTATACCAACCCCAAAAACTAAAAAAACAGAACAACCTTTCCCGCCAAACACACACACCCCACCTCCTAACTACTTTATTGTTTATTTTTAAAATTCCTCCTATAATAAACTTTCCAAACTCTGTCTCTCTCATGATTTGCCTGCCTAACAGTTGTTCAGGGAAGGATTTGTTCAATAATCTCTTTGATAAGAACCAAGATTGTTAAATATTTTACTTTCTTGCCTTGCCTACATCTTTTTGGTGCTTCGTACATTTTCTATGGTGTCTTTTCCTCAATTGTATTGCATACAGCTTCATACTATGTGGAATAGAAAATATATAGGGTGTGAATGAATTAAGACATAGTAATATGAGTACAAAATTTCACATATTATTTGATTCCTTTTTCTTTCTCACAGGTGAAGTTGTTTGATCCAAGCTGCAAGATAGAAGAGTTTCTGAGTCAGACATTAGATCCTCCGGGTTTTGAGTCTGTACGATGTGCTGTTGGAGTTCTTCAGGAGATTGGGGCTTTGTCAGTTGATGAACAACTGACGCTGCTAGGGCAGAAGTTTGGCTATCTTCCTGTTCATCCATATACAACCAAGATGCTTACTTTTTCCATATTAATGAATTGCCTTGATCCAGCTTTAACACTTGCATGTGCGTCTAAGTATAAAGATCTATTTGTGCTTCCTATTTTACCTGATGAAAAGAAGAGAGCTGCTGCTGCCAGATCTGAGCTTGCTTCGTTGTATGGGGGTTGTGGTGACCAGTTTGCTATAATAGCAGCATTCCAATGCTGGATTAATTCAAAGAAAATGGGTCTAGAATCACGGTTTTGTTCTCAGTACTTTGTTTCTCAAAGTGCTATGAGCGAGTTAGATGTCAGGCGGAATAATTTAGCTGCAGAACTATATAGGAATGGGCTTATTAACAGGAGGGTTACAGATTATTGCTCTAATGCATATGATCCTGGTATACTTCAAGCTGTTTTGGTAGCTGGGATGTACCCAATGGTTGGGAAATTGTGTTTTCCTTACGGAAGTGGAAACAAGATTTTTGTTAACACTAAAAGTATTGATAATGTTTGCTTGAATAGTGATACTGTGAATTATAAGTTGTCATTACAGAAAAGTCTTGATTGCTCTTTTGTTGTATATGATGAGATTACTAGCATCGACCGGGGCATGTGCATAGGGAACTGTAGTGTTGTTGGACTACTTCCATTATTTTTGCTTTCCAAGGAGATTCATGTTGACCAAGCAAAGGATTGTACTGATAATATAATTACAGTAATCTTAGATCGATGGCTTTATTTTGAGTCCACAGCGTTCGATGCTTTTCACATGAACTACTTGAGAGAGCTATTAACAGCAACGATTATATACAAAGTATCACAGTATTTCTTTACTTTTACTTAGAGATTCATTCAAATCTTGTAAATGCCTCTTCCTTTGTTTAATCTGCATGATGTGTTTGTTTCTTTTCAGGTGACATATTCGACAGATGTTCTTTCTCCTGTTCTACAAGCCGCTGTGGATTCCTTAGCCTGCATTCTGTCTTGTCACGGGCGCTCTTGCATACAACTAGTCTCAGATTTACGAACGGAGCTTATAAATCAAGATGCACACCGGACCAATCCATTTGAAGTTAAGACATCTAAACCTGGGGCCATCGAAAATCTAATTAACCAGGCAAGTAAAAATGCTCCAATGGAATTGGCTTGCTCGAGTCCAACAAAGCAAACCTACACGACTCTTGAAGGATTCTGTAGTCACAATGATGTGTCTTCTGGAACCAGTGATCCCACGGGTAAGAACACTGAAACAGGTTTAGCTTGTTCAATCCAGTCAGCACATTTAAATAATGACTAACCTTGACTGATGTGACAGCTTCTAGAGAACCAAATCAAACAATATGGTGGAATGCTTCAAAAGGTATGGGGTAAAATTATAAATCTTTTATTTTTGCACTGTTGAAGGCATGGTTTTAAGTTGTGATCTGCGAGCACAATTGCTAATGCAATATTTGCGATTTTTGAAGTCTCCACATTTTTTCGCTATTTCTTGCGATATTGCTCACCATGGTTAAATTTGTATTCTGCTATTGCAATGTTGTGAATTTTGAAGTCTCCGCAATTGCAATTGTGACTATAGTAGCCACACATCTTTTATCACAATTTATTTCGATATTGCTGACCACCATGGTTGAATTTGTAATTCAAGCTGTACAATTTTGGACAATTAACAGGGGCTTGCTACGAAACGATTTCGGTTGAGTGGACTTTTCCTGAGGTGGGATGGATTAAAGCTAATGTAGATGGATCTTATAAGGATCAGCTACATCTTACTAGCTGTGCAGGAGTTTTCCGTGATCACACAGGTTCTTGGTGTTTTGGCTTCACGTTAAATCTTGGAACATTCTGTTTCGGGTAACTCTTAAATGAAGTTAATTTAAAAATTCTGTTAGGGTTTGTAGTGTAACTTTCATTTTCATGTGTATTTTAGGCGTGACACTGCAATTTCTTATTTTTTTCCTTCATTTTGTGTCAGAGCATCAGATCCAACAGGTGGTAATCAATTTATTGTGCTATCTGAACTGTGGAGTATCCTTACTGCCCTCAAGCTTGCTAGGGAGAAAAACATTTCGCAGCTGTGGATTGAGTCTGATTCTGTTTGTGCAGTGGAATGTGTTTTGAATAAACGGGCGCAGAAACGTGATGCTTATACTCCTCTTGTTAAGTCCATACTTGAGTTGATGGAGGGAAATTGGAAGGTTCGAATCTCTCATTGTTATCGTGAAGGAAACCGAGTGGCTGACTGGTTGTCTAAATATGGGCATTCTACTGAGGTAGGTCTCCAAGTGTTCGATGTCCCTCCCAGTGGTTGTCTCCAATTATTAACAGATGACTCTTCCGGAGTTTATCAACAACGAACAGTACGTCACGGTACGTCTTAGTCATTAATCCAGGGCCATGTTCCTCATTCAGAGTACAATAAGCTAAAGTTGCCCATTTTGGTACGCTTAAGATTAGTTTCAATTAAATTAGTATTCACTATTCATGTTATAGGGCTGATGTTAATTCTTCTTACACACACCTGTGCCTTGTATAATATTTGTATTATGACTAACACTTTTACCAGGAAAACTAGCACATTTCAGGCAGTAAATATTAGTCTTTCTTGTGGCAAACTAAGTTATGAGGTCTGCATTTTCACACAATAAAATCATGGAGAGGGAGACACAGAGACCAGGACCCTACTTACTCGTGGGGTTTACACAAAGGGTCTTAGGTGTCGTCTTTCTCTCTTCTATCATTCTTTATGTGAAAACCAAGTATTCGTTACCAACAAAGGCCGTTCTTCTTATATCTGCAAAAATAATCTCTGGGTATGTTTTTCTGTACACAAGTTTGAAAGCTGAATCCTTTATCTTATGTTTAAGAGATATGGTTTCAGAGATATGGGCTTAGCCTTGTCCTCCGTGACGTTTTTCTAATATGTACATATATAAATGGTATTTATTTTTTAATTTGATAAAATACTTTATTTTTTATAATTCTTTTGTGGGGATAATAAATTCTATTTTACAAAATAATTGAATATCACGTGTTTATTTAATGCTATTTTTCTTTTTAATATATTGTTGTCATTATCAAAGTTAAACATAATTTTATTTACAATCAAATTATTTTATTAATTTTTCTCTATATTAACTTGTTAATTGTTCTGTTTCTAAGAAGACACTTACAAACTATATAATATTTTGACAATATTGCGACACATTAATCAATGGTTTTTATCATTATTCTCGTTTATTTTGTTTCGCTCCAATTATTTATAAGATATATGTTGTCTTTTGTTGATTTCTGTATTAGAAAAACGTTACATGAATTTTTTTTCCTAATATTATATTAAGTTATTTTCATATTGAATTTGAGACGAGGAGACGATATACCGTTACCTGGTCTTCATCATATTCAAATGCTTAAACAAAGATTTTATGTTATATGCAATTTAATATTATATTCTGGTGTTACGGCAACCAACACACTGTGAAGAAACAAAGGAATGGATTGAGATTGAATTCTAGAGTAAAATAATAAATAATAAATAATTTTATTATATTTTATTTAATGATAATGAAATTAATATTTTTATTTAATTAAAAATTTAACTTTCTCTCCAAATCTGCTCATAAGAAAAGAGAAAGTTTGAAATGAAACTTTTGTTTCGTTTTTTACATTTCCTTGTCTCGTTTTTTCAACTCTACTTTTTTCTTCGTACGCTATATTTTTATCGTTGGAAACAAACATAACCTGAGTTTTTAATACTTTTTTTATTTCATCTTGCGCCACACAACCACTCTCTGATCTTATAAATAGTCTAAGGTAGATTTTTAAAAAAATAAACATCTAAGTAAACATATTCTAAAATTATATATATACAAAATATCATTGTTGAATAAACTAAAAAGTGGAACTACAAGTTAATCTACGATGGTCTCACCCTCAACTACTTTAAGAGGATCCAAGGCTGATATGTCAAGCTTAAAATGAATAATACAAAGTTGAGCTAAAGCTCCACTAAATTCTCTCTTGTATATGAAAGCGTTTTCATCCTTCAAAGTTTTGACATCCTCTTGATGGTTTTAGATATTATCCTGATACTTCTTCACTTGAGCTATCAATAACTCCTTCTTAACTTGTTGTTCCTTGAATTATCTTTCACACTCTAACTGAGCCTCCAAGTGGACAATATGCCCCTCCAACTCGGCCACCATTAGTGATAAAGCCTTGTGTGCACGTACTTGGAAGATCTTAGCAGCTTCTTTCCTTAATTGTTCTGCTTGAGATATAACCTCTGATAGCTCCTCCTTACAACCTCCAACTCAGAGTTAGCCTCTTTAATTTGAATAAACACATCTGATTTCAGTTGCCAAAACTTCAACTAAGGTGTCTCCTTATTAAAGAAGGGGTAACCTCTGAGGTTTTGAAAGCTCAAAACCAGTATTAATACAAACAGTTGTATAAAATGACTTCATTTTGGTGAATCAAAGCGTGAGTAATTTTTATGGTTATAATTGAAGAAGTCAACAACTTAATTTGTGAAATTGGTCCTCTTAAAGCCATCTGACTTTAGTTGCTAAATGGTACACAATCTACACAAGTGATACACAATTATTGTCACCAAATGAAAAATATTATATAATCCTAATTTACATAATTCATAGAACACTCACAATTACCTCATTCTTTAAAAGTGACGCCTTAATATTTGATGACAACCTCATATTAATGCAAGGGCAGTCAAGAAACGCGGGAACAAGGAACTGCGTCCCATTCCCCAAGTGTTGCACAACCTACAACTTCTAAAAAAAACAATTGAAATATCATATCTTTAGTTCCATATTCATACAACATTCTGCATAATTTAAATTAAACAAAACACAAACCTCCAGCACAGCTACGCAACCGACCAAGTGTAGGCACCAATTGTTTTTCTAATAGTGGAAGAGATGGGAAGCTCGGTCCAGACACTTGACCAACAAAGAATGAACGACCTCACCCCAATTCCACAAATTCAACATCTCTAAATTTTCTAATAAACTAAAAGGAAAGGAACTGACAGCCCTAGAAATGCGTGGAAAATAAAAAATTGAAAATACAAGTAATATATACAATCTACAATAATTATGAACATTGTCTTCCTCACCTAATTTCAAAACAATCTTCTTAATTGTAATGTCCTCCTCACCAAACAAATCATTAACCAACCCAACTGGACAATTATCAATACTAACTTCTTCTCCACTAACACCTAATCCCAATATAACACAAACATAAAAAAGATTGAAGGAACCAAATGCTCTATGATCCTGAAGCTCTTACTTTAGCTGCTCCATCTGCTCACCAACTTAAGCAGCAAGGAATTGAAAATTCTTAGTGGCTCTTCCAAATGAAGCATCCATCTGAAAGGGGTCCTCTCTAATTGTTCTCATTGAAGTGGACCAATTGTATGATTTATTTAGACAATAGGGTTAGTGTCAACCGTGTGCCTAAGCCTCAGTTGCAAATTATATATAACATTCATGTTACTATCTTTACATCTCAAAGATTTCAAGAACAAAAGCAGCGTTCAAAATAACTTACCTTAGATTGTCCACGGTGCACACTAACTCCTTTTTCAGCCATGAATGTTGAAACTTTCAAAAACCTAAACAAAAGAACTAATTCATGTCAGCAAACAATCCACCAAAAATCAACCAACCAACCCACCCACCACTCACTAAAGCAAAGTAAAACTCATTCAAAAGGAAAACAGTTTCAAAATGAGCACACAACCCATCTTTCTCGGCAGTGTATACTGAAGTAACAAAAATATTAAAACATGAAAACCCTAAACTCCTAATTGAAATCATACCTCAATAAAAAAAACTAAATCGTGAAACCACAAAAAAAAATCTTCCTTTTTAATCAAAACTCTCATAAAAGACAAACCTTTACTTCACAACCCTAAACCCTAATGGAAATCATACGTCAACAAAAAAAACGTAAAACGACCAAAAAATCTTCATTTTCGATCAAAAGTCCTATAAAAGATGTTGACAAGAATGGATTAAACTCGAACCACCAAACCTTCACAGTGTGAACACCGCAGCTAAAATGTAACCTTCAAACCGACGCAAGAATGACAACGAAGGCAATGAACGAAAATGACAGCAGCAATCCATAATCGAGAAAGAGAACGAGAAACTTAGACGAGAGAAGCAGAAGACGACTGAGATATGGTGTGTTGAAACGTAAATTAAGCACAAATTCTTCTTCTTTTTTTCTCATTTACAACATTTTACACATTACTTCTACATACCTTCATATACTGAATTAAAATAATATATTTTTTACATCTCAACAATATCAAATATACTGAATTAAAATAATATATCTTTTACACCTCAACGATATCAAATGAACATAATGCTACATAAGAGAATGTTAAAATATTATTATTCATTCCTTGTATGCGAAAATGTGTCCATATAGTTTACCATAGCATAATAGTAATAACAATTGTATTAACAAATCTTAACTAGGAAATATAGTATCAAACTGTAATGTCGACCCCCAACCAATTATTCTAGATGAATCAAATATAAAAAGAAATTAGGGAAATATTATGTATAAAAGTTATTACAATTTAAAGCAATGTAGTTGATATGTCTGTGTACCTACAATTATCATATTTCCCAAAGAAGTTAATATAGATATCGTGTTACTGAAAGAAAGTGCCAAATTGGGCTTAGTTACAAAAAGAAAATGTTGAAGTTTTATTTTCCAAGGCTCTGATGCGACGTGATGTTATGTTAAAGGAGGGAAGGAAACTTGTCAAGAACGTTATTTGTTTTGGTTATTTAATAAATATTTTTTTCTTATCACAATTGAAATTAAACTAAAACAAAATAAAATCAAACTAGAAGATGAAAGGGAATACAAGATCACAATATACATAATTAACAAATTAAACTATATACCTCTCAATAAGGTCAAATTTTGAAGGGTTCATCAAAAATGGCTACTACCATTTTTGGGAAAAATTATTTTCTTACCTTGTGCTTGTATTGCTTGGAGTTCATCATTATATAGCATATACATATTTTATTTTTGGTGCTTCGAGATTAAAATCTGTGCTTATATACAATGAATGCATTCATATGTAATCGTTAATTTGTTGTAATAACTCGCTTTTGTGAAATATGAGATAGAGAAGTGATTAAAAGGAAACAATTAATTGACGAAGATAATTAATTAAATGGTTCAAATCAAGGTTGGACCCATTATTGATTCTATGGAACATTCGAATATATTTTGAGGTGTTGTTGACACATAACTTTACGTGAAAGTTAAGTATGCAGGCAGCATTAATTGCATCATATATATTAACAAACAAATGAGAGACAATATTATATAAATGTTTTATTTCCATAAATGCATATATAAACAGCGACACACATGCATTGATTTAATGATTATTATTTATTTCCTTCTTCATCAGTGGACAACTTGTTAATTTCTCTCATAAAAAAACAGAGTAATTCAGCTGTGAAAACTTGTGCTAACTCTTCTTCTTCTGCTGCTTTGATTTTTATTTTGCTTAGGAGAAGACAAATTATGTGATCCAAATCATCCAATGCATGCATCGAGATACACACAAAAATAGACTGCACAAAGTTAACCACCAACACCATTCATATATGTCTTTGTCTTCCTTTTGTTTTAAACCCATTTCAAGACAAAGAAAATTAATAGTTCTTTAGAAATGGTAGTTCCTATAGTTTAATTTAGCCCAGCTTTCGGAATTAATTTTCTAATTAATGTTCCAAATGGAGATTGACTAAGGTTGTCTTGGGATTAATAGAAAATAATAACCTATTTGATTTTATTGTATAAATGATTTAAATACAAATGAATGGATTGCGGGAAAATACGAGTATTTTATGAGTTTAACAACATGTGTTCTTAATATATTTTTTTTACAATATTAATTTTAACTAATCTAATATAATTGTTAATATGAATTTAAGTATTATTGTAAAATTAAATAAATTTACTATACACATAGTAATTGTGAAATATGTAAAAGTGTATAATCTACTTTCTTGTATTTTATTATTTACAATATTTTTATTTTTCAACATAATTTGGGTATTTTTATGTAAAATATTTTACTTCTTTTACAAAATACTTCGTTACACTTTTAATCTTAATACCTTAATTGGTATACAATATACTACTTGTAATTGTTCATTTGTAGTTTTTATAGTTTTCTAATTGTTAACATTAATAAAGTCCTTCACCACATAGTCTATCAAATAATTACTAATAATATACTGAAAATCTAACATGCCAATACTCTTGTACAGATTGATAAAGAAGAAAGTATACGAAGTATTTAAAGAAAAGTTTGGAAATTTCACAATGAAAGTCTTTTTTAATATTTAAATAATTTATTTTGTCAAATTATACCATATGTCACAAGTTTTGCTACATTGACATTAAATTAAACATAAATTAAAAACATAATAACTAAATTATATTTAAGTTCTAAAAAAGGTCAAAATTAAAGGTGTGGTTAGGATCCTCATTTTCCACTTTGATAAGTCATTGTTCTTTAAACACCTTTAATTTTCTTCTATCTTAAACATTCCTCTTACAACGACAAAAGAGAATCCTTCTGGGAATAAAAGAAAGAGAGAGAAAATAAGGATAAGAGAAGAAGATAAACTTTTTTCTTGTCTTGTTATTTTTGTTTTTAAGTTTATGTCCCTCCAAATCACCAAATAAAAAAGAAAACATATCTTATTATGTAAGATATAAGAGTTGTGATAGTTTTTTTTATTATTATTTTGGATTTGTCTCAATCATGGAAAACACACAAAAGAAGCATAGAAAGGCAACACTGCATCGTATCCACAGAAACTAAAAACCCGCTTGAGTGCAATATTATTTAATTGTTTTTCACAATGAGATGCTCATTTATACTATTAAATTAGTTAACTAATAATTAATGAGTTATAATATTGTTCAAGTGCTGTTGGTATATTGCCGACAATATAAAAGATCCATTCCCTATATATATAACAGTATAAATTGGGCAATATTTATTTTTATGAACCAACCAACCTAAATGCATTTTTCTTTTTTGGGCATATAAGTATAGTAATAATGAGATTTGAACTTATCAATTAATGTAAATTACCCATGTTTTTCTTACGTAAAAGATTCTGAGTACAGTTGTCAAATCCTAAGATCACTTTAAAGTGAAGAATTGTAATGGTGTACATAAACAAATTCAAATATTTACATAATCATTGTGAGATAAAAAGACAAACAATTCTTATTGTTGTGTGCTCGACTTCATATTAAATGGTGTAGGCACTTTTTCTATTTATTTTAGGTTTTCTGAGCTATTTAATTTCGTAGGGCCGACTTTAATTTAGAAGGGTGGTTTAATGCCATTCCTCTTCCATACATACATATATATATATATATATATATATATTCTAGTATCATTTTTGTAATACTAGAATAAAATTATTTATTCTAGGTTATCTTAAAAAATGTGAATATTTTTTTAATTTTTAAATATTGCCAAAACTATCGGCTGTAAAAAAAAATTGAAAATAGATTTTAAAATGGATGTTTTATACCGTCGATACAAAATTGTTAACACAAAACTTTAGAAATTTATATTCTAAATGAATGGACTAAAATAATATATTTAAGTTAAATGTAATTTTAATATTTAATCTTTGTACAAATATATTAGAATCCACTTTTATCGATAGTGTGGGTGAGTTTCTGTTTGTCCTATACATTTACAATATCACTTTATCCGATAGAAGCAAATGATAAGAAATAAATGCATCTTCTTTGATCACCAACAATAATGTTTATTTGACTCTCCTCTTGAACAAAAAGTTTAAAAAATGATTGATATATAATGGAATTGGAAGCTGAGGCTACCTCCCATCCCTTATAAATTTTGCATATATATATATAAAACACAATTTCCTATCTTTAAGTTAGTTATATATGATTACCAACCTAATATAGTATAATCATTATTAATAATTATTAAGTAAAATTTTAAAATATCTTGGTTAAGATGATGTGTTATTAATGAGAAAGAGAAATAATATTATTATTTTGACCTTCAATTCTAGTTTTTTTTCGTAAATACATGTAAAAAGTTATATTATTATAAATATTCTATTATATTATATAAAATAATAATGAACACATTCCAAATATCCTCATAAATTAAAGGATGACACGTATTTATATAGTTTTTATAAAGATTTGAGAAATCCACACATATCCTAGTTTTTATAAAAATTTAAGAGATTAAAACATTTTACAAAAGATACATGCTAATTAAGACTTGAGACTATTCTTCATCCGTAATAATGGATATTGATTCACAAACTATAAATTGATATAGTTAGGATAATTGTACCTACTTCATAAAGTTAAACACAATAATTTTCTTCAAGTTATTAAATCTTAATACATTTAATTAAGAATATAAATAAAGACTATAATCTCCTTTCAGTAATGAGTACCAACTCAACACTATCATGATAATAAGTTTTGAATTACCATTTCATGTAATAATGACAGATAGAGGAGGAGCAAAATAATATAATCAAAGTAAGTATATTTTTAACATCTAATCTCCATGTAAAATCACTAAAGTTTACTCTTCACACGTTATAAGATAGCATGAGCAAACTTCTATTCTTTTCACATGCGTACTACACCCACTCTCACCTTACATGTGAAAAAAGATACAGAACAACATCATCATCCTTAATCACCAATAACACTAACTCATATCTCTACTATTAGATGAAGAAACATTGAAACAATGGCTTCAACAACAAGATTAAAGGGTTTAAGGTTCCCATAACCTTATTAAAATCCATCATTGATAAGTAAGTATCTATGTCTTAAGCAATTATATAACATACTTTCGATAATTTATTTAATCACACAAAAAATGAATTACACAAAACATAATTATATATATAGAAGAATGCTGCTTAACATGATACTTGAGTGTTATTTATTCAAGAGATGAAGAATTTCATCAATCTCTCTAAGTTAAGCATCCTAATAACACTTAAATATTTACACTCTATTACTAAAGGATCTATTTGAGTATTTAAGTGACCATATATTATTAATTTTACTTTATAAAAAACTATAATAAATGTCTTTGACTAAAACACCTATCATCTTCCTAATAGGCAAATAAATGCTTGAATAATATACTTTATTACAACATTAAAAACCATGAATTAAGCAATAATCATTTGAATGACAAACTACAACCCAAATTTAATGTCTATTAAATTAAAACCAATTTTTCCTTAAATTATTTACAAATCAAATTATATGAATCTTAATCGATTCCAAATCATCAATATAAAATCATAAATCGTAAAATATAATCAAACAACAATTATAAATTTAACATCTGGAAATTACCACAATATAACCAAATAAAATATCAACTCTATACGCATTTCCAATATCTTTTCACATATATTATTTATCTAAAAATTACTTACAACTCTAATAATATTCCAACATGTAATTCACCCGCTCATTCTTGCCGATAAAAAAAAGTTCTTACTCACTAAAATAAAAAAGAAAAATGTATTTTTACAGTATCAGTAATTGATTTTCTTATGACTAATATGTAAAACGTCGATGCTTTTTTAGTGCTGTACATATGTTTTTTTTCTTTCAATTTTTAATTTATTGGTTTTTGGTTTAAAGACACAGATACTTATACAGGTATGAATTACATACACATTTTCTTGTCATTGGTCTCTATTTCTTCATATTTTTTAAAATCTTTAGCTATTGTTTTCTTTTTCGCTCTTTATCAGTGTTTTCACCTTCCATTCAAAAACTTAATTAGCAAGACTTGAGTTTATTTAAATTTGAAATAAATATTCTTAAAAAAATCACTTATTTAAGAAGTAGATAGATAAGATTTACTTATAGAAAAACAAAATTTTACTTATTTTATTAAAAAACACTTATTTAAGAAAAAATAATCACAACCAAACCAATTCAATGTTCTTTCCTCTCTTCTTATCTTCCTCTTTCTTGTAATGTTTTCATGCTCTAGTAGCCATACCTTATTATCTCTATCTTGCATGTGGCTTATGGGAGTAAGTGTTTGAAGTGCGTGAGAGTATTGTTCAAAGACTATCCACAAGGAATCACTTGTTTCGATAAACACAACAAAGACTTCATGAAACTTCTCTTTTCTGATTTTATCATATGGACCACATGCGGTAAATTTGTCTATGCTTTGTTTTTATTTTAAATTTAGTTTGATTTAATAGGAATATAAACTCCTTCATGTGTGAATCATCTTGTCTCTTTTTTTTTTCTATATTTTTACTATGGTAATTTTTTCATTATAATTATTCATTCATGTTTGTTTAAACTTTCTTAAAAAGCAGTATGAAAGTAAATGAATAGTTTTTAATAAAAAATTTACGATGAGAAAGGGGTCATTCAATAAGGATACGAAGATAAGTAATAAGTCATGAAATGATCTTTCATAGTTACTTCGATAAAATCAAATTTGAATTCTAATAACTTAGAAAATTCTCTGAAAAAAAAAACTCATTTTTCTTTTATAATTCAAAATTTTTCAAGTACACTTTTTGATATTTTTAATTAAAATCACAATAAAATTTATAAAAGAATTCAAAATTATTAATCCAAGTATATTAGCTTATGATAATAAAGTTGTGAAACAAGAGGAAACAACAAATGAAACTAAATTTAAAAAATAGTTTAATAATAATAGCGTAACAAATGAAAAATATAATTAACGAGTACTCAAAATAATATATGATATAAAAAAATGAAGGGTTATGATCTCTTTCTTGTTGCCAAGATATTCCTTAAGCTAGTTATTAATAATGTTTATAATATCTGTGAACACATTGTTTTACTTTTAGTCTTTATAATAGAGGAATTATACACATTCAATTTAGTCATTATAATAGAGTCGTACTTGTATTTTGATATATAAGTGAGATGTAAAATTTATAAAATAGTAAACCGTGTTTTCCTCTAGCTATTTACATTGCTATTATTTTATACTAATTACAGTAAAAATAAATTTAAAAAGTCAATTTTTAATTCTCTAAATTAATGTAAAAGAAGACTATCTGTATTAGTTACAACTCAAAGAAACATTTTTTGTTGAAATTGCATTCTTTTTTTTATACGATCAATATAAAAATTGACCTTTTACATCAATTTCAAAATTAGTCTTAAGAAAAATACTCTTTATACCAGCTGATTTCACGTTCCTCTAAAACGAATTTGAAAAGTAAAAACTACCCAATGTGAAAATCCCTTTTCCCACTTATAAAATTCAAACTTTAAACATTTTTATTCAATATTTAAATTTAGAGCTTAATAACTACGTACTATTAGTGTAAAATACATCATCAACTAATAAAAAACTACTATTGATATAACTTTTAAGAAAATGGTTATATAAAGGTTAATAAGCATATCCAATAATTTGTGATAGAATGGTCATATAAAATTGTTATACACCTTGCACAAATAACCTATTTTCTCCATCTTTTATTATTACTTAACCAGCATAAACCAGAAATAGAATTTTAAATTTTCCATGTTTGTTTCTTTAATTAAAACAAAATAAAGTAAACAACGAAAATATGATATTGTTATTTAAAAATGATGTATGAAGACATCTTTTATTAAAAAGTAAGTAAAAATATAATTTGGATACTAGGAATAATTTTTGGTGCAATTTAAGGAAATAAATTTGTAATTTAATATATTTTACATGATTTTTTTTATGCTTAAAGGAAAATAAAATATATATGTTATTATTTTTTGTCTCGTAAATAAATAATCTTTATGAATCTACACCATATCTGTATGAAGCAACACAGCATGGAGATGACATATTCTCTGAATTCTGTTAGATGTTAACCCACATACACGTATTGTAGAAAAACAGTAGATGATAATTATCCAGTGATGCTAATGATTGAAGATTGAGTTTGAAATTAACCTTCTAATATGCAAAACAATAATGGAAATGGGAAGCTGAGACAATAATTTGAGAAGGTGTGATTGAGAGATTGATTATAACTGATGACAAATTATGGTTTGTGTGTCGTGAATGAGGACAGCCACATATTGCTTGTTCCAGCTGATAGGTAACCTAAATCAATTCTCACACAAATAATCATTGCATTTTCATGTGTTAATTGTACTCTCCAAAGAGTTCGAAACCATGGATGCTTCTTAATGCATTCCATGATTATAAGTTTATTATGATATAATCTGAATAATGTATTATTGTATTATTGTATTATGTATCCTGCTAGACCAAAATTGCATGACATGTCCATTTCAGCTCTGTCTCATGTTTATAATTCCAAACTTTAGGGCCACGGTTTCCACTTATCAATCTGATAGCTACCAATTTCCTTTCTCTGTCTCCATTATTGAGCCTTCTGACGTAATATATTCTAAATTCATGCATCAATAATAATAATAATAATAATTATTATTATTATTATTGCTGTTGCTTTTATTATAGTGTTATTGTTATATTACACCAAAGAATAAAATAAAGATAAAATCAATAAATTATTTTGAATATAATCTTTCTATTATAATTATTAATATCATTTGTGTCTACTTATTTTTGGGATTTATTTATTTACTTTTTCATTGTTTTGTTATTATATTTATAGAACACTATATGTTAAAGATTTTTTTAGAGATGGAAAAATAAAAGAGGTATTTATAATAAGAAGGATGAATAGGTGGAAATATAGATACGACTAAACAATAATGAGATATTAGTCATACCTATACAAGGGATTGACACCACAACTTAACCTAAAACCTTAAGACATTGAGTTTGTGAGTCTTCTTTCTTATGCTACTCAAGTTTCTCATTTTTACTTAATGTGGGACTAGACTCACACTTGAATACTTAACAGTTCTATGCTATTAAAAATATAGAAAAACTCAAAAAAAAAAAAAATGGATGCTATCAAGATTGATACCACTAAATTGTATGTTAAAACATGTTATGTTAAGAAGGTGTGTAGATAAATGGATCGGTCAGATGAAAACAGAGTCCTAAAAATTACTCCAAAACAAGGTATATATATTGGTGGGAGAAAAGTCCACCCGAAAACTATATGCTCATGCAATAAAAATTACAGGCGTAAATAGAACAAAGAAGAGAAATGGTATAAAATTGCAATCAAAGTAAAGTCAACAAAAACAAAAATGGATGAAGGAAACCTCATTGGAAGGTTCAGAGAGTACAATAGTATGGATTCTTTAAGAGCACATTATCTAGATATGGTATTGATAAAGTGACAAGATGGGGTTGATTGGTAAACTAATTCAGGAGAACATAAAAAGGTTAGAAAAATTATTCAAATCAATTGTGTGCTGGTTTGACCGTGAATATACAGGTGATAAGATGCAAAGATTTTCCTTTATCTCTATTGAATGAAGATCGCATGGGTATAGTCGCAACACTAATAGGCACAATTCGATGAAGCTATGTTATAATGGAAAAGATTAGAGTTCCCGAGAATTAAAGTGTAAATAACAGAGTATATCACATAGCATCGAAAGAGAAGACAACAAAGGTTGATCAAATGTAATACAAAAGTTAGTTCAATGTTAATCTTTTATCTCACATAAGTTCATGGGTGAAATCTATAGAGAAAGACAATTTATACTCGGGAAGCTTAGAAACGTATACCATGTCTAAAATATTTAGAGTAAATTTTTCCTATTATGACTAGCTCCATGGTCCAATTCAATGTCTAAAAAATATTGTGACATCTTGAGAGGTATATAATATTAAGGAAGACAAGGGGAGAAAGGGTAATGTGGATGTAACATTTAGAGATGTGATCTAGAGAATAAATATATGATCTAATATGGATAAATAGTCTTATACTTGTTTATTTGATCGTTGTCTATTAGTGCATTCTAACATAGTCTGTGAAGAGTTAATGATATTGTCACAACAATGATCATATAATAGTGGATTGTATTGGAGAGATATCTCTACTCTCTAACGGGTAGAGTATCCCTTAATACAATACACTAGTTATTGTACAAGTGGGTTTTGTGTTTTAGTCTTTAATAGGTAACTAAATGATGGTACAAGAAAGTTGCAACAATAGGAATAGGTAGTGTGAAGATAATTGTAAGTAACAGAGCAACAGTGAGACTGATGAAAGGATAAACAAACAAGGACTGCTTAAGGTAATATAATATTGATGAGAAACTGTCTATTAACTTGTCAATACAAATTGTAACCCTCTCCTCAAATAGTATGATACAAGTGTAAATGTATTGGAACAAAGTTGTAATTACTCAAGCTAGAACTAAGATGCAATTATAAATATTAAAGATATATTACTAAATTTTTATGTCATGTAGGCCTAAAACAAACCTATTATGTAGGGTTTGGTTTCATATTTTAGAAGGAAACTAGTAGCTTTGTATTTACAATCCATAGTGTTTAGTTGTTGAATTTATAAGCAAGTATTTACAATGTATGGTTTAGCCTTAACTTTTGGAAGAAATTTCGAAACTATAAGTTTTCAATCTAAATCTAAATCTTTGTATATAATTAAAAAAGATTATAATACTCCAAATACTCTAATTTGTTTATAAATTATTTGTTCTTAAAAAAACTATATATCCATCATGTTTGCTATTTTTTCTCGTGTCTACTTTTTGTTGTAAATGGTTATAAAAAGTTATGCAAAAAAATAGTCTTTTGATTGTTTCTTTTTATAGCATATAGCATTATCACGCATCGAGAGTCATTAGAAAAAAATAATTAAATGCAAATTTTAAAAATATTTTTAGTGTTATTTTCTGATTAGAACTAGAGTTACACTTAGGTAGTTCACATTATAAAGTTTTGTATTTAAGGTATAGACCATTGACGTGAAACTTCAATCTTAACTGCATAACAACAAATTCTTTTAAAAATCAGACCTACTATTAAACAAGTCAAGAAGTTATTTAATTAGATGGTGGTCAAACGCATAACAATAATACTAATAATTAAACAACACATGTAAATTAAATAAACGCAGTACTGTAATTTATAATACAAAAAATAAAAATAAATAAAACATCACTTTATAGACTGTTAACTTTCATATAAAAGTCTAAATTAAATATATCACCATACTTAGATTTAAATATTAAAAAATATAATAGTGTCAGTTAACAGTAACAATTTTATATTTAAATAAATTAATGTAAAACGAAATTATAAAATCATTATATAAAAGATTTGTAAATGACTAAATTATATGTTTAAAAGAAATTTAATACTAACTAATAAAATAATTTTATACATGTTTATAATCCTTATTAAATATCCACTTTTATTTATCTTAAAAAGATATGGCGGATTAACTTTTAATTTTTTTTTTCAAAGGATGCCAAACTAGTTTCAACATCTCATTTCTGATTGGGTTGTCACTAGTTCTAAAATGGTATGATTTTATAGAATTAAGGAATAGGTCAGCAGGTCAATTCCTACATATTGAATTGACTAACCTAAAAGAAAAACCTTTACTGTTCTATAATACTACTTTTCACATTTTTATTTTTCATACTCGTTGGAGAAAAAATATTTCTAAATTTAAAATTTCAAAGTTAATATTGAAGCTTACTTGTTTTTTTTTTAATCGCCTTATTTATTTATTTTTCAACTTGTTTCTTCTATTAATAAAAATATTTACTCAAGTACTTTAATTTATAAAATACAACCATATGACTCTTTCAAAATTCCATTAAATCTCTCAATTCTTTAAAATATAATATATAACGCTTTTGTTTGATGAAATTGATGTTGTTTATTCATAAATATTGTCACTATGAATGGATTATAAATTATATTATGCGTAAATTAATACTTTCAATATTTTTTTAATGATTTTACTATGTTTAAAAATAGCTATATTGTTGAGTTTTTAAAAGTAAAAAAAAAATACCCTAATAAAATAAATAAATAAAAAAACTAAAAATGTAATTAAATATAATTTATTAATTATTTTTTAATTACTATTATCTTAATCATTTTGTTTTTTCAAGATCATAATGGAGAGGAATTAAAAAGAAAACTAAAAGGGCATTGAGTTGAGATCTCTGCTCCCTCCCCGTGAGGAAAAGAGATTTGGCCAAGAATTTGACGATTACCATTTTTAAATAGAAATCTCTAGAGAAATTACTTGCTATAATAGTGAAGACCATAATTGGGCAAAAGTATTTTTTTTTTCTTTTGAAGTAACCCCATAATGTATTTGCTTCTTACATAAATGTCACGGAAACTAGAGAATCGTTTTTAATATATGATAGATATTTATAAGGCAATGAAGGACATTCATAAAGGTTTATTAAATTATTAACAGAAACTAACTGAGGGTATGCTAGAAAGATTTTCTTTATAAAAAAAATAGAAAAAAAATATGAAAATAATAAAATTAAATTTTATATATATAAAAAATTAATTTATACATAAAATAATTTTAATTTAAAGGGAGATTATTATTTTGTCCTCTTATCTTTCTCTCTTAAAATACTAAAGAAAATTTTGTTTAAAGATATTTAAAAAAAAATATTAACTTTGATACCTGTTTATTGGATACAAAGTATTAAATTGAGCTTTAAAAACAACGAAAGAACAAGTACAACAATATTGTTAAGGTATTCTTGTTTGAAACTTCATAGAATATATCATCTTTTAATTACAAAATGATCATTGAATGATTATTTTTCTCCATTTACTCTATAATTTATTTTTCTATGTGCAACATATTCTTGGAAAGATGCCCACACCCCTTCCTCCTTAAAGAAGGATTTTATTTTGATCCTTCAAATGTTCAAACTATTATTTCCATTGAAATTCACAATATTGAAAGTGAGACTCATCTTTCTTTCAATAATTGATTATTAATAGTGACAGAAAATGAAATTGGTTCTGATACTAGTTTGTTGTGAACCAAATGTTTAATTGAGCCCTTGAATTTTTTATTCTTTTAAGAAGATTATAATAAAAAATTATTTTCAAACATTTCCAACACGTGTTGTATTATCCTTATATAGAACCATAAGAAATTACATATTAATTAAAAACACTTGAAAAATTCTAACTAATTAACTTAACATAAATGATTACAAAATTATTAGTTCAGCAGCTAATATAAGTCTAATCTTACTATATGCTCTAAACGAATAGATGAATTTAATAAGAAGCAACAAGCTCTATTAGGTGCTTTGAGCTATTTTATACTCTTATTTTATAAAGATATCTAGTACCAAGATACTACATCTTAGATACTACATCTTGTAAGTCTTTAGAAAGTCTAAGAAGGTGAAATAACTTATATGCTTTAAGTTTCACTACTTTTTAAACGTAAAATAATGTGACCTAAATTATATCTTTTTGTCATAGATTTGTCATGGTAAGCAATATGGTGACGTGTTGTTTGAGATTAAAAACATTTTGGAAAGATATATGAAAAAATTTAACTAAGTGATTGTTTTGTTGTATTTTAAGCACTATATGATTTTAAAAATATAAAAAGTTTCAACATTTTACTTTAGTTTCCATATAACCTAGCTAAAAATTATTTTTGAGAATATTTCTCTAGTAAAAATTTAGATTTATCGTAATATCAAGAGAAAATGTCATTTGTCTCGTATATTCTTTAGTTTTCCTAGAACTAAAGTAAAATGTTTATGTAAGAAATGTCTTCTTATTTATAATAATAAACACAGCAATATAAAAATAATAATGTCTCCTTCTTTACGTTACGTATGTCGCCACGCCAACCAATGGAGGTAACCCTAATTAAATGTAATCAATGTTTCTAAAAGATTACTCCATTCTTCAAGTTCCATGAAAATCAAATCACCACATTCCCAAATAATCATTCATGACTTTTACTCCTTTATTCCTTTGAAAAAAAATTAAAACAAAGAGAGTTAGATGTTCACAGAATCAAGAAACGTCTCGAATTAAGTTTGTGTTTATTATCATCGCTAAATTAGTTACATTATAATGTAATTATATTATTTATAGAGTAGTACATGATGGTAATTGTTAGAAGTTTTTAAGTGATTTAGCTAGTACTTTAGTCATCATATTAAAAAATATATTTATTTTATGACTAAAATTTATAATACAGGATAATTTAAAATATATAAAATTATAGTAAGTTTAAATTATAAATATTTTAAACATTAAAAAATGTATTCTAAATTTACAGTAAAATAGTATTCTAAATTCTTAAATATATTAAAATTCAAGTTAAAGCTAAAGATAGTAGTGATGATTTAGAATAGAAAAAGAAAAAAGAATTAAAAACATTCTTTAAAAAAATGACGGTTAAAATCACTCATTCAATATGGTTATTTATTTAACTAGAGTCAATTACTAATCCCTCAACACATTTTTTTTTTCATAAATAGACTATAGATCACATTCATGACCAAATAGCTCATTGAATATATCTATTTCAATTTATATAGACATAGATGTTGATAATATATAATATATTGGTAAATGTGGAAATTTTTCATTCATTTAAAATAAAAATAAAAGATCATATTAATTAAGAGTATTTAAAACTTAAAAAAAAAAAAGTCAAAATGGATCAAAGAGTGAAAGTGTATGTTTGGATAAAATTCTCGATAAGCATTCTTAGAAGAAGAAAAAATAAATAAACTTCTTTATAAGATAAAATTAACTTATATATAAACTAATTTTGTATAAATTTTATTATATAACTTCTTTAAATTTTTATAAACTAATTTTACTGTTTTATTTTTGAAATGTTTCTAAAAAAATCTAAAAGTTACATCTTGAGTTAGGAATGAAGATGTGGGGGGAAATTGTACACACGTTGTGAAAAGAACAACTATGGATGGAGAAATATATATAGCTCATATTTAGCTTTCAAATCGTTGTCCCTGTTGTAGATACAAACAAAAATATAGAGCTTCTAGGGTGTAGGGACTTGAGTGAGCTTCGTCTCACCTACCTAATAATGCAAAAGCACTACATAATACAAACAAATTATTTTATATTATTTGATTAGTCATCTTCTTAATCATTCTTTTACTTAATAATCATTACACTTTTTCGTGTCATCAAAATATTTACTTTTTATTGAGGAAGTTTTTGTTATATGGTTTTCATTCATTGAGGTTTCTTTTGTTTGTTTTAAGGAAATTTATTTGTTTTAAGGAAATTTATTTGTTTTAAAGAGTGAATTGTAGAAAGTAGAAAAAACATAAAATGAGAGGAAAAAGAATGATAAATGAAATTGTTTGAATTAAAGAAAAAAAAATGAGAAATGAAGAATAAAGAAAAGATTTACGAGTATGTTATAGATATTGTAATTTTTTAATTAATGAATTTGTAAACTTATTATTGTATTTAAAATATAATTTATTTGACACTGTCTATACATATAAAAATATAGAAAAAAAAAATTCATGAAATGAAATTGAAAATAAAATAAAATTTAATTGAAAATAATTATAAAATATTTAAACAAAATTGTAAACTACATAAAATTTCAAATAATATATCAAAATTAGTATAAAATTTAAGCACCTCCACGTAGAACAGAATAAAACAGAAAATATAATTAAATTATAATTTTAAAAAACTAAAAAACAACTAAAATAACAGAATTTTTTTATGAAATTATCTTTAATATTATAAATTAATTTTAATTAAATATTAAATTATAAATTTATTATTATATTTATTTATTTATTATTTTTATTAATTTTAATTGTTAATTATTATTTATTAAAGATAGTCAATATATATATATATATATATATATAATATGTGAACCTAATCGATAATCATTTACATGTTTGATTGAATTTCGTACATATTCTTTCCTCTTCATACTTTATCAAAGTTTATATATTTACCTGCAAAGCAATTTCAGCAGCTACGTTTTTTTAATACAATATCACGAAAAGCACTTCCACAAAAGCATCTGTCTAGGTTTAGGAATTTCTGCATGCATATGGAGGAATCTGTCATATATAGTGTAAACAAACAAAGAAAATTTGGTCTTCTCTAATACGTTTAAGTGGCTTTCTTGGAACTCCTTCCCTGGATATTCATACTTTCCCTTCCTCACACTAAAAAAAAATCACTCAGAAATGTGTCCACTTGAACAGAATTCACATAGATCCAAACTTAACGTACTTGTTAGTATATTATAGAATGAATAAGAATGAAAATAAAAGGTATATAAAGAAAATAAATAATAGGGTAGAATGTGAGGTTTACCTCTCTCTCTAAACAATTTCTTTTTAATACACACAATCAATCACCTAATCAAACTTTTATCCTTAAGAATCCCTAAGCTCAAATCTACTAATTGAAGTAAATTCATTTGAGTAAAAAATATTTATACCAATGTGTGATTAAATCAACTCATGAAATCTTATTTATAAAAAAATCAATTACACAAGGTCAACATTTGTCATTTATTTTTTTATTTTCAAATATTAATTGTTAATTTATTATTTTTTTTTAAGAAAAAACTCAAACATGTTTTTTTTTATATTTAATAACACGTTTTTATTAACACTTGTAAATTTATTAATTTACATTAACTATAAAACATATTTCTTAACACATAGAGAAAAGTAAATTAAATAATAAAGTAAGATAATATTCGTATTATTCAGTTAATTAAAAAATTAGATGACAAAAATTTAACTAAGAAAATATAAAAATTTAAAATACTCAACTGATAAAAAATTTAAGTAAAAATATTTAAATTTATAAGAAACTTAAAACTTAGTTAAATACTTTTTTTTATATCTTATCATAACTTTCAAGTAAAGTTTAAATTTTAAATTTTTATAAAATTTGTGTGTGTGTGTATATATATATATATATATATTAAAACAATTATATTATATCAAAATTGATTCCACTCTAATTGAATCTTAGAATGTTAAATCTATTTTTACTGGTTCGTTTTTGAGGAAATTTATTTAGGTATAAATGATACATTTAAAATAAAATGAAAGGTTAATTAGATCTATAATTAAGAATATTTTTAGTTGTAATAAGTAAGTTAAATTGCCGATAAAAAAGAAATACGTAAGTTATATTGATTTTAGTCTTCATTTTTTTTATTCTCATTCTCAAACTGTAAACCTTTTTCTTTTATTACCATTTACAATGATGATATTATGTGTACCTAGATATCACATCAGTACTCATACTAAGCTAATTTATAGGGTTAGTTAGTTGAGTGTGGTACGAGAGTTTGGTACTTCACGAGTCCTAAGTTCAAATTTATATTTTTTAAAAAGTAATTAATATAAGCATTTCTATAAGTATTGTTCTATATTTTTGTAACTTATACCTTTTATTACACTATTAATAATTTATATAAAATATAAACTTTATTGATTCATTCAATAAATTATTAAATTTCATTAACTAATATGTGTTTATTTTTAAATTTTGAGAAAAATAATCTTCTTAAAAGTTTTTAAGTTTATAATAAATATTATAAATTATAAGTGTAATTTGAAAATTTTCTCTCTGTATATAAAGAAATCAAGTCACCCTTTAGTCTCATCAATCATCAATCATGTTTTTAAAATATAGTTATTAACACTAATTACTTAATAAAATCATCAACTTTCAATAAAATCATAGAATTATAAGTTTCACCTAACTCTTATAAGATCTCTTGAAGAGAAAATGTTGACATAACATAAAATTTACAATATAATTCATAAAAAATTAAATTAAAATCTCAAAATATAATTCTTACAATGGAGAAAGGGAAAAGTTAAAAAATAAAAAAACCATTACTCCATCAACTACTTTTAATAATTATTTTTGAGATTTTTTCATTAAAAGAAATATTTTTTATATTTTATTTTGAATATAATTTTAAGTGATTTATTTATAGTAAATTTTTTATTTATTTTTATTTTAATATACATTATTACGTTCTCTCTTTATATAATTGATTCCTTTCTTTTCATATTAATTAAATTAAGAACATTATTGAAAATGAAACTTTTTTCTTATTAAGACGAGGAAGTAGAAAATAGAGAATCATTATACAATGATCAAGTTTGTGTATTAGTTTAGTGGACTCAATAATTATAAATCTTCTTACACTATTATATATATATATATATATATATATAATATTTTGAATGATATAAATGAATTATTGGGTGGTAGAATTTTCCAAATTGATTATTCAAAGTTTAAAAATGAAATGCTAACTGTATGTACTAATAATGATTTGCTAGGCCAAGAGTGTGTGTGTGTATATATATATATATGTTGGTAGTGATAAGACGTTCATCTTAAATAATTGGCACTGGTATAATTTCCTCATGTGATAGATATGCATGGATTGAGGTGATGTCAAGCATGCATACTTTATTGGTTAA
>Ga0209700_100136_pt1 | contig 112035 bp, 45 predicted proteins | sample SiratroredBW_FD_187528 | JGI IMG/M metagenome (GOLD analysis project Ga0209700, IMG submission 187528) | Root nodule microbial communities of legume samples collected from California, USA - Siratro red BW (SPAdes) (version 2) | ecosystem: Host-associated > Plants > Roots > Nodule | place: USA...
AAAAAAAAATGTATAAAAAAAAAAAAAAAAAAAAAATATATATATATATATATAAGAGAAGAACTGAACTTTCTAGACAAATGTGATTTTGTATTTTTTATAATAATAATAACATTATTAATATTAATAAATAAAATTATCAATAGAAAATAAAATTCTATTTCTTGTCGATTAAATAAATATTTTTACTGTCTCTTTTGTTTTTTTTTTTACTTTATCTGTTTATTTTTCTATCTGCTGAAGGTTTTATTTTACTGTATCCATTTCTCCCTTTTGTTTCCTTCTTTCTTTTTCTTTCTACCAAACGGAGATGAGATAAACATTGGTCTTCCTCAATTTTTTGTTTTTTTTTGGAACCCAATAAATTTAAGAAAAAAATATAATATTGACATCATATATATATATATATAATTATTTGAAATTATATTTGTTATGTGTAATTAGTGCATTGGTAAAGAGTAAATTTGTTTTTGAATCTCCTAAGTATATGAGTGTGAGAATATAATTCGTTTTTTCACGAGTTTACAAATATTTTTTTTTACAAAAGACAATTTTTCACTTTTATTTTATACCACAACTCCTTACTGTTTATTAAATATATCTCGCTAGTTTGTTTATGATTATTTTTAATATGTTTTTTCAAGTAATTATGCCAGAATATTTGCTAAAAAATAATTACAGATAATAAAGTTCCTGAAAAATAAAAAATAACATAATAGCAAGTTGAGATTTAAGGCCTAAAGAATTTACCCAACCACACAACCTGGAACTAGCTAAGGTTCGGCCCAGAATATGGTTTTACTGAATGCTACTACTATACCTTTAACCGTTGCACACAGAGAAAAGGTGCATCAGATTTTGCCTTCAAATGTTAAAAACATTCATTTTAGTCTATTTTTTTGTTACTATTGTTGTTATTATCTGACTTTATATTATTATTGTAAAATGATGATAAAATTATTAAATTGTATTTATTCTTGTAATTATTGTGAAATCATTACTGAAAACATTTTTTTATGTCAAATTTAAATTTAATATATCTATTTTATAATTAATATATATTCAAACATACAAAAATTATGAATTCCTCTGTCAAGTAGAAAATACTCTTATTAAATATTACTTAATTATTAACATAATTATTATACAAAGAGTTAAAACTAGTCTTATATACTAATATATTTGTTAATGTGGTTCTATTCAACTTAGGTTTTATTTTATAAGATAAAAGATAACAATAAATAAATGAAATGTTTTGTATCACTATATCTATTTACATGTTGTTGTAGGTGATACATGATCTATCTTTAGATGGGACGGGGTTTAACATATATAAACAAATGTCTACTTCTAAATAGTATTTGTTCTAGGTAGAGTTACATGTGTTTTATGGCTAAAATATTCTTTTTAAGGTTTTTTTATGTTTTTCTTTTAATGTTTATGCAGATAGAGTTCCTTAAGAAAGGTAAATTGGTAAACATTAATTGTTAAGAAATAGATACCACTTTCAAGATTTCTCTCCACATCTTCTAATAACTATATTCATTTGAAAACATATGCAATAAAAATTTACAAACCTTAAGAAAATAACTAAAGGAACTATCTATTTATATGCAAATCTCTTCTTCTTAATATTATTGAAGCTTTGCAAAACTATTTTATCCTCTTTGAGTGTTTTTAGATAGGAAAACCTCAGCTAATGTTTCAAATAATAAAACAAATAATAGTTAATTAATCTTAATTATTTTATAATAACTTTTGTAATATATAATTTTTAATTATATTTGTTATTTGTTATGATCATAAAAAAATGTAGATATATAGACCTATAAGTGCTTGTTCTTTCAGAGTAATTACAGACAATAAAGAATAGTTATCTTCAAATACTTTGTAATTAAATACTATAAAGTTAATAAAAACAGATTTATTTTATAATTTTTTATAATAATTATTATAATATTTAAATTTTAATTATATTTTTTATATATTATTTTCATAAAAAATATAAATACATCTATACGTATGTGTTTTCACTAATAAACAATAAATATAATATTCTCAAAAATATATTATTATTAATTTATTAATTTTGTCATATTGAATGGCCGGATTTAGAAAACACAGATTTTTTTATAACTTTGTTTTGTTTTTAAATCAAATTCTAAAATAATATTTAAAAACTATTATTTTTAAAATAAAATTAGTAAAGGGAATATTTAATAACATGGTTTCAAAATACTCTTCAGTTAATTAGATATTTTATTGTTAATGACTTTGTTTTATTTCATATTATATCAAGTTGTAATGAAAAATAATTTAAAAACAATATATTTAAATAAGATTAAATGATACTAAGTAACAAACACAATAAAATTAGTTAAACTTTCTTATAATTAAATTGGGAGGAGGAACTTATAATTTTAACTCTTTAGACGTAAATGTATAATTTGAATTTATTATTCTCACATCTTAGCAAACAATTTTTCCACTATATAACATATATAACTTTATTTATTGAGTGTAATAATATAAAGAAGTAATAAGATTGAATTAAAAGTAATACATATAAGGAGGTGAATTTAAGATTATTTTGAATGATGAAAAGATTGTGAGATTTAAATGTAAAGTTTGTGAATAATTAATAGGTGTGATAGATATTTTAATTTTTTTAATTAACAAAAATATAAGATTACAATTTTGTCTTTATGATTAAAAATAATTAAAAATAAAATATAATTAATCTTTTGAGTATGATTGATGAATTATTATTGTTTTTTAATAGAATTATAAGATTATCAAATATTTTAAAATTAAAATTAAATTGTTATTAGTAATATTATTATTATATAAATTTATTTTGATTATTATTATAATTTTTAATTTTAATATTTTTTTTAAATAACATTAATATTATTAAGTTATATTATATAATAAATTATATTTATTTTATAAGTGAAATCAAAAATAAAAAATATATATTATATAATCAATTATATTTATTTTATAAGTGAAATAAATAAAAAATTATACATGCAGAATATTAGACTATGTACATCTTATGTCTCAAGAAAATAAGTAGTGAGTTGTATGAGGTATTACTATCGTGATTTAACTATAAACATATATGATTATAAATATTTTGCACATAATCGATTATATGGCAAGTAGATAATTAATTATTCTTGTCAATAAATATATATATATATATATATATATATATATATATATATATATATAAAATTGATTATATGGTTTGCGATAATCGATTATGTTACTTTCTTGTACGAATCTCACTCACATTGCACCTCGGCCACCACCATTATCTTAACCAACATTTTAAAAGAATATTTGCCAAATGAGATGATCCATGCAATGTTGCACCATAGAAGCACATGTAAGGTTAAAAACATATTTTCATCCATACCAACATGACTTTGTCCTCTTTTCTTCAGAAATATCAACCTTCCCTCCTCTCTCCGTCTTTATACATTTCAAAATCAGCATTAATCATCATAATCAAAATAAAAATATATGTCTTTATATAATCATTTACAAAACAAACTAAACCAATCAAATATTAAGCTTTAAATTTAAATTTTAGAATCAAAACAGGTAGTAAGCTTTAAATTTAAATTTTAAGGATAAAGAAAAAAATATATTTAAAAGTAATTATAATTAAAAAATAATATTATTATTTAAGTTGATGATACTCCACATTTATAAAATCATAAAAAAACTCTCAAACCAATAATAAAAAACTTATAAAAATTCTATATGATTATATTATACTATTATCAGGTACTCATATGGACATCCAACACTACTTTATAATTATAATTTTTTAACTAAATAAAATAATTGTGATATTTTATTTTCATTCATAATATATTGTCATACATCTTTTATTATTAAAAATTTGGCATTTATTGTTAAGTGGTGTCTAATTATTAACATAACATCTTTCTTTTTAGAGTATGTTCCAATATCAATTTATTTAACCTAATTTTTAGTTTTTATGAAACATCATTCTCTAAGTTTGTCATCTTTATTTTCAAATACAGCTAAAAATAAAATTAATATCAAACTTCAAATGACTTAAAATCAATAATAAATTATTTTCCTTGGATCCAAGTTAAATTTAACTCAAGTAACTATATGTCTTGACATGATCGATAGAAAAAAATAATCTAATAAAGAGACCTGAATAAAATCTATATAAAAAATTAACACTACTTTAATTTAAAATTATCAAATATTAAATTTTTTAATATTTTTTTTTATTTATAAACTTAAACTCGCAGTTAGATCATCTCAAATTCCATTGCATTGCATGAGGAAAATAATGATTTAATAAAAGTAAAGAAATTATGACCCTTTTAGTTTAATTTGAGAGATGGTAGATGCGATTAAGTGAACCACTTAGCAACCATTGGCTTCCATTAAAAAATAATAATAATAAAAATAAAATAAAATAACAAAGAAAGCAGACAACAAACCACCATAACTATTGTTGAAACTTTGATTCATATTTTTGGACACACTGGAAAAACCAAAAGTAGATAACTTACATCAGAGGAAGAGAAATTTCATTATTGCAGACATTGACCCATTTCGTTCAGCAATCATTTATTTTGTAAGAGAGAAAAATGGCAACAACTTCCATATGTAACATATACTCATCAATCATGTAATGCAATTGTTCTTACTATTTAACATCGCATATTCAGATTGAAAGTGAGATCCAAGTTATAAATTCGGCAGAAATCAATAAGATTAATAATATATCATGAGTAAAGACTGATAAATTTATTGTACTTTTATTAAAGATTAGTATTTTATATGAATTTGTTCATATAGTTCTTTCTTTTAAAAATTAACACATCCAAAGAAATAAATGTTTTTTTTCTTACTTATTAAGTTATAATTTTTGTACGTTAGTTGCTATTTAATCTGGACAAAATATATTATTTCCACATAATTTACAGTGTTTTTTCACAATAATAAGTGACCTTTATTGGTATAATGACAATATTTATAATATTATAAAAGTTTAAAAAAATTTATCTTACAACTAAATTATTGCATACATAGCCTTAAGTAATAAAAGTAATGGGTTTAATAGATATGTATAGCTACTCTGAAATAAGATATTAGTTTAGGTATAACTTTTAATAAATTACATGATAAATTCTGATAGGAAGATTCATTAGGTGTTTATATTATTTATATAAGACATTCATTTAAAGTTGATTGAAGATTAGCTCTGCTACAAATTAATATCACTAACTACCTTTTGAGGAATTTGTTAACAAGTTTTTCTGCGAGCAACTTAGGCCATTATGCTTTAGAGGCGAAGGATATATATATTAAAGGGATATTAAAATTTTTGAAAAATAGTCCTTTTCATTATATGATATTTTAAATTAAGAAAAACTCGTGAGAGATTAATTTTTTTAATTAGTAATAAAAAATTATTAATACTGCACCATAGTTAATACCCTTTTGATGACACATAATGTGCTGGGTTACAACGAAAATACATTAAATAACTTGTCACAAAAAATTAGCATTTTTTTTATGGAATTGAACTAAGAATTAGCAATTGGATTTCTATTGGTGAATAATAGGGATGAATTAGTGATAAATTAGCAACCCAAAAATGGCCACAAAACATTCCCTCACTGATACTAATGTGTATAATATATCTAAAATATCGCATTGTAGTTTCTTTTAAATAAACACATAATATTAGGTTTTATTTTCGTATTTTATTTTTCTAATTATTTATTGAAATATTTACCAAGACAAAGACCTTAATGGCCGTTCATTTTATTGTAAGAACTGACGTTTTTTGTTTGCAACATAAGTCTACTATATTAAGCAAACAGAATAAAATAATTTTGAGAGGTCTTTATTCAATATATTTTTTTTCTTTATAACATGATCACTTTATATTGCTTCAATTGTAAGAGAAGGTCCAAATTTTACATATATCACAACTTTTTTTTGTTTGTATGTTTTTATTTCAAGAAAGTTGAAAATTGGAAGGTGGAAGTTTTATATGAAGGCATTAATTAATACTTATGTTGCATTTACCAAGACAGGTGACCGTTTTATTTGGTGATAAGCCACAAATTTATTTCTAAAAAAATAATTTTATGCTAAATGAATACATGACAAGTTATATATCTATATTTGGTATTGGACAAATTCAAAAAGATGATGTACACATGAAAATACCTAGACGGCATAATACGCCGAACTATGTTGTTTTTATACATCATGTCATTATGTCATTAGACAGAATTATTGTCACCTAGTAATATTTATATCCATGAAAGCTAAGTGAACAATTAAAATTAAAAGCAAACCCTTTTTTTTAAGAAAAAGGGTCGTAGGTAAAACAAGTAATTGATTAAATCGTATAAATAAAGACGTACTTGATTATGAGCTTTCGAAACAAATAATATTAAAAAAAAGTCATTTTTTATTATAAAATAATAGTCAATTTCTGATAGTGATGTAATTGACAAAGCGTCCTTAGAATGGTTAACAATGTAAGCAATTAGATAGAACATGTTCCTACCTTTTATCTAAAGAATAAAATAATAGAAGATTAGTTGTATAAAAATAATATTAAAATAATAATAATTACCACATAAGGAGCAAGATGCAAGAACAATCAAAAGTAGGTGGCGCGAAAACAACCGTCCCTACTTCTCCCTCCTTTTTCCTAACTGAAACCGTTTTCTCAGTATTCTCTTTAATTTCTATTTTTATTTTAATTAAAACCTTTTTCTGGTAACACAAAATTCGTTGTTTCTATTTATTTTTTAACTCACTTTCCCTCTCTGCTTCAAAATCACGAAACTGCCATCTCCGGCGACCGGAATCTGAGTCCTCTTCGTAACCGGAGTTTATTTACAGGTAGGTGTGAAGCTCAGTTGTAAATTGTAGTAATAGAGTGAGTTAGGTTATGACTAAATTTTGCATTATGCTGTTAGAAATTTGTTTACGATGAGTAAATTTAATTTTTGGTATACTTTAATGGTGTTGGAAGTTGTGGAAACTTGAAACTCTCGTTTTTTAGATTGAAAGAGGAATTTGGGAATAAGAATCATTGAATGCAGTCTAGTACTGGTATTGTTTCTGTGCGGTTACATGAACAGTGAAACACTTGAACGTGTCTTCAGTGAGCGAGACACGAACCTGCCAATCCATACATCTGTCATGGATCTCTGTTCAGAACCGTTTGTTTCTTTCAGGTAAAAGGGGTTTTCTCTTTCCCTCCTTGGATTTTATCAGAGATATTCCTTCACACCAGTCAAAATCCCAATTACTACTACTACTACTACTCTATTAAATTTAGTAATTTATTTATTTAAAGAAATTGCAGGAAACAATGTCTCTGAATCATGTTAGGTTTTCACAATAGTTTTATGGGGATGGACAATGATCGTCCCTGCACGTGGACCTCCTTGTCTTTACCCGTCTCCCAAACAACAATACCACCATTGAGTTCAAACTTTAGTTAAAGTGAGGTAATATATATTATATTTTGCGTAGCATACAAAACAAAAGAGTCTCTATTGAAAATTCTGTCTGCATATTTTAATAGAGGAAACTCATGACCCAGTTGTGTTAGTATTATTGTATGTTATGGTAATTAAGCCTTCTATTGAGTTTAACTTGGTGTGTCTGTGTGTTTGGGGAGAGGAGAGAGTGTTGTATTGTAAGAGATATTAGATACCTTTTCTCTTCTTTTTGGGCACGCAGGTTATGGCATCGCTTTCATTGAATTCCCTTTCATGAAAAGGAGTTGAGAGAGAAGAAGTTATAGGACAGAGTGGGTTTATGTGGAGTGAACCCAGTGCCAGCCCACCCGACCATGGCATTCTCGTGAGAGAGACAAAAGGGGGAAAATTAAAGCCTCTCTTCTTCTCTTAGCCTACGCACTTCCGCTCTCTTATCCTGCGCCCTCTATTATTCATTCCATTGACTCCACTTTCCCAGTATCCCCAATTTCTGAGGGACCCCCTTCCCCGCCAATTCAACCTTTCTTTTTTTCTTCAGTTAACCGTAAACCAACAACGTTTTCATGATAAAACGTTAAATGTACGTTGAGACAGTTTCCGCGAGTTTCTCTCACCCGTTACACCAAATGTTGTTTCCCCTCTCCATATTCTTCTTGCTCTGTCATGATCTTGTTGGATTCGGGCCTTTTTGTGTGAATAAAACATACCCACTTGCGTTTATTGCCTGTGATTCTCAAATTCCTTCTCCAGCAGATCTGAGTCTCTGTAAAGATGTGCGCTTTTCTTATTCTCCCTTTATCTTTTTTGATTGGGGTGTGTTTATTCTTTGCTTTTCTTTAGTTTCCCACTCTGTAGTATCTTTACTTTATTTTCATTTGCGGCAGATTTATTGCAGGGAAAAGGATCTTCTTTCTGGATAACCTGTGCATTTCACTTATTCCATTGAGTGCACACATGATTGCCGAAGAGCCAAAGCAGTTAAGTTTGGTTTAGCTTTATGGAAACTTCGATCAATGTGGTCTAATTGAGATAGAGTGGATGGATGTATGCGAGTCAGAGCAGGCACTAAGGAAACACAGAGCAAGAACAAGACAACCCTTGGTTTTTGCTGAAAAAAACAATGCAATCACCGCCAGACCCTTGGCAACAAGGGAAATTACTTCACGGTATAGGTCACCTTCTCCTACTCGGGCAGCCCCATCTGGTTCTTGGCGATGTCCCTCTCCAAGCCTCACAAGGCCAACAACACCTGCATCATCCAAATTATTACCCAAAAGAGCTCAATCTACGGAGAGGAAGAGGCCGGCGACTCCACCTTCCCCACCACGTCCTTCTACACCTGTCCAAGACTCATCGATAGATGTGAATTCATCATCGAGAAGGGTGGCTGGTAGCAGAATGCCAGAGGCCCTTTGGCCATCCACAATGCGAAGTTTGAGTGTTTCTTTCCAGTCCGACACTATTTCCATACCTGTTATCAAGAAGGAAAAGCCCGTGACCAGTGCCGTTGATCGTACACTGCGGCCCAATTCAAACGTGACTCACAAGCAGGTTCAAACACCAAATGTAAGAAAGCCCACGCCTGAGAGAAAGAGGAGTCCTCTCAAAGGGAAGAATGCTTCTGATCAAACCGAGAATTCGAAACCTGATGATGGTTTGCATTCCCGATTGATAGATCAGCACCGGTGGCCAAGCAGAATCAGTGGGAAGGTTTGTTCTAGTGCATCCAGTAGAGGTATTGATCATACTGATAAGACAACCAGAACGTTGAACTCTTCAGTTCCAGGAACGAGTGTGTCTTCACTGAGAAGATTGTCTTTACCGGGTGAAGCTAGTAAGCCCTTGCGGAAAGCTTCTAGTGATGCTTCAAGACTAATGTTTCTCGTTGAAAGTGGTAGAATAGGAAGCGAGGTGAGGCCAGTTGATGACAGCTTTCAAGTGTTAAGACCTCATAAATTTGTTCCTGCAATTACATTGGACAAAACGGGATTAGCAGCTACAGGAGTCAGATCTCAGGTCTTGCCTACTCCAGGATCAGGGCTCCCATCACCAAGTAAGAATTCAGTGTTATCCTCTTGTAGTTCAAGAGGTGTTGTTAGTCCATCTCGGTCAAGGCCTTCGACTCCTCCTAGAGGGGTTAGTCCTTCTAGAATAAGGCCTGCCAATTCATCCAACCAATCCAAAAATGCAATTTCAGTACTCAGCTTTATTGCTGATTTTAAAAAGGGAAAAAAGGGTGCAGCCCTCGTAGAATATGCTCACCAGTTGAGACTTCTCTACAACAGGTACTTGCAATGGAGATTTATCAATGCGCAAGCAGAGGATGTCTTTTACATCCAAAATGCAAAAGCGGAGGTATGACTTACTGTCTTTCAAGCTGGCTTATTCTTTTAGTGTAATTCTTCTGCTTTACAGAAGATTATGTATAGCAAATAATTTCCCTACATCATTTTACAAGAACTTGTCCAATGATTCAGAAATCACTATACAACGTATGGCACACTACTCTGTCTATATGGGAAACAATTATTCGGAAGAGGATCAACCTCCAGCAGCTGCAGCTTGAGCTGAAGCTGAATTCTATTTTGAATAATCAAGTAATACTTCTCTCTTGCCTGAAATATTTATCATTTCTGAGTGCACTACATTCTTGTTGATGATAAATTACAATTTTTTTCCGGATTTATGGTTTTGGTAATTAAACTTGAGATAGTTATTGTGGAGTTTATAAATGATGCAAATATACTTGGCAATATGTTGGCCCTACACCACATTGAAAAGTTAAGTTTTATTGTCTATGCTAGTCTGTCATAACAGGTTATTCATAATTCATATTAATGACTGATTTTAATGATTACAATACATATGCAATGCTATTTCCCTATTTAAATGTTTCGACTTTCTTTAGATACTTAATGATACTTTTTTTGATCGTGGTCCTTTTACAATTAATGAAGCAGATGGCCTACCTTGATGACTGGGCTGTACTTGAAAGGGGCCATATTGATGCTTTATCCGGAACTGTAGAAGACTTGGAGGCAAGTACTCTTCGTCTTCCTCTAACTGGAGGGGCAAAGGTATGTATGGTTTTTGTCTCTTGGTTTGATGCCTGCATAGAGACACTACTACATTAGCATTCATTACTATGTTTACACTTTTACAGGCAGATATTGAACATTTGAAGCTTGCAATCTGTTCGGCTGTTGATGCCATGCAAGCAATGGGATCTGCTATTTGCCCTTTGCTCTCACGGGTGAGTTAGTTGTTTAGGACTTCTACTGGTTTGACTCACTTTATATAACCTAGCTCGTGCTATTTTCTGGGTCCAACACGTTTACTATCAAACTTCTTTTCTGCGTCTGATTTTATATTTTCCTTCCTAAACAATTTTCGTTTTTGACTCAATGGTAAATCCATAATGCATAAAGGTTGACACCATGTTATTTTTTGTCTGTATAGGTGGACGGCATGAATAATTTAATTTCTGAAGTTGCTGTTGTGTCAGCACAGGAAAAAGCGATGCTTGATGAATGTGAAGCGCTACTGAATTTTGCAACAGCTATGCAGGTAAGAGTCATGATTTATATGGCTGATGAATTATGCACAACAAATCTCTCGATTATTTTTTATGTTAAGAACGAACATAAATTAGTTGGAAATAAATTTCACTTGCATGTATCTCAATGTCCATTATGTTTGATTTTATTTTATCACTTTCGGAGATTCAACGTCAGGAGCCATATGTTATTAGAGAACCATTCTAGCATTCTTGATCTACAAGAATCTAGGCTCTGATCGTAAGTTAGTGCAATTTTTGCTACTTAGTCGCTGCTTTTGATATGCTGGGGCCTTCCTTGTCTATCTTTATTACCCGGTCTAGCGGATGATAGTGTCATTGTCAGCAGCATAAGGACAGTGGAAATTGCGGCTGTAGAGTTTTCCTGTTTTTGAGCTATAGTCCCTTATATTCACTGAATTGACTGATGTAATGAATTTGTCGCTGAGGAAAGTTAAGCATGTCATTATGTCACACGATGCTTCTGAAGGTCAAAAGTTTATCCCTTTTTATTTTGGTATAACTTCAAAGTAACTTTTTGCTTTCGACATGCAAAGGTGAAGTTTTGTAGCTCTTTTGCTCCTCTGCCGTTTAATATCACTGAATTGACTGATGTAATGACAATTTTGCAACCGGCTGATGAATATCTTAGAAAATAACAATTATCAACAATGAATCTTAGTTTGCCAGTAGCATTAGTGCATTTATCTGTATATGTTTTGGTAAGAGAACAACGATATCTTCAGTTGAATATGGCCGCAACCATAACATGTTTTAATTTCATTATTATTTGGAGTAAACAGGTTGAGGAATATAGCCTTCGGACGCATCTCATGCAGATCAAGCAAGCTTCTGCGGTGCACAAGTAACAAATCTCGGAGATTCAAACACGCTAGGCCCTGCCTGCATCTATGCTAGCAAGGAGTCTCTTGCAGCTGCAGCCAAATTCTTGGAAACTATAATTTCTGGGACATTACAAGAATGTTTAGAAGATTCTTGGGAATGTACGGCTGAAAGTTCAAGAATCAACACCCGGGATTCTTTACCATTGTAAATTTTTGTATTAGGCTTCTCCCCCTCCCCCTGCAATTTATATTCTTCCATTGTCTTCATTTTTGCCTTTCTTGTCAACACTGGTGGCCCAAGCCTCGTATCAAGCAAATCAAAGGAAATTCCAGATTTAATTTTACTGCATCCCAATGGACCAAGAATTAGAGATTAATCTTTGGAGCTACAAAAGCTCATGAGTTAACCAAACAAAACAAAATCTTGAAGCTTCTTATAAGAACTAACAAGTTTTAAAGGCTTAAACTTAAGATTTAATTTTAAGATGAGACATGCCATATTAGTCTAATTATTCTTTCTTATAAAATTTAAATCTATTTTTTTTAATTTTTTAAACCACTACATATGAATTAAAGTGTCACAATTTTAGTTTAAAAATTTTCAAATTATATAATATTTTAATGAAATATTAACTAATTTATTCAAAATTTATACTCAAATAAATTACATTAATATTCGTACTTGTAACATATGAAATGAAATATATTATTAAAAAATGAGATTAATTTGATTAAAGTATTTAAGTAGATAATGTGTGTGTTGTTATTTATAATTTATTACAACGAAACCTTAAATTCAGTAAATTTAGTTAATTTTTAGATGTAACTTAGTTACCAAACCGTATGTATCATGTTGTGGTGAAGATCAAAGGTAGAAGAAGCGGTGGTGTGTTGCATTCAGATGATTCGTGGGGACATTAGCCGCAACACGCTCCTCGCCCTCATCAACAAAGCCTGCACCTTCCCTCACCTTGCCGAAACCCACACGCAGCTCATCCGCAACGGTTACCACCACGACCTCGCCACCGTTACCAAGCTCACCCAGAAGCTCTTCGACGTCGGCGCCGCGCACCACGCACGTGCCCTCTTCTTCTCGGTTCCCAAACCCGACATCTTCCTCTTCAACGTCGTCATCAAAGGCTTCTCCTTCTCTCCTAACGCCTTCTCCGTTTCCCTCTACACCCATCTCCGCAAAAACACCAGCCTCTCCCCCGATAACTTCACCTATGCCTTCGCCGTCGCCGCGTCCCCCGATGACAAGCTCGGCATGTGCTTGCACACGCATGCCGTCATCGACGGCTTCGCCTCCAACCTCTTTGTGGCCTCCGCGCTCGTTGACTTGTACTGCAAGTTCTCCCGCGTGGGGTATGCCAGGAAGGTGTTTGATAAAATGCCGGAGAGAGACACCGTGCTGTGGAACACCATGATTACTGGACTGGTGAGGAACTGTTGTTATGATGATTCTGTTCAAGTGTTTCGGGACATGGTGGCGCAAGGGGTGCGGTTGGATTCCACCACCGTGGCGACTGTGCTTCCGGCTGTTGCAGAGATGCAAGAGGGGAAAGTTGGGTCGGGGATTCAATGTTTGGCTCTGAAACTTGGATTTCATTTTGATAACTACGTGTTAACGGGTTTAATTTCGGTGTTTTCAAAATGTGGGGATGTTGACACGGCCAAGTTGTTGTTTGGGATGATTAAGAAGCCGGATTTGGTTTCTTACAATGCCATGATTTCTGGGTTTAGTAGTAATGGTGAGACTGAGTGTGGGGTGAAGCTTTTTAGAGAATTGCTTGTTTCTGGGGAGAGAGTGAGTTCTAGCACAATGGTTGGGTTGATTCCTGTGTCTTCTCCCTTTGGGCATTTGCATTTGGCTTGCTGTATTCATGGGTTTTGTGTGAAGTCCGGTATTATTTTGCATCCTTCGGTTTCAACTGCGCTCACGACTATATACAGCAGGCTCAATGAAATAGATTTGGCACGGCGGTTATTTGATGAATCATCGGAGAAAACAGTAGCTGCTTGGAATGCTATGATTTCAGGTTATACACAAAATGGTTTAACGGAGACGGCTATCTCTCTTTTTCAGGAAATGATGGCGACTGAATTTATTCCGAATCCAGTTACCATCACGAGTATTCTTTCAGCTTGTGCTCAATTAGGAGCACTGAGTTTTGGTAAATGGGTTCATCAGTTGATTAGAAGCAAAAACCTTGAGCCAAACATTTATGTTTTGACTGCTCTAATTGACATGTATGCCAAGTGTGGGAATATTTTGGAGGCTTGGCAATTATTTGACTCGATGAGTGAGAAGAATACCGTCACTTGGAACACTATGATTTTTGGTTATGGGCTCCATGGATATGGGCATGAAGCACTTCAGCTTTTTAATGAGATGCTGGAATTGGGGTTTCAGCCATCAAGTGTTACTTTTCTTTCAGTCTTATATGCTTGCAGTCATGCTGGCTTGGTAAAAGAAGGCGATGAAATATTCAATACTATGGTTAATAAATACAGGATTGTGCCCTTAGCTGAGCACTATGCATGCATGGTGGACATTTTGGGACGAGCTGGACAGTTAGAAAAAGCCTTGGAATTTATAGGGAGAATGCCTATTGAACCAGGACCTGCAGTGTGGGGTACATTGCTTGGTGCTTGCATGATTCATAAAGACACGAAAATAGCCCGTATGGCTTCGGAAAGGCTCTTTGAACTGGATCCAGGGAGTGTAGGATACTATGTCTTACTTTCTAATATATACTCTACAGAGAGAAACTTCCCAAAGGCTGCTTCAGTACGGGAAGTAGTTAAAAAAAGAAAACTATCAAAGACTCCAGGGTGCACTCTAATTGAGGTTAATGGGTCCCCACATGTCTTCGTATCTGGTGATCGTTCTCATTCTCAAGCAGTAGCTATCTATGCAAAGCTGGAGATGTTAACAGGCAAGATGAGGGAGATGGGGTATAAGCCAGAGACAGTTACTGCTTTGCATGATGTTGAAGAAGAAGAAAAGGAGCTCATGTTTAATGTTCATAGTGAGAAATTAGCCATTGCTTTTGGCCTTATTACCAGTGAACCTGGTACTGAGATCAGGATCATCAAGAATCTTCGGGTTTGTTTAGATTGTCACACTGCAACTAAGTTTATTTCAAAGATAACAGAAAGAGTAATTGTAGTTAGGGATGCCAACAGATTCCACCATTTCAAAGATGGGACCTGTTCTTGTGGCGATTATTGGTGAAGCTGAGCAAATATTTTTTCTTGAGTTATATTTGACAGATGCATCATGATCCAACCTTTTGGTTTCGTATTCTTTACCTTACAACAATATATGATGTGGAGTCTGGACCCTCTTGTGGCCGTCCACTTGAAAAGCAAAAAACATCATAGAATTGGTTGAATAGGGCTTTTTATAGTAAGTCAAACCAAATGGCATCCGAATTCTAGCATTCTTTAAATAAGATGCATCGTTGCTATTGTCCTTCGCTCACTTCAACATCATACAGAACAGTTAATTCAAACCAAGTAACCTTCTTGAATTACATTCTTTTGTCCAGCAGAAGGTGACGTTCTCTTTTGCCAATTTTTGTAACAGCTGTTAATTAACCTTTTCAAGTTTAAATTCTTTCCACAAGTGAGAAAGTTACTTTGTATCTCCTATCTAAACATCAAGTTCTCTCAGTATGTTTGCTATTCTTTTCCTTTTTGTGGTGCTTTAAGAAGTATCTTCTGTAGATAGCAGTCTATCTAATTACTGCAGGTGCTATTTATAGCTTTGACTGAAGAAATGTGAAGTAATATTGAACTACTATATGTGTTTGGCTCAAAAGGAAAACAAAGGGGGAGGAAGGAGGACATGGAGGATTTTTTTTTTAATTTTAGAGATGACGGGGCTAAAATCCCACCCTTCCCATTTTGTCTCCCTATTAGTGTCGGAGGGAAAGTGATTTGTAATTTTTTGAATGTGTTGTTGATGAAATTATCCGTGAGATTTATCCCTTCCTTTCCATTAATACTTACAAATGCTCAACATGCTGCAATTGTTTTTTCTCTCCCCTTCCCAACCAAGGAGATTCCCCGCCCCTTCAACCAAACCAAACAAGGGGGAAGCTCTCCTTCCTCTCCCTCATCGCCTCTGAATCAAACATCAAGGTATCACATGTAGCACTTTTGTTCCTAAATTTGTTTATTATCCAAGTTATTTTGCATTAGGTATCTTGGTGTCAGTTCCTGTGCTTGTAATGATTACAAATATCAAATATGAATGTTCTTTTTATCGGCAAATGTCAGTTGCTAATATGTTAGTTTTTGTTAATATGAGACTTAAACCCGTGCTATCACTCCCTCCCTTCCACTTTTACCACCAAGCCTATTCTAACTTTCATTAAACATGAAAGTAACTGCTTTTGGATCACTGTTGGTAGAGAAATGCGGAAGACCTGAATGCAATCCAGTCGTTTTCATCCAATTTTGCACTATCTGTTTCATGGAGAATATGCTTCTTATAATAAGCAAGTGCTCGTACATTTCTCTCTCTCCTTTTCTTGTTATTTACTTCTTGTAGCAAGAGAATGCTGGTGCTCTTGCTTCCTGGTTCAAAGACTATCACTGATTTAAATTAGCTAGCATATTGTCGTTCAGTAGGTCACATTATGCAGTTTTTATGCATCATTTTGTATTAGACGTAATGTGCTAGATAACCGTGATAGAACATTAACTATATATGCTAACTTGCAAGAATGTAAAGGTAAACCTATAACTTTGATTTACTTTCCATTCCGCAGGCAACTTGGGCCAAAACAATCGCTAACAAACATCCAATACATTACACCGATGAGAAAACTGCCTTTGCACTAGCCAATTTTCACTTCTTCTTTTCATCCTTCTACATGTAAACTTTGTAGGTTCACGCATCATATAGCACAACAAAGAATTTACATTCATCTTCAAAAGATGCCCACAAAAGGGTAGTGTACGAAAACCAGTCTTTCAACATTTGATTCCACATAGCTTGGTATCAGGTCCCTTAGTTTTTAATACGAATGGGTCAATTCTTACCCAAAGCAAGGAGAAAATGGAAGCCAATAGTACCGACCTTCTACATGTAAACTCTGTAGGTTCACGCATCACATAGCACAACAAAGAATTTACATTCATCTTCAAAAGATGCCCACAAAAGGATAGTGTAGAAACGCCAGTCTTTCAACAGTTGATTCCACATAGCTTGGTATCAGGTCCCTTAGTTTTTAGTACGAATGGGTCAATTCTTACCCAAAGCAAGGAGAAAATGGAAGCCAATAGTACCGACCATATAACAACTATGGTCGGTGTGCGGTTTTGGCGACCCATCAAACCTTTAAGGAATGGATACAGATGGACAATCACCCAAAATGAAAAGAACAGTTTTCCAAATAGAGGTCCCCAGGATTGGTACCCATTGTTTATGGCATCTGAGATTCCAGCAACAACGCCAACAATATTGATTATTAGGATAGTGGTTGGAGGAATCAGGAGAGTAGTCCACTTAAAGGTGTATAATTCTCCAAATTCTTCATCATCTGCTGCCTTTGATGTAACAGTGAAGTTAGTGTCAATTCCAGCCAAAACCTTCAGAAGACCTTGTATGACTGCAAAGAGGTGAGCTGACACACCACCAATGACCCAGAATTGCTCATTTCTCCACCATTCCTCAATGCTCACTCCACTCCATTTCAACTCAAGAAGGCCAGTTGCAATGATTGAAGAGAATAGAGCAACGAAGTACAGACCCGCAAAAGTGCTTATCTGTATCATCAGCAACCAAAAACTACTTTTATAAGCAAATAAGCTTAGCACCCATTCTATAATTATGGATTTAAGTCCTGCTCTACATACGAAATTCACGAGAATCCATATTAAGGTAACATCAAGGAAATTTGGAATGCTATAATTTCAAAAGCATGTCATGTGTGACTAATTTTTCAACATGTGAGAATTAGAATGGTGTTGTTACCGGTGGCATGATGAATTTATCAGTGAGTAAACAGACAGCAGGAAGGACACAATAGGCAACTAGAGGTATGGAGGTGAAGGGGTAGACAGTTGTGTTTGCATAGGCAAATCGCTCAAGCCACTTCAACTTTCCTTCCTTATAGCCATACCATAAAGGACAATGGCGACTGAAGAAGATTTCAATGGAGCCAAGTGCCCAACGAAGCACCTGGTTAAGCCTGTCAGACAAGTTGATAGGAGCAGTACCCTTGAATGCAGGACGCTTTGGCATGCAATAAATGGACCTCCAACCACGGCAATGCATCTTAAAGCCTGTTAGAATATCCTCTGTAATAGACCCATAAATCCAACCCAGCTTCATATTTGGAAAGCAAAATACCATGGATGAGCTTATTTTCATAGTGTGAACAATATATGGTAAGATATCAAGGAGTCTCTAGGCTGTTGGTGTTACCTCAATTCCCCATTCAGTTTTATCTTCATATCCACAGCTGATTACGTGAATGGCTTCTTTAAGCTGGCTTGCTGGACTTGAGGAAGGAGGCACACCACCTTCTTCCATCAAGGTTGAAGTCACAAAGATAGATGACTGCCCAAATTTCTTCTCAAAATTCATCTGGGACATCAACATCTGTTTATCATCATCCGGTCCTATTTAGACATGGGATGGGACATGGGTTAGAAAAGGATAAAGTGAAATATATTTGAATTGTAGTTACGTCAACATTAGTGATCAGAAATATTAGAACCTCTTAGGCTTGCAGCCTCTCCATCTGCGCCATTCCCTTCATACTTAACCTTCTTGCGCTTTCCAAAACATGGGCAACAGTCACAGCTTATCATTTTTGGACGTTTGGCATCCTTGGGAGGATTATAACCGTATAAAGCTTGTCTCCTAAATACACACCCAGTGCCAACATATGCAGGACCCTGAATACCATCTAGACCCTTCATATTAATCTGCACAGAAACAGAAAGAAGTGGAAATGGTTAATACTAGCTTACACTGCTAAACAAAAAAGTAAAAATGATAAAACCAAAATGTTCAAGAAAAGACCAAGCCATGGTGATGTTATGTTTCTTGCAGGACTTACATCAAAGAAAACTGTGTTCCTATTGGCATAACGATCGTGCCTATCAATGCCATCAAATCTTTGAGGAAACTGGACATAGCAGACCTTCTTCCCAGTTTGGGGGTCCATTAAGAAACACATGGCCTCTCGAGCAGCTTTGCTGTTATTGACATAATGATCACAATCCAAATTCAGCATGAAAGGAGCATTTGTAAGCACAGCAGAGACCCGAATCTGTAAATTACAGCATTAATTTTAAAGCTCGAGTATTTGTGGCTCATAAAGGTGAATGGACATCATAAGAACAGCAAAAACTTCTAAGAAAGCTCTACCAAAGCATTCATAGCCCCAGCTTTCTTGTGGTGTTGGAATCCTGGCCTTTTCTCTCGGGAAACATAAACAAGACGAGGAAGCTCGTTTCCTTCAGTATCATGACCTCCACTGTGACCAAGAAAGACTTGAATCATACCAGGATGATCCTTGGTATTGTTTCCTGGCCATGGTGTCCCATCCTGCATAATCCATCCTCCTTGTGGAACCTTCTGAGCTTTTGCCACAAGTGCATTGACCCTAACCTTAAACTCTTCATATTCTCTCTGTCAAACACCCAAATACCAGTGAATAAACTTTAAACTAACTTCTAAAGCCATATTTTCAAGTACCAGTCTGATAGATGTGATACAAACCTTCATAGCTCGACGCTCCTTAACAAATGTGGGCTGCACCTTGTCCTTGAGGTAATCAATTTTCTCGCAGAAGTACATCTCTGGTGCACGAGGTTCGATAGAAAATTTCTTGCAGAATGGTACCCACTTCCTAGCAAACTCTGCAGTTTCTGACAGGGCCTCAAAAGTACACATTGAAGCTCCATCATCAGAAATGTAACATGATATCTTCTCAACCGGGTAATCCATGGCCAAGATTGAGAGAACAGTGTTTGCTGTAACCAATGGAGGTTCCTTCATGGGATCCACAGTACTAACAAAGACATCTACAGGAGCAAGCATGTTTGGTTCACCTTCACGCTCATACCTAATAAACAACTTTTTAGTCAGCAATGTAAGTTGACTTCAGAATGATACTATAGCAAGAGTGAAGGTGCCTTAATTTACCTTATTGAAAGACGATCAAGGTAGGTCTCTCGATCAATGGGATACCATTTGGGAAACTGATCAAGGATCCATGAAAAAGCAAACCAGATTTCACATATAATAGAAGTTAGCCACAGCCCCAGTGCATCATGTACAGGATTCATCAGTCTATATCGGAGGAAGAAGGCAAGGATAACAAGCCGCGCCACGATCACCATCCTATATGGATTCACTTTGCTGGATGCTATTGGTACCTTCCTTGACAGTGGTTGCCTTGCTTCATCCAACCTGCACAGTTATTTTCTTCCCATCATTACTATTAATCATAGTTAATCCACAGAAAATGCATCACAGTTTCCTATTTGTAGCACACTAAGCTTACATGGCTGTTTCTGGATCTTCATCAGGTTCAGGCCCTAAATTTCCTTGTTGCAACTTCCAGTCATCAACTCTATCCTCTTTGGTTTCATCCCATTTTCCGTTTCCTGCTTCGATAACAGCAGGCCACATATTGTAAATAAAAATTTAACCTTGTTGAAGTATTCTAAGAAAAACATTTCAGAGTTGTACTTAAACAAGTTCAAGAAGTAAAAGTCTCTATAGGTAGCAGCCTGAAACTAACACCAGCATAATCCGTTTTGCAAGTGTACCAAGAAAATTCCAAAAAGAAGGCTATTAAATTTTTTCAATCACTCTCATCAATGTCTAAAAGCTAAGACTATATAAGCTACATCTTACTAGGATCAGATGCCGGATGTGGGTACACTCGATTCTGCAGTGAAGGGTGCTCCCCATAATAAGATGATATTGGCAACTCTCCACTAACCTGCATGCATGCAAAGTTAATATACGATTTTTTTGGTAAATACATGCAAAATTATCATAAGTCTATTGAACAAGGAAGTTTTGTAGAGTAAAAAGAAGTAATGATTTGCAAATCTTACAGGCCGAGAACGACCACCGGCAATAACAGCTGGGAACTGAGAATTCTCATCATCTTCAGGACCTCTTCCATAGCTCATCTTCCCATGCAGCATGGCCTCAGCAGAGTGATTATGCTTTTGGTCATCAATGTTGAATTCATGTTCGATATCATCCACGTCTTCCTCATCATCATCTCCCTCAACCCGCGGGCTCCCTTAACGAGCAAAATCAGAACACAATGAATTTACTGTTCCTTCATTTTTTTCCCCGTGTCAATCCAACCAAAAGAAGTTTGTTCAAACACATAAAGGGTTTGAAACATGGTTAAAAGTTATGTACCTTTAAGACGCTTGTATCTGGTCTTGCACTGTGGACAAACTTGTCTCCCTTCTCTTCGTTCATACTCATAGCATGGTCGGCATGCCGGAAAACCACACTCATTGCATGCCACAAACAAGTCTCCATCCACCGTGACTCCCACATCATCGCCACATATCTCACACACTTGCCCATCCAAGTTCTTCAAAGGCTTGTGCTGCACCAAAACCACACAGTATTATAAATTGATCAATAAACTTTTTGTGAAAATGAGAACACCCTTTTGAATTTTATCCAAGTAGTTTTCATGCATGGTTAGTGACTACCTCTTCATGGCCATGAATGACAACGAGCTCGTTGCGATTGTGAGAACCAGCGACCAGTCCAGCGCTGGCTTCCATGTTGGTGGTGGTGACTGGTGAATGGACAACAATAGTGAGTGGTGAAGTTGAGAGGAAAGTTTATGTTTTATGAAGGAAAAGTGAGGCTTGCAGGTTTTGGTGTGTTCACCTAATATGTGCATGTTGTTGGTTGCAGGGTCTCCATTGCCTTGAAGTTAAGCTTCTTCCTTTTGTTTTTTTCAACCACCGTCTCCTTCATGCAATCATCAACAATGACTCCACGTTGCTCAGATGTGTGCCTTTCTTTCCTCCTTATTTTTCAAGAACCTTAATATCATTGCATAGAATGTTTTGTTCTTAATTACTTTATATTTCATTGTAGGATGAGAAATATTTTTATTAATGAGAAATTGTAATTGTACTAAAATGTTTTATAACTTCTTTTTTTTAAAAAAAAAGGAAAAAAACGACTGATGAGAGAAAAAATAAAACTACATAAGTTCATGAATAATATAATTCTTTTTGTATTTTTCATGCACTCGCTTTGTATTTGTGTTTATTGTTATCTTTCTTTTTCGGGTGGTATCGTATTATGACTTTACAATTTAATTTTAATGCATAAGTTAAAACAGTGTTAAAGTGGAAAAAATACACCGTATTTTTTTTCAACCATCTAAAATTAATTAAGTTCCAAAAAGAGTTATAGCTAGTTCGACTTAATTAGAAATCTCATGTTCATACAATAAAATTATACAGTAGTTTATTTAAGTTTTCTTATCTTTATTATAATCAGTTATTTGTCTTATTTCCTTATTTGTTTTTAAATTGATTTGTGTTTCTTTGTACTCTTGTTCATTCATAAATAGCGTAACAAATGGGCAAGAACTGTCAGATGCGAAACTATGGCGTTTTTATTTTTTGTAGAGATACTTTATATTTTTAGGGACCAGAATAATGTTTTATCCATAAAAAACACTTACAAGAGAAGAATTCAAAACTATTCTTATATCAGTAATCATTAATCTTTTCGAAACTTCCATGAAAATGAATGAAAAGATCATTTGATTTTAAATAACGTGGAAATATGGCCTTGTGTTAGTTAATCTATTGCTTAAAATGTTCTTTTAAAATAGTTTTTTATTCTCTCATGGTTGTTAGCCAACGTAACCACATGCTTATCTGAATTTTGAAAAAATAATGGTCTTGTTAATTACTATCTTCAAGATAATAGTTAAAAATTTAATAAAAAAACTATGGAATATCATGTTAACATGATACATACCTAAAATCCAAGGCGATCCAATAGCAATATGATACAGCTCTAGATAAATAATAATGCTTACAAAAAGATTTTTACTTTTTTATATAAGCTAAATTTGTTATTTTTTATAATCGTTGTTTAAAATATTATGTTGACAATTATTTAACAGTATAAAATTGATTTACACTTATTGTGAACTCTAGTAAAAACACTACTCATAATTTCAAAGTAAACCAATCCGTTTACGTGTACGTTATTACATTAGCATTTTATTGACACAAATGCAGTAGTGAAACTCATTACATTTTTGGTTGTTTGATAATAATGGCTGAGAACTCTCCACTTATCTATTGGCCTTCTCTATAAGAAACTAATGAATATTCCCTGAAGATTAGGCATGTAATTTACCAGAAAAGGGGCAATCAACATCTTAACAACAAAACATGTCACAGAAGAAAACAAAGGATGTTACTTGACTTGCCTTAAATACACTTTCTATTACTTTGGCTTAATTGCATCTTCTATAGGAAAATGCAATTAGAAGGTGCACTCAACATTCCAGTTAGAGAAGATTTAACGTCACCTCACAAAAACCAGAAGATATTACTTAAGACTTAATTAACACTTTTAGTCACTCTATTTTGGAGCTTTTAGGATGTTTGGTCTTTCAAGTCTATGTCAAAATTAAGTAAAGTTAATCCCCAGATAGATTTCTTCTATGTAAAACTTATCAACCAAAATATCAAATTGCACTAAAACAATCCCAGTTTTTATTCACTTTAAACCGTAATTTCATTGCATAAAATATTTCAATTTTTTATAATTTTCTTACTAAATTTATTAGTATTAAACTCTTAATCTCAAATCATCCTAATCCACCTTAAATATTTAGATAAAATAGCAATTTAGAGTTATAAAATAGAAGAACATCAGCAAATACTAATTTTATTTAATTTTTAAAATAAATAAATGCAAATAGCTCAAGTGTTTGGATTTATCACTTCCAACAGAAAAAATATGTCAAAGTATCCCGTCAATTGCAGTCCTAGCAGAGGCTTTAAACACATTGTAAAAGAAGCTTGAAGGTTTAAGATTCCAGGTAAATAAATAAGAAGGATCAACAAAGTAAAGATAAAATAAGATACACACTATCTCTCTCTCTTTCTCTTCATATATCACTTACAAATAAAATAAATTTCATTTTACAAGTCGTTAAAGATATGTATCAATTTAGATATATTTAAATTATTATAAGATAAAATAAGGCACAGGATAACGTGTTGCTTTCAGGACAAGTGGACTACGTTGTGCTTACTTATGCGAGCAAAAACATGTGGAATATTTTAGTTTTCTTGGGACGTAAGCACTTCAGAACTAAGCTAACTTCAAATCGTTAGGTCCGTAAGTTGCAGCCTCTACATCTTTAGTTAAAATAACAAGCGTTTGAGCTCAACCTACAGATAAGGAGGAGATCCATAAAGAGGTACTTAGCGTTCCCTTAACCATATTAGGCCGAAAATTGACGGGTTTCCTTCCAAATCAATCGTTTGTTAGGACCATGTGCTTTCTTGTCTTGATCAAGGTGACCCTTCGACCTGTCACCAACTTTACATGCATTGGATTGGAACACAAGTATGTAAATATTATTGTCGAACTCAAATTAAATGAGTATATATTACCCACATGCCATTGTCCTTTTATGATTAGTCTTGTGAAGAGCGGTTAGTTGTATACTGGTCTCCCTTCAGCAACTTGTGTTCGAAAAGCCAAGGCTGCCTCTATAATTAAAATCCTCGAGAATTTATATGCTATTATTGCACATGATTATAAATCATATAACTCAGAACAATCCAAGTTACTCAATTCATTCTACAATTAGAAACTAGCTTGGAAGCTTTCCGTTACGCTTGGACACTGGCGGAGACTTCATCTTTAGCTGTGTTGTCTTTTTTCTTTGGTGGTTCTTGAGTTTTCTGCACAGCAGCTTTGTTTGGAACCAAAATTATGAAGATGTTTCTGTCACGGAAGTTTTTTGCCTCCTCTAGCCCAGCCTGCACATAAGTGTGGTTTGGATATAAAATTCAAACAGGTAATAAGATATGTCTCCAATGACCATAAAATTAGATATCGGGGACAGAAGACTATGAAATGAATTTCCTAAGAGTAAATCCAATGCACTTATGAAATTAAATGGAAATGGCAAATATAGTGGTGCCTGATAATTATTAAAATGTGCTAAGGGAGTATAACTCGATAAAGTACCAGTATAACATATCTGTGAACAGTATCCTTTTGTATGGAAAATAGTCAGGTTTTTAATACCTAAGAATATGATAATTATAACACGGCAAAGTGACATGACGTACCTCCCCGACATCATTCTGAAAACGTGTAATAAGCTCAATAGCCATATTCCTGAATTCATTCTCACGACCCTTAAGGTTTACTATGACCTTAACCTGCAGGAATGGATCCCAATGATCTCAATACATTAGTATATGTGTAGGAGCACCATGCTTGAAATGACATGACAATATAATTTATGCAACCTTGTCACCATCTTTCAAAAATTTCCGTGCAGCTTTCAAACGCACTGAATAATCATGCTCATCTATGTTGTATCTGTTTCGATAAAGTACAAAGAATTAGTAACAGAAAGGCATAATTACAAGATTGTTCTAGTAAAAATAACTGAGCATAACTAAAACTCTTAGCTGTAACTGATCTAGTTATGGAAGAAAAACATAAATTACAGCATAAATTTTATGCATTTAATTAATACTGCAAACAGCCGTTTCATATATCTTTACAGTGTGATGCATCACACAAAAATTCCTCAGTTCATCTGTGAGCAAACAAACTCTTTTCGGCGCATCTTGGCCTAATTGATCCCATTTTCACCACCAAGAAACAATATATTAAATAATAAAATGCCCAACATACGCAATTTTTTTTCTATATTACTTTCATCTAATTTTCTAAAATAGTAGGCAGCATGATTAAGAGAAGAATGAATTGTGTCTACGAGAAGAAAAGTTGGCAGGAGAAAACGTGAATTAGAGATACCTAAGTTTTAAGTTGTGGTGTTATTGACATAATGGGAATAATTGTATATAAGTACTGAGAAATTATGTTGCGAACATACAGAGGTTACGAGATAGGATCATAGCTATAAAATTTGTAAACGCTAAATATGTTTTTAGTTCTTGTAAAATGAACGAATTTTGGTCTCGATTCTTATAAAATGAGCGAATTTAGGATTTAGTCCCTAAAACATTTTTCCTTTGGTTTTCATCCCTCCAAATTTTGAAACCATTACTTTCAGCCCCTAACATTCATCTTAGAACAAAATAAATAGCATTCATTTTAGGACCAAAACAATTTTTGGGAGTCAAGTGTTGAAATGACACCACATACACACTATTGGATGCCACCCAGGTTGCCATGCAACATCCCATTAAACATGTAAATGGTTAACTAACGTCTTATGACAATAGGATCAAAAGTATTAATTTTAGATTCTAGACTGCTGAAGTCCGAGGGAAAACTTTTAAGGGACACCAAAATTAAAGAGTGTTCATTTTACAAGGACAAAAATATTTAACCCAATTTTTAAAGGAAATGGGGTCTTTAAATGTGATCAATGCTTATATACCACAAGAAGGGTTAGAAGGGTGCCACAAGATAAGATTTTGGGAAGATTTTGAAGCTTTAGAGGTAATGTATCACTAGGAGGAAATAAAAAATAGAGAGAGGATCTAAATGGCTGTATAGAGAGCACATCTAGAAGTCTAGAAGATACATGGATTTAAATGGGGGTTAGAATATAGTAGAAACAAACAGAGATAGTTATGTTCTCGTTATTATTTTTCATAAGGAAATCAGAGAGAAACTCTGCATGGACTACAAAGTCACACCCAGTGAGAACTTGAGTAGCCAACATTAAATCTTGATGACGGACATAAGAAATGAGAAGAGAGTATGAAGGAAAAGCAAAGATAGGATCAAGTGGTGACAATTGAACTGAAAGAAGAAGAAAAAACTCAGTGAAGAGTCATAGAAGAAGTGAGTTAAGAGCCACATGGAAGTGTAGATATGTAGGACTGCACCAAAGGTCAACTTTGAACCCTTATCCCTTTACCTTACTCTTGAATGTGTTGAGCACATTGAAAGATTTGATGCCATGATGTATGCTTTATACCAATGACATAGTTCTAGTTGGAGAATCAAGAAAGGAAATAAATAAAGTCAAACATGTAATGACTAGCTTTGAAACCTCATTTATTTTGCTGACGCAATAACCCTAGATAGAACAAAAGTAAAACTAGGAGATGTAGTACACCACAAGTCATGTTATTTAAGTATCTAGTTTCCATCACATGGAATAACAGAGAAATGGAGGGAGATATATACAATAGGATTCAAGTGCGATGGAGAAAATGGAGGAGTGCTTTGGGTATCATTTGTGACAAAAAGGTACCAACCAAGCTTAAAAGAAGATTTTATAACACAACTCAGTGTTGAATGGAACTGAATGTTGGATGGTAAAAAGCTAAGAATAAATTCGATGTAGCAAAAAAGAGTGGACACACTAAACAAGATAAAATTAGGAATCTATTAGAGAAGAAGTAAGAATAGCTTCAACTGTAGAAGAAATGGTAGAAACTCACCTTAGGGGATTTGGACATGTGTAGAAAAGACATGTAAAACCCCCAATAAGGTGAGTACATTGGATGAAAGGTAGCCTAATCAATAGAGACAGAGGAAAACTGAGAATATATGTGAAACCATTTGACATCATTTGGTCCATGTAGTTAAATTCACCTAGTGGGAAAACATTAGGTTGTTGTAGTTCCTCTAGTTTTCTGAAAGTAACTGAAATAATTAACTTGTGCAAATGTTGTTAACCAAAGCCAAAATAGATTGCCTGAAATAACAGAATATACTTCTTCAAATTTATAACCCTTATTAAAAATATTAATAAAAGTAGTATTAAGAAATCTGAAGAGCAAGAGTCCAGAATTAGCTTAGGACATTACCCCATTTTGAGCTCCTTCAAATCCATCCGATTAGCTACATTTAAAAGACCATTTGGTTAGTAATTTATTGTTTTTTTCTGAGTTTTGCAAATAATTTACAAGAAAATATCAACGCTTACCAGCACTTTTCTTCTGCTGTCCTCTTTTCTTCTTTTGTTGTTCATATCGATATTTGCTGTTCAGAAGAAAATATAAGGATCAATTACATGGTCCAACAATTATTAAACCATAAGTATACAGGTGCTCAATCATGTCAGACAGATGTAGATCTAGGCACGTCCTTTCATGCAGATTCATTTGATTTAGTTAAACGAACATCAAATGCTAAAAGTCTTTCTTGAAACAACTTCACAAGTGTCAATTAATCTCCCCATTGATCCCCTGTTACTTATTGCTCTACCATGTCTTCACAACAGCCCACCCCAAAAATACATAGAAGCACGGCATCCATTTAAAGACAACTGAATGCAAACAATACTCCCATCTTCGCCGCCACTGTTCCCTAACTAATAAAAAATGAACACAACATAGTTGCACAAGGCCAGAATCAAGAGAAACTGGAAACCAAAAGTTTATTAATCAGATATCAACCCGATTCAAACTACTTAATGTTCAGGTATTGTTAAATAAGTATACACACAGATCATTTACTGCTAAATTGATTGAAAAATGCATAAATATTTTGATACAGCCATCAACCATCAGCATTTTGATGCTAAAAATGCAGAGTTTTTTCACTCGTGATATACAAAGATCATACCTGTAATTCATTATTCTAACAACAGGAGGATCTGCATCTGGGGATAATATTACCTGACCAAAAAACGAGACTAAATAAGCATACACATTGATGTCACAAACTTCCCACTGAATTGACTGTGAACTGTCACGAATCAATTTCGTTTTCAACACCATATTAAAACAGACTTCATTCACGTTTATTTGTGATATCTGTCCAAAGCTATGTCTGGATAGATTTCTTTGTAATCACTCATGGGGAAGAAAATAAAAGGGTAAAATGAATTGAGATTCTACTATAAGTTAAAACCAACTTATCACCTGTTGCAAAAGTTAAATGAGAGAACTTCTATAAAAGTTAAAGTAGTTAAGTTTATCTTAAGTTATGGGAGAAACTCGATTCATTTTGCTTTCGTATTTTCCTATAAGTGTTCATAGAAAAGTTTATTCAAACATGAACTAAGTGAAACTATAGGAAGCACTTCCGCTTTCTATTTACTGTCATTTTCTTCATCTACCGACACGAGATATAGTGAAAATAAGTTATACTAAATAAACTGAAATTATATGGCAAAACATAGACAACTAAAGATTATACTTTCCGAACTCAGACAAAAACACAAGGATGGGGAAATGTAAACGAGAAAACCACGACATTGTAGCCAACAAATAGTGGAGAACTTAACACAGAAGCACCAATCTCAGGGACAAGACATCATACCAAATCAAGTTCGACATCTTCAGCCATTCGAATGGCGTCATCAATTGACAATACTCCAACCTACAAAAACGCAACAACTTCAGCAACCTCTGCTAGCTTCAGAACGAATTAGAAAGATCCATAACTCAAAGAATACAATCCTCGAATCAATTAATCAAATAAAAGTTCTAAACGTAGTAGCTTAGTTCAGACGTGCTTCTTTAGCGAACAGAATTAAAAGCATTGAAGTACACGAGAAGGAAAAAAAGAACAAACCATATTCTGGTTCTGATCAATAAGCCTCACGGTATCTGACCTATTTCAAATCGAAAGCATTCTTAATGACGAAATTCGGGAGGAAGCATAAGAGAGAAAGGAATTGACGAGGAGGGAGTAGAGAACCTGAGAGTGGAGAGGTCGAGAGCTTGGTCGTCGTCGGGTTCAGTCTGGCGTCTCCGGGAGTTGCCGGAGCCGAAGGAGCGGGAGCCACCGCCGTAGCGGGCGGTTACGTAGAAGAGAGAGGTGGAGAGAGAAGGGTCATATTTGAGGGAATTGGGATTAGAGAGAGAAAGGCCGAAGAGTTTGGAATGAGAAGAAGTGAAGAGAGGAGAAGGTGTGGCGTTGTAGTGAAAGAGTTTGAAGGGAACGGTGGTGATGCCAGCCATGGCACGCTGACCCTTCCTTATTCACGCTTATCCTTAACTCTCAGACACTCTTTCAAATTCCACCACTGCAAAATATAACGAGTGTCTTTGCTAGATATAATGTACAGAAAACATTAAATATATCTTATTTTGAATAATTTAAATTACTTCAAAAAAAACGCGAATATTATGTAGATACTTTGTAATAAAAAATCGAACTTAATTTCTTATCATATTTCTATAATAGGAAAAAATTTGATTTGTAATCCATTGAAATAATTTTAAACTTTTTTTTATAATAAAAACATGTAAAATCAATCATTTAAAAGCTATTCCAATCATCTTCCGAGTATTATCCATTAATTTTAACAAAGCATCTTAGATAACACGTTTATTTTTTTAAGATAGAGATTATTTTTAAAAAGTTATTGTTAGACGTGAAAATCGTAAATCCTTCAATTTTGTTTTTAGTTTTGACGCTTCCTGGCACATCCTTTATATTAATTATTTATTAAATTTAATCAAAAGTAAAAAGAATCCGAAATTCCAACTTCATCTTCTACACTGATCTAAAATTAACTATTTAATGAAGTGACATCTTATCACCTTAAAAGAATCCTAATTTCATTCACGGCAAACACATAAAGTTTTCATTTTCATAACCTAACTTGTAAAGACAGTGATTCATTAACTGTATATTATTAGTATTAACAATTCAGTTTCTGAAAATCTTGTAACTTCCAAAATCTTGTAATATATTATAGACAATGTAAGTATTTTGATAAGGTAAAGTGTTATATCCTAATAAACTTGAACTCTAATAGATGAATTTTGAAACTCAGTTTAGTGACCTTCAACATCAAAGTCCACTTCCGTAGAGGATTTAATCTGATCCACAGTAGTGACAGTACAGACGGGCATGGTCATCTTGACCAGTGGCACTGGGAGCTAATTATTCTATTTTCTTTCCCTCAATTCAAATGTTACTGAAAAGTATAGTCACATATCAAAATATTTTCTTCGGAATAAATTATATGCAATTCCTCTGAGAAAATAGGCAACGTAACCACAGTTATTGGATGCAATGTAAAGAAAAGAGCATATTTCTTTAGGGAATTCATCAAGAAGAAGTCGCAAACTCTTTCTGAATCAAAATATTTATTGATGAACCAAACTCTAAAAGTTACACTAATTTCAGCTGCAACTGAAAGTACTGAACAAACTTTTATTCACTCTTCATGAAACTTCACATCGCTAAGCTTACATTTTTAGACCAAAATAAGAACAGAATTGACAGAGTACACAATAACAGAGATCCTAGGTCTTCACACTGCAACAGAAGTTGAAGTTAGTCACACATCCACAATCTCAGTCAACTTCTTCAATCTTAGGTCCAGCACCAGAACCAGAACCTGATCCACCACCAGGCATGTCATCAGCCATAGGAACATCTCCACCAGCACCACCCTGATACATCTTAGCAATGATGGGGTTGCAGATCCCTTCCAACTCCTTCTGCTTGTCCTCAAACTCATCCACTTCCGCCAACTGGTTCCCCTCCAGCCACTGTATCGCATCCTCCACAGCCTTCTCAATCTTCAGCTTATCATCCGCCCCCAACTTCCCTCCAATCTTCTCATCCTTTATCGTGTTCCTCATGTTGTACGCGTAATTCTCAAGCGAGTTTTTCGCCTCCACCTTCTTCTTCACCTCTTCATCCTCTGCCTTATACCTCTCCGCATCCTTCACCATCTTCTCTATCTCCTCCTTGCTCAACCTACCCTTGTCGTTCGTGATAGTAATCTTGTTCTTCACACCCGCGGTTTTATCCTCCGCAGAGACATTCAAAATCCCATTAGCATCAATGTCGAAGCAGACATTAATCTGAGGAACACCTCTCGGTGCAGGAGGGATCCCAGTGAGCTCAAACTTCCCGAGAAGATTGTTGTCCTTTGTTCGAGCACGTTCTCCTTCAAACACTTGGATCAAAACCCCGGGTTGGTTATCGGAATAAGTCGAGAAAATCTGCTCCTTCTTGGTGGGAATCGTCGTGTTCCTCGGAATCAACACTGTCATAACACCGCCAGCAGTTTCGAGCCCAAGACTAAGCGGAGTCACATCCAACAGCAACAAATCCTGAACCTTCTCGTCCCCTTCACCGCTCAAAATCGCAGCCTGAACAGCTGCACCATATGCAACAGCTTCATCGGGGTTAATACTCTTGCAAAGCTCTTTCCCGTTGAAGAAATCCTGCAACAGTTGCTGAACCTTCGGGATCCTAGTGGACCCTCCCACAAGAACAACTTCATGAACGTGACTCTTGTCTATCTTCGCATCACGCAGACACTTCTCCACCGGCTCCATGCACTTCCTGAACAAGTCCATGTTCATCTCCTCAAACCTGGCTCTCGTAATCGTTGCATAGAAATCAATCCCTTCGTATAAAGAATCGATTTCAATTGTTGTCTGCGCGGTGGAAGATAGCGTCCTCTTGGCTCTCTCACACGCCGTCCTCAACCTCCTCAACGCTCTGGCATTCCCACTAATATCCTTCTTGTGCTTCCTTCTGAACTCTGAAACAAAGTGATTCACCAACCTGTTATCAAAATCCTCACCTCCAAGATGAGTGTCACCAGCAGTAGCCTTCACTTCGAAAATCCCCTCCTCGATGGTCAATATGGAAACATCAAAAGTTCCACCGCCCAAGTCGAAAATAAGCACGTTCTGTTCACCTTTTCTTGAAGCCTTCTTGTCCAGCCCGTACGCAATAGCAGCAGCAGTGGGTTCGTTGATGATCCTCAACACATTCAGCCCCGAAATCGCCCCAGCGTCCTTCGTGGCCTGCCTCTGCGAGTCGTTGAAATAAGCAGGGACAGTGATCACAGCGTTCTTTACAGCGTGACCAAGAAACGCCTCTGCCACCTCCCTCATCTTGATCAAGACCATGGAAGATATCTCTTCAGCAGAAAACTTTTTCTCCTCACCCTTGTAGGTGACCAAGATCATGGGCTTGTCGCCCGGGCCCGCTACCACCTTAAACGGCCACAGCTTCATGTCGTTTTGGACCGACGCGTCGGAGAATCTGCGGCCGATTAACCGCTTGGCGTCGAAGACGGTGTTCTGCGGATTCATCGCGACTTGGTTCTTGGCAGCATCTCCGATGAGCCTCTCGGTGTCGGTGAAGGCCACATAAGAGGGCGTGGTGCGGTTGCCTTGGTCGTTGGGGATGATCTCAACGCGGTCGTTTTGCCACACGCCTACGCAGCTGTAGGTGGTGCCGAGGTCTATGCCTATGGCCTTGCCTTCCTTTGCCGCCATTGATCAGAGAATATCTAACAGAAAACAAAATTCTGAAAGTGGGAGAGTTTTGTTGTGTGTGGAGAAGTTTGTATTGTGCAGAAATTATGAATGAGGAGGAAGAGGAGGCACAGGGGCTTATATAGTAACTGTTAGAAAGTAGAGAGTGAGTTCGAGAATTTACGAGCTTAATTTGGAGGGAGAATGTTTGAGAGCGCGCTAGAGTGTTCTGGATTCTTTCTTTAACATTCCAGAAGGGAAAAGATAGTAGGTAAGAACAACTATTATTTTCTTTAGCCACTTAATTCATATTCTTTTTATAATTAATTTTTAAAATAAGTCTTTAAAACTATTTTCAGCTTTATTTAAGTTTTTTAACCTTAAAATTTGATATAATAATAAAATAGAAATTTAGAAATTAAATTGGAAATTTTCGGGGTAAAATTGTCGTGGAGTGGGGCGGTGCATGGTTGTAGCGTCCGTGAGTGTGTTAGAACAGGTGTTGAAAGGAAGAGAGTTGCAAAATCGAAAGCAATGACTAGGCTAGAGATCAACGACAACTATTCATCGTCTCTTATCAGTAAAATCATTTTCAAGTTTTGGATTTTCTTCTTCCCTAACCTCATGTTGTCAGAGATTAAAATATTCTAATATTTTAAATAAGATATTTTTAAAATGTTAAAAAATATATGTAATACTAATATCCACGTTTACAAATATTTTTTCTATTCTTCTTTTGTTTCCCTCGCTTAGAGTACTCTAACCAAATATTTTTAATTTAGGGATTTATATTTGTTGCGTGTGTTTTAGTAAATATTAGAGCTTTCTTATCATATCAGAATTATACAATTTAGTGGTGAATTTAGTTTATTGTAATAACAAAAAACTAATTAATCTACCTTCTTTGAAAAATAAACTATACATTTATAATTTTTTTGAAAAATTATCTTATATAAAGAAACAAAAAGTAGAAGTGAGACAAAATATTAAAAATAAAAAAAAAAGTTGAATAACAATTATAATTAATATCATTTCATTATAAATTACTTTTTCGTTAAATAAATATATAAGAACCAGCTGGAAATTAACTTTTAATGATTATTACAATATGTATAGGGACGTCTACTTAAAAAACACATCATTAATTACAAAAGTAGACATGCACCTTGTCAAATAATTACTAAAAGCAGTCAATTTTTTTATTTATCTTGATAATACTTAGTCAATAAATAAATAAAATATTAAAAAAGTATAAGGGCAAATTTAACAGGATGAGTAAAAACTTAATGATATGTCGTGCTTCAAAGTATAAATCTAAAATGTACTTGATTTTGATTATAATTTTTTTTTTAACGAAAATGTCAGACTTTCGGACGTACTTTCACTTACTAATTAAAAAAATAGAATAAAATAGGTTTCCATACCCGACCTTTTTTCTTATTTTTTATTTTGATAAAAATTTTGCTTCTTACACCATTTTTATTTATTTTTTTTATAACTAGCCTGTTAAATTTTTCTGTATATAGAAATCATGCTTATATTTATAAATTTTCTTTAAATTTTTTATTCGATTGACGAATATTTTTTTTTAAAAATAAAATATGTCAAGGTTAATAAGTTATGTGTTTATGAATTTAATGGTTTTTTAGGAAATAAATAAATTACTCGTGTATTTAAATATAAGATATGATAACGATCAAATATATTTTAACATTGAATAGATAATTAAAAATTAAACTTACCAACAAGTGTTGCTGTTAATGTTGGTATATATTTGAATAAGATTCAAAATTAGTAACAGAGGGTAATGTGAATTACTAGGTCTCAAGTGCTATGTCATGTTGTTCAAAGGACAAATATTAATTGACTATTGATGAAAAAAAAATTATCAAATGTATAAGAAATTGTGCTTGTATTGTCATTTATTATGGGTGATTGTTGAGCTAGAATGTAGGTAACAGTGCAATTGAAATTGCATCTGTTACTTCGTATCATATATATGTACGTATATATATAACTTATTTTTAATTTATTTTCTTGAATTAAATGATGGTAGTCATCACTTCATGTTAGTATAGATTGCTCAAGACATTAAGCTAATTATCTATTTATTCTTTCGTATATGTTATTTTTGTGATATTAGTTTAAGTTTAGTGGATGATTAAAAATATCAAATTATAGTATAATTCAATCAATTTAATGAAATTTTGTAATTGTAAAACAAGTGGAACAATTATTAAACCAGTAAGATAATATTTATCCAGAGTCTCACGTTATATCAGAAAGTCTTAAAAAATAAAAAATATATAATTAATGAATTATATTTGATTTTAGTAATTTGTGATTGATTAATGATCTCTTATGATTGTTAGTGATTAATTAGTGTGGTGCATAGGTAGTGTGGTTATCTTTTTATACGTGTGCCAGGTTTTAATATTTTGTACATATGAAAATTTTGATATTTATGGTTTTAATTATTGTTTAAAATAGTAATTAATTCTAATTTGAAAACTTTTGAATTTAATTATAGGTTTTGAGTTTTAAGTTAAATAAAATCATTTAATCCTAATTTTTGTGTAAAATTTGAAGTTAGAAAGCTTTAAAAAAATGTAAGATTGTAAGATACATAAAGAAAATGATTAAAAGGTTGAAAGTGAAGACTCGTTCAGGCGAGAACGATTAGTCTAGACGAGATTGTTCCAGAATGAAGTAATGTTGTGGTGGTTGGCTTGCCCAAGCGATAAGGAACCTGCTCAGGCAAGAATTGTCCAAAAAGGAGTGAAATTTTGTTTAAGGCCTCGCTTGAGCGAAGCATGGATCGTCTGGGCAAAACACTTTTTTCCAGGATAAGGATCCCTCTAGTCTAGGCGTAAAATCTGACTAGCTCAAGAGAAAGGTCACTAACCCAAGAGAAAAGTCACTAACCCAAGAAAAACGGAAATTAGTTTAAGGAGGAGATTTGGTCTTCTTGAAATAGTTAGAAGCTTTGGAAGGATTAGAAGACGTGAATGCAACAGTGACACCAAACTAAGCTCAAACTCCATTTTCTCTTGCAATGTTCCTTTCTTTTGTTTGTAATGACTACCATGAGTAACTAGACCTTTATCTTTAGGATTAAATATAATATTTTGAACTCATTTGTATGGTGATACTTGTATATAATATACAGTTTCTACTGAATCTTGGTATTTTCATCTTGAGTTTAATGTAGATTATATCCAATCAGTATAGTTTTAATTTTGATATTTATATTTAATTGCAAAGTACTTCTAAACTTTTGACCTATATAGAAATACTCAATATATTCAAATGATATGAATAGGTTTTGGATGTATTGATTGCTTTATATCATTTATTCTTAATACTAGATAATTTAATAGATAGTTGAGGAAGTGTTTAAGAAATTGTCATTGTGAATTTCACACTTGAGGAATCAATATAAATAATATTTATATGTGCATCAATATTGAGTAGTAGTTGTAAGTATTATGTGTTTTTATCAAACCAAAATACAAATTATCAGATAAACAAATTAATAAAATATCATAAATAATCAAAGGAATATCAAATAATATCAAAGAATATCTAATGTATTTATTTATAATTATTTTTTTTAATGTATTTTTATTTGTTTCCAATAACTCACTTAATATAGAATTATAGGAAACTAAATATAGAAATAATTATAAATAAATACATTAGATATTATCTTATATTCTACTTGAATATTTATTTGATTATCTCTAATATTATATTGATTTGTTTCTCTGATGATAATAATATTATAATAAAATGAAGTTCAATTCAATATTTTAACTTTTCATACACTTTTTTCTCTTAAATCTATTATCTTAACCAAACAAAGTGTTTGAATATTTTTTATGGATAAGTGTTAGGTATTTAAAATATATGTTAGATTATTAACATTTATCTTGCACTATAAAATGACATAGTAAACTTATAAAGTTAAATTTTCCCCTTTTACCTATTTGATAAAATTTCAAAATTAATTTCTACAACTTATTTTTTTCGCTATGTTATTTTATAGATTTTACTTTAACCCTTAAAATAACTATTTTTTTAGTCTAAAACGAGTAGAAAAATATGTTTTTCATCATTTACCTATTTATGCAATTGGTATATTTATAAGTTTAACCACTTTCAAAACACGTATGATTCCTAAATACATCTCTATAGCCTATAATGTTTATGAAAACATGAATGTAATATCTTTTTCAATCATAATCACCTAATAAACCCTGAAAATAGAAAAGGACAAAAAGTTAAGGATGAAAGGACAATTCATTGAAAACACGTAAGTTTATAAGACAGGTTAATTTTTTCCATTTCACTTAAAAGTCACAAGTCAAGGTTTTTAAAGACAAGATGAAGATTTAAAACTATTACAGAAGTTCCTTCTCTGTACTAGGTTCAAATTGCTATGATTTTTAAAAAATTATGATTTATAGATTTAACCTAATTCTATGTCAACTCAGTGAACAATTTTAATTAAATTTAAGAAATAAAAATTATATATATTTTAAACATTGAGTGACATGGCTATTTTTTTAATTAGGTGATTTGATGTATAATTAAAACTCATGTTTTAATCAAATAATAATATTATTTTTTAAATATAATTATTATTTAAAAAATAATTCGACTCATTAACACATTAAGTGTAAATATTTATTCTGAAGATTATATTTCATTCTCATAATTTTATCAACTTTGATACAATGTATCATTCTATATTGAGTTTATCAATAAGTTTTTATTTACACCTATAAAATATCTTTTTAAATTTAAATTTTGTTACAAGTATTTTTTTCTTGTACAAATATGTACTTTCTACGTATTATTATTGTTTCTTGAAACATTAATTAACATGTTTGAGGAAAAACATAAGTTGACTCTAAAATGAACTACAGGGAAGTTAAGATGCTTTTGAATTTTTTTTTTCAAAAGTTACATGTTATAAGGGATTTCTATATTAGTTTAGAAAATAAATTTTAAATATTTTCACAATGTATATGAAATAATCACATATATTTATAATAACAAAGATAAACTAAAATTGTTTTTTTTTTTATAGTAATGCAGTTTAACTAAGCTATATATTCAAGTACTTTTTTAAAAAATAACCTTATCAAAGATAAAATTACATACTCTTTTTGAAGTGAGAGGATTTCAAAAAGAGAGAAAAATTTATAAAAAAACACATTTTTAATTTTCTTCAATCTATAGATCTAAATACTTAACATTATAATGTGATTCTATATAACAAGAGAGTTACTTAATTTTACATAACAAGATAGTTACTTGATACTACATAATAAACATTTTATTTATAAATATTTTTAATGAGTCTTTTTTTTTAATTGTATGTAAATTTTTTATTCATTTTTTATCAAGTCTTGATTGTCTTTTGGTTGATAATATATTTTTTAGCACTAAACTTTTTATATATAAACAAAAAATTAAATATGTTTTTTTGATTCTGATGACAACATTAAATTCAACATACATTTTTAAAGTGGTTGGTTGGTCTGCTATGTAAGAATCTATATTAAAACTAGTGAATCAATTTTGTGAACTCTTAATTAGACTGACCAACTCAAGAGTGGATTTACATTTGGTAAGGCAAGGAGTATTGTATTTTCTCAATTAAAGTTTTATGTGACAGTTTGAAGCTAACTTAGAGTTTAAAAATTTTAAAATTCATGAACATGTGATTATTGAATAACTTGTTTAACACTCTTAAATTAAGACATCTAAACCTAATGTTAGGATATACTTGTTAGACTATCATGAGTAAATTCATGAGACTACACCCTTTATATAAAACAATACGAATCTTATCATAATCATATATGTGTAACAATAATCATCTCATTTTTACTTAGTTACAAATTCTACTAAAAATCTCTTTTGTAATTTTTAAAATAATTATCATATATAGTAAAACATTTAATAGACCATAATCACAATTAAAAACTCATTTATAATTTACCAAAACTTTTTTTTGTTGACTTAATTACTTTCATTAGAATTTACTTATATAATTTTATAGGCAATAAATATTTACTCTTTTCATTTAATTGTCTCCTATTTATTGTTTTTTTTTACATATTATGAAAAAATGTTTTAGCATTATATTATAATAATATGAATGACAAATATGAATTAAACAAATAATATTCATAATTATTATAATAAATATAAATCTTAAAATAAAATTAAGAGAAAAAAAGGGTGGTTATAAAAGTTTTCTTATTTGTTTCATTAGCAGGAGAAAAATCTTAATTATTTTTTTAAATTTAAAATTATATTTTATTTTAAAAAATAAACTAAAACACAAATCTCTAGCTTTAATTTAAACTCTCAACCGCCACAAGAAACAAACAATCTTTCAATTCATAGTTTTACAAAACTTAAAAATTGTAATTCTACAAGTTTTTAAGTTTTTTAATTTCACAGATAATAGTTAAACAATATGTATATAAATTTATTCCGATATATCAGTTTAGTATATGTTTTATTTCAAAAATAAGACTGGATTAGTATATAATACTTTCATATCTCTTTTATCCTATCATATTTGTTTAGAATAACAATTATTTTAAAGATGAAGTGGAGTCAATAAGCAACAAAATACATATATATCTTTTCAATGATAAATAATTGATAGGGTTACAAGATTTAAGGATGCAATGATTTTTTATTTTCGAAAATATTTTAAATCTCAAATATTTGATTCAGTTATTATTTTTTTAAAGTGGTGTAGAAAAAAAAAAACATGTGAAGTGAAAAGATCAATTTTCTTCTCATTATATCTCCAAAGTGGGCCGTAACCTACCACCAGGCCCACATACATTAGGATGTGTATAAATGAGTGTGTATATTGAAAAAATCACAATAATATCGAACATGATTGGGTGTTTTGATTTGACCATAGTAAATAGATATTAGGTCATCAGTGGTGAATGTGAATTTAGGGTTATTGCAGGGGTGTGATTTGGTAAACCTAATTTTGGGAAGAAATTGGAAATACGTATAGATATACGTAGACGAGGCTGAACACAACTCTAAGAAGGGTTTTTTGTGCCCCTCCGTTCTCACTCACCCACGCAGTTCTCTCTTCTCTTCTCACTCCGCAGAAGAGAGAGAAATATCTAATACCTAGGGCACTCCCAATCCAATCCTTTCATTCTATCGTCTATTTATCCCTTCTCTTCTTCCCCCTTTTCTCCCTTTTCCCTTCTCTTCTCTTATTCCCTGTGGTTCGGCTTCGCTGAATCCATTCCCGCTGTGTCGAATCGGACGGCCAAGATTGCATCGCGAGGCATGCAGCAGAGTGATCAGACGGTGTTGAGCTTGAGGCCCGGCGGTGGAAAAGGCAGCAGGCTCCTCGGCCCTCGATTCGACTCCTCCTCCTCCTCCTCTGCCTCCCCTGCTTTTGGCTCCTTTTCTGCTGATCTTCCTCTCCTGCGTCCCCATGGCGGTGCGCCCTCCCCCTTCTCTATCAAGGTATCAATCCCCTTTCCCTGGATCTGCCTTTTCTCCTCTTCAATTTACTCTTTTTCTCACCGTAACTTGCTTTTTCTCTCTATGTTTGTTGCTTTCTATTGATATAATCTCATGGTCATGCTGAGGAAGGATTCTGTCCGTTTTTTCGTTTTCTATGGCTGTTTTTATTTATTTATTTGTGATAACTGGTGTGTGCGTGCTTCTTAAATGTTTTCTGGTGTGTATTTTTGGATCTCGTATCAACTCGATGAATAATATCAGGACTCAATATATTGGGTTTGTTTTCCCTTTATAAAGTTTAGAATTTGAGATGAATTATTTGGCTGAACATTGAATTTGGCAATAGTCCGCCGTGTTCATTGACACTTGTTTTTGTTTTTTTGTTGTTTTGTCTTAGATTTGAATGTCTATAGATTTGATGGTGGTGTGTTTTGGAATTTAAGTACTTAAACTAATTTGTTCATGGCTGCGTGGGAGCCGAAGCATAAAGAAAACCCTTGGGAAAAGTAAAAAATGAACTCACTGAAACCTAATCAAAGAATATCTTTGTTGTAATGTTTTTTTAACGTGTACGGGGATTTAAGCTGATGCCCATGAGACATGGGGCAAAATGAATTTGGATGTCCTAATTCTTGGTTGGGCACTAAGTATGTGTACCTGCTGTAAATATGGACAAAAAGCGATATGTGGGCTTTAGGTGGGATTGACTAAATTTCAAGTTACCCATAAAGGTCCCACATACATTGAACTAATTTCACAATTCTGGTGGATGTGACAACTTCTATGTGGCACATGATGTGATATTGTTTCCTTGTTACACTGTTTTTCTTAATTGGTCATTCATCTACATTTTGCCGCCACTGTCATTGCCTGGCATTTACCCCCTCCCAGATTCAGTGCTTTGAGAGTTTGTGATAAATCTTATACTTTTTTGTTCTGAAGGAAGTGCTTGCAAAGGGTTTAAATGAATCTGTTGAATTGTTGCTGCGTTACAAAAAATTGTTGACGGAATGATACCCAATATTGTATTTACATAATTGAATTCTACATTTTCTTGTAGCACTGCTTAATGCATCTATCCCTGATTCATCACGTGCTTTTTGAAGTTGTCTTTTTGAATGGTGATGGTTAAACTGTGTATATGTCACGTGATTTGTATCTAAAAGCTTCTGGCTTTACAGGCCGGAGATTCACGGTTTGAGGGTCGTGAGCGCGTGCGATATACCAGGGAGCAGCTTTTACAACTCAGTGAGGTAATTCATATGTTATTTTGTTAATTATACTTCTTTTGAGGAGATTCGTTCATTCCATCTGCTGCTTACATGTGGTTCTTTTCCTTTTAATTTGGAAATTGTGGCTAATTAACATTCTGTGATGTCTAGTGATTGGATTCATCTTTCTAATAGTCTATGTGTATTGATTGCCTTGTGTGTCTAGTGTTATGTTATAATTTACTTGTATTAATTAAACTAGAGGCTGCGAGATTTTCTATGGAACTCTCTTGTTCCTTGAAAGACAACCCACATTGTTCCCTATGCCTCTGGATAACTTTTAACATATGATCTTTTGTTTTCTTAAATATCTTGTCTCTTCTCTCCAGTCAGCCTCTTTTGAAACCTAGTGCTCCAGTTTTTGTGACTAATGATTCATCATTTGTCTAATTGTTGAACCTTTTTATTCTCAGGGTGTTGAGATCCTCGATGATGTTTTGAAGATCAAACAAGATATTGAAGCTGAACTTTTTGGTGAAGATCAAAGTTGGGCCCGCCCAGAAAGCAATGTGAGTGTGTTTTCTGTCTCCTATTTATGTTGTTAACTACGACCCTATTTCTCCTCCATTCTGTCGGTAAATTGATTGATGGACTTGATTAAAGCTGATTATTTTTGGGAGTGAACATGATAATATCTTACAGAGACTCGTCAGTGATCAGTGAATGGTAAAATGTCTAGTTCTGTGTGTGATGCTGCTATTTTTATTAGTTCAATTATATCGTGTCATTTTAATGAATTTAGTTTGTGACATTGTCAAAATTATAAGTTAAACTATTCAAATTGTGGAATGATGTATATAATATTTTCTGCAGCCCCCAAATCAATTTCAAAATCGATATTCTGAGCCAGATAATCGTGACTGGCGTGGACGATCTGGCCAAGCTTTTGGCAATGCTGATGAGAGGTCTTGGGATAATCTCAAAGAGAATAGGGAGTTTGGAAATAATCGTCAAGACCAACTGACTTCTCAGTTTGCAAGGGCACAGATATCTTCTAACCAAGGGGTACTGATAATTGGCAGAGATGCATGATATATATCTTGTACCGTTAATGTTATGTATTTAAGTTTGATCCAGTGTCATTTAAAGCTCTTTACATTATATCATTAAACAAGAAAGTGAAAAGAAAAAGCTTTTTGAGCTTTCAGTATGGTGGCATAGAATGGTTCTCTCTATATGCAATGTGGATTGAGTTGTTTTATCTTATTTTTAATTCTTCTATCTTTATTAAATCAGGGGGGACCTACTCCAACACTAGTCAAGGCTGAGGTGCCGTGGTCAGCTAGAAGGGGAACTCTCTCTGAAAAGGATCGTGTCTTAAAGACAGTTAAAGGGTAATGGATTTCTACTTTTTAGTACTGGTTAATAGGTAAATGGGGATTTTGAATTATGAGAAACGCTAGCAAATATTTCGACATATCCTTTATTATTTGGTGAATTTCACACGGGTCTCACTTTAATAGAGAGTGATGCCCATTTGATATAGGTAGAGGTCTCATGAATTTCTCCCAATAATAAAGAGTGCATTAAAAATAGTACGTTGACTAGTAAAGACAACAAAATAACAAGATAGATCATTTTGTGGGATCGTACCATATTATATGTGAGCAATTTGACTTAGCTCCTCTTAATTGATAAATAAAGTATATGAGTTAAGGTAAGGGTTCCTTTGATTTGAGTTGAAGAACTTTGTTAACTTTACTCCCTTAAATCAAGAGTGCATGCATTCTTTCTTTCTGACTTCACATATTTAATCACATCAGGTAGTTGAATAGGTGAAAAATAATCTTAAGTCAATATTTGTGAGTTTTGACTAGATTAATTTATTTATATTTTTCCTGTGTAACTGATGAAAGTTAACATTTTGTATTTCCTTCTTCACCCATGTAACTGGTAAGATTCTTCAGAATTACATGGCCTCTGATACTGATATTCAATGCTGTGAACCATTTCAATGCAGAATACTAAATAAGTTGACTCCTGAGAAATTTGATCTCTTGAAGGGTCAGTTGATTGATTCTGGCATTACATCCGCCGACATATTGAAGGTTCATTTTATTTTCTATTAAAAGTATTTTTCTATCACATCCTTGTTTTTAATTGATTTGGTTGGAAATGCAGGATGTTATTTCACTGATATTTGAGAAGGCAGTGCTAGAACCAACATTTTGCCCAATGTATGCCCACCTGTGTTCTGATCTTAATGAAAAGCTGCCTCCATTCCCATCTGATGAGCCTGGTGGGAAGGAAATCACTTTTAAGAGAGTACTCTTGAATATCTGCCAGGAGGCTTTTGAAGGTGCAGATAAACTGAGGGAAGAAGTGAGACAGATGACTGCTCCTGAGCTGGAGATGGAGCGAAGAGATAAGGACAGACTTGTCAAGATTCGAACCCTTGGAAACATTCGATTAATTGGTGAGCTGTTGAAGCAAAAAATGGTTCCCGAAAAGATTGTTCATCACATTGTTCAGGTTCTATCTAAAAATGAGACTTGCTTGTTATATAATATATTGTTGGTTTAGGAGTTTGCACTTACCTTAGTGGTTGACTGATACTTGATACAGGAGCTTTTAGGTCCTCCTGACAGCAAGGTCTGTCCAGCAGAGGAAAATGTTGAAGCCATATGTCAATTTTTCAACACTATTGGTAAGCAGCTTGATGAAAGCCCAAAATCACGGCGTATTAATGATATGTACTTTAGTCGTTTGAAAGAATTGAGCACCAATCCCCAACTTGTTCCAAGGCTGCGGTTTATGGTTCGTGATGTTCTAGACTTACGTTCTAATAACTGGATTCCTAGACGTGAAGAGGTAAATTTACTTAATTTACTCTTTTGAAAATATGCTACGACTCAAATGCTGGAAGACACTTCCATGGTTTTTTTTATCTAATAATACTACTATTTGTTACTAATGTAGGTGAAAGCCAAAACCATCACTGAAATTCATTCAGAGGCAGAAAAAAATCTTGGATTGCGTCCAGGTGCCACTGCAAGCATGAGAAGTAACCGTGTAGTTTCTGGTGTTCAAGGAAACATTAGTCCAGGAGGATTTCCAATTGCCCGACCTGGTACCGGCGGTATGATGCCTGGGATGCCTGGGACAAGGAGGATGCCTGGGATGCCTGGAATTGATAATGACAACTGGGAGGTGCCTAGGACAAGATCAATGCCGAGAGGAGACATGTCAGGCATGCAGACTGGTGGACGTGGTCAGTCTCCTTTCATTTCGAAGACATCAACTGTTAACTCAAAGTTATTACCTCAAGGTAGTGGTGGTACTATAAGTGGGAGAAGCAGTGCCCTGGTGCATGGAGGTGGTGGTGCTACTTCTGCTCGTCCACAAAACATTGGTTTTAGTACTGAGCCCCCACCTCAAATGCCTTCACCTGTTAAAGCTGTTTCTGCTATACCCTCTGAGAAGCCACAAGCTCAGGCTCCAGCTCCAAAATTGAATGTTGAGGAACTTCAGCGTAAAACTAGTTCTCTCCTGGAAGAATATTTCAGTGTTCGGCTTTTGGATGAGGCATTGCAGTGTGTGGAGGAACTAAAAGCTCCAGCTTATCACCCTGAGGTTGTGAAGGAAGCCATTTCCCTCGGGCTAGATAAAAGTCCACCATGCGTTGAAGCTGTTGGCAGTCTTCTTGAGTATCTGTTCATTAAGAAGGTTCTTTCAGCCAGAGACATAGGGACTGGATGCATGTTATTTGCTTCTCTACTGGATGATATCGGCATAGATTTACCTAAAGCACCAAATAATTTTGGTGAGATAATAGGGAAACTACTTTTGGCTGGGACTTTGGATTTTAAGGTGGTGAGAGAAATCCTGAAGAAGGTGGAGGATGACCGGTTCCAGAAAGCAATATTTTCCTCTGCATTGCAGGTAATTAGCTCTGCATCTGGGCAAGCTGTGTTGGATTCACAAGCATCTGATATTGAGGCCTTTCAGAGTCTGTTCAACTGAATCAAATGAGTCTGCATGAGAATATTGATCTCTGTAACTGAACGAACATCAAATTCCCTTACCTTTACGCTCTCACTTTTTAGGACACTTTGTATTACAGTATGTTATAAAAGTGGGAGCTTCCAGTATCAGGTATTTTCTTGAGTTGTATAATTTTTTTTGTTTTCATGTCGTAGAGGTGTTTTTTGAGGGAAAAGTTAAACCATAAAGCTACGGATTTTGTTTTCCAGTTGGCTAAATCATGTGCCAAGAGAGTGGCCCATCCATCCGGGGTCCAAATGTTTTTGTACTTCATTAGTTTCATTTTATCCCTTTATTTTATTGACAGAGTAATTGTTAAACTGGTCAGTTCATAAATATCATTTTCGTTACTTTGGCATGTATTTTTTGAAGGTTTGAATTCAGCTGTGTATGGCTGCATGTCCAGGTATCCCTTCTTTCGTTCCTTTAGAGTCTAAATTGTAGGAACGTTTGATGTCCGAACAGTAACAGGGGATTATTAAATTTAATTTCGAAATGCCAAATCCCATAAACTCTGTTTGATACTATTTTCAAATTTAATTTTGAACTATCTTATCTTAAAATTGTATTTTTATTAAATTAAATTTCAAGCGAAATGATTCATATTCACTTATTTTTTTGTTTGAAAGAAACGTTTATACATTTATGGTATAATTTGTGGTTAAATGTAGAATTTGTAGTATCTTCAGATGTTATGCTGAAATTTAATTGTAAAGAGGTAATAATATTAACAATTAGATAAAATGATTTATAATTTGGTGCTTTTGTCTGTCAACTTAGGGCTAGGTTAGGGATGATGTATTTTGTGTACATTATTAACATTTTAAACAGCAAGTTCAAGATTTGATTATTTTATTAGAGAAATAATGTTTTTCCAATTCCATTGTCAACTCATCTTTAGGAGTAATGTAATTATTATGAAAATAAATTTGTGTTATTAGACAAATAGAATATTTTATTGAATGTCAAAATATGATGATTAGAATAACTTGTGGCAGATGCAGAGTCGTACTGATTTTTTTTTTCTGGCATTACTATGTAAAATAATAAACAGGTTTAGTTCTCTCGAAATCAATTATATTCAGTATGAAATTATTTTTTGAAAAATTTAAAGCTTGAAACACTATTAAAATATTCTCCTTTCGAATCTAAAATTGCATCACGGGATTCCCTTAAAATGTTGGTACTATTTTTTTGCTTTTGAAAAAGTCAATATCTTGAAGACATGAAATTGTTCATAAAGTGATCAAATTCAAAGCATCTATTAAATCGATCTGAAAATAGTTAAAAATTGAATAAGCCAATAGTCGACATAACTTATTTTTGTTGGGTTAACTTCGATTTTGCATGTGATCGAAAAATTCAAATCAAATTCATATATGTAATTTTTATTTACGAAGTTATCATATTATTCATATTTTGTGAGTTAGAAAATTATAAAATTATTATAATTTATATATGTTATTATCTACAATTTATCTTAATATTCTAATTTTTTATGTATTTATTGGTTTAATTTGATTTTTTATCCCTTATTATTTATTTTTATTATATAATTTTTATTTTAATATAAAGAACTAATTTTAATAAGAGATATTTTAGACAAATAAAATAAAAAATAATGAGTCCAAGTCTAAAAATTTTAATATTTTGTAAAATACATTATTTAATTTATGTTCGATCATGAATTTAGATATTAAAAACTTAACTAAAATTTACAATTTTAATCGTAATGTATATAGAAAAATAAAAGATTTAGACCATAACTGAAAATTTGTACAAAACCATGAATTTTATATTTTATGTAACATATATTACCCATAAAAAGATGCAACATATATATAATCATTCAGTAATAAAAAGTCGAATATAATCAGATTATAAATCAATCCGCAGTTTATCTTTATAAATAATAAATTAGCTTAAATATGTTTTCATCCTTAATTTGGCACAATTAATTTTTGGGTTTTTTAAAAAATATGTGTAGGTTAATTCTAAATAACTATCTTAATTTTTTTTTATTCACCGCGTTGTTGTTATTGTTGTTTAAGCAATAAATAGAGAGGACGTGTCTTCAGATATCACCTATAATTAATAATTATAAAACAAAACATGTATGATTAACATATTAGGTTTTATTTTTGATTTAGTTCTATAATTTCTTATTTATGGTTGGAAGTTATAAGTTTTACTTATTCTTAGTAATGAAATTAGATTGGGTGAGTGAGGAGGTCCGAAATACATGATTTTTGTATCGTCTCACTAATTCAACTAATTTTATTATTCAAAGAAAACAAGCTTATATGCAATCAACTATTTTTTTTTCAACAAAAGAATTTTAGAATAATTTATAAGATTAAATTAAACAAAAGTTTCATATATTTCATTATACATATCTTATTTTACAATAGCTTGATTAATCATATGTCATAAATTTGTGATATCTTATATACAAGTCACAATTGATAATATTAATGGAATGACCAAAATGAACCAATACTCTCTTCTAAGAATAATTTTTGTAGATTTTCTTAAATGAATAAAAATAAATTTTAGGTTTGGAAGGACTAACTTTACATACAATTTTCCAAAAGACTTAAAAAATAATTATGTTAAATGGAGAGACTAAAACATATTTAAATCTAAAATAAATTAAATAATATTTACATAAAAAAATTTGTCAATGTCAATTAGTTTCTATTTGATAGAAAACAACTAATATTTGAAATCTAAATTGTTCATTTTTTCATCGGTTAAACCAGATGATATCTTACAAGAAAACAAAATCACTCTTTCTTAAAACTTGTATTCACATAAACTTAGACTTCACTTTTTACATAATTATATGCATAAATCATTTTTATTGATTTTATTGTGGGTATTTTTTTATATAGGTAAATAATTGAGTTTTAAAAAAATGAAAAAATATATTAAAAACATATACAAAATATAAAAAAGTAAAATAGTACGAGTTTACTAAAACAAAGTAAGTAGAAAAAAATAATCTCCTCTATAAATGGTATAAATAACAATTTCTTTAGAAAAACTAAAGTTAATGTTATGAATTAAGTGATAAATTTACGAAGAAAGAGCTAAAACGACAATTAAATAAATATATCATAGGTCTTTGATTTTTTGTTATTGGAGTGCAGATATATAAACTTTTTTAAAATGGATTTATCTATTTATTTTAATATAAAAGTCCAACTGCTTTGGCGCGTTTTTGATTTGGAACGGTGTTCATCCTAACTGAAGTAAATGGCAGAGAAGGAAGATGGAAGAGGGAGCGAAGAATCGCTGAAGCTAGCGGTGGCGATATCGCTTCTCAGATCAAAGATTCTGAAAAATGCAAACGAATCCAATGCGTTATCTCCTTCGCAATCTAATGCTCTTCTCCGTTGGAAGCGAAAGGTTAGGCACTTCCTTCGTTTTCATTCCAATCCAACGCCTTCGAATATTCAATTTTATTTCACCTTCCGATTCTCAGGCCAAGGAAAGAAAGCAAGAGATCCTGAGGCTCAGAGAAGATCTCAAGGACGCTCAAGGTTCGTTCTCATTTCTCTCGCATATAAACTCACGTTCACGCCGAATGACGGATTGATTCTGAATTTCTGGATGTAGATGCTTCGCACTGCGATCTATTCCCGGAGAGTGCTGCTTGCAAGTGCTATTTCTTCGACAAAATCGGAGAACTAAACCCTAAACATCACGGAACTGGTTGTGACAGTAGATTCAGCGATGTGCTTCGGCGCAGATTTCTAAGACAAGGTATAGTCATAGTCGTCAGTAGTATCTACTTTGTTACATAACTACGGTTTTTGCATTGACGTTGACAATTGGCTTTCTGTAGTGCGATTTAAGGAAAGGAGGAGAAAAATAGGTTCTTCTTCTTCTTCAAGTCAGCAGCGGCTTTCTTTAGGTACATATTAACGGCATTTATAGTTATAATTCTCAAATATTTCAAGATGTGGTGCCTAATATTTGGGAATTTTGATGTTAAGTGCAAGGAATTGTACTACATTTGTTTCTAATTTGAAACTAAACCCGCAGGTTTAATCAAGGAGGATGAAGCAGAACAGCTTAGGGCCTCTGTTGATTTTCTCGTGGACCTGTGCAGCTCCCTATCACCGGTTAGGATGCTTCACCGTTTTTTAGTATTTTTTCCCCGAAACGATCTATTCAACAGTTGAATAATGCAGTTATTTGGATTATATAGTGTGTTTTTGGTTATCTTTAAGCGATTAGCATTTTTTCTATTACCTTGTTTTGCAGCTACTCTATGTAGTTATCTGTTTTTTTTTTCTATGTATTGTTGCTCAATGAATATATGAGAAATGCACCATCTAAGACTTTTTTTCCTTCTGTAGTTCTTAGCAGAGTTCATAAATACTACTACTAGTGATATTGAATAGAATGTAACGATTATTTTTTGTACATGCTTTATTGATGTATTTTTTTGGTCATGTGGTGTATTCAATTTATTTTGTAGGTGGATGATTCCAAGTTTGCAAATCTAGCACATCAAGCTGTAGATTTTATATTAGGTATTCTTCTCATTTCACTAATGGAAAAGCTTTTTCCTACCTTTCTTTATCTAATTAAGTAATTGAAAATACGATGTCTATTTATTTGAGGAACCGGTGCATCAAGCTGTAGAGTTTATATGCGGTATGCTGCATTTGTGACTATTGACTTTTCCACTTCTTTTGGTTTCAATTGAATAATTGAATATTGTGAACCGGAAACTTTGGGCGTTCGCTATAACTACACTTCACAGTAATTTATGTCGTAAACATGCAAGACCATGATCAGTCTCCCACTCCCCCCTTTAAGACTATGATGAACTGTAAGGTAACTTAGCTCTGGTCCCTATTTCCCGTCCCGTTCTCACATCAAGTGGTAATTTGAGTTATGAGCGATTTACATCAAAATTTAGTTTTTGAGCTATACTAAGTTTAACTTTGATTTTTAGGGTTTCGTTATGGATCACCATTATACGTGTAGCCCATGCTCACATTTCTTTGTTATTTCTTCTGAAGATTATATTTGTATGTCTTTTTTGAAGTCACGTTGAAGAATCTTTTATCTATGGGAAGGAACCACGAACTTGTTGAAGGAATTGTCAACAGCCTAGTTACACGTTTGATTAGGCAGATGTGCACGTCCTTGTCAGAAAATGGTATGCATAGTTTGAGAAGAGAATATGTCAATAATCTTAGATTACTTTCAAGTTCAATGTGTAAGACGGTAAACTAGTGTAAAATTGTCGCCATTGTGACCTTTATGCTGTAGCTTCACGCCCTCGCCATTTTATGACCGTTTATGTCTTGATCATTTCTAACATTGACTTACTGTCTCTTTTTCTGCCATTCCTTTTAAATACGTATCTTCTAGGGTCTCAACACACTGGCACCAATGCTCAATATTGTGTTCAGCATTTGATCCGCAAACTTGGAAGCGAGCCTTATATTGGTCAGCGGGCAATACTTTCAGTGTGTCAAAGACTTTCGGTGCTAGCAGAACGTTTGCTTTTCTCTGATCCTTTTGATGATGGCTTTCCTGAAATGCATGAATGTATGTTCATAATGTAAGTTCTTTGCAAAGGCGCAATACTATAATATCCGGATTCATAAATCATAACGAATAGCTAAATACAGGTTTCGTGGAAAGGAATGATGTTTTTGAAGACATAACAATTTATCTATTTTTTATGTGATTGTCAGGATCCAGCTTATCGAGTTTTTGGTTGCGGACTACTTATTAGAGTGGTCAAAAGCTGAACATTTTGACAACAGTATGCTTCATACTTTATACCGAACTTAACTAATTAGTTGACATAATCTAGTCTTGATTTCTTTGACCAAAAACAAATATAAGTGAGCCAACATTGAGCATATTTCTCAACTATCACGTTTTTACTATATATTCTTGCTAACTGATGAGCCAAGTTTAAAAATTTAAACTGAACGGTAACTTAAGGTAACAATGGCATTTCAGTGCTTCTTGAAGATTGGGTGACATCAATTGTGCAGGCAAGAAAAGCATTAGAACTTCTAGAAAACAGAAACGGACTGTATGCGCTCTATATGGACCGAGTCGCAGGTGAATTGGCAAAACAACTTGGTGGTGTCTCATCGTTTCTGAAGCTTAAACCGGATATAATTAATTGCCTCCTTCGCTAAAAATGATTGGGTATTGGAAAAAAAATATTATGGATGGGAATGAAAAAGCGAATACGATGCTGTTAATTGAAATTGTGTAAGCAAGAACCTGCTCACGGGCGCTGCCGAAAGGTCCTGCTCGTGTACATGGTGAGGAGCATTAGCTCTTCTCGGCAATTTGATCAGGTAATGTTTGGATTATATTCTGTACTCTGTACCTCTAAATTATCAAACAATGGTTGGTTTTGTTTGGAGTGACCAACGAGAAAAATACTATCCATTAGATAATCGAGTTAAAAAGGGAATACTTAAAACCAAGAAAATTTTAAATTTAAGGAGCTATTATCCCTTTACCTGAATAATATACTTCAAAAGTTATTTGAACATGATTTTTTAGTGCCAATTTATGGATTTAGTAAAATGTTACTTTTTAATTGCACTAAATTAAAATTTGGTAATTATAATCCTAGCATATACTTAATCTTACCTTTTGAGTTGATTTTTTTTAAGGATTGAGTATTCAAACATTAACTTGTCATAATTGAGGAGAGAAAAGAATTTGCCCACCTCAATTTTCCTTATTAATTACTCATTTAAGATGCATGCCTTTGACTCCATTTTACTTAAATATTTATATATTTCATTGGTTAATTTGTATAAACTAATTTCACACACCATAAGAATTAAGGGATTTAATTTTAATAATATGCTAATAATAAAAATTAAAATTATCATCAAATTTACATACAAACTAGTATTGGAATTAAATTTTCCTGATATAAAGATTTTTACGTTAGTACTTAATAAAAATTCCGGATATATTTCTTCAGATAATTAAAAGTTAACAAATTTACTTTAGCAACAAAAATTTGATGTTAGTGTGATTCAACTAAATTCAAGAAAATCTGAATCAGTGTTAGTTTGCTAACTAATGTTTTGTGTGGATCACAGCAGAATAGAAAGTAAAGGAAAAGAAAAATTGAAAAAACGAAAGTGGAAAGTTGAAAAAATAATAAGAGAAAAAATTGTAATTGATTTAATTGATATAATAGAATATTTTTTAGCATCTATTTAAAAAGTAATATTGTAAAATAAATTTTTAAAAATAATTTGATATAAAAGACACTTCAAAAAAACATAAATTAGAGTTAAAATAAAAATAAAAATATTATAAAATTTTAATAAATAAAAAGTTATATTCAAAATAAAAATATATTAATATATATTAATTTGCAGAAAAATAAATTTTAATTAGTTTACTTTATTTTATTTACTATTTAAATGTTTTTATTTTAATTATTTACTTATTAGAATGTAAATATATCAATAATATAATTGTTAAAAATTTACTGATATTTATAATTACGTCCAAACAATAATAAATATTTATTAACATAATTGATTTTAACATAAATATTTCATTATTATTTACGTAAAAGTTGATTATATGTAATTTTATTGCATATTTTCTCATTTTATTAGGAAAAGTTCATTATCCAAAATTCCTTTCTTAATTCGTATTTTTAATTTCGTTTTTTTTTGGTATATTTTCCGTTGTTCTTCGTATGTGTCAGCAGTTAATAGTCAAAATACAAACCCACGGTATATTAACCCATGATGTTCCCGACAGACTTTGTTACATATCATAACTATCAATTAAATTCTCGTATAAAAAATACTTGATTTTTGCTGATAAATAATACCTGATGACAAAAATTAATAGCTATCATGCTCTGAGCAAGGACATGATTTTGCAGACAAAAAGAATAAAATTATTGATTTCAACAGGTTCAATGTTGGCAGAATTTAAAAGGATGGCCGAAAGGGTTTTCTTAAATTTTTTTCTACCTTGCTAGATTTTGTTTTGATAATGGCTATGAATGGTCACACCAATAGAGCTACGAAAAATTTCTCATTCTCTTTAAAGGAAACCATGTTAAAATGACTAGTCTACCAAATAAACAAATAAAGACTTATTTATTATTAACTTAATTTAAAGTATATTATAATTTTAATTGTCAAAATAGAATAAATCTGAGGTTTCACAAAACCATCCAAATGATCTGTTACTTCTCTTTATTCCTTCAATTTTACGTCACGGTTTGTTCTAAGAATAAATTCTTTACCAGTTTGTCTAAATTTTCATACTCCTTTTTTTATTTTACAAAATTAAAGACAAAAAAAAAAATGTATGTACTTAGTCATTATCTTTAACCGAAAGCGTGATAGGTTTGCAAAATTACTATTGTCTCTTTTGCAGCAATTAAATTAATTCTGTTCAAACTAAAAGAGTTGACGAACTTGGCAGTCTCGAAATTGATTATAAATAAGTAACTTGATTATTAATACAAAGTGCATCAACACATACAAATTCACTTTTTGGTATCGCCTTAACACCATAATTTACTTTCAATCATGTTAGACATGAACAAAACACTACTTGTGTGGTTCTTTTTGTTCAGCATCATCCTCACCTATTCAGCTTATGGAAACACACGCACAGAAGATACTGCACATTTTCAGACGGAGTCTAATCGTAACCAACTTTCAACTTCTCCCAGTTTTCTATTTTCTTCTTTTTTCCATCCTATTTCTTGTATCAAAACAACGTTCAATTAGCTAATGTTTTCCATTTGTCTGCTACATGCAGCAATGCACGATATGAGAAATGAATCAACCAAACCTTGCACTGAAACAAAAATTCAAGAATTGCATGATGCCCAAGAAACAACGATTTCTCGTATACCAAAGGGAATATATAGAGGACCAACCAACCTAAGGCCACGCAATGTCCGGAATGCATCAAAGTCATATGCAATCAAACCTTCATCCTTATTCATGGCAGCACTCTGGGCATCTTGTTTTGGGCTACTTATGACACAGTATCCATAAATAATTAACAAGAAACATGTTGCATGTGTTTTACATGAACATAGGTCTTTCAACCAATAGCATGTCTTTGTTAAGCCTTATATATGTTGCTCTGTCTTAACTCCTATAGTGTTTCTCTGTTATGATAAACAAGCTAATGGATTTTACTTAAGACTGAATAAAGAAATATTACAGACCTTGATTATATTGCAACAAATAAGATCTGTTGTAAATATGGTAACGTATAAATCCTTTACCTTTTTAAAAAAATGATAAATGGTTATATATTTTTTAAATAAATAAACATAATCATAAACATTAATTTAAATAAATAAATTTCGATTTTTTAATAGAGAATCAAATAAATACATTCAAACTCAAAATTTGAAAGATTAATGTTATTGTGACTAATTATATACAATAAAAAGAGAAAGAAAAGCGTGTGATAAAATTATTTTCCAAAATGTTATTTTTCTCTAAATATCAAAATTACAATAATATTTGTTTGAAAGTCTTCCCATTATATTTTAGTTACATTTTATAAATAATTTTGTCTAAGTCTATTTTAGCTCGATTAAAAGGTTTATCAAACTACGTGGAAAATAAATAAAAGTGAAAATAGAATTTAAATAAAATATTATCTTATTATTTTTTTTATGAAAGTAATGTGAATAAAAACGCAGCACAGGTTGTTTTATGAAAAAAAAAATCACATATTTTAAACGTACGTAACACCATCACAAAATTATGTACTTTACTTTAGACCCAACATACAGAATATATATTATTTCAAAATATACAATTTAAACATATACAAATATATATAAAATAAATACATTTTTTACAAAAATAGATTCATGAACAAAACTCTAATCCCTCATAGATCTCAATATAGTATTATGGATCCCAAAACATTCAACACATACAATGATAAGTTATTGAAATAATTTTCAATTTAAGAAAATATATATAAAAAAAGAGATAATTATCACAATTCAATTTTATTTAATTATCAACATACAATAATTATATACACCACACATAAATTTATACGTCAATAATATTCAACAGAATATCATGCCTATTAAATATGTCCTACTTGAGAATTAACGAGTAAACTCAAGATTAATGGATCAGAAGTTAATTACAAACCAAACCAAAGTAATCCTGCTTTTAGCTTTAATACGTTGTTGATATGTTTGGATAAACGTTTCTATAAAAAGTTTATGAAGAAAAAAAATTATCTTTTTAAGTTTGGAAAAAATACAAAAAAAAAAAATGAATTCATCTTATTAGTTAATTTGTAAACCAAACCGCGTTTTTATGCTATGGATGATCTTATACACAATTCTCTTGGATCATCTTTGTATGTTTTCCATGGTTGAGTTAAAAAAATCTTTTGAATATCTAGAGACATCTCTTCATCGAAAACGAAATCATACACAGCGCGCTAGCATTCCGAATAACAAGAGTGAACTCATCTAAAACATCAGAATCAAAACTTACCCTAATGATACTAGCTACAATAACAAGGCAATTATCCACTCTATGATTACCTATTCAAATTCTAGCTTAAGATAATGTCCTATAAGCATACATCATCCATCACTGGCAACAGTGAGGCTACTCTAATTTAAGAACATCAATTTCAGAGACTATTTACCGTACATTGTAATAGAAACATAAAAGAAGTAATGCAGCAGCACCAAGGGGGTAATAATTAAAATAATATCAGGTAAACCTGATACAAGGCAACACATATAGTCAAATAATTCCAAATACATAGAAGGCAAACAACATATACTTACCTAGATTATAATTTCTACAATATATACCTGATTGTGACAAATTGACAATGACCACAGGGACCCAACTAAGATCTCCACAAAGCAGCAGAAAGAAGGTGAAGTGATGAATTCAGAGTGTTTATATCTTGGATCAATCTTCCCCTCACTGATCAGATTCGAAAAATATCTGTTTGAAACCTCTCATCATATAAATCCCAATGTCCATACCTTTCAGTGTGGAAGACAGACCTGGGGATATAGAAATTTGGCTTCTTGATTTCCTTCAAGTGCACCAAACTAGAAGAAGCATTCACAATGTCTCGACTAGTTAAGTTAGCACACCCAGACAAATCCAAGAACTCAAGGCCAGGGCATCCCTGAGAAATGGAATTGAGACCCTTGGCTGATAATTTGGAGAACCTAATCTCAAGATGCTCAAGAGCAGGCATGGAACTAGCAATTGCAACAGCCTCATCATCTCCATCTTGTGGACAAGCATCTAGATACTCACTAGGAACAATTCCTTGGTGTTGGGAAGGATCAAGCCAATTCATGAAATTTCTTTTGAGAACCTTGAGGTTGGGACAGTTTCTCCCAATCAGCACCAATGACTCATGGGTTATCTCATAACAATAGCTGATATCCAATTCTCTAAGCTTCTTACAACTCAAAGCTATCTTAGACATAGAATCATCAGTAACATGAGGACAGCTTCTGATAGACAACACCTCAATATTCGGGCATCTGAAGTGCAAATATATTTTAAAAAGTGTTAAATTCTGTTATATTAACAATAGAAGGAACACATAAGCACACAAATTAAAAGAAAAAAAAATAGCATATATGATATTGAAATCTTAAACGCTACCATAACGACTTATGAAATGTTTGATTCACGTTAAATGATCCAAAATTTCGTGAAAATACCAGCTAATAAGATTTTAAATGTAGGTAACATGATTAGTTAACATTGAATAGTTGATTCTGGATTCAAGGTTGATTTAAAATCAAATGATCTTCTGGGTCCTAATTATCCTAAGTCGCTTTTACAAAGAAAACATTCATCAGTTTTCATTCAAACATTCAAACAAATGGGCATGGGAATTTGGGAGAAAGTTGGAACCTTTGGGCGACGAGGGCGAGAGATCGATCGGAACAGTGACGAATGCGTATCTGGGTGAGAGAGGATTGGGCCCATTGGACGACAGATTGAAGCATGGAATCGATCTTGGTCTCGAAGGCTGGGGTCCACCAGCGAGTTGACTCGAGGGGCGAGTCGAATTGGGCATCGAGGTCGAAAACGGAGTGAAAAGAGGGTTCCTTGAAGGCGCTGAACCATGACTTGCAGACCATCATGGTACCGCGCCATCGATCCTCAACGCTGAGTCGAGAAAGGATGTTGATGAGTAACTCGCGAGTCAACTCGCCCCAATCTGACTCGAATTCCTTTGGCTCAGTTTCGGATTTCATTCTTCCTTTCGGATCAGATTTCACCCAACAGTTCAATTCTGTGTTTATTACAAGCTGTTTCCATTTCATACCCTTTTATTTTTTTTTCTCTGAAATATGTCTACATATATTTTTTAAACTCTCTGTATTTTTCTCTGTTTTATTCTTGTTATATTATTTAATTTCTTCAGAATATTATTTTGTGCTTGTCCTTGTAGTATGCAGATTGCTTTTATAGTCCTTATTGAATGCTTTTTAGAGGGACCAATACAAAATTAAAAAAATATTATAAGCACTAAAAAATCTTTTATGGAGATTGAAACACCACAACAAGAGAAAAAAATAAAAAGGAAATTTAACAGGGATCAAAGGTAAAAGTTATAGGAAAAAATGCAACTATATTTAAGGATTAAAAATATATTCAAATATAAATGATAAAATATAACTTGAATAAAAATATTGGAAGAGAAAAGTAGATGAAAAAATAAAACAGAAAATAAATATACATTAATAATAATTCATAAAAATAATACTATTTTTTGCTTAGCACATTGCAAATATAAATTAATATTTGAAAGGATAAAGCATGTTTGTAATATAATCGCTAGCAGACTATTAAAAAGTTTTTCAGACTTCATTTCAAATAGTTTTTTTTTTTTTTAGTGTTAAATTTTAGGTCATTATATTTAATTTTTGGTTTTATTCATAACATACTTATTGAAATTTATCTTTTTATAAGATAAAGTAGGTTTATATTTTCTTAATTTTCTTTACTCTTTTTACCTCTACATTACATAAGAAATTTACAATTGCAGTGTTTATGACAAACTTTTGTTTTAAGTATTCCATTAATTTTTCTATTTAATTCTTACTTCGTGATAATCCAGAATCAATCAATTTTTTTTATTGGAACTTTAAACTTGCAATGAAAGTTCTCTTTTCTCATGGGTGACTTCAAGCTGACGCAGATAAAACAACCAATTTAAACTTGAAGACATAAAAAAATTTAATATAATATATTCTAAAATTAAAAATATTTAATTTTAAAATTATTCTAAAACATAATTTTTAATTAAAAATTTAAATATCATAACTGATTTTAAATTTACATAATAGTGTAAATATTTTTAATAACTTTAAATTTATATTATTACTATAAATATTATTTAATAAATTATATTTAATTTTTTTTATAATAAATTAATAATAATTTTTTAAAAAGATATTAAACAGTAAAGAAATCCTGTCTATCAAAACTTTCTAATATCTTATTTTTTTATTATTCTATTATATTAAAATTATTTCTTTATATATCATTCCATTATATGATCTTTTTAATTATTTCTTTCTTTTATTTGTTTTTTCGTTGTTTAACTATTTCACTTATCTTATTCTTTTTTATGACTCTTTCATTTGTTCTTTTATAATATTGTTTTAATTTAAGTATATGATTGTATTAGACTATTTTTCAATTTCATATTTTTTTATCATTATATACAATATTTATAGGTGTATCTTTATTGGGAGACTTAAGGCCTAGAGATCGAGGAATGAGAATTTGTGTTCACTTTTACTCCTTTTGAATGCATCAATATCAGATAAAAATAATATTAAATTGATGAATTGATCTTAATTTTTTTCATTATTGTTTAATTAATTTTAAAATAATTTGTGTAATCAAGGTAAAACATTAAAATTTTAAAATTTATAAATTAAATTTAAAAACTTATCAAAAGGACAATATCAAAAGATAAAAAGAGATTCAAGACAAATATCAAAGACTTTAAAGACAATATTATGACCAAATTCATTCTTGTGTAATTAAATTTTATCTTTTTAACTTAATTTTGTGATTAGTTTTTGGTCTATTAAAAACATATTTTAAATAAAATTAATTATGATAATTTAATAAATAATTTTGTATCACATAAGTTCAAAAAATAAATTTTAAATAAAAATATTATAATTTTAATTATTTTATTAATTTAGAAACTTCTCATTAAAAAAATTTGTTTCAAGTCTCATAAAGTGTTGAGAGCCGTCACTGCTCTTTGTTTAAACTAGTAATAAACCAACCTTAATATAGAAAAAAAGAAATAATAGTTATTATAAATGTACTTTTTATAATAATTCCATATGTATAATTGAGTAAGCAATGATGATTATCGGCATTATGCGTGATTATCAAAATATGTGAACTTAAATACATGCAAATTGAAGAGTAACTCTAACACTTTCAACATAGACAAATAAAATAAGAGTTATTGTAAATGTATTCTTTTTATAATAATTCCAGTATGTATAATTGAGTAAGCAGTCATGATTATGTGAATCGCTATAATGTGATTATGAAAATATATGAACATAATTACAGGCAAGTTGAAGAATAATTTTAACAGTTAGCAGTCAACAATACAAATTTTACTAATATTAACCATCTTAGATTAAATGATAACTTTCTTGATATTCAAAATCACATTTTTTTTCAAGATTAAATCACATTTTTTCGAAATTATTATAAATAGGATATGTTTGTTGTTTTTTTAATGAAATGAATTTTTAATATGTTTGGGTAAACTTTTGTGGGGAAAGAAAAGAAGAAAAAACTGTTTTTGTGTTTTTTTAGGGTTTAGGGAAACTGTTTTGGAAGCTGTTTTGTACATGTCTGCAATATTTTGATTTATTTGATTTTAAACATTAACTTTAAAAAAACACATAATAAAAATATTTTCAGATTTTAAATTTAAAAACAATAAAAAAATAAAAAAAGGCCCGTCATAAAGTGTACAAATTCAGGCCCAATTTCTCTGTAGTGGGTAAATTTCACTTTGAAATGAACAGTGAGATTTTTTTATTACTATACATATATTTTATTAATATTTGAATGAATAGTAAAAAGTAATGTAGACGAACCCTAGGATGCACACAGCCTCTGTTTGTGTGGAAATTGAATTGTGTCTAAACTGAATTGAGAAGTTGAAGAACTAGCTTTCCGAGATGTGCACGAAGCATTAAATGGTTGAAGATAGAGGTTTCTTGCATAAATTCGGGAGTACTGAGTTGGAAGCTATTTCATAGACAAGCATCTGACAGAAAATAGAAAGAGTAACGGCTAAGTGCAGGATTAGAATTAGGTTATTTTGTACATCATGAATTCATGTCTTTCCTTGCTTTTACGTTTTCTGGTTTGGATCATGGAATTTTCCGTTAGAAAGCCTCAAAAGGGATTTCCAAACGCACTATAATAACTGAATTGACAGCTGTACAGAAACTTAATACAAACTAACTGACTGAGAATTAATAGTTATCACTTTGACACCTCCCCGTAAGCTGGAATGTGGTGGATATCGAAGACAGGCCAAGCTTGGAGGCAAGAATTTCAGAGAGTCCACGTATAAGGGGTCTTAGAATGTAATAGGAAGCAGACACAAGACCCAGATTGAACCCTTTTTCACACAATGCAGCAATCAACGAATGTGTTTTGGTCATGAAACGGATTGTATGCTATGTGCAAAATGAATGGATGGTCACAGGGGATGACAGCTGAACTCACAGTAAATGCAGAATCCACTGTGCTTCACAAGTGACTTGAGCAAGCCCAGTATACTAAGCTTTAGAGGAAGCCTCAGACACACTCTTCCTTTTGATTTTCCATAAGAGGAGAGATGACCGCAAGAAAAACCAAAAAACAAGTAATATGCCTGCAAGTGTAACACTAAATCCTTTAAGTTGAGGAAGCTGAGCTTGCAAGGAAAAATAAAGCTTTTCCCGTGTGCACCCTTCTAATATCTGAGAAGCCACCTTGCTGCTTGACGATGAAGGATAGTGGGAGACTGTAAAAATTGGCTCTAGTCACTCTCTCCGTGAGATATTTGACCTTGTACGCGTGAGATTAAAGAGTCTCCCAACTAGTCTTCGAAATACACTTGGATTGGATATATGCAGTTTTGCCAAGCAATTCATTGGTGTGGAAATTGACTAGACAACAAGAGCATATTCTTATTTGAAAAGATTCCTTGTTGAGACCCGACAATTTCAAAGCCAAGGCGATACTTGAATTAACAGATATCCTTGAGGCTAAGTTTCACATTCAACAATTCCTTCACATGACTAATTTCAAATAGGATATTACCTAGCAGCACCAAATTGATAATCGCAGAGTATACAACGATTACTGAACAGATTATAAACATTTCTTATGCTTGTGAGCTTGAATGTCTCAAGAAGCTAATAAAATTTAGTTCTTTTAATAGTAACTTCGGAAAATAATGTCCTTGAGCATTCTAATGTTTTTCTGAGTTTTTCCCATGCAGTCAGGTTAAGAAATTGAAAACCTCACTTAAGTGAGACTGATGACTTCTTACGCAGGTGGAGACAGTCAGCAGTAAAACAAGAAAAGGCTCACTTAACAAGGATTCCAGGTCTTTGAACGAGAAGAGTGAAGAAGTCGAGCATTAGGGAAGACCAGGTGATGAATTGTACTGGCTCAAGAAAGTAAAGTTGGAAAGTTGGTTTTAAAGGAACTAGAAGGCACATTTCAGCAAGGCTAAATGATCCCCCAAGCAAGTAATATCAAAGAAGGCAGCTTGGCATGACATGAAGACTCCGTTAAGTGAATGAAGTCAAGAAATACCTTATCTTGGAACATAAAGTCCAGCTTATGCGATACCAAATGCTCGCTTAGATGAGCAACGATGAAGGCAACCATGTGACATTGGTCTAGGAAATAACTATCCTATAAATAGGTCAGAAAATAGAAGTTAACCAAGTTAAAAGTTTTGGAAACTATAGAAAGAAAGGAGAGTACAATCGAAGACATTAATCAAAATTCTCTACACAAATTTGGATTGCTAGGTTATTAAGAAAGTAAACTTTAAATTTAATTTAACCCTACAAAACCGACTTGGTTTGCATCCACTTATATATTATAATTTGATCATATCTTTAGATGTTGAGAAATTTCCAGCACACTCTCATGTCGAGAACATCAAGCTTGGAAATAAAGAGAGAGACTCAATAACAAGTGACACGATATGTCTAAGTAATCTCGTTAGGATGAGTCCTTAATAAGCTCTAATAGTGTCTTAAAATAAATTTTAAGTTCAACTCAATCCTACCAGTTTGATAAAATGAGATTTGCATTCACCTATATATTATATTTTGACATATCTCTAGACGATATGAGATCTTCATCATAAATTAACTATGAATGACTAAATAATCCATTGTTAGGGTTGGATATACCCAAACCAAAATTTAGTGTACACTCTAGTTTAATCAAGTTTGTATTCAGTAATTATTCTTCTTTTCTATGCCTAATGTTTATTTGAGATTGATCACCTTGTAGTTGTTTTCTTGAGAATTCATTGAGGTTGAAAAACACTGAACCGAGAAAAGAGAACCGATTGGGATTGCTCCTAGGAATAGTTCAAAATTAATTAGGCCGTTTTTGGCTTCTAATCATTCCATCTGGTCTCTAGGCCTAGAAGAGGCTGCATGCTTACTTATCTGTGAATATCCCCATATTGAAATTTCCTTGGTCCAAATGCCAATTGAATGTGAAAGCAAGTGATACAAGCTCTCCAAATGGTCATCCTGACCATTGGATTGAGTCTCTAAACAATCAATTCTACAAGCCCATGTATACCCCTTAGCAACTAGTCAAACTTTATACCTTTCCGTCTAGCGGACTGCATTTTGCTTCAACTTGAAAGTCTAGTTGTATTTTATTGCCATCTTCTCTGGTGGGAAAGAAGTGGGTGTCCAGGTTTGGTTCTTTTCCAAAAGCAAACAGTTCAGCCTGGATAGCGATACTATATTTTTATAGCTTCTGCATAAGATAGGTTTGGGAGAAAAAAAGAATCTGCGAGTTAGACAGTGGATACCTAACCTGTGACTCCAAACACAAGGGTTCAGTTGCAAAGTTAATTAAAGAGGAATGAGTCCTGCGCATACTTTAGTGCTGGAGTGTTTCGATGAAGATACTGACGTAGGTGGGGTCTTGAACCCAGAGGATCAATTATGGAAGGGTTGGTATTATTTGTGGTTGACTGATCAGATTTTTCTTATTCGTTGAATTTGTTGTACGGGTGCGAATGAAATGTTTTGAAGAGATAATAAGTAGGCTGATCATTGGTAGTCTCATTGGTTAAGATGTACAAAAACTTATTCTCACAGATTTTCACAACCCTTTGGAAGAAAATTTTCTCTAATTTTAGATCAAACAAAAAAGACCCTTTGTGCTCGACTTGAAAAACCAAAAAGATGCACTTTCTAGCTAAGGTCCAATTTCTTCCTGTTTGAAGGAAGACTTCCATCAACAAAAGGCAGCTTGTTCTTTGAATTTAATCTTTAAAGCCATAGTTGAGACTTTTGACCAAGAAGAATGATTATCTCCAACATGTGGAGCAGTGATGAAAACCTTGGAAGGTTGCTCCAAGAAGTGGATCAACTATTTCCAGCTCCAATGGAAGAATCCATGGTTTAAGGCATTAGATTTCTAGAACATGCTTTGGTTTGATTGTAAGAAGTTTCTTGATGGATTCTTGGTTGGGTTTTAGTGAAGAGATTTACAAAAGCTTTAAGGAAGAGAGGGTTCAAGATCTTGCTTTGTGGTGCTTATGATCAAAAATGAATTTCAAGGATGGATGTGTTTTTGGTTTTTAGAAGGTGTTTCAATGTGGTGTTTGGTTGGAGAATGGATGGCCAAAGCTATGGTGGTTATGCACAACCTATAAAAAGAAGAAACTAAGCAAAGAGTAACTAATACCTATCTTATCTAGGTATTAGTTAACTTATCTTGTATGTTAACTTGTCTAGATACCTAGGATAACATACCTAGGAATACCTAGGAAAAGTGGAAAGAATAGGAAAGAACAAGATAGAAATACCTAGGATGAGGTTAACTTATCCTCCGTTAACCAAGATCACAACAAACTAAGAATTAGAAAGAAGCTTGTGCCACATGAGACCTAGTTCTCAAGAATCTAAAAATTTGAAACTCTCTACTTCTTACAAGCACCCACTACTCTTGCAAACAAATGACTTTTCTCTCCCAAAGAAGGGAAGGAAGTCAAGCACGCCTCCTCTTATACATGTAACCAATTGGTAGGAAGTCTTCTCCTATATCTTTCATAGCTCACCTTATACACAATCAAATAATTTACAACATGAAAGCTATTATCTATTTTCTTTACAAGTTGTCTACCTTGTAAAATCACCTTTGCCTTGTTACCTTTAAGCTTAATTATTTCCTTTCTATCCATAACCACATCAAGAAGAAACCAATGATGCTTCAAGATTTCGTTTGGATGCAAGTAGAAAGGACTAGAAGAACCCGGAATCTGATTTGAATTCACCATGCTTACTTGAATATGAAGATTTCAATAATCAAATAGCGAAGAAAGAACTCAAGAATCAGAGACAAACGATCTTGCACAGCAGTAGCAGAGCACCCTAGGAAAGGAGCTCTATTGTCATTCCAGACTTAAATCGAGAGAATGAAAACTTTCTTCCGAGAGATGAGAATAAAGCACCAATTAAAGGGTTTTCTATCATTGCTAAGTAGATCTTCAAACAGCTACTGACTAATTGAATCAACAGCGCGAGACAGAGAGACATAACAGAAATGAATCAATTAACTGACTAATAGTATCAGTTATCACTAGTAAACAGCTAATAAAACAGTACATTCCTCTTCTCCGTTTGAATAAGTTCCAACTGCCCCTAAAATACGTGTTGATTTAAAAAGTCCAAACCCCTCAACACTAAAGAATCTCGATGCTACTATATTACTTGAGCCATAGATCTACGCAAAATCAAAGGCACAACACACAGGGAACATCACAGAAGAATCCTGATTGCATAAAAGTCGTTGAAGCTTCAAGACCACAAACAATTGATTTTACAAATAAGCAATTTCAATTTTGAACAAGCACATGAACTTAAATCTTCACTAGTTACGCACACTAGCACGACATCAACATGAATAAGGCATTTGAACTTAAACTATCAGTATTGCGAATAGAGAGGACGCCTGTATTCATCAAAGTACTGGTCACGATCAACAAAGATAATGGCATAGAGAGCATAAATGATGCCAGGAATATAACCTAAAATTGTGAGGACCAAACAGATGAAGAATTCAACCTGCAAAATCCAAATCACAGTCTCAGATCTCGCAGAGATAGATAGAGAGAGAGATAGAGAGATAGAGGAAACGCACACTGCAACAACCGTGGCGAAAACAAACTCCGAGTGGAGGAAGCAAGATCGCGATCATTAACTCGCAGCAAATTTCACAACGTGTCGGCATCTTCCACTGTGATGAATGATCAATGCTTCTACGCTTCTACTGCGTTTTCTATATAACTGTCAGAATGGAAGCAACGTGGTCCGCGTGGATCTCCCCGTCATTTCCCTTTCTGTTTTGATATTCACACGACAAGTGTCCTGGTAGGCAACTAATTCTCTTCCGTCAGATTTATTATTTTTTAATCGAGGGTTCAGATTTTTTTTTCTTCCTTTTCCAAATTTGCCCTTCAACCCTTCACTTGTCTTACATTTCTTAACACTCTACAAGGTCAAGCCCAAACACTGTCGTTTTTGTCCACCAACTTTAAGTTGCTGAGAATAATGCGAAGCACCATTGTGGAAGTTAAACATGACGGCAGAGATTGCCACTGGCAGTGACATGCGGTGGTGGTTGAAGGGGGTGAAGATAAAGCGTGGGGAAGAGATGAATAAATCGCAACCATTAATTTAGAAGAAAGAAAAATATCTAACGTCAACAGAATTGTTTCCCACGGTGGGAGACATGACAGAGTCCCTATCCTATCCTACCTAATCCTAACATCCACCTAACTAGATGTAATTTCTCCACCCTCGGAATCATCATCATAGTTTCCATCTTCCAAAAAAAAATTAAATTGATTAGTGATATTAGTTTTTAATTTAGTAAAATTGTTTTAAAAGACTATATATTTATCTTTTTAATACATTCCAGACACATTCTAATAATGATTAACTCTTTTAAATTAGTTTCTGTACATAAGAGAATAAGTTATATTTAAGAATATTAGCTCTAATTTTATATTATTCATTTTTTTATTTTTAACTCTATTTCTTCTCATTATTTATAATTTATTATTTTTTTAATTACTTAATTGTTTAAAATGTGTAAATATGTATAAAAATAACTTTTACAAAAATAGATTAATAAATTATATATACTCTTTGTCAAGGATTTAAGAAACTATGTCAAATAAGTTGATACTTTTTAATAATACCTTACTCTTTCTCTTTCCCATAATATGAAAACTGACATCCAAAACTGTTTTTAATAATAGTAAATGTAACTAATAACAGGTACTCATAGATAAGATCTTACATATAAAACTTTAAATTGCAGTAATTATATAAAAAAGACAGTGTTTTTCTTATAATAGCTTGCTATGGGTAACTGAAAAAAAAAATGTTAAAATAAAAGATAACATTGTATACCAGTATCCATAAGTATTATTGATTTTTTTTAGAAATTTAAAAAACAGTTTTTTAAAATTTATGGATTTGAGAGAAAAATGTGTAGAAAGTTTAGTTATTTGAATAAAATGATGAATGGTGAGAGAAAAAAGAAAAAATTTATAAAAATTTGTGAATAATATGATATGTATAGTTGATAAAATATTTTTTAATAAATAAAATTATAATTAAAATTAATTTATATTAAATATAATTAATTAAAATTATTTTTATTATATTTTTATAATTATATTAAAATTATTATTATTGATAAAAACTCATTATGTGTAAATTCTCGCAAATATTTGCTCAAGGAAGAATGGAAGGGATAATGTATAGTAAATTTTTTTCTCTGTTTTATATTTTATTAATATTTTCTTTTTTATTTTCTAACTATCCTTTGATTTTATACATCACATGAAATTCATCTTAAAATCCAAAAACTGTTTTAAAGAGGGAAGAAACTTAACATGTTAAAGTATTGCCCCATATTTTAATTTGGAGTTATTTTTCCAACGTGATTCATAAAATTAAATCTAAAATGAAGTTAAAATAATTTAACCAATAAGAAATTACCAAATTGCAAGAGAATATTTCTAAGAAAATAAATGACTTTTTGTTTTTCCTATTTAGCAAACATATTTAAAACACACTTGTTCAAAGCTATTAATCAAATGAAAGTAGAAAAAAATAGTATATGATCAAAGAACAAGTAATATTTTTTATATTACATTTCTATTAACAAGGAGAATGAATTATTTAACTGTCTCAAAGTTAAGAAAGATATTTTACACTTAGTACGAGTATTAATTTTTTAAATTATTGATGATAATTATTTTATATTCAAATTTTTATAGATTTGATATTTGGTGTTTAGTTTAACCTTTCTATATTTTTTAATATCATATTTTTATAGATTTATATTCATATTTATTAATATCTCATTCACAGTTTTGTTACTCTATTGTTTGTTTAATAATGTTTTTTCATTACACTTTCTGTAAATTATCACACAACTCAAAAACTTATTAACTTGGCATTGAAGCTTCTTTGATCAGAGACCAAAATTTTGTTTCTCCCAAGGAACACGCATGGACATTTAAACCAATCAACTACAAATTACATTTATGGTTAAATTTGTATTCACTTCATAAATTTTTCAAAATCATGTGAATATTATATGATCTATCCTTGTCAAAGTTAGTACTTAAAAAAAAAAAAATACATTCTAATCATGATGATACTGGCAAAAGAACAAAAGTATAAGGAAAAATACGTTATTTTTAACCATCATCTTTTAAGATGTATATAAAAAAACCAACTTATGAAAAAAAAATTAATGAAGTATACAAGTTTATTCTATAATCTATTCTCAAAAGTTCTTATTATAAAATAATTTTTTTTCTTAAATTCTTCACTTGTGTAAATAAGTTAAATTATAATTTAAGGAATACTCAAATTCATGTATCTCTCATTAAGAGCTTATGATGTAAAAACTTAAAATAACTTTTCTTATATTATGTATTCAGTTACAAGTGAATTTAGGTATTTAAAAAAAATATATTAGAACAAGATAAATAAATAATCCAAAATAATTGTGTATATATCAAGAATGACAATAAAAATTTATAATTACTATTTAATTAATAAAAATTTTTCTAATTAATAAAGGATAATTGAACATATTCTAAAGTGTGATGAACTAACATAAACTATAATATTTATTGTTATTTTCTATAACATATGTATAAACCCCTATTGATTTATTATATATATTAGATAATTTTATAATAGCGTCCGAAAGATATTATATTGTGAAAAATATTTTAAAGTTATTTTAAAACATTGTATTTCTAAACTTAACTGTTTATTCAAACCATACGTTTTTTTGTTATATTTTAAGAATCTTTAAAATGATAATAAATAAATATTTAAACAGAGGAACTAGGCTCTATTTTGTACATATTACCAAATTATAGAAATAGAAGAAAAGGAATTAGCCTTTGTTAGAATCAGGGAATAACTGTTTCAAGAAGTGATGGTGGAGAATTTAGTCCAGTGTAAAGGGACATAGATTGCCTTAATATAAAGCTAGATGGAAAAAAAAATTCACTATCAAAATACCACATAAGGAATGCACAAAACAAAGAAACAAAACTGAAAATAAATATATAGATGATAAACGGATATAATATTATATTTATTAATACTTATTGAATTGAAAAATAGAAGCCGGAAATAATTGTTAAATTCAAAGAATCTTGAATTCTTGACCTATAGAATAGGGTTTTTGAGGAGTCAGGCTCAAACATTATTTTCAGTAGTGGGTTTTATGCCGTTACAGTGACCACAAACTCCATTCACATCACTTCTTCAAGTCAAAAACCTTTCTTACCACAAGTCTCAATGCATCAAGATGGTGTCAATGTCTTTCACACCATTGTCACACAAAGTATAACAAATTTCAATTATTTTTAGTTTTAAAAAATAATTTAATTATTAGAGTATTGTTTTTGTAAGAGATTTAATTTTTAATTTTGAAAAATCTCCATTATCACATTAACCTATTTTAAGAGAAAATCATTATGAAACTAAGCTTAAGAATATTTGGAGTCAATAAAGCTAAGGTTCTTTACAAGGACCATCCATAGGTTGGACTAGACTGTCAATGGCGTAACAAAGGAACAAAACAAGAGTCCAAAAGGAAGAATCAAATTAATTGAATTGCTACATCGTATTTTCTCTCTGTGTGTGACAGTTTACTCTACAATGTCGACACTGTTTAAACACGCGATGCAGAGATGAACAGATTTGTCTGTCAACACTCTGTTTGATTGGAGAAGGGTTTTGATTGGGGAAGGGCTTCGGACGTGAAACCCTATATTTGTCTTTTTTCGGGTGTATTAAAGATGTTTTTGCAGTATTTTTCAGTGCAGCAGTGCATTAGATGCAAAACTGATAAAATTAAAAATAACTACTTATTTATATTTTATTAAAATGGACTTGCATTTCAACCAATACTAAATTCAGTCAAAACTGTTATCAATTACTAAATATACAAAAAAATAATACTATATTTAACTCTCTTAACAAAAATTAGACTTTACCATAAAAATTTATCCTACTCCCTTGAATAATTAGTTCTCATTCACAATGAATATTTAAATCTCAACCATAAATACCTAAAATTCTAGATTGAATCAAGAGTCGCCAAATTATTATTTTCCTAATTATTTACTTCCTACATAAATATAAAACTATTGTAATTTTTTATTTATTTTAATTCTCACATTCTTTTCCATAATATTAGAAAAAATAAATAAGTTTTAATTTATTTTGAGTATATATGATCTTTTCAAACCAAACATATCACTCGGTGTATAGATTTTTAGAGATTAATATAATGAAATCAGATCTCAGGCGAATTTAAGGTCTTATGCATATAAAGTTTACTAAAAAGATTTAAAACTTTTAGTACATCTCACTAACATTTTTTAATTGAAACAAAAAATAAACTTATTTTCCCACCAATAGCAATAAATAAATATATATATATATATATATATAAGGAAAATGATACATATAATTTTAATAATAATGATAGTCAGAATAAAAACAAGAGATAACATATTATAGCAAAAACAAATTTAGGAATATACAATTAATTTATTTTCACCAATAATTCCAAAATTAACATGAATTTGGATATTATTATCATAAATACTTTATTTTATTGTGTGTAGGAGAGAATGACATATAAGAAAATTAAACAATAGGATGAACTTATATTTATCTAAAACTAATTATTGTTTTATCTGCATTTATTATTATTAAGATTTAAAAATTGTAATTTCCCGACAATTATAATTGAATTTTAAAGTGGTTGTTATATTTATTAATACATAAAATAATTATAAAATTTAAAATTAAAGAATGTAAGTGTTAATTTATTTTTGACTGGTAAGCTTTTACAATTACAATAAACTAAGAATAAAAATATCTAAAACTAAAATAATATTCCTTCATATATAATTAAATAGATGTTACATACTCTTAAGAAGATAGTTTACCAGTTCATTGTGCAAGTGAAGATCTATATAAATATTTAATTTGTTTTTTAATTAATTATACTTTTTAGACCACCTTGGCACATGTATATATTAACTAATAAATTATTTTAGTGATAAAAAGATAGGAGTATAATTTACATTTAATTAATATTTATACCATACTCAATAAACAATTTTAGTGATAATAAAAATATGGGGAATAATTTATTTGATAAGGTTATATTTGAGTTCTTATAACTCAAAACTTTATAATTTTTTTTTATAAAAAGAAAACTTCATTTTTTACATTTTTTTACGTCAAATTATAATAATATCTGATGAGGAGGAAATCAGCAACGTGGCAGAGGAAGAAAGAATTTTGATAAAAGGAAGGTACAGGATTATAATTGTGTCAAGTTTGGCTATTACTCTTATAAGTACTGGTAGGGTAACAATACAAACAAGAAAGGTAAGAATGATGAAGCACACCTGGTGCAAGGAAGGTACAGTATTATAATTGTGATAAGTTTGGCCATTACCTTATAAGTGCTGGCAGGGTAACAATAAAGACAATAAAGGTAAGAATGATGAAGCACACCTGGTGCAAGGAAGGCACAATATTATAATTGTTACAAGTTTGGCCATTATCCTTATGAGTGCTGACAAGGTAACAATACAAACAAGAAAAGTAAGAATGATGAAGCACACCTGGTGCAAGACGGTGAAAGTTATGATTCAGAACAAGATTTATTGATGGTAACCACAAATTGTGATGAAGATGGTTCTTGTTGGTATCTTGATACTGGATGTTCTAATCACGTGACTGAAAATAGAGTTTGGTTGATAGATCTGGATTTAAGTGTCAAGAGTGGTGTGAGATTTGCTGATAATAGTACTATTTTAGCTGAAGGGTTTGGCAAGGTATTAATTATGATAAATGATGGAAAAAAGACTTTTATGCTTGATGTATTGTATGTTCTTTCTATGAAGAATAACTTGTTGAGTCTTGGGCAACTACTTAAAAAAGGTTACACCATGACTATGCAGCAAAATCTTATCGAGGTTTATGACTCTAAGTAACAACTGTTACTCAAAAGCACCTCTGTCAAAGAACAAAACCTTTAAGATAAGCCTTGATGCTACTGCAATTTAATGCATGTCAGCTGTTAATGTTGAAGAAGAAAGCTAGTTATGACACTACAGGTTTGGGCATTTGAATTTCAAAAGTCTAAATATGCTTAGTAGTGAGAAAATGGTACCTGGCTTGCCATAAATACATTGTTCACAGAAGATTTGTGAAGGATGTATGATAGGAAAGCAACTCAGGAAAATGTTCAAAACTATTGCACCTCAAAGGGCTAAAAAGTCTCTCTAGAGTTGTCCATTCAGATGTGTGTGGACCATATATTTCATCTCTTGAAAGTAATAGATATTTCTTAACATTTGTTGATGGATTCACTAAGAAAATCTAGCTATATTTGCTGAAAGACAAAAAGAAAGTTTTTTCTTTATTTGTGAAATGGTGCAAGAGTGTAAAAAATCAATCTAAATAGAAATTGAACATACTCAAAACTGACTGTGAAAGAGAGTTTAACTCAATAAATTATGATAAGATTATATTTGAATTCTTATAACTCAAAACTTTATAAATTTTTCTACAAAAATAAAACTCAATCTTTTAAAACTCAATCTTTTACATTTTTTTATGTCAAATTACATCACATTCTCTAAATTCCACATTAATCTTCTTCACTAAGTAACATTCAATTATTACTAATAATTATCTTTTAGTAAGGTGGTTATGTTTTTTAATTTCCATCAAACTAAATGCATCATTATTTTTTACTATAAGGATATGAATAACTTGTAGTTTTTTTTTTTTTTTTTAACTACGGACTTAACCACTTAATTAAAATACATAATAAGAATTATAAAAAAATCATAAAATGTACCACTAAAATAATTTTACTTTAATTTAAATAAAAAATAGGAATTAAAAATCACCCAATCCATAAATTTAAAATGCAACTAATACACGTTTACACTTTGAACTAAATAAAAGGCAAAATTTTTTAAATTTGATTTAGATTACAATCTTTTTGTCATATTTTTCTCCTTTTAAGAATTTGTAGAGTTGGTCGTTCATATTAAGTCTATTGAAAACTATAATCTTAATCAATAAATAATTATGTGGCTTTTAATTTATAAAATGTTTTATTTCTTAATTTTGTGATTTAAATTTAATTAACTTCGGTATTTCCAACTAATGCCATCATTTATCATAATTTTAAATTTGAAACATATAAATTTGAATCCTCACTACCATATATGAAAAAAAAAATTCCTCATTTAATACCAGAGATTTTAAATTTCTCGTTTGGTCTTTTAATAGTAAATATGTCCAAAATATATTTAATTAATTAAAGATAAAATTTCTGAAATTAATTAAAAGAAAATACAGTGATAAGTAAAAGAAATAAATGCAAAATATTAAACATTATTAATTAGTTAATACTCTCTTTTAGAATCTTTTAAATTATTAATTACAAATATAAACTATAATTATTTAGTTTACTATTTACTGTTTTTTTAACCAGAACCAGAGTATGTATGAAAACTCAATCTTTATCCATGAATAATAAAAACCTCCATTCTATTAAATATTTATTCACATTTAGCTATTTTTTTTAAATAAAACAAATTATTTGATGAAATTTGTTATAGATTCCAATCAAAGTCCAACTGAGAAAAAGATATGCAGGTGCCATTCAAAATTGGAATAAAAGTATTATCTTTTTGATTATCACATAAGCAAAACAGAATCAATTTTACCTTTTTGATGGAAAAAATAAACAGAATCAATGGCACCTTTAGATTACATACTCTCAAATAGAAGGCCAAGGCCATAACCAAACGCGCCAGGGGGGAGCGCGTGGGAGCACCCTCTGCCCTCTTGCTTCTATTTAACAAGTCTTTTCAAATTCATCACTGTACTCAGTCATTTACTGTCTCTGATTTTCTCTGCACAGTTTTCCTTTCGCTCTCTGCTTTTCCTCTGTTTCGATGGAATTCAAGTTTCGTGATGGCGAAAACCGAAGCACTTCCAAACTGTCACCGCGGCAGCGCCCGCTCTCCACTGTCCCTTTAGTCTCCGGTCACCCATTCCGAGGTAACGTTCACTATTCTCTCATCTGAGTTTCTTCCACCATACCCATTTGCGTAGCTGTTTGAAAGATAACATTGTTCTCATATGGGTTCTTTTTATTTTCCACTCTGTGTTCAGGTGGATTTTCCAGTATTATCCCGTCGCCGAGAGTGTACCCAACTTCGATGCCGATCAATGCCGAGGAAGCAATTCGGCGAGATATGGTAAGGGAGCAGATACGGCGGGAGATGGAGAAGGAGGAAATAAGGAGAGAGATTCTGGCCGGCGAGATGGCATGGCGGCGTGAATTGGAGGAGGAGGTGAGGAGGGAACTGGCGTCGGAGAGAGCACTGAGAATGCCGATGCACAGGATCGAAGGAGTCACATTCGGTGAACGAGTTTCGTTGTCTATGAACCCAGATAAGAGAATGAACCCAGAACTGAGACTGAACAGCCCTGTTAATAGCGACAACATATGTGGTGGACCACAACCCCAGTTACTCCCTAAAGTTGATATCACGCCGTTCTATAAGCAGATGCCAAATGAATCGCTGATTAACAAGAATAAAATAACGATATTGGTTAGTGACATTTTTCTCATGTTTAATTAACCCTTTTCCTTTTCTTTATGTTTTCTTTATTTTTCTTTTCCCGTCTTCTATAGTGGTGTTTGGATTGTGAAAAGCTTGCATGTTTTTATTTTTGGATTAAATAATAGTAAACCATTCTTAGGATCTTCACTGGTTCTTTCTTTCTATTAATAGTATTTTAAACTGTACAAGTAATGTCAATGATAGTAAGTATCCATGCATTTGGTTTCTAAGTTTGATATATTTGATTTTGTGTAAAAAATAATTTTTTTTTCAATGCTTATGATTTCTTTACTCTGAGATTGTTCAGAAGAAAAAAAAGGTGATATTGCAGAGATGAAAATGATGGTTTTTTTTAGTAAAAAGTTGTCACTTGTTTGAGAATGTTCCTTGAATATTTTGTAGTGTTTGGTTCATATTCTGGAACCCTTTGATATCAAAGGAATCATTTTTTTTTTTTTTTTTTTTGATTGTTCAGATTTAAATAAGTATTCAAAATCTGAGTCCTCCTATCGTCATTTAACGATTATCATTTGACGACTGCATAAATGGCTGACAAGTTAACCATTTGGATATCAGTTCCTCCATACAGATTGTAGAATTTTTTTATTTTTTTTTTCATTGCATGTACTCATCTAGCACTTGTGTATGAACTTTGGATGAAAATTAGGGGGTTGAAATTTTGAATGTTTACTTTATAAATTGAATGTCAAAGATATTCCTAGTAAATGTTTGAAGGACACTGATTAAGTAATAAAAATATAGAAAGTTTATTAAAATAGTTGAATTGGATGTTCGTATAGAGTATATTTTTACATTTTTCAATGAAAACTTCCTATTTTTAATTCTTTAACAAGTGATTTTGGGACACTGCTTACCAATTCAAGATATAAATCATCAGTGATGCTGAAAGTTGCAGAGAGAAATTTGTTTCAAGCACAGAGGCTATTATGTCATATTACAGTGAACTGCATGGCTAAAATCTGAGACAATAATCTCTTAAACAGAAGTTAAGTGTAGGGACTTGTTTGATTGTGTTTTTGAATTTTCTTAAAACTATTCTGTAAAATAAACAGTTTTTCAGGATAGGATAAGAAAAAGGACCTGTTTGCAAAGCATTAAAAAGAGTTTTGGAGATGAGAAAGAAGGAGAACTTATTTGGTTTATTTATTTTGGAAATATATTTTCTTGTTTGCTAGTTTCCATCTTTCCTTGTTTTCAGAATTAAAAACACAGGTGAAAACTCAGCCGTTTTTGTTTGAGTTATAAAAGCAATTACATTGGAAATAGTCTTGAATTTTTTTTCCCAAAAGAAACTACTCAAAACAGATATATTGCTTGATAGATAAAAATTAAAGTATCATTTTTAGTGGCCCAAGTCACGTGAGCATTGGAAGAGTGATTTTGTATTTTCTTCTGTTCTTGAACAGTCACTTCTCCAAGGGCCCACGCGGGCAAAGGTCTCACTAGACATCATTTAGTTTTATCTATCAAACAGTAAAGAAGCCCTGCTGTATTGCAGCCATAAAAACCTGATTCAGCTTTTCGTTTTACTGGTGCTCATTGGCCTTTGCATTCTATCACCTTCAAAGAAGCACGCACATACTAAATACATTTTCTTTGTAGTAAATATATAATGAATGTTTAAGCTCTTAATTGGGTAGTTATCATAATATATTATGTTGTTTATCCCGTTGCAGGCTAAGCCAGATGCTGCTTTTTGTAGTGCAAAGTTCAAAGAGGTGCTAGATGTTAATCTTGGTGGTGCCAAGAGCAAAGAGGTGGTAGATGTTAATCTTGGTGGTGCGAAGCGCAAACTGGTGACATCTTTTGCAGTTGATGACAATGATTCTGGATCTAGCTCCCAGAAGAAATCCAAGAAGGAGTGGAGTTGTGCAGTATGTCATATTGTTGCCACAAGTGAAAAGGGCTTGAATGATCATCTTCAAGGGAAAAAGCACAAGGTTAAAGCAGCATCCCTTACAACTCCAAAAATGGGTAAGAGCACCAAAACTACATTGTCCTTAAAGAAAAGTAACAAGTGTGTGAAATCTACTCAAGTTGTTGTTACTATGAATTCAGGGTTGGATGGAAGACAGGATGGATCTGACATTAGCTCTGCAGACAAAGGCAAACTGGAACTCGTAGAAAAGGATTTGGCTGTGCAGAAAACTCAGAATTTAGGTGGCATAGATACTGAGAAAAATGAAGCAACCACTGAGAAAGAAGTTTCCAAAACAAATGCATTAACAAGAAGGAAAAGGTTTAAGTTTTACTGTGAATTTTGTCAAGTTCGAACTCACTCAGAAATTGTCATGCAAAGTCATAAAAGTGGAAAAAAGCATCTGGCTAATATTGCAAAAATTAACCCAAACAATTCTGCTGGTGCTTGTGCTGCTGCAAATGCTGAGTAACAAATATGTCTTGTGCTTAGATTCATGAACACTTGTCTCTTTCGGTTATTCCAATTTTAGTATCTTTGAGAGTTATAAGACATTGTCCTTTTTGTTTGGATTGAAATGGAGAGGAAAAAAAGAATAGAAATTAAATAAAAAAATGTATTGTTTAGATGAATAGAACTAAGAAGAAAAACAGTGCAAATAGTTTTTAGTAAACGTTTGTTTCACGTTATCTAATTTCAATTTTGGTATTTAGAAAGATGTGCTGGTTACTAATTAAGATTTATGGGATTGTTTTTATCATTGGAATAAGTAAATTTGTTTGGTTGATTATATATATATTCATGGGAATGATTGTTGTAATTGTCAAAACTCATATTAAACATGTATTTTCACAAATTATTATAGTTTAGTTTAAGATAAAAGATAATGTATTGCATAATAGAGTGAACTTTCAAATACAGAGTAGCTCAACTTGAAAAGTAAAAATATGATGTTTTAATTATAATAACTATTCAAAGTATTATTTCATCAATTAAACAAATGTATTATTTTGTCTTGTTAAATTTACAGAAATGAAAAACAAACTCAGGATAATTTATTTAGTTGTATAAATAAATTCATATTGGGTAAATGGTTGATAATTAAGGGATTCTGACACAATATCTATGGAGAGGTGAGTTAGTTTTGTGAGTAGAAGAAGAAAAGAGAAAAAAAAAAAAAAATGGAGTTTATAAATACATGATTAAATGAAGAGATTATATATATTGTCACTTTAATTCTGATCTTTTGTCAATTATTCAACACTGTACCTAACATTAGTATTAACACATGGAGATACACAATTCCATGTCTCTATATATATTTATTTTGATAACAATATTTTTATTCACATGTGTTTAATTTTGACTTTATTTATTAGAATATAATTGAGAATATTGTTTTAAACAAGATTTATCCAATTAAAATTAATTGAATCTTAATTGAAATTATTAATTAAACTTAGATTTTAATTCTTTTTTACTTTTCTTGATTCTAAATATTTCAAACATAATCAAATCTTTTTATATTTTACAAAAATATTATTTCAATTTTCTATAAGGATGATTATTTATAATTCTTACTTGATTGAGAATAAATCTCCTTCAAATTTATTGTTTTACTTATCCAAAACTATATACTTACAACATTATTTAATGACACACAAGAAAGCATATGATTATTGCAAGAATAATATCTGAAAAATAAATATGAGTTAAATAGAGGTAGGATGAATACATGCTGCATGGTATACATTTTAGTTTTTTTATTTATTTTTGTAATTCTTTTTTTATTTATTTTTGTAATTCTTACATAATATAAATTTTAGTTTTTTCTATTTATTTTTGTAATTCTTAGGCCCGTCATAATTTTCCATTTTTTATAACAATTATGTTATATTATTGGTCATTTTAAAATCTATATTTTTAGAAAAGTATTTGTTTTTGAACACATGTGAATTTATTTATTTATTTAATTAAAATTTTTAGTTAATTTTTTTAGTGTTAATCAATTTTTTGTATCTAAGAAATAAAAAGATATACATCTTATTAAGTATATGGTTGGAGACACAATAAAATAGTTATTTTATTGATAAGATTTTGTTAATTTTGATTGAAATTTATTTGATCCACTTTATTTATTTATCTATGTAAAGAGAATTGAAAGACAATAATATGACAATTTAGAATTAACTTTTTTTTATCTATATTATCAATTTTTATTTATGTAAAAAAAATTGAAAGACAATACTATGACAATTTAGAATTAACTTTTCTTTATTTATATTATTATTTTTTCTATAGCAGATGATCTAATACTACTTTAAATAGCTAACACTATTATTTTATTTACTCGTAAAATAATTACAATAAAAATATAATATATATATATATATATATATTATATTATATTATATTATATTATGACATGTCATCTCATTTAAATGAAAATAATATATCTAAAACAATATAATCATTTTTACTTATTTCTACTCTTATAAATGAAATTAACGTATGCAATTATTTTTTATAATAGATAACTTAGTCCTACTTTTTTTTTTTTTTTTACATAGAATCAAACGATAATTTTGAAATTTAAAATATAATCAATAACAAAATAAAAAATGTATATAATACAAAGATATCGAATAATATATTAGTATTAATAAACATATGAGATGTACTTATTATTTTCTTGTTTAGCGTGATTTTTTTTCTTCTCAAATTTAATTGTTATTTTCAAATTATGATAGAAGATAAAAAATTAAAAATAAAGTAAAACGTCTCTACAATCCAAATTTGATTTACTTGCCACTAACCACTAACAATAAATTATGCTTTTAAATTAAAATTTATTTAATAATATTTTTCCAATAATTTAAGTTTTATTTAAAATTAGTTATTTAATTTAATGGAAAACTATTCTTACAAACTAACAAATGGTATATAAATTAGTCTAATTTACATTTTTTTTTTAAAAACAGTTTATACCAAATCAATTTTAGTAATCATAGTTTAAAAATAGTTTATATCAAATCAAGCGACCAACCATGTGCCCAGTACTAGGCACATATTTCTAGATTTCTTAACAACTTTTGCATAGTAGACATTCAACTACTGCTACTTTGGTTTTGCAGCCAAGGTCCCAAATTTGCTTAAATTCTGGTAAAATAGATAGTATTCTTTTATACTTATTGTTGATAACACAACCAAGAATCTTATGTTACGAAATTTAAATACTATATGAACAAAACAAGTCTCTGCCAAGTGAACTAATGGATAGACATAGTAAATCCAGCCAGAAAGCACAAGAATAACACGATTTTGGTGAACTTTTTTCCATGGAAAAAGATAAATCAAACAACTCATGTGAAGAAGAAAGATATGATGATTTAGGAGAATATGATTCTCCATTTCATCTCATTATATATATATATATATATATTGAACATATGATTCTATAATGTATGTTTTATCTTTACAAAGGAAAACATAAAACTAGAATGGAAGGTTAGGAATCTGTTGCATATGAAGGCAGACTAGAAATTCAGCCTACTGTACTTTTCAAGATCAAACCCTCAATGCCACCTGGTCTTGCCATGAAATCTTCCTCTTCCCTGCCCTATTTGATCCATCACCAACACTTCTGCAAGCCGAGAGCTTGATATCGTTGTGCTGTTCATCACTTGCAACTCTCTGTGTACTTCTCTTTGGTTCTTCAATCCTCATGGCCTCACTGTTGCCTTGCAACTCCTCTTCTTCTCTCTGCATCACACCAACCAAACCAAAACAGGAGAAAACTGTGAGCATACTTGAACTAAACATAAACAAGGACTTGTAACGTAAACAGTATGTGCAATTGATTACCGATATCTGGTTCAAGTCAAAAAATGGAGCTACACTCTTCTTTGTAGCTTCTTTGCTGCTGTGAATCCTTTCTTTGTGATTCAGGTCACGTGCTGGTGAAGCAGAACCGTGAATAGTATTGTCTTTTCTACTAGAACTAAAGTTCCTAGCATTCTGGTTTAGATCAAACAGATGGCTAGTTTTTTGCAATGGCACTTCAGCCACGTTGGATATCTTTCCATTGGGGTTCAAATGGGATCGTGAAGTATGATCCTTTCTACTGTAATTCTTTCCCTTTGAGATGATGTGAGTTTGAATTTTGAGCTTCTGTGACTTCACAACTTCTTTCTTTGGTTGAGGCTTTGGAATAGGATGTTTTAGCAAGTATTTGTATCGTTGCCTCAAAAATCTGCAGTTATAAGAGTGACAGTTATGAGGATAAGCACTACTGATATAACAATGAAATTCCAAACTATGAAGATCCTCAATCTACATTGAGGCATGAACCATTACCTGACTTCATCTTCCAGTATCAACCTTTTCTGTTCCGTATCATGCAATTTCCTTCTCATGGCTTCTGTTTCCTGCGCAGGTTAGAAATGCAAATTTGATGAGAACGGTTTTTGCAAAATTATGTTGACAAAAAGCCTTTGAGACAAAGACTTGATGAGGAAAATAAACAAATAAACACACTAACTAGACGAAATTATTTTGACAAAACGAAAGTGAGCTACCATGAAAAAGAAGACTGATTAACAACCAAATATTATTTAATTATTGAGTTCAGGATCAGATAAATTGGAAAGCCCTACGGAAAATAAATGACATGAAACAAACATACAGAGCAAATTAGCATAAAAGAACAAGGGAATGGCATGGATGATTTTAGCAACCAGAAAAGAAAAGACTGATTAATGATTAAGTATGATTTAGTTCATCACGATATATTTAGTTCAAACAACCTACGAAAAATATGATTAACAAATCCAAATCCAAAAGAAACAACAGGACTAAAAAGTAATTAGCAGAAACCCAAGAGGCTGAAACTGAAAACTGTGCAGATGACAGGTTCCGAGAAGAACTTTATTGAAAGTATGTAAAGAAACAAAATAAGAGAACTCACATCACAAGAACACACCACATGTGACTGTGTTTTGTGTTACTAAATACCCAAGAATTTGGCATATAAAAAAAAATTGGTCGGAGTCCAAAAAATTGACGTGGGGAATAAAGAAACGAAGAAATTACACACAGATAGAAAGAAACGAGAACAAATACACAAAGATGAATGTAAAAACCCATCATTCATCAGATCGGAACACAAACACGGATCAAATCCAAAAGAATTATCAAACAAGCATATCAATCTAAACACAAGATCCCTTCATTGTTCCCCCCAAAAAAACCCTCAATTTTCACAACGATCAACCATCACAAACCCGTTAGACCAAACAAATAATCATACATACGAAACAAAACACATGATCCCTTTACTGATTCCTCCAAAAATATCCTTAATTTTAGGAACATAGAACCATCACGGCCCCAAATAAACCAAAAGCCCGCGTACATAAAGGGGAAAACCAGATCCAGAGAACCCCACAACAGAAAATTTCAATCTTGGAGGAAAACACAGAAGAGGGCAAGATAAAGGCGTTACCTTGTGCAGGTCTTCATAATCTTGCAAGAGACTCTGGTGCCTGAACCTAGTCTTCTGACCCTGATACGCCTCATAAGGAGGCTCCATGGAGACAACGCCTTTCATCTTCTTCTTCATCAGATCAGAGAGAAACAGGAGAAGCCAGAAGGCAAGAGGAAACCAAAACTAAAGGGGAAAGGCAGAAAGAGAGAAAGAAGATGGTGGGTGGGTGGGTGGGGTGCGGGGTGATGGAACAAAACGTGAGTGAAAGAAATAGGAAAAGAGAGGCCCAAGAAAGAGAGAAGAGGTGAAGGGGTAAGAAGGTTCTCGCTTTCCTGTTTTCTCTGTAAGAAACTCTGACCGAGACAAAGAAACCCAAAAAGCCCACATAACTCGGTGAAAAATATTGTTCTTTTGAAAGACCAGTGATGAAGATGGGATTTTTTGGGGGCTTGCAGAAGGGCAATTCGGGGAACATAGTTGTGATGAGAGAGAAAGAGTGAAATAGAGAGAGAGATGTATGGTGGGTTTGGTTGGAGGACATTTGAACACATCTAACTTCTCTCTTTTGTTTCCCATTGTTTCTTTTTTGTTTTTCTTTCTTCTACATAAATTTTGGTCCAGCTGGGCCATTGATGAGAGAGAAAGATAGAGGGTTGGTTTGGGTGTGGACTCTTTGGTTTTGATGGTAGGATGGATGCGTGGAGTTTCCATGTTTCTTCTTTCCTTGTGTGTGTCATTTGTTGTTGGTGTCTGTGTGGAGAGAGAAATGGGTGAACGTTAATGTGAATGGGTCAGAGAGAGAAAGAGGGTAGTGAAGATAGATATGGATAGATAGATACATAGATTAGGGGCTGGAAAAAAGCAAAGGGATAGATAGATAAATGAGATGATGGGATCATGCTCCTTCTCTGCTACGCTGTAGCAGTTGTTGGTTCCAACCTTATTTTTAGGCTTTGGTTTTGGCTTTGAGTACTTTGGTTCATCGTGGCATGGTGGCTTTTAGGAATCATACAGATCCCCTTTCACTTCACTCCCCCAATTTTTCCATTTTTATTTTATTTCAAATGGTCAATTGCTCTGCATTTACCTGTCTACCCTTCTCATTCATTTTCATGCTTCTTTTTCTGCTTTTCACCCTTGTCCTGGGTGGAGAAAAGAGAAACCCCAACATGGTTTGTTTTTTCATCATGAACCATTTCCCTATTGCCACATTATTTTGCATCATTTTAGTGCTTTACCATTTGAGAGAAGGGTGGATTGGGTACTTTGTCTTCTACACACTCCATCCCTTTCTCTATATTTAATGTTTCCTCCATCTTCATGAATGGAATTACCAAGATCCCACCAGCACCTACTTTCAGACTTTTGTGACTCACACCAACCTACCTACTTAATAGCCACTAATTCTCTTCATTGAAAGCTCCATCCCCATTTCCTTCTTTTCCTTTATCTCCCACAACATTTTCAGATCCCATCTCTTCATTTCAACATCTCCCCACCTCTAACCCTTTTTCCCTTAACTCATTTTGCACATAAATTAAAAACCTTTGCATAATTCAAAATATTGGGTTATGATTATTCTTACATGCTTAAGTCTACTGCAACTAAAGTGCATGTTTGGTGGAAAACTTGTAATGGGGGCAATGTAGTTAATGTGTGTGGTGATAGGGGTAGAATTGGTTGTACAAAAGGTGAACCCACCCACTACCCAGCATTCACAGAAAGAAAAGCATGGTAAGAAATTTAAAACTAGCACTCGCATTGCAGAGAAGTCTCCTATCTAACACAAAGATTCTGAAATTCAGCAGTGAACAGAAGTTAGGGTAAAATAAAGCTGCCGGTGCCTGTTGACGTTGGACTTTGGTTTATTGGACTTGTTAACATTTTTGTCGGTCAATATTTCAGCATGAACTCTCTCCACTGCTACTGCTACTTCTCAGACTCTAATCCCTGTCATCAAATATCTCTGTTAATGGAAAAAGTACCAAACTTTTTTTTTTTTTCAGCCCAAACAATTCCATATCGGTAACAAAAATAATTACCCTTCCCTTGCCAAGCAATAAATTTAGAACTTTATATTTCATAAATATATTAATTAATTTTATAAATATACCTTAACGTATAATAAATTATTTACAAATTAAAATATATTATAGTGTTTGATAGTTTATAAAATGTTATGTTTAATAAAGATTTTCAATCATATATGTCATTACATATATATCAGTTACTTTTTTATTATAAAAAAAGGAGTATTTTTTTTTTAACTCGATCTCATCCTAAATTGACCTGATTTTAATTTAACTAGTGAATTATTATTTTTGTTAAATCTTAGAGACATAAAAAAAAAATCTGCTTAGTGTTAAGAGAAGTCCAATATTTATACCTGGCTTCATAGGAATGACATGAAACATAAATGGATAATTTACAGCTCTTATAGATATCTTCTAACGTAAAACTGAAGTTCCAAAGCTGAAATTAAGGACACATTTATTCACCTTCTTTGAATCATTGAAAGAAAAAGAAAGAGTGACATATGTCATGAGGTGTAAATTTGACAGTAACAAGTGAGCAACACATGGCATGCGACAATGAAACCAATTCTCAGGGGTGACTTGTTTGTTACTTCACGATTGGTCCAATCTGCCACTAATCTTAAACACAAGTACAAACCCAGTTTTCAGTCTCCTTGTCCCATTCATACATTCCACCAATGCATCTACAACACGCTGGAAAAACCTTTGCCTTCTCTCAATTCCTCCTTGTTTGATACGGTTAAAACTAATATGTATAGTGGTTTTCACCAAAAGCCCGTCTAGCTCAGTTGGTAGAGCGCAAGGCTCTTAACCTTGTGGTCGTGGGTTCGAGCCCCACGGTGGGCGATAATATTTTGTTTTTGTTTTGTTATGGATTCTTGATCTGACCTCAGGATATTAGCTTTAGCTCATCTTTCTGTGCTGAGTTTATCTTAAGTTTTCTTGCCTTCTAAGTTGCACCCCTGATGCAAAGTATCACTCATGTGTGATACAAACTTTTTTTGTGCTTTTATGAGCAGATTCCATTTAATTTTTCTTTTTAAAGCTGCAAGACAGTTTCTATGTGCATCATCTTGTGTATATATGAGCTCCACATTAGGTAAGGCATGCCATAATACTTCATCACGATTCGTTGGTTTAAAGAGCTATACATTGATAATAATATCTAAGTCAATGATATTTTGATACATAATTAATGAGTAATTAATTAATTAATAACTAGTTGTTAATTAATATTAATGATATTTAGACATATAATTAATAAGTAATCAAGAAAGTAGTTGACTTAATAGTTATAAGAGCATATGGATGTTAGTTGTCACTAGTTTTTGCTTAAAATATGAGTCGCGCTAACTTGCCAATTGTTTGGTCAACTCAGGATGAATAATATGGATACATTTTGAAAAAGAAAAATCTTTGGCAATGGAGTTTCTTCTTATTCTTTTTCCTACACAGTTTCTCTTTTAGTGGAGTTGCTTTTGTATTTTACCATTTTTGCTTTCTGAAAAATGATTCAATTCACTTTTTTATACATTTTGAATTAAAATAAAGCACAAACTAACCCAATAAAAACTAGGGCCAGATTATTCGGTCGTTTATTCTTTGACTCTCTTTTTTTTGTTCAAAGCAATTTTTTCCATCGTCTCTTATTTTCAATGCGCGGTTTTTTTTTTTTCCTTTTGAGAAATGTTAAAAGCACTTTCTAATCCACTTTTAAAAAGTGCATTATAATTATTAGTTACAATATATATAAAATAATAGATTTTATCTTGTGAAAAAAGGATGAAGTTGTTGGTAGAATTTTGTGTAATTGAAAATGAGGCTGTGGAAGCAAGAAACTACTAAGATATATTAAGGAATGGTGCATTAAATTTAACATGAATTAACGTGTTACACTGCATGCAAGTCAATGTTTTGGTAGTTCCTTTCCTGCCAAAAAGGACTTGAAAAGGGTGTAAGCTCGCTTAGGCTGAAACAAAGGAACTTCATGGCCAGCTCCTCTTACTGTTGCAAAAGTTAGACCATTATACACCTCTGTCCATCCACCAACCTAATAAACACATGTATTAACCTCAGTGTGAAACATGGTAAGTGTAATATGCACACATATGTTTTATGGTCTTCAAATTTAGTTAATTAATCATAATACCTGTCCACCAGAGTACCATGGATACCAACGAGTTTTGATGCCGAGGTTAAGGTGGTTGAGAGAAAACCTTGTGGCAGTCACTGGAACCACAGAATCTGTGTCCCCGCTGCATTATAGCAAAACCAGAACAGTGTTTATGAGTTTCCTTTGTGCAGATATATAAAGTATGTATTCATAATAATCATACAAAATTTAAAAGAGTTAAGAGGCTTCTTGAGACAGTTGTATGCTGATGCTGATGCTGCAAAAATTCTATAGAAAAAGTAAACAGTAGTTACAAATCTTCTTGTTTCTTTTGTATTGTATTTTATATTTTAAGACATTAAATGTATTTTTTATGTAATATATTTTTCATATAGAGTAGTATTTTTTGGGTACATTTTATAAAGTAGTGTGATGATTTGTAAGAAAATTTGTAAAATGACAGAAAAGCAAAATCTAGTCAGATACTGTCAGCAATGACAAATAAAACAAAGTTGATGAGATCACAGGTAATTTATGAGGACTGGGAATTTCCCATTTATATTTGACGAAGTTATGTGTTTGGTTAATTAGTTCTTGAAAACGAACCAGAAAAAAAAAATACCTTAGGTTTGTGTATAATCTAGTGAAATTTAATTAAGAGACTTTAATCACCGTCTTGTGAGAATTGAGGGTTTAAATTTGACAATGATTATTTTGTATTGAATGAGCATCTCAAGAATGGAATGGAACAAATTTTGAAAATTACTTAATTTGTATTAGAGAAAACAAATTCAACACTTTTCTGACTTTTTTTTTCTTTAATAAATGATAAAATTTGTCGTAATAAGAAAGTTCATCGTGTAACTATCTTTTCATTTTAGATATAAACATCCAAAGAGTCGGTGATATTCAACTTACTGCAATTTTATAAGATCAACTTAGCAATATAAGAAATTTATAATGTTTAAATACTTATTTTTTTATTAATTATTATAAAAGTATCATATTATTTTTATTTTCTATTTTAAAAATTAAAGTCTTTAGAAATAAGAAATATAAATAAAATAAATTTATATTTTTTCCAAATCAATATATGCCCAAGTATAAGTGGTGGAAAAAAGACTATAATTAAAGTATTTATCCTTAGTTTGTTTGGGCGAATTGTCCTTGCTAGTCATAAAAGAATATTTATTTGAAGTTTTCTACTGAATTTCAAAGGATGCCAAACTTGAATCGGTTGTGAATTTCATAAAGATATATATATATATATATATATATATATATATATAATTAAAAATATTTTTTTTTTAACGATTATAAATATATCTGCATGTGAAGAAACGATTTAAAACTATACCTGAAAACCCATATTTTCAATCCTGCAGCAATTAACTCTTTGTATATAGGCAGCACAGAAATTTCAGAATCCTTCCAATTTTTTAGGAGAACTTCACTGTCCAACAAACCAAAGGCATATTTTGAAACTTGTAATAAATTCACAGAATTTGGAAGAATTGAATTTTGATTTCAATTTATTTAGAGCAAAATATGTTGTTTCTGCTAACAGTAAAACGTAGTGAAAAAACAAACCTGCAAGCAGTCCATTTGTAAGGAATGTTGGTAAGATTTGCATGCATTGCTTTCTGCACTTCTGGAAGGTTATAGTATTTCTCTGCATAATTTTCGGTACATGGATCATATCCTGAAATCATATGAAGATTCTTGAATCGTATGTGCCTGACAGTATTGTTTTGTGATGTTGGGCACGTTGGGGTGTAGATGCTGTACTGATCTATTTTTCCAAATTCATAGTTAACCGCATAACTATAAGCATCATCACATTTTTCTGATGTTTCTTCTGACGTGAAATTGCAGTACTTGAGGATAGATTTGTAGGAGTGATCAGATATCATAGAATGGCTCCACCAATATGTGACAGTTCCAATCCCATCATTGTAGCTATCAGTCACAGCATTTCCCACCTGCAGTTTTCATATTACAAGCAAAATGCAAAGTATCACTAACACCAAATGATGTAATTTTGATCCTTAGAATATATATTTGAGTTAAAAAAAATTGACTTACAATGAACCCTTTGAGATTAATAATTTGAGGATTCTTTTTATTATAATCATGGATTTTCTTAGCCAACTGGGGGACGTAATGCCCTAAAACATAAAATATTAAGACCAAGTGTCAGATAAAATTTTTCAAAAACTAATTACAAGTTGCTAGTTCAAGTACCTGCATAGCTCTCCCCAGCAATGTAAAACTCCCTATATTTATACTGTGGAAACCTTGACAACCATCTAATTAGAAAAATCAGTGCATCCTGAGCTGTGTTACAAATTTGAAACTCTTAGGATAGAACATATAAAAGTGGTTATGAAAATGGTAACAATTCAGCTAAGTTCAACAACCCTTCAGATTTATATATATATATATACCTGTCCTTTTGTCCCCTGAAGTTTTGAGATCAGAGCTGGTATTTGTGTATGAGAAGCCAACACCAGCAGGCGATTCAAGAAAAAGAATATTTGCTTCTGAAAACCAATTTGAAAAAAGAAAGAAAGTTGTGTTTTCATATATCGTCATTCTGAAAGGTGGATGACATAAATGAAAAGAGAAATATTTATAGAAACACGTTATAACACTATTTATTATTGTGTGATATATTTGTAAACGATGTGAATTACAAATCTACCAAAGATAACAGTTGATTCGAGGGTGTTACCTCTGTTCCATGCATATGGGTTGAGATATAGAGAAGATCCAGTTTTGTTTACACGGAATGGCCCAATTTCCTCTGATGCCCCATATGCTACCGATGAGCATCCAGGCCCTGGACCAGAAATACAGAAGTTATCAGGTCATGATTTGACACATGCAAGTTTTATCTAATGCTCCCTTTTCAAAACATTATAAGCAATTATGCAGATGCCCTTTTGTGTAATGAGGAAACTAATGTTTGATACTTAGTTTCATTGTCATGTTTTACTTGAAGCTTTAAGGTTGTACCTATATCCTTACAAGATTATCAGTCTCCTATATAATAGACATTCACTTAGAAAAAATACTACAAAAACTTGACTTGCTAGTACTTTAAAATGTGATGCCCTTTTCATCCTGATTAGAGAACTGATATGGATATGCACGTGCAATGCAGAAATCCTTATAATGCCTACCACTTTCTCTATAATCAAGCCATGAAATTTTCAGCCTTAAATTTCTACCACTATTATTTTTTGGTTTGTTTTCTAATACAGTTTCAGATGGGTGTTGATAAGGATCTCAAACTTTCTGGTCCCAGAATTTGGACGGGACCACAGTGGCATTTTGCAGCATGACCATGTCTCAACTTTCTTTGAAATTTTTGTCTTTGTCAGATAAGGTTATATTAATGATAAAGTTAGTACGACCTTTTGATTACTTAAGGTTTTGGGTTTAAAAAATTGCAACAAGAGGTCTTAAGGGTACTATTAAATATAAAAAAGTAATACTTTGTTGTCTAATATTTTGTTTGCTATACAAGTAAAATGTAAATTTTAAAAATGTTTAAGTCAGTTGTTAAAGTTATAAATTCATTATTAAAAAAAATTGTTTTAGTTTAATTTCTATTAGTAATTGGAGATAATCTTATACGCGATTTAAGTAATTATTAAAAAATAATGAATTTAATGCTACAACAATAATTCATGAATTAATCAAATTGAGGTAAACTTTATACTGAACTCTGATTAAATTCTGAAAACATATAATTTGAAACGTAGAAAACAAATGAAAAAGTCAAAACTCTGGGATGAATTCGTGTGATTCCAAGAAAAAATGAGAATACCCTAAAAAAATTGAGAGAGACAGGTACCCAAAAAGGGAGAATTAATGAGAAAATGAGCATCTTTTTGAAGGTACAAAATGGAAAAGGTTGGAGTTCACTATGCGTTGAGTTGCTGTTGTTTCTGTTTGTTTTTCTACCTAAAAAACAAAGATGGGGAACAAAAAGGTTTTGTTTTTGTTTGTTTTTTCTTGGGTAAAGAATGGAATAGGTTCTTCCAAACAGGGAATATGTGTCAGAAATGGAACGAATATGGCACAAAAAAGATACAGACAGAGTTAGATCACGAGGTCACACATGGGTCACCCTAGTTTCTTTTTTTCTTATTATTTTTGGCTTTTTTTTTTCCTTTGATTTTTCTCCATCTATGCGGAAAGACTTCTGAGTTTTTTCAAACTGCTTGTTGTCAAATTTTCTTCCTCCGAATCAGTGGAACACGGTAGAAGGAAACACTGTTAATTTTCAAAAGAAAAGGAAAAGACGGAAATAGTGAAGATTGTAAAGTCAAGCATGGCAGAGAGGTAGATGGGGTGCATTAATAGGCCAATCTAGATAGGGTTGGTCATTTCTGAGAACGGTCAACACTCAACATGTGCAATAGTGTAAGGTTTTTGCTTAATGGTTCAGCAAGTACAAAGTCACGGAAACACAAACCATAAACATTTAAAAAAATGTAACGGTTCAGGAAAATACTGAAAAACTTAATTGTGCAAACCTACCAGCATACATCAGAGTTTATGTTTTCAAAATCCTTATTATTGAGAAGTTACTTAAATTTCAGTAGGAAGTGACTGTTGCTTACTTTGCTTTCTTTTTCGAACCATTATCAAAGAGAATAACAAATTTTCAACACCCTTTGGCTTTATATATTATAGAATTCATCTGTGAAATGAAATGTTCAATCCCCTTTCTCTTTTCTCTAGTTTTGGTTGGAACTCTTTTGGCAGTTCTTATGATTCCTAGCTGCTGCATGCAACACAATTCATATCCTCATTAACTTCCAAAGCTTTCGAGGATGCACAGAACCTTCTCCTAAGCACGTAAATTAACAACAATGGATCGTCTCCATAAATATAATATCCTTCTAGGGTAATATATATTTAGACTAAACAAACAACAGTTGTTGTTTATGTTGTTTTTTCCAATGAGAACTAAAGCTTTATTTCTATAATTTGTGTGATATAAATTAGCAGGATGAAACTCTAATTTGTATTATAGTCAAAGGTGGAAAGAACTAAATATATACATGTTCAACACACAGTGCCTCGAAAAGAAAAAAGTAGGTAGAATTGAAGGTGAGGAGTTGAAGCTCTCTCTCTCACACAGTATATGTAGATATATTATATAGATAGAATCATGGACTAACCTCCATTGAGCCAGAGAACAAGAGGCTTATTCTGAGGGGAAGAGGGAGATTCAGTGAGCCAGTAGAAGAGTGCTCGACCATGTTGCTCGTTCACACTGACATAACCTGAGAACTGAGAGAATGCCACACGTGGCTGCCCTGGAAGTGCTGAGATCCGATCTTGCTCTTGCTCTTTTGGCACAGCAACAGCAACAACGGAAGAAAATGCAAAGATTAATAATAAGCACAGGAAGAAGGTATGAACCTTCCTTTGGAATGCCATCATTATTGCACTCTAAAATTCTACCTATGTATTAATAACACACACCAAAGGGTTTAAGGGCAAACAGAATATATAATATGCTCTCCTTCTCCCTCTCTATATTTCTCTACTAAGTACTAATAAAAGTCTAAAACTGTTGTTTGTGAGAGATCTATAGAGAGAGATAAAAGAGAAATGGGAAGGGTAGTAGTAGCTATAGCTAGAATTATTTGCAAGACAGCTTATATATATGTATATATATATATATGTGTGTGTGTATATATATATATGATCATGGAACTGTTGAGGATGTTGATGCCTCAATTATAAGGTACTCATAGGGTGGACTCGGTTGCATTACTAAAGACAACTTGCATGCCAAGTTGGATATGAAGAGAGAGAGAGTTGTACAATCAGATACTCATGCCTGATGAGAACAAATTGGAAAACAAACATACATAATATGTATTGCTTTCTCCATCCCTCCCTCTCTTTATCTCAGTCTCAAATGACCACTCACAATTTAGTTCAAATTAATGGCCATCAGTATCATACATTTTCACTTGAAGATATTTAAGGTTAAGCTGAGAAGTGGTAAAAATTTTAGAGAAATAACTGTTTCAGTGTGAGATAAATCTGTCATGTAAAACAAGAGAAGACATATGTTTTTAAATTGTTGATGAAAACTCTTTTAATATCAGTTAAGAAACAAGTTCTCTCTCCACAGGTGTTCCTCTATTCACATAATCACAAATGAAATTCTGTCATGCTTTAAAAACTTAAATTAGTAGTCAGTTCTGTCATGAGTTACGTCGTGGCTCTTTGTTGACACATATTATATGGTTTGTTTGATGAGAAAAGTTTTTCTCTCTTTCATTTGGAAGGATGCATGTGCAATGATATATCCAATATAGCCGGCTACATACACTTGGCCTTGTATTTGACTAAAATAAACGAACACTAAAAACTAGAGACAGCACAGAAGTCGATCCTTAATGTTAGCATTATTCGGTCAAACCATATGGTATACTCCAGTTGCTTCATTCATTAACTTTCATTTTGACTTACTTTCAATCAAACAAATTTAAAACTTGGATTGGAAGATTGTGTAACATGAGGTAGCTTAGCAATGTCGCTATACCCAACTTCAATTTCCTCAAGCCAGCTAACTAATGCATACACAATTTTTTATCTGTGTTCTAAACTATAATACTCTATATGTGAAGTTCACAATAGACAAATTTCAAACATATGGTTTTGGAAGAGAGTGAATAATAGTTTATTCTATGTGTTCACTAGCTAGCTTGTGGTGATGGTTTGAAGGAAAAAGAGGCAGAAGGAGATGTGGGGTTGCATTAAATTTTTTTCTTGTGAGCTTTAATGGAGGGAGCCATCGATTCCTTGGCATATAAGACAGTGGTTGCAGCTGGCCCCAACCCTTTCCCAACCATTAAGATGAGGGCTCACAAGAAAAGGCTAGTTCTTGTCGCCTCACTTTTGTTCCAGAGTGATGCTCCTGATGCTGTAAGAATCATAAATGCTGCATACAATTATTTCCTCAAAAGAAATTCCAATCATGCATTTAATACAAAAAGTAGTAAATCAATTTTAGCTTTCACTGCTCATCATGCAGAAAATGGTAATATATAGTTACCATTAACCACTGAACCTTTTTTTTCAAACCTTTTTCTGCCAAGTTGTGAAAAAAAAAAAAAAAGTGTTTCGGTAGGTTCAATATTTCCACAATATTCTAGGTCTTAAATATGTGATTGTTGAACAATATTTTACCTAATTTGAAAGTTGAACAATATTTTGTTTTGTAAAAAGAAACATAAATTCTAGTACAACATGGCACGTGCGTTGATATATATTATCAGTCTTATAAGTATTGGTACATATAATAATGGATTACTAAAAGAGGTATTGTTAGTTCTTGGACATTACTAAACCTGAAAATGAATTAGTTAGCAAATATGTAAGTAATACATTCTCAATTTTAATGTTTTTTTATATAGTTTTATATGATATTGACACCTTCTCATCTAATAATTATTCAAAAAAAAAAGTTAAGTTTTCTCTCATAATTGACCTTGAATAATCACACAATGAAAGTTACTCTCATTTTAAGCTTAACTATAATTATGATAATCTCTTTGGTATATTTAATAAAATTCATGACAAGTCAAAGAAAATGACCAAGTCTAATAATAAGTTAACATGGCTAAGTAGATGGCTAAAACAAAATATGTGAATTACTTTAAGAATTGGATAATTCAAAATTGAACGATAAAGCTTTAAAAATGATATATAAAAAGTTCTCATATAATTTTGTTTCTACTTCTTGAGATATTGTTATTATATGTGAAAATTGCAGGAGTTTGGAAACCCAAGTTTAGTATTTGATTAAAAAACTTACAAAATTCATTATAGGAAGAATAAATTGATGTACTTCTTAATTCTAAAAAATGTTTTATAGATATAGTTGTAATCAGTTATACATTTTAGAGGAAAGAAAAGTCTTATAAGAATTTCTTTAACTTTAACAAGTCATTCAGTACTTCATTTATGACATGTTTTTATGGTTTGAAGAAAGGACATACTTATATGTATTGTTACGTGATGAAAGTTGGAATTCCTAGTGATAGATATGTTTGGATGATGAAGGATTAAAAAAATGTCACTAATAATTTAGAACTAAAAATTGATGCGGTGATCTAAATTTTTTTACTAATTATTTTTTATTGGTTTTCTTGAAAGTCAAAGAATCATGATAGTATATTTTGAGAACAGGTGTTCAAAATATATGATAGGATATAAGAATAAATTCATCAGTTTTTCTTTATGTTACCAATAGTGATAGCAACAAGGAAAAGATTATCCACACTATAATCATACTGTGTTTAGAAGTATTCAAACATATTTTATTAAATATAAATTAAATTTACGATGAAAGATTGAAAATGATATTTAAATGTGAATCATTGTTTAATAATGAAACAAATAAAATTAACTTAATTAATAAGATAATTAAAAACATTTATATACTAGATTTAGAGCATGCATCACTCATGAACTTTACATAATAAGTAATAATAGAAGAACAATTCGCTTGATTATAGCATGTAAAGTTACACATATTTACATACATCATTTAGGCAAGCTTATTACAATGAATTAATAATTGGTTCACCAAAATTGACTTTTGAGAAAATAAAACTTGTGAAATTTGATAAAAAAAAAAAAAACAAATGTTTCTATAATCAAAATTTTACTTGTATTCTACCTTCAAAATTTTATGCATATCGTACAAAATTAATGTAACACAAAGATGTTGTTTATTGTAAAATAAATTTTGATTAATTATTTTACTAATTGACTATTAAAAGGTATTAATGAAAATGGATATATTTTTATATAAGTTGTGATTTTTTTTATAAGATTAACTTATATTAGCCATTTATGTGATTATCAGGTCAGATAGATTGTTTTTGATTGTTGGGAAGTGTGTGTCAATGATTTCCAATTAAAGGAGGTAAAGTAATAATTAATTGCTTCTCCTATCATAAGCAATCGTGATGACAAAAATAATTGGTATATGTGAATATTCGTGGCTAAAATTTACAATAAATAATAAACTAATATTTTAATAAATATACATAAATAATGTGTATGAATGTTTGAACTACTTATTTATTAATGAGGCACGTACGAGGATCATCATATTTAACTCGCATATATTTATTACTCATTATTATTGATTTTATTTAAAGAATAGTTTAAGTTGATATTTTAAGAATAATTTAAAAAAATCTTATTTAAAATTTTTAGAAAATGTATTCACATATCTCTATAGATATCCACTAGTCTCAAATAATGCACTAAATATTCTCTAAATGGGTATATGAGAAATAATGGTGGGGTAGCATGTACCTAATATTTAAGTCTGTACCAATCCGATGTCGTCCCTGACAAAGACTATAAAGTGGTTTGTAACCAAAACAAAACAAAATAAAGCAATAAATATCTATCTTCAATGTTAATAACCTATTTATTTAATTTCAAAATAAATATTTATCTCATGCTCTTTTTTTGTTTTTACCTTCAAGATTTTATACATAAAATGCACATTGACTAGCTGTTCAAAGGTATAAATGAAACGGTTAAAATGTTTTTTTTTTTTAATAAGATTCACTTATATTAGATGTTTGTCTCTTAAAACTAATAGTAATTTCATATATTAAACATTTAAAATGAATGGTAATTTCATTTCATACATAAACATTTATACCATGATTATGTGTCATGCTAACAAGGTTAAATGAATTATCTTTTGTCAGACTAATCTATCTTTAATATCATATCATAAGAAGTTGTTACCGGGTTGATGATAAAATTTTCCGTGATTATTTATTGCTAAAATTTATAATAAAAAATAATTTGGTATCTTTAATAAATATATAATATATAAAAATATTTTAATTACTTGTTTGTTAAATAGGAGTTTAATAATATAATTTTATTTAAGTTGATAATTTGAGCATAATTTTCAAAACAATTCTATTTAAAATGAAAAAAAAGGGTATTGACATGTCTATATGGATAGAGTATAAACTAATGTAGTTAGTATTCTTGAAATAGGTATGCATTAAGGAATGAATAAGTAAGATGTAGCTTATGTTTGTTGTCCTAGATAGAGACAATTGAAGGTGTTATTGGTAGTGATGAATATAACAAAAATAATTCAATAAGCCTCCATTTTTAATACTAATGACCCGTCTATTTAATTTTAAAGTAAATACCTACCTCATTTATATTTTTAATAAAATGACATTCAAACTTCTTAAATGTACATGCATTCCATTCATGTTTTTAGTAAAATAAATTTAGTCATATTTTTTTAATTATTTTATTTATAAAAAAATCTTTTATTCAATAAAATTCTTATTTTTTTTATATTTTAAAACTTTACTTTTTTATTTATATTTTAGTTAATGTCTTATTTTAGAATATAATAAAAGAAGCAGCTACCATTCTATTAAAAGTATAAAAGATGTAGTAGGACTTGTGAGTGTTTACTTAAAAGTTCTAAGAGATATAAGTATATATTTAAAAGTTCAAAACAACTTAAATATCATTCTATTAAAAAGATAAAGAAGATTAATCTCTAATTTAATACTAAAAATAATTTATATATTTTAAAGAAATCTCTTAAGTAAGGGTAATTATATATAATATTATCTTTTCAAATTCCATATAATTTTTATTGATAAATAAGATAAGGGTAAACAATATATTTTTAAAAAGAATAAATAAGGGATTAATATAATGTATGAAAGAAATTAGTATGATATTTTTCCAACATTAGTAAATTAGTGTAACGATATAAAAATTAAAATAAGTATATATTATTCTGAAAAATTCTAAAGAGAATTAATATACAATTTTCTTAAATATTTTTTTCCTAAAAGTTTGTCTATAGGTAATAAAAACTTAGCAAATTTATTTTATTATATTTTAAATTCTATTTATGGGATTCAGTATAATATTCCATATTTAATTTTTTTTTTATTTTCATCGTCATTTTTTAAAATTTGAGTAAATTTTGATTCTTTTTTTACAAAAATAGTTCTCCTGTTTAATTTAATATAAATTCTAAACCCCTAGCTTCAGAGAGAAACGAATTTTATTAGATTTCAAACTACAAGACCTAACCATAACTTATATGTTGTTGAAAATAGCATGAAAATTGAGTTTTACAAATAATAAAAAAAATTCAGTAAAATAATAACTTTAAATGTTATCTTAAAATTTAAATAATAACGGTTTTAAAATGATAAAATTAACACATATTTAAAAGATAAAAGAAAGGTAAAAGATAGCAATAAATCTTATAAACAAGGTAAAATTATAACGAAGAAGGGTATTTTGAAAAAAATATCCATATAGCCTTTTTCAAAGAAGAATCAACCTCGAAACGACGTCGGCTAAGACGGTCTGAGTCAACGACGGCGTGCGCGGTTTGCACCGTCCGTGGTTCAATCTAGCACGTGTCAGCGCGTATTCCATCATCTTCTTCAATTTCCGTATCCACCACAAACCAAACCCACCTTTTCCCCTTTTTTCAATTTCCGATTTTGCGAATTTCCCAAATCAGAAAAAAAAAAAAAAAACTCTCTGAGACGGTGGCATTGCAGGGATCAAAGATGTTGGAGCAGTTGCTGATATTCACGCGCGGAGGGTTGATCCTGTGGACCTGCAACCACTTCACCAACGCCCTCAAGGGCTCTCCGATCGACACCTTGATCCGGTCTTGCCTCCTGGAGGAGCGATCCGGTGCGGCCAGCTTCACCTACGACGCACCTGGAGCCTCCTACTCCCTCAAATGGACCTTCCACAACGACCTCGGCCTCGTCTTCGTCGCCGTCTACCAGCGCATCCTCCACCTCCTCTACGTCGACGATCTACTCGCCGCCGTCAAGCGCGAATTCTCCCGCCTCTACCAACCCCAAAAGACCGCCTACCGAGATTTTGACGAGATCTTCCGCCAGCTGCAGATCGAGGCTGAGGCACGCGCCGAGAATTTCAAGAAAACGAATCCCATTCTCGCGGTGGCTCCTCAAAGGAAACAGCAAAACGGCACGTGGCAGGGGGAAGGGAAGAACGCTGGGTCAGAAAAAAAAAGTGATGGTGATGGTGATGGGAAGAAAGGGCGTAGATTGGAGAATGGTGGTTTTGTTGTAGCTAATAATAAGAATTCTAATGCTAACTTGAAGAGTAGTGGTAATGGTAGTGTGAATATTGGGAAAGAAAATGAGAGTACTAATATAGGGGCTTTTGATGTAAATAGGCTGCAGAAGCTTAAAAAAGGAAAAGGGGGCAATGGGAATGGGAATGGGAAGAAGAAAGATGCTGTTGTTGCTGCTGCCAAGGCTGAGCCAAAGAAGGTGGTTAAGAAAAACAGGGTTTGGGATGATTCTCCTCCGCAAACCAAACTGGACTTTACGGATCACCAGGATGGGGATGGAGATGGGGATAAAAAGGTTGACTTTCTGGCTAAGGAACAAGGGGAGAGTATGATGGATAAAGAAGAGGTTCTTAGCAGTGACAGTGAGCTTGAAGAAGAAGATGATGATGGTGATACTGGAAAGGATAGCAAGCCTCAGGCTAAGAAAAAGGGTTGGTTTTCGTCTATGTTCCAGAGGTGGGTTTTCATTGCAGATGTCTTGAAAATGTGAAATTTTTCTTTACGTATTGTGCATTTCGTTTGTTTTATTATAGTGTTTCATTTGCTTTATAATTGCTGCTTGAAAAATTATATATGAGCTTGCTGTGCATTGGATTTTTCTACTTTTCTGTGAAGATTTTGTTGTTTGTTTCATTGTTGCGTTTACACTGGATACCTGGAGAATTAAATTGTTCTGATGATGATTCCTAAGCTCTGGTACTGGTGGCAAAAATCATGTGATAAATTTTATTGAATTGGAACCTTATGGATATTTTATTTGCCATGTTAATATGTATTATACGTGATCACTCTTAAAGATACACATGCATTGGCAAGATGCACAGTGATTAAACTTTTTGTGTTAAGAAATTTAGTAAAGGAGTTGGAGTTGGGACCATAAATTGGTGGCATCTTGAATTAAGTTCCATTTTTGTAAATCTAGGGATGCTACCCAGTTTCTAATTTCCTTTTGCTGGTATCGACTGGTTTGAAGCTTATTGTGTTGTTTTGATGCAAATAACTTGCACCTGCTTTTATTTTTATTACTTCTTTGCAATTTCCTTCTTTGAATTGAAATGGCTTATAAGAATATTCGTGTACATTCTTATGCCCAGTATTGCTGGAAAGGCCAATTTGGAGAAGTCAGACTTGGAACCGGCTTTGAAAGCTCTGAAGGACAGGCTCATGACCAAGAATGTGGTATGTATTTATCCTCAACATATTATATCTAAATGGTTATCAATTGCGTTTTTTTTTTTTTGCCTGCTATCAAACTTGCTAATTTTGTTTACATTTTGTGTCTCTTGTAGGCTGAGGAAATAGCTGAGAAACTATGTGAATCTGTCGCAGCAAGTCTTGAAGGCAAAAAGCTTGGTTCATTTACAAGGATATCTTCAACAGTGCATGTCCGTTACTATCCTTTGACCTATCAACATGTGATGCTGGATTCTTCTTTATATTTATTCTATAACATTCATACTGATGCTATGGTTCGAAAAATGAATGCAGACAGCCATGGAAGATGCACTTGTTCGTATTTTAACCCCAAAGCGATCTATTGATATATTGAGGGATGTCCATGCTGCCAAGGAGCAAAGGAAACCATATGTTGTTGTGTTTGTTGGAGTTAATGGAGTTGGAAAATCTACTAATTTGGCTAAGGTAAAGAAAAATCATATTATTTTCTCCTGTTTATTTAAAGTTCCATAAGTTGGACTTGCATTTTAACCAGCAGGAGATATTCTATGTTGTGTATTTGTGTAGGTTGCTTACTGGCTTCTGCAACACAACACTAGTGTCATGATGGCTGCGTGTGATACATTTCGATCCGGAGCTGTTGAGCAGCTGCGGACACATGCTCGTAGACTTCAGGTTCATACTGATTTTACTGCTCACTGCTCAGAGATTAATGCATGCACACATACACATATATATATGCTGCATACCATAATTAGTTATTGGAAACATGTAGTCTTAGAAAGTTCCCTTTTCAGATCCCTATATTTGAGAAAGGCTATGAGAAAGATCCTGCCATTGTAGCCAGAGAAGCAATTCAGGAAGCTTCACGCAATGGTTCAGATGTGGTTCTTGTTGACACAGCTGGCCGGATGCAGGTAATTATTGCTGTTACTGTTATAGTCAAGTGGTTGGTGATTTATGAGCGTACAAAGTACCGAGGGACTCCTATGATTTTTTATCCCAGTTGACTGTCTTTGTAGTTAGTTTCCTACGATGAACTCTGTATTTATTTTGTATTTGTATATTGAATAGAGTACCCCCTGCCCTGTTGATCTGCTTTATTTTGAATTTATTTCAATGGTTTTACATGTTCATCTGAAATGTCACTGCTGACTTTCAGGATAATGAACCATTGATGAGAGCCCTGTCAAAGCTCATCTACCTCAACAATCCTGACCTTGTCTTATTTGTTGGAGAAGCACTGGTTGGTAATGATGCAGTTGATCAACTTTCGAAATTCAACCAGGTTTGGTTCTACATAATATTTTTGTACTGTGTTGTTGTTTTTCTTTCTATTTGTCCTACATATCAGTCATTGAAAATCTATTTCATTGCAGAAATTAGCGGACCTCTCAACATCTCCCACACCCAGATTGATAGATGGGATCCTGCTCACAAAATTTGACACTATTGACGATAAGGTATGCAAGTTCAGCAACTACAAGGAAGTTAAATTTCCGCCAAACATTAAGATCTTGATGAAAATTTATTGGCATCTTTGCTTTGTCAGGTGGGAGCTGCACTTTCAATGGTCTACGTATCTGGGGCTCCTGTGATGTTTGTGGGCTGTGGACAGTCCTATACTGACCTCAAGAAACTAAACGTGAAGTCAATTGTGAAGACGCTCCTTAAATGAGAGATCAAAATATACCTGTCATGAATGTATGTTTGTGTTTGATGAGTAACTTGATTATCCCCGCAGATCCCATTGCTTTGTAAGACAGTATTTTCTCTTTCCACCATGAGAATGACGAGTGTAGGATGGTTTAACTATGTATCATGTCTTATTTAATTTTCCTCACATTCAAATATTTATGGAGTGTTTTGTCATATTGTATTGATGTGATTTTCTCTACCTACTTGTAATGTTATATTTGGATTGTTAGAAATTTTTGTAGTTGTGTTCTATACTTAAAAGCCCAAACGATTGATCATTTCTGTTACATGTGTTAAGCTTAAACAACTTCATCCTAAATGAAGCAACGTAACTTGCCCTAGTTTGTTTAATCTATGTTCTTGTATAAGAAAAGTACAAAGACTTGTTTAATCTATGTTCTTGTATAAGAAAAGTACAAAGACTTTCTACAAACGAAAATCTCAAGAAACCAAAACTAAAATAAAAATTGTCAACATTATTCCTATTTTATCAATTGAATCAGTACTCGTTAATTTGACTTCCATCATTTTTTCTAATGGAATATAACTTTCATCTTATACTCTACATTTGGTAATTTTTTTAACTCATTGGATTATGTATGTTAATTGTTTGTCTGAACATAATTTCTTTCACGATTTTGTAGCACTCAATTAATGCATTTCTCATAAATGATCAATATGGAAAAAAATATATACATGAACTTATTATAGAGGAGTGTTAATGAACATAAAAATAGACATTTACAAACTATAACACAAAAATAGTTGTAAGTTTTCAATTTTTATAGCTCCATTTTATATCATTAGTTATATTAAAACACATAAAAATAAATTAATTTGCACGCATCAATACTATTACAATATTTCTAATATTAAATTTCTGTCACAGAAATTAAAGCATTTATAAAATTAAATTCCTAGCCCATAGAACTTTTAATACACTTCTAATTCACCCTCAATACTATAGTAATTTTTAATAAAATGCTCTATGATTTGAAAGTTTTAATACATCGAATTTTTCTTAAAAAAGTTGTTTTGTTAGTATGTTTACTAAACACATAATATTATAATAAATTTAACATTGTTAAAAAAATAGTATATTCAATTTATAAAATATTATTTTAAAAAACAATCTTAAATAAATTCTAAATATAAGGTGTAACTTCCTTCTTCTCTCTTTTATTTCTCTCTCTCATATCACTTCTGTCTCTCTTATCTTTAATTTTCTTCCTTCACACATTATCCCTTTCAGACTCTCATTAAATCCTGCACTAGCTGAGAATTTTCTATTAGTTGTTGTTTATTCTGAAGAATTTTTTTTTTCTTCTTTTTCTTAAGATTTAATTATCAATTTTGAAGGTGTCTTTAAAAAAAATAGAGGTCTTCTAAAAAGTGAGTATTCTTATATATAAATTTTGATCTGCTTATTAGTAATTAAATTGAAATTGAAATATTATGATTTGATAATTGAATTGTTTTTTTATACATCTTTCTTATATTGAAAATTATTTGAATAATTTGGCTTCATATCTTATATGTCTTATTTGTTTTATAAACTGATAATTGTATTATGTATACTAACATATATGATTGCAGTATAGGAGCCTATATAAAATCATAGATATTTTATTAAACTTTTGCTTATATATCTTGTATTTATATATGTTTTATGTGTATGAACAATATTTTGAAATGCTCTATATTTATTATATACACGTACATTTATAACATACTAATATACTAATTATATTATTGCAATTATATGCTCTGACAACTTTTTTAATCTACGTCTTAATAAAAAGCTTTCCATTTCAAATGTATAATTTTCAAGCACATAGATTATTCCCCCAACAATTTTGCTATAAAAAAAAAATCACATTTAATTGGAGTTCAAAAGTTATTATAATTAAAAAAAATATATATGTCCATTTGTAATATTATGGTAATATTATCTAATGAGAGTTTTGAAGGGTTACAGTCAAATATTAACATAATTTTTTACTCTTTTTTAAAATTTTATTTATTATATAAATGTTGATTTTAATAATGGTATCATCACTAAAAAAATCGTTAAAATCGGATAGATATAAACTACAAAGAGTTTTGTTTAATAAGAATAAGAATGTAATATTATATATAAAAGTTTTCACGTATAAATACTAATACTATAAAGTATTATATTAATACAAAATCAATTTATAATTGATAAAATTATAACAAATTATAAAAATAGCATATTATATATAAATATTCACACTTAAATACTAGTCATCCTTTGATGTGATTAAGATGTATTTTCTAAGAACAACCAATATAACCCCATACTTATTTGAAGATAAAATTTATATACTTTTAATTTTGTTATTCATTATTCATAATAAACCAAAGTTCAATTTATCCATAACTAATAAATTTTATAAATCAAATAAAATATGATTTTGTCATATACTCTATTGTATAAAACTATTTAAAAAAATAACCATGAATTCACAAGAAAACATACTAATTATTTATTTAATGAGTAACTTCTTATGTATAACTATAAACTATTTTAGTTTACCGATAAATATACTTAAGTTTTTATATATTAAAATGTTTTATAAAAGATTAGATTTAATCAAATATATCCTTAATCATTCTTTTCTTTGAAAGTTTGTTATGTGCAAATAGACATAGATAACTCTTTCTCAAATTTAATATACTTTTGTTGTCAATTGAGTTTTAAGTTATATAACTCTTTTAATCTTAACAATTTTACAAAAAAGAAACCTTAAAACTTATCCTTTTGAAAACAGAGTTCTCTGCAATTATTTCTCAGCTGCGAAGAATTATTGGCATTATTTTTTATACAATGTAAATTAAATAAAAAAAAATATTGAATACTGAAAGCGTAATTGTACTACTATAACGGTACCAACTTAATTAAAACAAATACTATAATATATAAATTTGGAAAATGCATCTTTATCTGTAGGGCTTTCATTGGTGCAATTTTGATCTGTTTTTATGAATTTGGAAAATGTTTAAAAAATTCATAAAAATGGATAACTCCTCGGTGTGTGGTCACCTAAAATAGTAATTTAATATTTTTTTTACAAGCTCGCATAAATCTCATCACTGAGTTTTTATAAATATTTTAAAAATGATTTTATTTTTTTATTAATTAAAGTTTTTATGCATGTAATAACTTTAATTTTATTTTTTTAAGTGAAGTTTTCTTATGCGTGACATTTCAATTTTATTAAACCTTATAACTATAAAGTTCTCTTTTTAATATTTTAAAAATAATATTTAATTATTATGTTTTTTTTAAATGTAGATAGTTTTTTTTTTTAATAATAAACTTTGAATAATCTTTGTAACTTGGATTCTTGAAAGGTTAAATAAAATTAAAATTAATCGTGGTAGACATTTGAAATGAAGTATACTTTTTTATTGAAGACATAAAATTGTACATTATATTTTAAAAGTACACCACTTGAAAAAATATATAAAAGAATTATATTTATAGATTAAAATTAATTAATTAATTATTTTATAAAATTAATTTAAATAGATTCATGAATGTAAAATATGTTAACTATGTAGTTTATTTTTTATTTGAATATTAACTTTTATTAATATTAAAAAATTAATCTATAAAATGAACTAATAGTGTATATTTAAATTTCTAACAACAGTAATTTTATTAAAAAATATATAATAAAAACTTAATTAAAACAATTACGATAACAATTATATAAAAGTATATGGTGTGAATGGAAATAGAAGATTGTACATTGATTAGATGTTTATTATGCTATACATCTTCCAAAAATTTTAGTTCCATGATGTGAAACTTTAGTTCAACAACTAAGTTTGAAGTTTAATTCTGATAATATTATTAATCAAAATTAATAATACTAAACACTTAATCATAAATCATTACAAGAATACAGTTTTCTTAAATTGTGTTTCTAGAGTTTATATTTTGATCAAATCAATATTCCTGTATTTGTATAAATAATATGATGCTCAATTGTTTAAAAATATGAAAAATTTTAACTTAAAAATATGTATATTTTTATCTCAATTTAAACATTCTTCACTTGTTTACAGCTAGAGTAAGAGTCTCCATGAGACAAATTGGAATAGGTTAATTTATAACTTTATCTTTGGTAAAATCAATTTTATAAATCTGACTTAACTTAATTAATATTAAGATTATATCATATTTGAGATCAGATCATATTAGACTTACTTGTTAACAGAATTTTTCATAAATATATATTATCATGTTATTAATTCATGAGAAATTATATTGTAATCCATAGTTTTTAAAATATATATGAAATTATACTGTAATCCATAGTATGAAACTCTTTATGTTATAATTATTAGTATGTGGCATTTGGGATTGTGATAAGTCATTCTGACTTAAGAGGAACCTGAAATTGCCTCTACTCTCAAACCAAATAACAGTAACTCCTCACAAAAATCAACAGTTATATATATAGATATATAGATATAGATATAGAGAGAGAGACACACACACATGCATGCCTTTTTACGATATTCCTTTATGAATACTGAAAGAGACCATGTTCTATATTTAAAGAAAATGATAGTGGTGATTATACAAATAATAAATAATTTGTGATATATATTATATTGTTAGAAAATATGAGTGATTCCAAAGATATAAATAAGGTTGTAAAAGAAAACTAATAGCAATAATTATAGAATTAAAATAACATAAACATTAATTATATATGGACCAAAATAAGATATCACTCCTTATATAAAGAGATAGCAGGCATGGAATTTTAAATTATGTGATAGTTGGCATTTCACTTTGCAACAAGAATGTGGGTATATATGTTTGGATAAATTTAGTAATCAGTTTAATTAAATGCTTATTTAATAAACTATTTAAGTATAGTGGAGTGAATAACTTAATTAATTAATTGGGTATTTGATTGGTTATTGATTTAGTGAGAGTTTATTCTATGAAACTTATTCAATTAAGTAAAATAACCAAATTTTTTTTGCCTAAAATAAATTTAAATGTATTTCTTAAAGAGATTAATTAAGAAAATAAAAGTAGGAAGCTTTTATTGAAAAGTGTAGCAATTATTCTTTTAGGGTAGTAATTAAAGTTATCATGGGTTTAAATTCTATAATTCTTCTAATAGACATATTAAACATTAAATAACTAATAAAAAATTGCAAAAATGTCACAAATTTAAGTTTAAATATATATATTCGCTTTTTGTTATCGCGAAGAGAGTTGAACAATAATATCTCTATTACAAAAATATGGTATAATTTATTTTAAAAAATAACTTTATTATGACATTGATATGCTGTTTTTATAATATTTTTTGGATAACATATTATTCACCGATAACTTTGTTAGTGATTATTTTTTATTGTGAAACTTGATTCACCGATCACCATATGTTAGTCGTGTTTCCTTTTTATTTTTTCCATCTATAGAACTTTGAGTATGATAATAAATTAAATCTTTACTAAAATAGAAGAAAATATTTATTTTTTCAAATACCCCTTTGCCGTCTCCAGTTTTATTCGTATAAAAAATTGTATAAAGTGAAAACAAAAGAGCAACTAATACCCTCGGATTGACCAGGGAATTCTTTTACTTTAATAATTAATTAGTCATTTTATGTACCTTTTAATAAAATTTATGTTGTTACATCCTTAAAGCTATGAAAAGGTATTTTTTCCACCATTTCCAAGACAAAAACCCTATTTATTTATTACTGATGGAGAACACAAGATCCATTAGCACATCTCTCACACTTCCACTTTACCATATTCAATGAACATGGCTGTGTGTTTACCAAACAATGCATCTCCATTTTTGGTGATGCTCTCAACGTGCCTCTTAATTTGTTGCTCTGAAGCCAAACAATATGTGGTTGGAGGCTCTGCAAATTCATGGAAGGCTCCTCTCTCCTCACCAGATTCACTCAACCACTGGGCCAACTCTCACCATTTCAAACTTGGCGATATTCTCAGTATACTCTATAACTCTTGTCTTTATTTATTTCCTTAATTATATGCATGCATGTCTCATGTTACGTTTGTTTTCTGACTATATATATATATATATATGCAGTATTTAAATACGATGAGAGAAGTGAATCGGTGCATGAAGTGAACGAGAGAGACTACCAACAGTGCAACACGGTGGGGGAAGAACATGTGGTGTTCAAAGATGGTAACACCAAGGTCTTGCTTAAGAAATCTGGAATCAGACACTTCATAAGTGGAAATCAGAGTCACTGCCTCATGGGGTTAAAACTAGCTGTGGAAGTTATCTCCGGAAAATCCAAAGACAACACTTCTCCAACTCCTTCTCCTTCTTCTCCTTCACCGTTGTCATTGTCATCATCATCATCACCTTCACCTTCACCACTTCCAAGTAATCACGGTGTTACTGGTAGTTCAAGTGCTGGATTCGTGGGAGCTATGATGTGGTTGCTGGGGGTGGTGATGTTATTGGTTTAATTTCAGAGTATATTTGCATGTTGAAGTTTACGTGGCTTTACGTAGTTAATTAGGTCAAGCATTTTTATTTTTGTTTTTTCGAGTGTTCTGGTCTTGGTGATTTTGAGATTCAATAAGTCATTTGGATTTTTAAATGCACGTGCAATGGCTCTTCCAAGTCATTTTTGTTGCCAATCTCTTGTTGTGTATTTTACTATTTCGCATTAATAAAAATAATTCCCATCTTTTATACTCTGCTCAATTCTGCTCAATGCATTTAGAAATATCCAATGCCCTTGTTTCATAGTATGTTTCATGGCCTTTCTTTTATCTAATGTTCAACGGGAAGTTTTAATGATGATGGGAAAAACATGGTTTGGAGATATTGTATATGCAAAAAAAAAAATTAGTGTACAAACCTTCATTTTCAAACCAAATAGGCTTCTCTTATAGATAATATTTGTGATTTATATGGAAAATGTGTACCTTTATACAATAGAGTGTCTTGTTTTCTAATCACATTAACTATGTCTTTAGATTTGAGAAAGGAAAAAAAAGTGAATTTAAAGTGAGAATAAATAGAAAATATATATGTTTGGATTAAAGGAAAAATAATAAAAATTTAAAAGAAAGTTAGTGTTAGTAAAATCAGCTTAATTGGTGTTAGTAAATTAGATATACAGTATTTAAAAGAAAGTTAGTATTAGTAAAATCAGCTTAATTAGTGTTAGTAAATGAGATATACAGTAAAAACAGGTATATATATATATATATATATATATATATATATATATATATATATATATATATATATAAATGATTCTGAAGATGTAGTAGATAGTAAGGAATGAATCCGAAGTTATTAATGACATAAATGATTAGATTTGGGGATTTATTACATCCACACATGTTTCTCTAGTAATTAAAATGGGACATAAAGTATAGCTTAAACTGAACTGCTCTTTGTGTTCACACTGCATCTTATAGGGGAGTTCTGAATTTGGAGTATTTTTATTTTTCAATTTTTAAAAACTATAACAAATACTATTAATTCCTTAATGTATCAATTTTATAATTTTGAAAAAATTCAATATATATTAAATTTGAATTTGTCTTATTTTAATTTTTTAAAATACTTTGATAGGTAAATTAATTCAAATTTATTAAGTTTTAATTTAATTATTTAAATAAAGTATTTATAAAAATCCTAATTCTTAAATTTTAAATCCTCTATTTTTAAGTTTACACTAATAAAATTTAAAATTTTAATTTATTTTAAAATTATTTGAAATTTTAATTTTATCATTCTTATTTTCTATAAAAAAATAAAATTTACCTCTTAAAATTTCATATCCATGGCCAAACATCCTTTCACGTGTTTGAATCTAACCAATTGCAGCTTAATATCTCACAATCAAATTGAAAAATGTACAAAATATGCAGTTGAGGATGCAAGATCTTGGAGTTGGCATAACGTGACAATTGATGATCCATAAAATCTGGATTCGATATTGTGGGATGATTTTTTTTTTTCTTTTCCATATTATTTGTCTTTCAAATTAATTTCTTAAACATATAATTGTTTTGAAAGGGAGAGACTAATCATGAGAGCTTTCCTTATTAATTTCATTACCAATTGCATGTAAATAATATAGCTTTAGTTAGAAATTTTATATTAACATTTAGATTTTAAGAATTTCAACATATGTATTTTTTATAACAAAGTTCAAAGTGTTCATTTGTGAAAAATTTAAATATTTTACGATAGAATAGGTTGTTTTGAGTAAATAATTTAAAAAAGATTGAAATTCTAGAATTTTATAATAGTAATTAAATTACTTGAAAATATAAAATTTCAAATACCATAATAATTTGAAATTCTTTATGTTTTTAAATGTATATATATCATTTCTTCATATTTCATCTCAAAATTCAATTTTGATTTAAGTCAATTTTCATTGGAAAGACGTTAACTTGATTAAAACTATACATTATTGGAGGATTACTTTTTGCTTGATGACAATTAGAATCTTTTGACTGACATTAACAGGAGTTGTTTTAATTTCAAAGATTACTTTTGTTATTGATATATATCATTATTACATTTTACTCAATATATTAGGTAAGATTTTCTTGATGATGTTCAAGAGACTATTTTTTTGAGAAATGTAAACTAGATTTTGATGATGTCTACAATATTTTTTTTTTTATCATCAGCACAGATGTTATATTTTATAGTTTATTAAGATTTACTTTTTTAAAATGTTGATTAAAAAGAATTTCAGCCATTAACTTGGATTGTTATTTATTCTTATTAATAGAGAAACTTTAAAGTTGCATCTAAATAATTTAGATGTTGACAAAAGAATTTAATTAACAATGTTGTAAAATTAATCTCTATCCATGTCAGTTTAACTAATTATGTTTGACATTAACTCAAATGAATTCCCGTTGACATTAATAGAATGAAAAAATTTATTGTCCAAAATTAAAGATGTCATCACTTAAAAAATGTTAAGAAATCTCACCATAAATTACAAGATTAGGAGTGATTTTAATAGGATGTTAATTCTTATACTCAGTCACAAGGTGCATAAAATATGAGATTTGGTGAATAATATAATAAGATTTCATAAGAAAAAAGATATTTAGAGATATTATAAGCATGTAAGGTTTGAATAGAAACTCTAAATTACTTTTTAATTTCATTATAAAAAAGGTTAAAATATAAAAAACAACTCAAAATGAGTTTTTACTTAAAAACAATTAAGTACAACTTAAATAATCATAAATAAAAGTAAGAAAATATTGAAATTCTAACTTAAACTTACTATAATTTTATCTCAAAATATAAAGTGAACTAAAGCAAAAGGAAATTAAGCATATTATGAGACACAACTAACATCAGAACTACGATTGTGAAAAAAAAAATAGAAAATTAATTAAAAAAATTATGAAAAACAGATCAAGAAAAGAAGAAAGAAAAAGAAGAAGACAAAGAACAAGAAACAAATGCAAAAAATAAATAAAAACAGAAAAAGAAATAAATGAAAACAAAAAATATAAAATAATAAAACAATAAAAAAACAACAAAAATATGAAATTAAGGAGAAAATAAAATAAAATAATAAATAAATAAAAATTTAAAACACACACACACACAAAAAAAATAAAAAAAAAAAAAAAAAAATAAAGAAAAAAAA
>Ga0209700_100138_pt1 | contig 111133 bp, 102 predicted proteins | sample SiratroredBW_FD_187528 | JGI IMG/M metagenome (GOLD analysis project Ga0209700, IMG submission 187528) | Root nodule microbial communities of legume samples collected from California, USA - Siratro red BW (SPAdes) (version 2) | ecosystem: Host-associated > Plants > Roots > Nodule | place: USA...
CCGGCCTTGACGGCCCCTTGCGCGCGGCGCGTCTGCGCGCGCAGGCCGGGACGAAGGAACGACCGCCAGGCACGAACAAAGGAACAGCGCGAAGTGAGGAGCTATCGATGACGTAACAACACCCTTACCCGCCGAGGTCTGCGAGAGGATGACACGACAATGGAGGACCGGTCTTCCCGGCGCATGCGAACACTGGTGACCCAAATGGCCCGTCTGAGGCCTGTCCGCTAACCAGATCCCATGCGCGCTGATATCCATGATGGCCCGGAGCACTGCGCTCCAAGCCGAGGCCGGATACATTGATGCAAGACCGCATCTACCGGATCGTCGAAATCTTCTTGCACCGCGCGGCCGGACCATACATTGGGTCACAAGCGTCGCCCTTCGCAACACTCGGCTGTCCGTCAACTTCCGCTAAGCTTCGTTCGCGACCGGGGTCTTGTGGCGGTGCAATAGGTCGCGAAGGGCCAAAGAGCGACGTCACGCCTTTGCCAGATCACCATGTGCGGTGCGTCGCGCTCGTTCACAAATCTGCCAGTGGGGCGCGTTGAGACAGTTTGGCTGTCGGATAACATCGCTTGCGCCAATGGAATTTTGAGCCTTGAATTCAGCGGAGATGCGCCACTACCGCAAGTCGTTTTTCAAGCAATGTCTGCACTCTCGCAGGATGAAGCGACGAAGAGGCTCGCCTGGGCGTGCCGCGAGTGTGATGCATAGCGCCTAGCTGATCAGGAGGCTACGCCTCGTTAGTCCGCTAACGGATCGAGAGTGGCCAAATGCTCAGCCTCATGCGCGCACCGACCAGAACTGGCGATGGCTCAAGCGGGAGGAGAACAATGAGCACTTGGCTTAGTGAGCGAGAGAAGCGTCTTGTTGCGGGCGCCGAGGCGGCATCGGCGGCAACACCGATTCCCACGCAGATTGTTTCCAACGGCGAGTATCTGCCGCCCGCGCAGAGTGCTACGCAAAAGGAGGTCGAGGCACGGATCAACGAGCTCGCCGACACGAACGGCAAGCACCTCGGCTTGAGCCGCAGGCAGTTCCTGCACACGAGCTGCGGCATGGCGGCGGCCTTCCTCGCCATGAACGACATCTATGGCAATGTTTTCCAGGTCGCGCCCGCGGAAGCCCGCGAGCCCGAACTGATGCTGGCGCGCGCGCAAGGCCTCGCCGGCCAGTTCATCTTCGACGTCCAGACCCATTTTGTGCGCGATGACTTCGACCACAAGGAGCTCTTGGGTCTCGGCGAGTTCGCGAGCCAGCACTGGAACCCGAAGATGAAGGAGGAAGGCGTCTCCGCGCTCGCCCGCTACAAGTTCCAGAACTATGTGAAAGAGGTTTACTACGACAGCGACACCAACATGGCGCTCTTGAGTGGTGCGCCGTTCGACGATCCGAGCTGGTGGCTTCTGTCCAACGAGCAGATTGTCAAGGCGCGCGAACTCATCAACGAGTTCGCCGGCTCGCGCCGGCTGCTGGCCCACAGCGTCATCACCCCTAAGCAACCCGGCTGGATGGAGGAGGTCGACAAGGCAATCGAGGTCTACAAACCGGATTCCTGGAAGTCCTACACGATCGGTGATCCGCTGGCGCCCTCCAAGTTCCCATGGCGGCTCGACGACGAGCAGTTGATGTATCCGTTCTACGAGAAAGCGGTGAAGGCCGGCATCAATACGCTGTGCATCCACAAGGGGCTTCTGCCGCCCGACTACGAGAAGTCGTTTGCCGGCGTGTGGGAATACGCAACCGCGTGGGACATCGGAAAGGCCGCCAAGGATTGGCCGCAGATGAACTTCGTGATCTATCACTCGGCACTACGGCCGTTCCTCGAGCTGCCGGACAAGGCGTGGGCGGAGTTCGAGCAGACCGGCCGCATCCAATGGGCCTCGGATCTAGCGGAGATCCCGCAGAAGTTCGGCGTCACCAATGTCTATGCCGAGCTCGGCACCTCTTTTGCCAACTCGGCGGTCGCGCATCCAAAATTCTGCGCCGCATTGGTCGGCACGCTGATCAAGGGCATGGGGGTCGACCACGTCATGTGGGGCACCGACTCGGTCTGGTACGGCTCACCGCAGTGGCAGATCGAGGCGCTGCGCCGGCTCGAGATCCCCGAGGCCCTGCAGAAGAAGTACAGCTTCGCGCCGCTGGGCGATGCCGACAGCGCCACCAAGCAGCTGATCTTCGCGGGCAACGCAACCAGGTTCTACAAGATCAAGCTGAGGGCGGCCGACAACACCAGGATGCCGACCTTTTCCGAGGATCGCCTCGCGGCGCTCAAGAACGAGTACACGCAAGCTGCGATGCCACCCTCCAATCTCCGCTACGGCTACGTTCGCGCCGCCTAAGCGCCATCGGCTGCGGCGGCGGAGCAGCCAAGCTTCGCCGGCGCAGCATGCGGCTGCTCGATCGGGTCAGAAACAGGCCAGCGCGGTTTGAACTGTCACCATGTTCGGGAGTTCAATCCTTCGTGCAATGAGCATCACTGGAGACGGAGCTTAAGGGGGAAGCTGCGGCCGTGGAGAAGGAGTGACGCCATGACCCACATTCAAACAGGCAATCAGGTAGTTACGCAGATCACCGTAATCGAAGCCGGGCCGGGAAAGCAGAATGAGGCGCTATCGTTGACGGCCGATCGAGCGCGATTCATGGCGGGCCAGCCAGGCTTTGTCTCGATCAGCTTGCATCGAAGCCTGGACGGTCGGCGCATCGTCAACTACGTCCAATGGCAAAACCGCGAACTCCTCCAGTCCGCCCATCAATCGCCGGACTTTCGCAAGGCGTGGGCTAAGTTTGACGACTTGACCGATCAAATCGATCCCCATCTCTACGAAGTAGTCCAAGTTCTGGACGCCCACTGAGTTTTCCGCATTCGCATCGAGATCCTGCGCGGAAGCCGAACGATCGCTTCCCGGGATCGAGCGAGCTCGCTCTCGCGGCGCGTGCCGTTCGGCTGTATTGTTCGATCAACGAATACTCTCGAAGAGAAGCTGGAGGCCCCTATGGCTGGCGCAAGGCTAAAGCATTACGGGTGGGGACGCGAAGGCGAAGGCACGAGCGTAGAGGAGCGAAAGTTTTTCCTCGATCGCTATCATGCGAAGTTTGGAACTGACGAGTTCGACACGATCGCAGTCCCGCGCCTTGAAGACCTTTCCTTGCGGAAGCCGCGCGTGCTGCCGCCGGCTTCGCTGGTCCCTTTTTGCACGACCGAACACTACGATCGGGCCGCGCACACCTATGGCAAGTCCTATCCGGATTACGTCAGAGCAGTGCTTGGCGATTACGCGTGTGCGCCTGACGTCGTGGCCTATCCTCATAGCGAGGCGGAGATTTCCGCCGTTATGGAGTGGGCGGGATCTGTCGGCGCTTCTCTGACACCTTTTGGCGGCGGATCCAGTGTCTGCGGCGGCGTCGAGCCGCGCATTGACGGCATCAGGCATAAGGCTGCCGTCACCCTCGATCTGCGCAATCTCTCCAAAGTCATCGAAGTGGATCCGGTATCGCGCGCCGCATCGATCGAAGCCGGTACGTATGGTCCGTCTCTGGAAGACCAGCTCAAGCCGCATCGCCTCACATTGCGGCATTTCCCGCAGAGCTTTGAATATTCGACCCTCGGCGGCTGGATTGCGACGAGATCGGGCGGCCATTTCGCCAGCCTTTATACCCACATCGACGATTTCGTTGAAAGCGTTCGCGTCGTGACGCCAGCCGGTGTGCTGGAGACGCGCCGGCTTCCCGGTTCGGGCGCCGGACCCGGTCCCGACCGCATGTTTATCGGCTCGGAGGGAATTTTGGGCGTGATTTCGCGCGCCTGGATGCGATTGCAGCCGCGTCCAAAATTCCGTGCCGGCGCGTCGGTTCGTTTTCCCTCGTTCTTCGATGCCGCGAGCGCCGTGCGTGCGGTCGCGCAAGCGGGCCTCTATCCGTCAAATTGCCGGATCCTGGACCCGCAGGAGGCCTACAATACCGCTGCGGCTGATGGTAGCGTTGCCATCATGGTGCTCGCGTTCGAGTCGGGCGATCATCCGTTGGACGCCTGGATGGCACGCGCGCTGGAATGCTGCACCGACCATCGGGGAACGCCGGCGCCGGCGAAGGCGAGCGACGCGCACCTAGAGGGCGCGGCAGGCATCTGGCGCAACGCATTTATTCGGATGCCCTATGCGCGCGAATTTCTGACGCCCGCGGGCCTCATCAACGACACGTTCGAGACTGCCATCACCTGGGATCAGTTCGAAAGCTTTCACGACAAAGTCAAAGCGGCAACCGAGCGCGCCATTCTGGAAGCGACTGGCGTCAAGGGTGAAGTCACCTGCCGTTTCACCCACGTCTACCCGGACGGGCCTGCACCCTATTTCACTTTTCATGCTCTTGGTCGCCACGGCGCGCTTCTCGAGCAGTGGCAGGCCATCAAGAATGCGGCGAGCGACGCACTGATCGCGGCAGGCGGCACCATCACGCATCATCATGCCGTCGGCCGCGATCACAGACCATGGTACGACCGACAACGGCCGGAACTTTTCGCCGCCGCCTTGCGGGCAGCCAAGCGCGAACTGGATCCGCAGGGCATGCTCAACCCGAGCGTCCTGATTGATCCGTAGGCGCATGCTGGTGAAAGCGCTCTTGCGCCGAAGTGCTCCGCGACGTGCTAACGAGCACAGACCGTGACAAACGCAAGCTCTTGAAGATCGCACGTGGCTGCACGATAATCCGTCAGCTGGACGGCGTGTCGCTCCGCAATCCGTGCGAGGATGCCGGAGGCATCCTGTAGCGGCCTTGATTACCGCAATCGATTCGCTCGGCCACGCCTCACGTCCCGACCTCACGCGCCTGCGCCCTGTCCAGATGCGAGGTCTCATTGTGATGTTGCAGCTTGATACGCCGTCCGCAGCGTCTGCGGCCACCGATTAGACCGTCCCCAGACACCCTAGGGCGAGCGGTGGATTGACAAGTCAACCCATTGGTCGAGGGAGGACATGCTATGAGAGCATCGCCAAACTATTCGCGTCGTCGCTTCCTTCATGCCGGCACGGCCGGGGTAGCGGCAACCGTCGTCGCCGCGACAACGCCCGTTCGTGCGGCCACCGAGGCGAGCATCCAGGCGCCACCCCCGACGGCGACGGCGCCGCGGATTCTGCGCAAGCCGCCGCTGCCTGAATTGGCGCGCATCGCCAAATCCTACAACTTGGATCTCAGCCGCGACGATCTGACGTCGTTCCGCAACCTCATGGACGGTGTGCTGGCGTCGTACCGTCGCCTGGACCAGTTCGCGGAGCCGACATTGGCGGTGAAGTACCCCCGGGAAGCGGGGTTCCGTCCACCCGCGTCAGACAATCGGCTCAACGCTTGGTACTGGAGGTGTTCAATCAAAGGCGCAACGTCGGGGCTTCTCGCGGGTAAGAAAATCGCCATCAAAGACAACGTGTGCGTCGCCGGCATCCCGATGATGAACGGTTCCAACGTGCTGGAGGGCTACGTCCCCGACGTGGACGCGACCATTGTGACCCGCATCCTTGATGCCGGTGGGGAGATCATCGGCAAGGCGGTGTGCGAGCATCTGTGCTTCTCGGGCGGCAGCCATACCTCCGACACTGGGCCCGTGCTCAATCCGCACGATCCGAAGCGTTCTGCCGGAGGCTCCTCCAGCGGCAGCGCCGCGCTCGTCGTTGCCGGCGAGTGCGACATGGCCATCGGGGGCGACCAGGGAGGGTCGATCCGAATTCCCAGCTCCTTCTGCGGAGCGGTTGGCCACAAGCCCACCCAGGGACTCGTGCCATACACGGGTGTCTTCCCGATTGAACTAACGCTTGATCATACCGGGCCCATCGCCCGTACCGCAGGCGATGCCGCCCAGCTTCTCGAGGTACTCGCCGGGGCCGATGGCCTCGACCCGCGCCAACCGGCGGGACTGCGCACGGAAGCGTATACCAAGCAGCTGACCGGACACGCCCGCGGCCTGCGGGTCGGGATCGTCAAGGAAGGGTTTGGCTGGCCCAATTCCGAGCCCGATGTCGACGCCATGGTGCGCGAGGCGGCGCAGCGCCTGACCCGAGCGGGGGCAACCGTGACCGAGCTATCGATCCCCCTCCACCGCGACGGCATCCATATCTGGAACGCCATCGCCGTTGAGGGCGCCACGATGCTGATGGTTGCCGGCAACAGCATGGGAACCAACTGGAAAGGGCACTACACAACTTCCCTCCTGGACTTCTACGGCCGGAGCCGGCGGGTGCGCGCCAACGACCTTTCGGAGACCGTCAAGCTTGTCATCCTGCTCGGCCAGTACATGCAGGACAACTATCAGGGTCGCTACTACGCCAAGGCCCAAAACCTCGCGCGTGTGCTCCGCGCCGCCTACGATGAGGCGCTCAATGGCGTCGATCTCCTGCTCATGCCGACGTTACCGTTGAAGGCCACGCTACTCCCAGCTCCGGACGCGAGCCGCGAGGACTATGTTGCACGGGCACTCGAAATGATTTCCAACACTTGCCCGTTCGACGTCACTGGCCATCCGGCCGCCACGGTTCCGGCAGGCATCTCGGCTGGGCTCCCTGTCGGCATGATGCTGATCGGACGCCATTGGGAGGACGGCACCGTGTTGCGTGCGGCTGACGCGTTCCAGATCGTCGGGTAGACGGTCGTAGCGAATAGCCGGCTGACAGCCACGCCGGCGTTCAAGGTTCGGAAAGAGGCCCGCGGGCTATCTGACGCGAGCCTCTGCCGCCGGCGAGTTGTTGCACTAGGCGTGCGGCGAGTGCACGCCATATGCCCATGAAAGTTGCCAATGCAAGCAGAAGACCATGAGACCCTGCGTAAAGAAATGCTCGCGGTTATCGCCGCCGGCGCCTTCGCGCTGCGTGACACTCTTGGCAAGAGTGCCTTTGACGAACGAGTCATGACGGCGATGGGCAAAGTGCCGCGGCATGCGTTTGTGCCAATCGAACTTCAGTCCTACGCGTACGAAAATATTCCGCTCCCAATCGGCTTCGGAAAGACGATCTCGCAACCATTTATCGTCGCTCTAATGACCGATCTGCTCGACATCAAGCCCGATGACACCGTTCTCGAAATCGGCACCGGTCTTGGCTATCAGGCCGCCGTCCTCGCGCAGCTGGCGCGCAAGGTATACTCCGTTGAGATCATCGAAGAGCTTGGCCAAAAGGCGAAACAACGGCTCCGGCAGCAGGGCTGCAGCAATGTCGAGCTCAAGATTGCGAATGGCTATCACGGTTGGTCAGAGCACGCGCCCTTTGACAAGGTGATCGTGACGGCCGCTCCCGATCTCATTCCTCCTCCGCTGATCCACCAATTGAAAGCGGGTGGGAAAATGGTCGTGCCGGCCGGCCTGCCCGATACACAGCAACTCATTCTGGCGGAGAAGCTCGCCAACGGAAGAATGACGATGAAGGAGATTCTGACCGTCCTGTTCTCTCAACTCGAGGGGACTGGATCTAGCCTGCAATAATCCCGGTGACGCATCCGTCAGGGAGCATGGCCACATTGATCGAGAACATTAGCGCGGTTACCCTCGCGACCCCCGACATGTCGGGCCATCCACTTCTACGGCGGCCCTGGATTTGAGATCGTTCACGGTGGTGAGACGATTGAGTTCACGAGCTTCCTAGCGGGAAAAAGCTTTCTGCGTCACGAGAGTAGTAAGAGGCTGGCAATGCTCGCACCTGAGGCCAACTAGATAACCAACTCGAAAACAATCGCGGGCCTGATTGGTCCCACGCTTGTCGCAATTGCTGCCGGAATGCTGCTCAACATTGGCTCGTTCCCTGAGTTGGCTGAACAGGTTTCCCGCGACCCCGCGCTCATCTTCGTGTCCGGCATCCTCTTGTTCGTCGCAGGACTTGCCATTGTGCGCGCTCACAATCGCTGGACGAAGGAATGGCCGGTGCTTGTGACCATCCTTGGCTGGCTTGCCATCTTTGGTGGCCTTGCACGAATGCTTTTCCCAACCCGCCTGGCAGCAGTTGCCGGCGGAATTGGCCAGACCACCGGCGCGATCATTCCAGCAGCCATCGTGCTTCTGGGGCTCGGTGCCTTCCTCTCGTTCAAGGCGTATCGACGTCATTGAGGCGGTCCCTTTCCCGGTGAGCGTTTCGATGACAGCTTCGGGTCCAGACTCGGAAAAAGCCCAATTGAACACAACCTCTCAGCTCCGTCTTTCAAAGCAGACCTGCCCAAAGCCCTACTCGTCTCGGGGTTAGAGCGCCGATAGGAATTGCACCTGCTCCAAGGGACTTTCCGCGTATTGCAAGTTAGCCGGGGAGCCTAAGGGGAGCGAGCTCGCGGCCTTATGCGTTGATGTCCGCTCTTAGGAGAACTTCGGAAACCAGCGGGCGCTTCGTCATTGGTCCCTCATGACCCAAGTGAGACATCACGGTCATCGGCCCAAAACAGCAGCTGGCTTGTGCCCCCGCGCGGCAACGCAGATTGGCTCGTCAGTCGTTGAGGACTGCCAAGTGGACCTGGTGAAAGGCGCTTGGAGTCGGCAACCACTCGTTCACGAGCGGGCTGTCGAACCAGCCACGTCCCGAGAAGATGAGCGCCTGGTCGGCCATGCCGGCGCGCACCACCCCTCTATACGCCGAGGGGCGCAGCAACCGGTCGGTTCGAAACACGACGTCCCGCTTTTGCGGTTACGCGCCCCGCTCGAGCAGTTCCTTCAGCTTTTGCTCGTTTCTCGGCAGCTGCCTTCGCACTTGCCGAAGGATGAGCGGCGCAAGCACCCTGGCGATCCCGTGTGCCTCTACTTCGAGGGCGATCGTTACGCGCGACCGCTTGCCGTCATCGAGAGGCTCAACTGTGCCTTTGGCAATCGCTGTGAGCGGGCCGCCAACACCGCGCACCGTCCACGTTCTCGGAGGATTCAGTTCGGTTATCTCCTCCGTCCTCTGCAACTTCCGCGGACCGAGCCGCCGGGTCACCACGGCTTTCAGTGGAGCGTCACCTTCCCGGCGTGCCGACACGACGCCTCCCTGCCATTCGGGGAAGTGCGAAAAATCCGTCGCGTATAGGAAGACGTCTTCGGGGCGACGGGATATCTCAATGCTCTCTACGATCGTTGCCATCTGTTCCTCCTTTGCTCCGATCTCCTGCGGATATTCGCTGGGCCGAGGCGCTGAGCCACCGTTGCCGCGGGCCGCCGGGTCAAGCCGGCGGAGGCGCGCCGGTCAGCAAGGATGTCGTACTCGTCTGGCCCGATGGGCTCATCTCCTTTCGCTCATGCTCTGGTCGCATCGTACTCCCCCAATCACCTGGCGGACAGCCGGACGCCCCTTTCAGAAGACGCAGGATTTCCTGGCCATCATCGCTGGTTTATGGTGGCCCAGTAAGGCGTGCGACATGCTTACTGACCCGTGGCTTGTTCGGGCCGAACGTCCGTTGCCGGAGGACCCCGGACCAATAATCGAGTGGTTCTGCAACGCCGACTCGTTCCAGTTGTCCATCGCCCCGGCGCACACTACTGGACGCGATGCATGGTCCGGCTGCTCGCCGGGCCGGGATCGGTGTCGCCTTCGCAGCTGCAAAATCCCTGTTTCACCCCCAAACGTTCTGTCTTAAGACTGCAAGCGTCAGAACCTTTCCGGTCTTCACAGTGTTGACTTTGTGAGTTCCGCGCGCTGGACGGGGACGAAGCCGTCCGCGCTCTCACCGGGAGGAAGTCACCATGAATACGACGCTTGCCAAGGAGCACGAGTTCGGCGTCTTCTCGCATTCTGCCGCGGCCAGAGAGCTATACTGCAGTTCGAACGGGGACCGCTGGTACCTAGTCCGTGACGCCGATAGAGTTTCTGTTGTGCACGTGCCCAACGTCTCTTCCGGCGGACGCACGGAGAAGTTAGAGATCAGGGAATTCTTAGCGCGAAGAGGAGACGGACCGGAGCATCAAGAGTTGTTGCGTCTCATTGGGACGCTGGTGGAGGCTACTTAGCCCGGGGTGTCGCTGTCTTGATCTCGCTGCTGCGCCACAGGGCTAGCCTCCAATCCCCGGGTCAATGGTGCGAGGTGGCCCAAACCTAGTCGGGCCTCCAATTAGGTGGCAGCTACGTTGTTTCGAGGTGCTGTCCTCAAGGAGACTCGCATGGAGACAACCGCTCGGTGAGTGAGTTCGCGGCCATCATTGCGCACGTGGGAGGTCTCATGCGATTCATTTTCCGTGTTCTCGCCGCATCCGTGGTTCTCGTCTTCTATCTTCCCGCGATCTCGGGAGTCATGCTTGCGATTGCTGATGCGACTGGCGGGGTGCCGGGCACTCTCACCGGCTGATGGAAGTATATCGGCGATGGGATCGCCGAAGGCGCTGGCTTTTCTGCAAGCTACAAAGAGAACATGTTCACTATATGGGGCATCGCAGCGCCCGGCAGGCCGTCGTCAGCATATATTTGGGCACAAGGAGGTGCGATATGGCGACAACAGCTACCCAAGTCGTTCTTGATGCGCAGGCGGCGGAGTTCCGGCTTCCGGCCATCGACGGCAAGACTTACGCACTGGACGACGTTGCCGGCGAAAAAGGCACGGTCGTCGTCTTCATCTGCAACCATTGTCCCTATGTTAAAGCGGTGATCGACCGCATGGTTTCGGACGCCCGCGTGCTGATGTCGGAGCGCATAGGCTTTGCGGCGATTTGCTCGAACGATGCGGCGAGCTATCCCGAAGACTCATTTGAGAATATGAAGCGTTTCGCGAAAGCTCATGATTTCCCCTTTCCATATCTGCACGACGAGACCCAGGCAGTCGCTCGGGCGTATGGGGCGGTCTGTACGCCGGACTTCTTCGGTTACGATGCCGACCACAAGCTCAAGTATCGCGGCCGGCTCGACGAAGGCCGCACAACTCCGCCTCGCGCGGAGGCGCCGCGAGAGCTTGTCGAGGCCATGCGCGCGATTGCGACCACCGGTGTGGCGCCGGCTGACCAAAAGGCGTCTATTGGCTGCTCGATCAAATGGAAGGACGACTAGTCCCGTAGGCTTAGAATATACGCCGACACGTCGCGCAGCTACTGTGACGAGAGAATGAGATTCGGCATAGTTGGATGCGAGGCGGCGGTGAGCCGGAAGGCAAGGGCCGCTGCGGTCATCCCCGGCGTATTAGCGATTTCTTCGAAGCCCGGTGCTGTGGCGAGTGGAGACCGGGTTACCGGTTCGCGCGATAAGCGCCTTATCAAATAAGAATTCTCGAATTTTCAGATCGCCTTCAATCTGCGGTCCGCGGCCAAATTCCCCTCGCATCTGTGCCCCCGATCACTTTGCTCAAGTCGGGATGACAATTTAGCACAGTCTGAAGCTGCAATATGCTCAGCTTGCTCGCATCTGTGACTAATCCCCAGGAAGCTTTCGTTACACCTGAGAAAGGCTGGCAAGAGAGGTTACCAAATGGCCGCCTTCCTGGCTGCTGGCCTTCGAAAGCCCTCTTGTCGAACGGCAATGGGGTCGGTCGGCGGTTTGATAAGTTACACAAACAGAGTCAGTTCGCTAACTGAGAAGGAAATCATTCCGCACATTGCCTTATCGTCGGTCATTTCTCGCAAACTACTGCCAATCGGGCGACAACATCACTTGAGCGCTGTGCCTCAACACCATAGCCCCGTCGCGGTAGCTATCGGTTTTTGCTCCTAGGAGGTCGCTTCGCGGCAGCGAGGATCATGTCGCGTTGGGCGCCAGTCGCCTCCTTAAAAGACGCAGTGAATTTGTATAGGTGGTAGCCCTGCAGATCGATGGCATCCTTTGTATCATCTGAAACCTTGGTAACAGTTCTCTTCTTCTTCCATTCGCCAGGCTTGGCTTGAGCGGGTAGGGATGTCCCCGCCTTGACGATTAGGCGAATGCCTTTCGAGTTCAAGTAGACGTCGTACATTTGTACCCTTCATTGGAGAATAGAAAGACCCTGTCGATGTGGGCTACAATGGTTTCATGCGTGTTGCACGAAGTCTAGATAATGCGTCCAGTTGCGACCGGAAAGCTGTAGCGATGAAAGAGCTAGTCATTTTCAACTTTCGTTTGCCTAAGGGGCGTCGCTTCGTCGACTGATAAGGAAATGCCAAAAGCTTATCAGTACTGCGCCGGTCCAACCGGAAAGTGAACGAATACGCGTCCCGACCGACTTAGCGGATCACCGCTCCTCCAAACCGAGTTTGCTACTGGTTTGAACTTCCACCGATTTCAAGACAGCCTTAGCCAGCTTCGCACCCAAGCTACGGTGACTTTTGCCGCTCGGACCGCTGTGTGGCTTTTGAGCTCTCTCACTCGCGATAAGGCGTGATTAAACGTGCGTTAGCGCTGACCATGACCAATCAATTCTCTGGATGGTGACAGGCAACACCACCGTCACCATCAGCCCGCCATTCCGGATACACAGTGCGGCACAAATCGGATGCGCGGGGGCAGCGGGGGTGAAAGTGGCATCCTGCGGGCGGATTGGCGGCAGAAGGGATTTCACCGAGAATGCGTGGCATTTGGCCTCGTATCGACGGGTCGGGAATGGGCGAAGCATCACGCAGCATGCGTGTATAGGGATGGCGCGGTGCGCCGAAAACGCGTGCCACCGGGCCACTCTCGACGATGCGTCCGAGATACATTACCGCGACGCGCGAGCAGAACCACCTGATAACACCGAGGTCGTGGCTGACGAACACGAATGTCAGGCCGCGCCGCGCCTGCAGATCCTTCAGCAGCAACAGCACCTGCGCCTGCACGGAGACGTCGAGCGCGGAAACCGGTTCGTCGGCAACGATGAGCTCAGGCTCGACAGACAGCGCACGGGCGATTCCGACACGCTGACGCTGCCCGCCGGAAAATTCGTGCGGATGGCGGTCATAGGCGGATGGCGGCAGGCCGACCTCCTCCAGCAACGCTATTGCGCGCTCGCGCGCGGCACGGCCGCGGGCAAGGCCATGCACGCCAAGCGGCTCTGTCAGCGCCTGGCCAATCGTGCGCCGCGGATTGAGCGACGAATAGGGGTCCTGGAATACGATCTGCATGCGACGACGCAGCCGCTGCAGCGTAGATCCGTGTGCGTCGGTCACGTCGATGCCAGCGAAGCGCACGCGGCCGGCGTCCGGCGGAATCAGACGAAGGACGGCGCGCGCCGCGGTCGACTTGCCACAGCCGGATTCGCCGACCAGGCCGAACGCCTCGCCCCGCGTGACTGCGAAGCTGACGCCGTCTACAGCGCGGACGGTCGTCGTGACCGGGCGCGGGAAGCCTTTTGTCACCGTGAAATGCTTGGCGAGGTCGCAAACCTCGAGCAAAACTTCGGACGCGGTCATTGGGTCGCCTTGGGATCGGTGACGTCACAGAGGCCGTCACCGACGAGGTTCAGTCCCAAAACCAGGACAAGAATGGCCAGGCCCGGCCAGACGCACAGCCATGCCGAATCGAGGATGTTCTCAAATCCGTCTCGCATCATGCCGCCCCAGGTCGGCGTCGGCGGCTTGACGCCGAGCCCGATGAAGGAAAGCGAGGCCTCAGTGCGGACCGCTGTCGCCATCCAGAGCGTGCCCATGACCAGAAGGTCGGTGACGATGTTCGGCAGCACATGCACGAGCAGGATGCGCAGATGCGAAAAGCCGAGCGCGCGGCCGGCCTCGATGAAGGCGCGCTCCTTGAGCACCAGGACCGGTGCGCGCGCGATGCGCGCAAACGGGGCTATCGCGGTGAGCGCAATGGCAATGACGAGATTTGTGACACTCGACCCAAGCAGCGCCACCATGATCATGCCAAGGATCAGGCTCGGAAACGACAGCAGGACGTCCATCACCTGCATGGTCACGAGATCGAAGCGGCCGCCGATATAGCCGCTGATCATACCGATCGCCCCACCGACAACGACGGCACTGGCGATGGATAGAAACGACACCAGCAGGGATACCCGCGAGCCCCAAAGCAGCCGTGACAGCACGTCACGCCCGAATTGGTCGGTGCCGAGCAGATAGTCGGACCCCGGTCCCGCCAGGCGATCGATTATGTTCTGTTCCAGGGGATCGTGAGGCGAAAGCCATGGCGCCAGCAGCGCGCCGACCAGGATGATCGAGCAGAGGGCGACGCCGGCGGCTGTCGTAGGATCGCTCAAGAGCCGGCCGATCATTGCACGCCGCGGTGAAGGTGGTGCGGAAAGGGCTACATCGGTCATTGCTTAACCCTCGGATCGATGAGGCCATAGCTGATGTCGGTGATCAGGTTCACGACGACGATCAGGAAACAATAGATCACCATCATGCCCTGCAACATGGTGTAGTCGCGCTGGGTCAGCGCGCTGACGATCACCTTGCCAAGGCCGGGGCGGTTGAAGACGATTTCGGTGAGCACTGAATTGCCGATGAGGATGCCGACATAGAGGCCCACCACGGTGACCACGGGGATGAGCGCATTGGACAAGCCGTGGCGCCAGATGATGCTGCGTCGTGGAACGCCCTTCGCGCGCGCGGTGCGGATGTAATCCTCGCCGAGTACCTGAAGCATCGAGCTGCGCGTCACGCGGACGACATAAGCCGCCATCACGATGCCAAGGGTTATCGCGGGCAGGACGAGCTTGTGCAGGCCGTCGATCCAGTCGCCGGGGCGCGGATTGCCGATCACCGGAAAAAGGTGCAACTGCAACGCGAAGACGATCAGGAGAAAAATGCCGGAGACAAAGACGGGGAAGGACAACCCGAGCAATGACAGCAGGCGCGTCAGGACGTCGATCGTGCCATTGCGATGGAGGGCAGCCCAGACGCCGGCTGGAATGCCGACCAGGCAGCCGATTGCCATAGCCGCCAGCGTCAACACGATGGTGTGCGGCAAGGCTTCGGCAATTTCGGTCCAGACTGCACGATGCGTGACCATGCTGGTGCCGAGATCGCCGCGCAAAGCGTGACCGAGGAACTCGAAATACTGCGTGCCGATCCAGTGATCGAGGCCGAGTTCGGCGCGCAGGGCCGAGAGCGTTTCCGGGGTTGCTCGATCGCCCAGGATGGCGATTGCGGGATCACCCGGAACCACGCGCACCAGCAGAAAGACGAGCGTCAATACCGCGAGCAGCGTCGGTATCGACGCCAGCAATCTTCGGATGATGAAGCCAATCACCGGACGATCCCTTGGCTTGCTCGCGCTGACCTCACTTGAAGTGCGTCGCTTCGGTCAGGAGCGGACCGAGCGACAGCGACGCCTTCAGCTCGTAGCCGTAGTCGAGGTCCGTGCGGTGCGCCCAGATCTGCAAGGCCTCGGCCAGCGGAACGGCGCAGACGGCCGCGACGATCTTCTTCTGGGCCTCGACCCAGAGCGCAACCTGCTTTTCGGTATCCGTCTCGGTCTTGGCGGTGTCGATCTCGTTGTCCGCAACGTCGCAGTGGCTGAAATTGGTGACCGCCGTCGGCTTTCCGACGATGCTGGCTGAATGGAAGAACTGGGTCAGGTAAATGTCCGCCACGGGAAAGCGTGCCGCTGCGTAGTAGACGATCGGGCTCAGATCCTTGCGAATCTGCTGATGGAAGGTGGCGTGATCGACGACCTGGATATCGAGAGTGATGCCCGCCTTGCGCAGCTGCGCCTGCACGACCTGCATGCTGCCCAGCATCTGCGGCAACTGCGTGTGGATGATCTTGATGGTCACGCCGTCGGGATAGCCGGCCTCCTTGAGCAGTGCCTTGGCCTTGGCGATGTCCGTATTGACGAGACCGACATCCCCGGAGGAACCGAGATAGCCCGCCGGGATCACGCTCTGGCCAGGTCGCGCGGTGTCGGCGCCCTGCCACTTCACGAGCTCGGGCCGATTGACGGCATAGGCGATCGCCTGCCGCACGCGGATATCATCGAGCGGCTTCGCCGTGATGTTGAGATTGAGATTGGCGAGCTCGCCGGGCTCGAACACGTCCACGACCGAGTTCGGCAATGCGCGGATGCGGTTGATCCACGCCTGATCCTGCTTGCCGTAGATAAGATCGATCTCGCCGTTCTGGAAGGCGAGGTCGCGCGAGGAATCGGAGGGAATGTAGCGATAGCTCACATGCTCGAGCTTCGGCTTGCCTCTGAAATGGCCGTCGAAGGCTGCAAGCTCGAGCGACTGGTTCGGGGTGTCGGAAACGAAGGCGAAGGGGCCCGTACCGACCGGGTTGCGCGTGAAGTCCGCACCATACTTCTCGACTGCCTTGCGGCTGACGATATAGCCACCGGAATAGTTGGTGACCAGCCCGAGCAGGCTCGGCACCTGCCGGGCCAGGGCGATGTGAACCGTGTAGGGATCCGTTGCCTCGATGGACTTGAACGCGGCGAAGTCGGCGGAGAAGGCCGATGTCTTGGCATCGCTGGCTCTCTTCAGGCTGAAGACGACGTCGTCGGCGGTCAGCTCGCCGAAGTCGCCGTGAAACCTAACGCCGTGACGCAGATGGAACGTCCACTCGAGCTTGTCAGAGCTCGATTCCCATCTCTCCGCGAGATCCGGCTCGATCTGCTTGGGATCCATCGTCCCCGGCTTGAAGCGCACGAGGCCGTTATACATCCAGGCAACCACGGTGCGGTCGATCGTGCTGACCGCGCGATGAGGATCGAGCTGGCCGACATCCTGGGCGGCCATGCCGACTTTCAGATCGGTTTTCGGCGCTGCGGAAGCAGGTATCGCAACGAGGGTGGCGGCCGTGAGTGCCGCACTAAGCGTGATGCGAAGCGTCATGTTTCTGTCCCTGCTGGTTGAATGATTGATCCGCTGCAAAACGATCGATACGGAACGGCTCGAGCGGGACGTCCGTGCATCCGTCGAGGACGAGCTCGCTCATGATGGCGCCGATGGCCGGTCCGAGCTGGAAACCATGGCCGGAGAATCCGAATGCATGAAACAGGCCGGGCGTCGTGCGGCTCGGTCCGATGACCGGAATATCGTCAGGCGTTTCGCCGTCGATGCCGGTCCAGCTGCGGATCACCTGCACGCCTGCAAGCTGCGGCACGAGCTGGAGTGCCTTCGCCATGACTGCATAGCTTGGTTCTGGTAAAGGCCGCGAACGCGGAACATCCGGATCGGATTCCCCGCGGCCGCCGCCGAAGATCACGTTGCCCCGGCGAATTTGACGCAGGTAGACGTCGCCGCCGACGACGCCAAGGTTAGGCGTGATGAAATAGGGCAAGGGTTCGGTCACGAGCATGTTGGGATTGAGCGGTGACACCGGAACCTGCTCACCGAAGGCCTTGGCGATTGCGCCGCCCCAATAGCCGGCCGTGTTGACGAGGTATCGGGCGCGAAATTCGTGCTCGCCCGATGTCAGGATGAACTGTGTGCCGTCATGGGCCAGCTTGCCGACCGGTGCGAACTCGCGGATATCGGCGCCGGCATCACGGGCGGCGTGCGCCAGAGCGGGGCTTAACAGACGCGGATTGGCGGCGCCATCGTCGGGCGCGAACGAGCCCGCCACGACGTCGGGACCGAGCCAGGGATACTGCTGATGGATGGCGTTGCCGCCGATCATGATCAGCGGAAGTCCGTTGGCCTTGGCGACATCGAGATAGGCGATAAGGTCGGCTTCCTCGGCCTGGTTGCGCGCCAGCTTCAGGTGTCCGGTCACCTCGAATTCGCAGTCGGTGCCGATGAGCTGCGGCAGCCTGGCCCAGATGTCGCGGGAGCGTCGGGCGAGGGGCAGTTCCGCCGGATGCCGGCCCTGCTGGCGCACGCCGCCGTAGTTGACGCCGCTGGCTTGCCCGCCGATCTGGCCGCGCTCGAGCAGGATGCATCGTGCTCCGCGCTTTGCCAGATGTAGGGCCGTGGAGCAGCCTGCGCCGCCGCCCCCCACGATCAACACGTCGGTCGCGATCGTGCTCATGCGGCCTCCGCGGGAAGGATGGGGATCGGCTTCACCGGCGGCTGTCCGCGCAGGCGGCCGACCTGCTCGACCGGGCAGGACAACGTCGATGCCAGTATCTCGGCTGCGGCAGCGCCGCAGACGCGACCCTGGCAACGTCCCATGCCGATCCGCGTGAGCGCCTTGGCGCGATTGACCTCCGGTGGCGGAAGTGTCGCAAGAGCCTCATTCGCGGCCGCGCGCAATTCGCCCGCCGTGATCACTTCGCAGCGGCAAAGGATCGTATCGTCGGCCACAGCGGCGGCGAGCTTTGCCGGAAATGGAAATGCACGCTCCAACGCGGCGCGGAAGGCGGCACCGGCTGCAAGCCGTGCATCGAGGCTCGCCACGGCGCGGGCGTCAACCGCCAGGCCGCGCGCTGCCAGCACGGCCCAGGCGGCACGCGCACCAGCCGCCTCCGCCAGGTCGGCGCCCCGAATGCCGCTGCCGTCGCCGGCAAGGAATACGCCGTCGACGGATGTTTGTCCGCTCGGATCCATGCGCGGCACCCAATTGTGCTGCACGGGATCGAAGTCGAACGGCACACCGGCGAGGTCGGCGAGCTGCGCCTCCGGTTTCAGCCCAAAGCCGAATGCGACGGCATCGACTGCAACCTCGTGCGTATTGCCGTGCGCATCACGCCAGCTCAGCGCTTCGACCTGGCCGTCGCCTCCGATCGCGAGCGGCGTCGCGCCCTCGAAGATGGGGATGCCGTGCGTGCGCAGCCAGCCGATGTAATAGAGGCCCTTGGCAAACGTCGCGCCGCCGCGCATCAGCCCCAGCGCCTGCGCCGCCTTGGTGGCGAAGGGTGTCGTGTCGAGCACGGCCGCAACTTGGGCGCCGGCGCGGGCATATTGATACGCCACGAGATAGAGCAGGGGACCGGTCCCGAGAAAGGCGACACGCGCGCCGATGGCGCAGCCCTGCGCCTTCAGTGAGATCTGGGATCCGCCGAGCGTGAAGACCCCGGGCAGTGTCCACCCCGGCAGCGGGATCACCCGATCCATCGCGCCCGTGCAAAGGATCGTCTGCGCGAAGGGCACGGCCCGCGCCTTGCCGTCGCAGATCGTGTCGATCACGCCCGGCCGCAAGTTCCACGCGAGCGTTCGCGGTTGGAAGTCGATCGACGTGCGCAGCCGGTCGAAGCTGTCGTGGATGGCGCGCGCCTTGTGGGCCTCGAAGCCGTAAAGGATGCGCGCGGCACGGTGGAATCCGTTTGGCTGGCGTTGATAGATGCGTCCGCCGTTCTCCGGCGCTTCGTCGATCACGATCGGGCGCAGGCCCGCGCCGACGAGAACCTCGGCTGCGCGGGTGCCGGCCGGACCGGCGCCGACGATGACGATGCTCATGGCCGCACCATCCCGCGCGAAACGCGCATGCCCTCTTCTATCGGGGTGGTGCAGGCGCGCACGCGGCCGCATCCCTCGACGTTCACCCAGCAATCCTGGCATGCCCCCATCAGGCAGAAGCCCGCCCGCACGCCATCGCCGAACTCGCTCGCGCGCAGGTAACCGCCGTCTTGCGCGAGAATGGCTGTGAGCAGGCTGTCTCCCTCGAGCGCAGCCACGGGCGCACCGTCGAGCACGAATGACACGGCGGGCCGGTCCGTCTCCGCCAGACGTTGCAATCTCATAGCATGTCCTCCAGCCGGCAATTGACCAGCAGCTCGGCGATGGTTGCGGTGTTGGGCAGCCGCAGCACCGTCGCGATCAGTTCGGCGATGTCGCGCGGATCGCTCATCTTCTCGCGCGGCCATTTGGTCACATGCGCGGTCATGTCGGTCGCGACGAAGCTCGGGCAGATCGCGGTCGCGCGGATGCCGTGGTCCCAGCCATATTGCCGCACGGCATGGGTGAGTGCGATGAGCGCAAACTTGCTCATCGCATACCCGGCATTGGGATTGCGGACGCGCTTGCCCGACATCGAGGCGACGTTGATCACACGTCCTTCGCCGCTCCTGGCAAGGTGCGGCAGCGCCAGCCGAATGAGCCGCATCGGCGCCTTGACGTTGATCAGCATCATGGCGTCGAGCGCCGTCTCGTCGGGATCGGTGAGGTTGGATTCCGGATTGATTGCGGCGGCATTGATGAGGCCGTCGAGCCGGCCGAAACGATCGATCGTCGCCGCAACCCATGCTTCCGCCGAAGGCAACGACTCCGCATCGTAACGATGCAGCATCAGTTGGTCGGATCCAACCAGTCCGCGGGAATCGCGCACGCCAGCGGAGACGCGATAGCCGCCAGCGACCAGGCGCTCCACCACGGCGCGGCCGATGCCGCGCGAGGCACCGGAGACCAGCACGACCCGGCCAGATGCTTCAAGCACGGGCAAGCTCCTTGGCGAAAGTATTGGTTGCGATATGACAGCGGGCGAGATGATGCGGAGCAGCGGCCGCCAGAAGCTGCGGCGCCTCGCACCCTTCGCGGCGCAAGGGGCAGCGCGGCGCGAAGCGGCACCCTTTGGGCATGTCGGTGAGAGGCGGCACGCGGCCCGGAATGGCGGCGAGCATCTGCTCTGCGCGATCCATGCGCGGAATCGCCGAGAACAGCGCGCGCGTATAAGGATGAGCGGGCCGCGTGAAGATCTCGTGCACGGGCGCTTCCTCGACGATCTGGCCTGCATACATCACCGCAACGCGATCGGCGATCTGGGCGACGACGCCGAGATTGTGCGTGATGAACAGCATGGCCATGCCGTGGCGGTCCTTCAGGTCGGCCAGCAGCCCGAGAACCTGCGCCTGGATGGTTACATCGAGCGCGGTTGTCGGCTCGTCGGCGAGCAACAGCGTCGGTTCGCACGCGAGCGCCATTGCGATCATCACGCGTTGGCGCATGCCGCCCGAGAATTGATGCGGATAATCGTGGAAGCGGTGCTTGGCGGACGGAATTTTCACTTCCTCGAGAACCGCGAGGGCCTTCGCTTCGGCATCCGCCCGCGACAGCCCACGATGGACGCGCAGCGCTTCCGCAACCTGCGAGCCGATGCTCATCACCGGATTTAGACTCGTCATCGGCTCCTGGAAGATCATCGTCATGCGGTCGCCACGCAGAGCTTCGAACTTCGTCTCATCGATCGTTCGCAGATCGGTTCCGTCGAGGAGAATACGGCCAGCCGAGACGCGGCCCTGCGGTTCAGGCACGAGACCCATGATGGAGAGCGCGGTGACTGATTTTCCACAGCCGGATTCGCCGACCAGAGCGAGTGTCTCGTTGCGATCGAGCGCGAAGGAGACGCCGTCGACGGCCGGGTACCATTCCGCACGAATGCGAAATTCGACTCGGAGATCTTCGACACGCAAGACCTGTTCGAGCATGGGGCCGGACTGCCGCAGCGAGGACGTGACTTGCTATTCACGTCTTTGCCCCGCGTTGTGTCAATGCCATATTCCAATATACGCAAAGATGAGGTACCGTTTTTCCGCTATGTGTAATGAAGGCGCCATCGTTCACGGAGGTTTTTCATCTGATGGATGATGTTTCCGGCGAAGGACCTTCTGGAAGCCTGCCGCGCGCCGTGGCCTTGCTGCGTGCGCTGGCCACGAGCGGCGGCGAGGGGATGCGGCTGACGAATGCGGCTGCGATGGCCGGCGTGACCCCGGCTTCGGCGCACAGGTTGCTCCGCATGCTGATCGATGAAGGTCTCGTGGAGCAGGATGTGCGCAACAAGCACTATCGGCTCGGCATCGAGCTTTTTTCGCTTGCTGCCCGCGCCGGGAACCCTGGCAATCTGCGTGAGATTTGCCGCCCTGCGCTGTTGCGGCTGTCGGCGGCGTTGGGCGACACGGTCTTCCTGCTGGTACGCAGCGGATATGATGCGGTCTGTCTTGATCGCTGTGAGGGACCCGTGCCGATCCGCTCCTTCACGGGCGATATCGGAGGTAAGGTGATCCTCGGGGTCGGGCAGGGCAGCATGGCAATCCTCGCCTACCTGCCGGAAGCCGAACGCGAGGAGGTGATCCGCTTCAACCTGCCGCGCCTCCTCAATTTCGGTCCGTTCGACGAAGTGTTCTTCCGCAACGAAATCGAACGCGTGCGGGAAAGCGGCTTCGCCGCGCGTGGGACGGGTCTCCTGCCGGGCATGGCCGGTGTTGCCGTTTCGATCCTTGACCGCGAGCGACGGCCGCTCGCCGCGATCAGCATCGGCACCACAGTCGAGCGGCTGAATGCCGAGCGTTTGCCGACTGTGGTCCAGGTGCTAAGGCGCGAGGCCGAGGCGTTGGCGGCGAAGATCAACCCGCTCGACGCTGCCTTGCGCAGGCCGGGGCAACATGCCGGCTCGTATTGAGATCGCCCGCGCGGGGAGCGGAACCGTTCTGAGGAGTCGGTAACTTCCGGCGCGAGGCGACTTCGCTGCAAGCAGTCTCCTGCTCGTTATTTCAGATCTGCCTCTAATGCCCTTCGGGCGGCTTCATCGGCTTGGGTTTGCGATACACGGCGCCGTCCGGGCCAGGACTGTACCCCGGGAAGTACGCACTCCAGGGTGATGAAATGCAAGACAAGCCAAATCAGGACCCGCCGCAACCGCTGCGCAATTCGGCCACCAAGGACGAAGAGGATCTGGTGGTCGTCGGCGTCGAGTGGAAATAGTGCGGCAAAGCGTCCGACCGCGACCGCTTGAGCGAAGGTTGAATAGCTAAACGGTGGAATCTTCTCGCCGCGTCCGCGCAATCACTTGCTCCGCAGCGTAGACCCCCGAAACCGCCGCCGTGAGTGCTGATGGCCGGTAAGGCGCTCCCGTTGTAGGCGCCACTGGATGGGCGCTATCGCCAGCCGCGACGATGAAAGGATGCGAGATGGAGCGCAGGTCGGCACCAACCAAGACACGATCGCATTCGTCGCAGGAGATACCAGCTTGTCGTGAAATGGCGGGAGCGCGCATGCCAGCCGCCCATACGCAGTAGTCGAACGGAAGGAGGCGTCCGCTCTCAGCGATGGCTCCATCTTGGCGAACTGCTACGACGCGTTCATTCTCGATCAGTTGAACGCCGAGCTTGGCGAGGTCACGGCGGAGAACGCGCTGGACCCGGCCGTTCTGAAAAGCGCCAAGGCTGCCCGCCAGCGCAAATTCCTTGCCAGGCGCGTCCATGCATGCCTCCCATTATTTGGCGCCGCCGCAGGTACTCCACGACATAGGCATCCTCTCGCGCAAAGGCGAGAGGATGCGGTGGTTTAGGGCTGCGCCAAAGGAACCGCAGCGGATCATCAAGTGGTACGGAACGGAGGTACAGCTCGATCAGTTCGGCTGTTTCGACACAAGCGTGCGACTTGCCTAAAATCGCCTGCCGATCCAACCAGCGCTGGGGCGCGCACCGACAAATTGATCATGTCCACTTAGCCACCAAAAATGGATGTCCGTTTCGATTTGCACTAGCCATCCGGCAGTGCCCGCTGGGCCTGACGAAGAAGCACAATTTCATATCGCCGCACGATGATCGAAAGCGCAGATCCCGCGCCAATAAACAATCCCAGTGACACGAGGCTCAGCGTTTCAGAAATCTTGTAGATTTCGGTTCCGACAGCGTGGGCACCGAAGCCGAAGACACACGCCCAGCAGATGCCCCCGGTGATGTTGAAGAGGAAAAAGCGACCCGCGGCATGCCGTTTGCGCCGGCAAGCAAAGCCGCAAACATGCGCAGCACCGCGATAAAGCGACCAAAAAACACGACTGCGTTGCCGTATCGAAAAAACAGGTATCGACCGATCAGCAACCGGTTTTCATCCAGGCGAATGTAGTGCCCGTATTTGCGAAGTAGCGGCATTCCGAAGCGGCGCCCGACCGTGTATCCGATCCCGTCTCCGATGATTGCACCTGCGGCGGCCGCGGCGACCACAATACCGATATCGATCTGATTGGTGGCGGCGGCCAGGAGTGCGGCGGCAACAAGGATGGTCTCCCCGGGGAGGGGCACGCCGGCGCTTTCCAGCGCAACGACCACGGAAATGATCCAGGGTCCATGGACCTGGATCAAACGGATCAGAGAGCTCGAGATAGAGGCAAAGTCCATCTTCTAAGACTGCCCGCTGCAGTTTCCTCCACTTCAATGATCCCCGACCGCACGAATTCCGTTTCGCGGCGTTGCTCGCGGTCTCCGGCCAAGTGCCCTGCCATTCCAAGTGGCGCTGGGAGAGCGTATCATGCTCCGATGATCCGCTGAACCTGGGAGGCAATCATGCAATTCAGGACAACCGGACTATTGTTGCTCGGCGCGATGGCGCTTCCCGCCTCCGGGACCGCGCAAACCCCCGCGGCTCTTACACGAACAGTGATCGCCGCAACCAAACTGCCGACCGTCACCGACGGTCCATTTCAAAGCGGTGAGCGTTACCCTTCAGCCGGGCGAGAGGAGCAGCGTTTCGGCAGCCAGCGGCATCCTCTACCAGATGTCAGGATCGACCGAGGTCGCGCTCGGTGGCGAGGTCAAAGTGCTCAATGCCGGAGAGGGGCTGTTCATCGCCGGCGGAAAGGCCGCCGCGCTGACGGCAGGCAGTGGGGCGCCGTCAATATTTCTCCACTTCTTTCTCGTCCCCGCTGGAGAATTGGGTCGTCCTGCCGAGACGGCACCTGCCGTCGTAAGAGAATTGTACCGCACGGCGAGCCCGATCCCCGACCTGAAGCCAGGTAATTATGATCTCAATCTCACGCGGGTCACATTTCCGGCGCAGATGCCTTCCAACCCGCCCCACCATCGGTCAGGCGCAGCTCTATACTTCATACTCTCCGGCACCGGGGCCAACACGGTCGACGGCAAAACAGAAGCAAGGGGACCGCGGTCCTTGATCTATGAACCGCACGACCTCGTGCACCAATGGGGAAACCCAGGCGATGAGCCGTTGATATTCCTGGCCTTCAACATCAATCCGGAAGGTGTGGCAGCCGTGCTTCCGGGTGCACCAGTGAAGACCCAATAGACAACGGCGAGCGGCCTGCAGCAGAAACTCCCTGACTTCATCAAGAGCGAATGGTTGCTCGATCAAATGGATGACGGGCGCGCATTACACCGCTGTCCTCGCTGCAGCGCGCCGACCGTGAGCCGGGGTTGGGTGACTTGTCCGGAGCTCAAGAACGATCGAGCCGATGCCGCGAATGCGTGCCGAACCACGATCCGTTTGCTGCCCTAGGGTTCGTCAGCCCGGCCGGTCCTTGGTGGCAGCTTAGGTGTGCATCACGTCTTCGCTAGGCAACCGGGCGACCACTGGCGATCCGGGAATCTTATCTGATTGCGAAGCGTTTCGACGGGTAGAGCAGAGCAATTTCGACAGTTACCAGATGCTGCGCATCGACGAGGCACCGGCCGTCGAGATTCACATCATCCAGAGTAACGACGAGGCTGGCGGCATCGGTGAGCCTGGCACCTCCGGCATCGCTCCCGCCGTCGCCAACGCAATCTTCGCGGCGACTGGCAAGCGGCTTCGCAAATTGCCGATCGTCCCCGAAGTGCTGCGGCGGGCATGACGACAACGGACGGACAACGCTTCGATCTCGCCGTATCCGTCCGCCGGAGACCACTTGCCGAATGAGGCGCGGTGTTGAGAACTGTCCTTTTGGACGGTGATAAGTTCAGCACCCAAGTCGGTCGGCTCGATGTGGTTCTTCGCGATATCCAGACCAATTGTCGAAATTGACTGCATAGCTTGCTCCTCCGAATCGTGGGGGCCTCAAACGGCGCCCACTCCTTGGCACTCTCGTGCCTGTGGAGGAGCCGTCCACAGCATCAAGTGCAGACGTTGCCTACAAGGGTCAGGGGCGTCACCGCATTTTCGGTGACGGCTCGGAGAATCAGGCTGTGGTGGTTGGGTTCAACGTCGCGCGCGATGACCTCGGAATAAACAGGCGTCCCGGTCTGCCGAGCTTCTCAAGACGGGTCTCGACGTTGAGCATTGGAACCTGCTCGGGATCAAAGCCCTCAAGCTCAACCCAGCCTCGCACCGCCCTTTCTGCGGGACATCCTGGTCGAGGCTGTGATAAGCTGCTTTTCAGCGCGCCTTGGCCGGGCCGGACGAAGATCAGCGTCCTTCTCAGTGGCTTGCCTGACGGCGGAGTCCAGCAATTTGGCCCGCCTTTTCGGCTCGGCGCTGATAGCGATAGTGGCTTCCAGGTCCAGCGGGCATGTCGAGCGAGACTTTTGCCCGAAATGGTGCCGGGCGCGCCGATGGCAAGCGAAAGGCTATCCTGGCCGCGTTGTCCGCGGCGGGCCACTCGGTGAGGTCAACCGTTGCTCTACAACTCTATCCAAGTACCTTCTGAAATCATCCATAAATGGCAAGAGGTCGTGGATGTGCTTGCCGAGATCATGCACGTTCCTTCTGCTTTGATCATGCGAGTAGAGCCGCCCAACATCAAAGTTTTCGTATCCAGCGAGTCCAAAGGGAACCCCTACGAACCGAATGAACTCGCACCCCTTAACACGGGGCTTTATTGCGAAACCGTGATGAAGACGTGCCAACCTCTGCTCGTTCCAGACGCCCTTCGCGACGAAGCGTGGAAATCAAACCCTGACATCAAGCTGGGGATGATTTCCTACCTTGGGGTACCGATCAGTTGGCCCGATGGCGAGGTATTCGGAACGATTTGCGTTCTCGACAACAAAAGCAACGAGTACAGCAAGCCCTACCTCAGACTCCTGCATCAGTTGCGCGACGCGGTGCAGATTGATTTGCAAAGGTTAGCGGCACAGCACAGACAGCTCGAAGAACGTGAGACGAAGATCCGGCGTCTGGTCGATGCCAACATCATCGGAATCTACATCTGGGAGCTCGATGGTCGGCTCCTTGAGGCCAATGATACGTTTCTGCGTCTGGTGGGATACGATCGCGAGGATCTTATCTCGGGTCGTGTGCGCTGGACGGACCTCACGCCGCTGGAATGGCGAGATCGCACCGCACGCGCCCAGGAAGAATTAAAGAGGACTGGCGCGGTGCAACCCTTTGAGAAGGAGTACCTTCGCAAGGACGGCAGCCGCGTGCCCGTGCTGATCGGCTCGGCGGCGTTCGATGAACAGCGAGACCAAGGCGTCGCGTTCGTGCTCGATCTGACCGAGCGCAAGCGGGCGGAAGCGGAAGCCCGCGAAAACGAGCGGCGCTACCGCGAAGCGCTGATGGAGCTCGCGCACGTCAATCGCGTCACGACAATGGGCCAACTGACGGCTTCGATTTCACACGAAATGAAGCAGCCGATCGGGGCGGTTGTCGCCAACGCAGAGGCTGGGTTGAACTGGCTTGATGCTCAACCGCCAGAACTGAATCGGATTCGCCAGACGCTTGGTTGGATAATAACTGATAGCCTGCGAGCCGGCGAGATCATCGGTCGGATCCAAGGGCTTATCAAGAAGGCACCTCCGCGGCGAGAGGAAATGGAGATCAACGCGGCAGTGCTTGAGGTCATAGCTCTGACCCATGGCGAAGTGGTGAAGAACGGCGTCTCGGTGCGGACGCACCTCGCGGAGGGCTTGCCGCTCATTCGAGTAGATCGGGTCCAACTGCAACAAGTGGTCCTCAACTTGATCATCAACGCCGTCGAAGCGATGAGCGCCGTCCGCGAGGAGCCGCGTGAGTTGCTGATCAGCACCGACAGAGATGCCCTGAATGGCGTGCTCGTCAGCTTGCGAGATTCGGGGCCGGGACTGGATCCGGCGAGCCTTGAGCACGTCTTCGATCCATTCTACACGACCAAGCCCAGTGGCATGGGCATGGGATTATCAATTTGCCGTTCAATCGTGGAAGCGCACGGGGGACGCATATGGGCGGGCGCCAATGAAACTCGGGGTGCCGTTTTTCAATTCAGCCTGCCTCTAGAGCGAGACGAGACCAGTTCCACTGAATACGCTGGCCAATGCCGGCGGTCCGAGAAGGCGGATACGGATCGCGAAAACGAGAGCCCGTTCTACGCGACGGCGGATGTCCCTACCTAGATCGGCCGCCCCGCGCTGGCGTCAGGCTGCGCGGTAGGGGTAGACCAGCACAAGCGGAGCCTCCACAGGGGGCGGGCGACGCCCAACTAAGCCGTGCAGTCGCGGTTCTATCCGGGACATGAATATCCGGTCGGCTTACTCATTGGCAAAGCGGGGGGCAACGCGAGTCAGCAATTGGAGGCACGCCCCGGTTCGCCAGCGCAGGCCTTTGTACTTCAGATCGCAGTTCGTGCGCCTTCGGCGCGTGACATCAGGACGATCCAGCCTCTTGATGCGGCTCGCCTTCAGGACTCAGCACGGCTTGGTCGAGCCCAACGCCGCCGAGCCGCTCGCGAGCGCGCGCGGGCGAAAGCAACCTGATAGACCTACCGAGCGCTTCTCCGCCAAAGGTATCGAAGCTTCGGGAAACACCGGAAACTCTCGCCATCGCGTTGAGTTGGCAGCGACTGGGTGCGATCGCTTGGAGCGGGAGGATGCGGGTACCGCGTGACCTTGCCTTGCGGGGCCGAAAAAATGTGACACTCGCGTGGCGAAATCCTGCCGATGCGTTTGCGCAATATGGAAAAAGCCGTATCGGATCAATGGCCGGTTTAAGCGACCTTTACCGATGTTTGCGCAGCCAAGTGCCTGATCTTGCTCGACCCTGCCACTTCGCTAGGGAGCGCCGTTGACGATATTCGGCGATGTTCTGCGACATTCTACGATGCCGCCCCCCGTTAGACTCCCTGACTGACTCACAGCCGACTGCATCAGCGAAGTTTTGCGACTTGTCGGCTCAATTCGCATAATGAGCGGTTACAGAATATGCGCTCGTAGGGAAGGCCGAGTCCGGCTTGTGGCGGCCGGTAAAGGGGGTTCTTGAGTCGCGGCTGTCGCCAGCTAGACAAACAAGGACTCCTCTGCGCATGGCCCACCTTCTCGCCGATCTCGTCGCTAGTCCCGCACCCGGCAGGCGGAAAACGTGCGCGCCATGGCACGATTTCCATCACCAGGCTCATCGCCGGCGCGTGTTCTGTTCTTGGATGAATGAGTGTTCTTCCGCGCGCAGTCGCTTGTCCCATCTCACCTCGCCGACAATCGGACGGAACGGGACTGGCTGAAATTCTCTGGAGGGAGCCTTGCGCTACCTTGTGCCAATAGTTTGCGTTCCCAAGCGAGCGCGTGACGGACGATCAGGGAAAGATCATCCCATTGAGGCCGCCAGCCAAGCAGTCTGCGCATCCGTTCCGCTGAGGCCACGATCTCTGCCGGATCGCCAGGCCGGCGGGCGGCAAGTTCGACGGGAAAGTCGTTTCCGGATTCGTGCCGCATGGCGTCGATCACCTGCAAAACCGAAAAACCGCGGCCATAGCCGCAATTTAGCGTCAGGGATTCTCCACCACCGCGCAGATATGAAAGCGCATGACAATGGGCGTTTACGAGGTCGCTCACGTGGATATAGTCGCGAATGCAGGTGCGGTCGGGCGTGGGATAATCGGTGCCGAACACCTGCATCTTCTCTCGCAGACCCACGGCGGTTTCAGCTGCAACCTTGATAAGATGCGTTGCCCCTCGCGTTGTCTGTCCAGTGCGCAGAGCAGGATCGGCGCCTGCTACGTTGAAATACCTCAAGATGACGTAGCGTAGGCCATGAGCGCGCGCAGCATCACGCAGCATTGTTTCGGCCATCAATTTGGATGAGCCGTAAGGTGATACGGGCGCAACGGGGGTTTCTTCAGTGACAGGATTTTCCGGCGGATTCCCGTACACCGCAGCCGTAGACGAGAGGATGAAGCGCTGTACCCCACTCCTGATTGCGACCTCGATCAGGTTTCGGGAATTTACGGTGTTGTTGCGATAGTATCGAAGCGGATCGGCAACCGACTCCGCAACAACTGCCGACGCCGCAAAATGAATGATGTCCGAAATTCCATACTTCGCGATCAGCGGAGCAACTCGCCGCTGATCGCCGATGTCTCCAAGGAAAACGGGAACTCCGGAGGGTATTGCCCATTTGAGGCCCGATGAGAAATCATCGATTACGATGGTTTGTTCGCCACGATCAGCGAGTTCGTGTGCCATATGGCTCCCAATGTATCCGGCACCTCCGGTGATAAGGATCGCCATCGCTAATCCACCCTGGGCGACCTGATTGACGGTTCGGAACAAAGTTCCCTAAGGCGTGTTATGAAAGCCCAGCGAAGGATAACACCTGAGGTGCGCTGCGGTTCGGTCGCGATTAAGCGAGTGAGCGGGATGTCGCCTGATGTGATGCGGGCGACAGTGTCGGCCGATGGCCGTCTGCATCTTGATCCGCCGCTCGAATTCCTCGTGCAGCCGCTCGATCGCGAGGCAATGCATGGCGCTTGAACGCGTGGATGACGACGGCTCTGGGTTTGTGAGGCCGAAACTCGGCCTCGCAATTGCTGCTCGCCATGCCGAGACGTTGCTTGTGCTCCTTGTGCTGGGCGTGGCCTTGGTCATCGGGCTTGTGACCGCCGCGGATTACGGGCTGTCCACCGACGAATTCAACACCGACGAGTACGGCCCCAAGGCACTTGGCTGGTACACGAGCGCTTTTGCGGACCGGTCTCAGTTCGAGACGGTCGAAGAGTATCTGTGGATGTATGGACCGTGGTTTCAGGTGCTCGTCGCGGCCGTGCAGTCGCTTGATCTCGCGAGCCCGATCACGGTCCGGCACGCGACGACCTTCCTGTTTGGCCTCGCTGGGCTCGCCGCTGTCGTGCCGATGGCATGGCTCACCGTCGGGCGCTGGGCTGGGTTGATGGCGCTCACCCTGTGCCTGCTGACCGGCTACCTGTACGGCAACCTGTTCTTCGCCCCGATCGACGTGCCGTTCCTGTTCGCCATGAGCTGGTCGACGCTCGCGATCGTCCTGATGGTGCGGCAGGAGGTGCCGAGCTGGCCTCTGACCCTCGCAACGGGCCTTGCCACTGGCCTCGCCATCGCGACGCGCACCGGCGGGGTGATCACGCACGCCTACCTCGTCGGCGGCATGAGCCTGTGCGCGCTCGAGGCGCTGCTGCGCCATGGCCGCGCGGGCTATGGCCAATTGCGCCAAATCGCCTTGCATACGTTGCTCGTCATCCTCATCGCCTGGCTGACGGCGATTGCGCTCTGGCCGTGGTTGCAGATTGGAAATCCGCTCATACAATTCCTCGAGGCCTATCGGCACTTTGGTACGCTCGACACCTCGTTTGAATTCCAGAATTGGGGCCGGCTCACGTTCACCGATAACGTGCCCGCCTGGTACATCCCCGGACAGCTCCTGGCGCGTCTGCCTGAGGGCTTTTTGGCGTTGCTGTTGCTCGGCATGGCGGTCTGGATCGGTGCTGCAGCGTCGTGGACCCGCGCCACCCTCGGCGCCCTGCGCCGGTCCGGCTTCGTGGGGCTGCGACCAGTCGCGGCCGAGCTCGCAGGATCGCGCGCGGTGCTGGTCGTCAGTGTGGCGGCGTTCGGGCCTATCGCGGTGCTCATCCTGCAGGGCTCGACGCTCTATGACGGTGTCCGCCATGTATTGTTCGTGATCCCAATGCTCGCCGTCGTGGCCGCGCGCGGGCTCACGAGCCTCTTGCCCTTCTTGCGACGCCTTCCGATTGTGCCCGTGGCCCTCGGGGGCGCGCACGCGGCCGCCCTCGTGGTGACGCTCGTCATCCTGCACCCGCTCGAATATATCGCGATGAACAGTCTGGCAGGCGGCATCGCCGGCGCTTACGGCCGTTTCGACCTCGACTATTGGAGCATGGCGGCTCCCGAGGCGCTGCGCCGCCTCGAGGATCGAATTGACGCCGAAGGCCGGTTCGCGGGCGATCCACCGCGCGTGCTCCTCTGCCTGGCCTGGCGCGAGCAACTCGCAGGCGTGATGTTCCGACGCAACTGGATTGCTGAAACACATGTGGAAGAGGCCGACTACCTGATCGCCACCGAGCGCTGGCCTTGTGCCGACGGCACGACGGCCGTACTGGTTGACGAGGTCACGCGATTTGGCCGCCCGTTCGCCAGGATCTACGCCAATCATCGCGGGCTCGGTGAGTGACGCCAAGTTCCGGCGCGGCTTGGCAATGGCATCTACTTCTTCGCCTGCAATTCGATCGGGGAAGCCTCGGCCATTCTGCCCAACATGGCCGGGCGACGTTTTCGCGGCGGGCCTGTCTCAAGCCGGTCCTTGGCGCGATTGATCGCCACGGCGCGCGCAAGCCGCGTGATCATGTCGAGCTGGAGCCGCAGCTTTAGATGCAAGTTGAGCATGATGAGCAGGCTGATCACGACCCAGGTGTAGACGATGAGGTCGGAGCCGCGGCCGATTCCCACAAAGGCCGCAAGCGCGTTGGCATGCTCCGGCACCCAGACGAAGTAGAGGCCGGCGAGCGCAGCGTTGCTCGCGAGCAGGCCGATGATCGGCACCGTTCGATGCACCGACCAGGCGTAGATAAGAACCAAGGCCAGAAGGGCCGTTAGCAACAGCTGCGCGATCATCGGTAGAGCCTCCGCGCAAACAGATCGATCACGATGGCCAGCGCATCGGTAATGCGTTGACCCTTGCCCAGCGAATAGGCGCTGTACTCGATGTTCACCGGCACCTCGACAAAGCGCAGGCGGCTCTGCGCGATCTGGTGCAGGATCTCGGACGCGTGCGCCATTCGGTTCTGTCGCAGGGAGATCGCGCGGGCGCCGCGCGCTGTCATCGCCCGAAGGCCATTGTGGGTATCGGTGACCGGCAGTCCGGTGCTCGCGCGCGTGAACCAGAGCGCGGCGCTGAGCAGGATGCGGCGCGACATCGGCAGATTTGCGCTCGCACCGATGAGAAAGCGGCTGCCGAGCGCGAAATCGATGCCGGACTGCTCGATCGCCGCGAGCAGCGCTGCGATGGCCGCGGTTGAATGCTGGCCGTCGGCGTCGAACGTGACGAGCGCATCCGCACGCTGCTCGAGGGCGTAGTCGATGCCGGTCTGCAGCGCAGCGCCTTGTCCGAGGTTGATCGGATGCCGGACGACGACCGCGCCTGCGAGCAACGCGAGGTCGCCGGTGCGGTCGCTGGAGCCGTCATCGACTACGACGACGGCGTATCCCGCGCGGCGAATGTCGGACACGACGCTGCCGACCACCGGCGCTTCATTGTACGCCGCGACAACGACCCAGGGATTGCGAATCCGGCTGTTCATGTCTCATCAACCCACAACAAGCACAAGACCGCAGGCGATCACCGCGATTCCGACCAGGAGACGCGCCGACAGCGGCTCGGCGAACACCAGCGCGCCGAGGACGGGCGTCAGCGCAAACGCAATCGCTACGAACGGATACGCGCGCGACAGCGGCGTGAACGTCAAAAGCCAGACCCACAGGACGGATAGCGCCGAATAGAGCGCGATGGCGCCGATAAACGGTGCATCCTGCAACAGTAGCAGCGCACGCTTGGACAAGGGATGGCCGTCGTCGACACGCAGCGCGGCGACCTTGAACAGGAGCTGGCCCGCCGTCATGCCGGTCGCGTAGACGACGAGCAACGCGATCTGGCCTACGTTGAGGCGCTCTGTCATGGGTGGCTCGTTTCCGGACATGGGGGCGCCTTGCTCAAGACCACGCGCATCGCGTCGAACAGGTTCACCGGAATGGCCAAACGGTTGCCGGCCGGGTTAGCCGCGATCTTGCGGCCGAGCATGCGACCGGCCTGGAAGGCGATCAGCGACAACGGCACGAATTTCCAGGGGTGATCGGAACTCTCGACGCGAAGGCCGACCGAATGGGCCAGAGACGCGATGCTGTCGCGGTTGAAGAACCACAGGTGCTGCGGCGGCGTCATCAGGCGCCAGTGCGCGCCGGTCGACCGCGCCGCCAAGGAACCGAAGTCTCCGGTCGTCAGCACGATGATTCCGTCGGGCCGGAGATGGTCCGCGAGCAGCGCGAGAGCTTCCTGCGGGTCGGGCAGATGCTCGATGACGTCGAGGAGGACGATGACGTCCAGCGTGCCAAACGAGTTGAGAGTCGCTTCGTTCAGCAGGCCGCAGACGACGTTCAAGCCGAGATCGCTAGCATGGGCAGCAGCCGCCTCCGCCGGCTCGATGCCGCTCACCTCAAATCCGGTGCGGCGGGCTTCATCGAGAAAGAAGCCGTAGGCGCAACCGATCTCGAGCAGGCAGCCCCGTGGCTTGCGACGCTGGATGAACTCAACCGTACCGGCGAACTCGCGCCGTAGCACGGGTTCGGCACCGCGATAGTCGGCGTAGCCGTCGGTCTGACGGCCGGAAAAGTAGCCCTCGTCATAATAGGCGAGGGGATCGAAGCTCGATACCTCGGTGCGTCCCAGTCCGCAGTCACGACATTGGAGGATGTTGCAACTGTTCTTGACGTAAAGAAGCCGATGCGGCGTCGCCCGACTGCACGCGGGACACTTAATCGTAAGCGCAGCTCGGTCGTTTCGCATCAGCACATGCGTGCCCGCCAATGGCGTTTCTTCAGTGCAAACAAACGTCTCCGATGCCGAACTGTTCCGCTCGGCGAACGGCCACGGAGTCGCAGGCAGCTGGCAGCTGCGAAATAGCTCAAGGATGGTCCACGCTCTCGCCGGTGCAGCTCGGTGAGACGGCGGCCGTCTGAGCGTACGACGCCGGAGCTACTGGGCGCCAGCGTCGTCGCGCTGGGGCAGCGTCAGCTGAGGCTGTTCTTGGGTAGCTTGGCTGCGTTGTTGCCCAGGATGCCGGCGCGCTGCTCGTCCGTGAGCTCCAGCGTCTTCATGACGTGCTCGATCGGATAGGAAGCACGGCGTGCTCCCAGCTCTCTCGCCTTACTCCATCTGCACTTAATACTTTCGGCGCGGTCATATATAATTGAAATTGTTATATAAATTCAAGTTACCGGGGATGATCGGCTCACCGAAGGCTACCTACGTCCCCCCCCCAACGGTTTTCCGCCCAGTTTATGTTGGATGTGGTTTAGCGACCCGCGCAACGGCCACGCTCTGAATTGCCCAGCGCCAGAGCTAACCTGGTTAGAGACCAGACTTCGAGACTGGGGTATGCCCCAAGGGCGGCTCGTTGGCCGACCGCTTCGATTGGGATAGTGATCGTTGCCGGCCGCCTTAGCTTCTTTGGCGACCACGCCCATCTCGCCAAATCCCCAATGCTTCGCGGCCTTTCTAGCGCCACTGCGCAAGGCGGAGTAGGTCGTCTACGCAAAGCGGCCGTTCGGTGGGCCCGAGGCCGTGCTCGCCTATCTGTCGCGCTACACCCGCCGCGTTGCCATCGCCAACAGACGCCTGATCGCCTCCGAGCAGCGGGTGTCACCAAGGGAAAGCAGTACTGCCCACCAGAAATCCCACAGAAACCTCGTGATGCTCGCGCCGGCCGACCGGGGACGAGTTGTCGCGAAACGAGCAATCTCGCCAGACTTGATAACTTGCTTATGATATTGCGAGGTAGCTGGTTCGCAAGCTGTCCACTTTTCTGGGAGAAGCGAAAAGCGGACGCTGTAGCTCTGCTGGTTTACCGTGAAGCTTTATGCAATGAACGATGTCACCGCTCGAACGAACGCCGACGCCTTGACCGAGAGAAGCCTCACTCAAACAAAGACTCGAGAAAGCCCGCCACGCACGGATGTCGGGACGATAACGCTCCATTGGGCGACCGCGCTCGCGTTCGTCGTAAGCCTTGTTACCGGCATACGCATCGCAGCGGACGCGCTGCACGCCCCCTTCTCGAAGTGGCTCGCTCCGGTCCTGCCGCAGGGCGAGATCTTTTCCTGGCATTTCCTCGCGGGGCTCGCCGTCTTCTTCTGCGGGTCGGCCTACGTCGCCTACCTCGCGCGCAGCGGCCTCGTCGAGCGCAACAGCCCCAAGAAGACGCGGATCCTCGCGATGCGGGCTCCGGCTCGCCTCAAGTGGGGAGCCGTCAACATCATCCTGCACTGGTTCGTCTATGCGCTCGTGATCTTCCTCACGGGGACGGGCGTCATAATGTATCTCGGCCATGGCGGTTGGTGGGCTTATCTCCACTCGACCGCCGCCTTCGTCGCGCTCCTCTATATCTTCGTGCATGTCACCGCGCATTATCTCTATGGCGGCTGGCTGCAGATTTTCCGCGTGTTTCGGCCGACGCCGCTCGCGATCACGAAGGCCGTGCGGCCGAGGCCTCTTCTCATTGCCGCTGCAATCGGGGTGGCAGTCGCGTTTGGCATCGCCGGGCTCGACTGGGCGACGCGCGATACGCTCGTCGTCGCGCGGGTGAGCGACGCGCCCAAGCTGGACGGCGCCATGGGCGATCTCGCCTGGTCGCGCGCGCCCCCCGTCTTCATCCGCACGCAGCAGGGTGCCAATCTCGGCGGATCGGGCGAATCGCTCGTGGAGGTGCGCGCCCTGCACGACGGGCAGAAGATCTATTTCGCCTTCCGCTGGGAGGATCCCACGCGCTCCCTGCGCCGCATTCCGATCATCAAAAAAGAGGATGGCTGGCACGTCCTCGACGAGCATGCGGGCCTGCAAGACGCCGCCGACTTCTACGAGGATAAACTGGCGGTCATTTTCTCGGATGATCCATCGCTCGGCGGCGCAGGCGCGACGGGTCTCGGCGCCAACCCGCTGCCCGGTAAGCCGATGCCGATCAACGGCCGGGGCTTCCACTACACGACGGATGGCAGCTACATAGACATGTGGCAGTGGAAGGCGTCGCGCGGGGGCATGCTCGGGCGTGTCGACAGCCAATATATCGGCCCGCCCTACGCCCCGACCTTGGACGAGCAAAATTACGATGCCCGCTACCAAGGCGGCTATTGGAATAAGCCTGGTCGCGCTCTTTATTCGTATAACTTCAAGTTCATCCACAAGAACGACAAAGGGCCCGTCACGGTTCTGCGGCTTCCCAAGGACTGGAATGCGCAGGTGGCAGCCCTCGGCAAATTCGATCTTAATCCCAACAGCAGCGACGACGAGAACGGCCGCTGGTACATGTTCGACCGGGAGAGCGAACCCTACACTCCAGAGGCCGACGCGAGGATTCCCGTTGGCACGATCCTGCCTGGCGTGATTATTGCCGGCGACCACGAAGGAGAGCGAGCCAATGTCACCGGGGTTTCAAAATGGAGCAACGGACATTGGACGCTCGAGCTGACGCGCAACATGAAAAGCGATGGCAGATATGACAAAGCCTTCGTGCCAGGCCACGATCTCTACATGTGGGTCGCTGTCTTCGACCATGCGCAGACGCGGCATGCGAGCCATAACCGCCCGGTGCGGATCGTGTCGCAGAAATAGGCGTCTCATGGGGGGCGACGTGCTCGACCGCAGGCGACTGCGGCGCGGCTGCGCCAAAGCATGGCTTCGCCCTCATCCGCGCATCGCATTCTGGCTCGGCGCGCAGCGGCCTCGCCGAAATTCGCAGCGCCCAGAGGCCTCGCGATGAAGAGGCATTGTCGGCTCGTCATCAACGGTAAGCTCGTCGAAGCCCGCGCCGGCGAAAGCCTGATCGACGCGGCGCTCGGCGGCTCGATCCTCATTCCACACGACTGCAGATCGGGACAATGTCAGTGCTGCCGGGTGACAGTCGTTTCGGGCTCGGTCGATGACGGCGGCTCGGGCCACGGCCGCACTGTGCTCGCCTGCCAGGCCGCGGTCGCAGGCGATGCGGAGATCGAATTCGAAGAATTGCCGCTGCCGATGAAGCGGGCGGGCGCCGTCACCGAGATCAACGAGCTCTCGCCGGAGATCGCCGAAGTCGTGCTGACGACCTCAGCGCCGCTCGAGTTTCGGCCGGGCCAATATATGCGCGTCAAGTTTTCCGGCTATCCTGCGCGCGAGTTCAGCCCGACCTTCAGGCTCGATGGTTCCTTCAGGCAAGTCGAACTCGTCTTCCACATCCGGCGTGTGCCCGAGGGCACCGTGTCGGGGCAGCTCGGCAAGGCCATCAGGCCCGGCCATGCGGCGCATGTGCAAGGCCCCTTCGGACAAGCCTATCTACGACAGGGCCAGGGGCCGCTGGTGCTGGTCGCCGGCGGAGCAGGCTGGGCCCCGATCTGGGCGCTCGCCCGCTCGGCGCGCTCGACCCAGCGCAACCGCGAGATGGTGGTCGTCGCCGGCAGCCGGGATGCCGATAATCTCTATATGCTTCCCTCGTTGCAGTGGCTGATCGACGACGGTGTCCGCGACGTCATTGCGACGACGGAGGTCGGGTCTACCCTGCCGATCAGGCCCGGGCGCCCATCGCACTACCTGCCCCTACTAGGGCTGGAGGATACGGTCTATGTCGCCGGCCCCGTTGGTCTCGTCGAGATCGTGAAGAACAAGGCGCGCTCGGCCAATGCGCAATGCTACGCCGATCCTTTCCTGCCGAGCTCTCAAACCCCATCGCTGATGGACAAGATCACCCGTCTATGGCGAAGCCGGGAGCAGCCTCATCGCCCCGGTCTGTGAGCCGATGCCTAGAGCGTTTTCCAGCGAAGTGGCCACCGGTTCGCGTCAAGAAAACGCGTCAAAACAAAAATCTAGAGCTTCCGTTTCAGATTCCATCGGAACGGAAAAAGCTCTAGCTCAGCCGCGGCGGCGGCCGCCCAGCCCGGCGGCTCACGGCTTGACGGGCAGACTACCGAGGCTGGTGATGACGTCGGCCGCCTTCCGTGCATCGGCAAAGCGTAGAAAGGCCAATGCGTCCGGATCCTGCAACGTGTTTAGATAGATCAGCGCCAGCACCACGCTCGAGGGATAATCCGCGTCGGTCGGGTAGTGGCCGTCCACGCGAAGCACAGTGAGCCCCTGTTCCAACGGCCGCGAGAAGGGACCGAAGCCGATCGCGCCTTGAACATCGCGAACCGTCTCGATCGCTTCCTGTGTGGTCGTTGCCGTCTTCGATTTCTCGGTGATCTCGAGATCATGCCAGCCGGGCATGCTGGCCCGTAGCACGGTGAGAGTACTATCCTGGTCCTCGCGCCGCACGACGCGGATGCGCAAATCGGCGCCGCCCAGCTCCTTCCAATTCGCAACGCGGCCCGAATAGATCGCAACGAGCTGATCGCTCGTGACGGCATTCACTCCACAGCCGGGATGGACGATGAAAGCCGAGGGCAGGCGGGCGATCGCCTTGTAGACGATGCCGGAAGCCGCTTCGGCGTCAGTCAGGCGGCGTGCGACGCGCCCTAAGATCGCCTTGCCGGACCCCACGGCCGCGATGCCTCCGCCAGAGCCGATGCTCGGCGGTACCTCGACCCGTGCCGATCCTTCCTGCTGCATGAAGCTTGCGGCAATGGCGCGCAGGACATCGATGCCGTCTCCCGTTCCTACGATGTCGAGCCTGCGTGTTTCGGCGCTAGCGGTATTCACCCCCGCAAGGCAGAGGCCCAAGAACGCCGCCAATATCCTCGAAAATGCCATTGCAAACCCCCTCGAGCCACGAGATGCACAATCTGGCAAAGAAACCTAAACCATCTGTTGTCGCAACGCCGTGCCTTTTGAATCATCAGTGTCGCCGATGGAATCATCAGGTGCGGTGGACAGAAAGGAAAAGCAGAAAATTTGACGGTTTCGAAAAACCACCTGCTAATTAGCCAGCCACAAATAGGAGATAAATTGACGATTTTGGGTGGTTCACTCGCCTAAAGTCGGCGCCTGAAGACGCTCAGTTGGGGGCAATTGACCGGCCCCCGCAAGTTCAGGGTGCTGGCAGTGGTGGCGACTGACACGGATATGGCGAAGGCATCGAGGGCGCCGCCCCGCTGGCGTCGTTGGGCCGTTCCGTCCGGCGTTCCGAGTTTCCCCTCGTCTATCGCCATGCGCCTTGTTGCCGTCGTGCTCGCGACCGGCGTCCTCGGGCTCGGCCTCATCGGCGGCTTGACGGCGCTACGCCTCCAGCAGCAACTGAGGCAGCAGGCTGCGGCACTGGGTGAACTCTCCGAAGACCAGCTCGCTCATCGCCTCGACGGCGAGGCGCAATTGGCGCGAGCGCGAATCGAGGTCCTGGGCGCGGAAACCGCATCTCGCCTGCGTCAGATCGCTCAGCGCGCCGATGTCGCCAAGACGATCGCCTCGAACAACGATGTGACTATCCGCGAGCTGCTCAGCATCGTTGCTTCGACCTCCGGCTTCGAAAGGCTGATCGCCTTTGACGAAACCGGTCGCGTGATCGGCGCCAATACGCCCCTCGACCTCCTTGCTCTGAACGGGGCGCTCGAGTGGACCGCCCTCTCTGTCAATCTCAGGGCGATCCTCAAGGACAATAGCCGCTCGCACCCGCAGGGTGAGGAAGACATAGATGAGCTCAAATTGCGTGAATTGTCAGCGCTCGGCCTGCCGCAGCGCCGCACCATAGCGCACACCGCGATCGAGCCCGTGTTCGACGACTTCGGCGACCTCATCGGCGCGCTTGTCGCCATCCGACCGCTCGGGCGCACGGAGCGGACTCTCGAGAACTTCACTTCGCTGGCTAATGCTGGCGTGGTCATCATCACGGGTGACAACGAGATCGTGTCTTCCGCGGGGCCTGAAGGGGTGAGATTCAGCAGCACCAGGACGCCTTTGGCCGGGCTGCAGCGCTCGGATGACGGTAACTACGTCGCGCGCTGTGTCGATTATGAGGCGACGCTCAAGGTGTGTACGTTCGCGAGCGCATCGCTCGTGACGACGACACGCGATCAGATGTTCCAGATCGGCGCAGCCCATACGCGTTCGCTGATGTGGGAGTTCCTCGCATCCGCGGCACTGGCGCTCGGTGCCTTGGTCGTCGCGCTATTGGCCGCCGTAAGGCACCTCACGAAAGGACTTTCGGCGCTCGCCAAGACCGCCCAGGAAATCGCGGGTGGCAATCTCGACGCTCCGTTCCGCGCAACTGGCATTGGCGAGGTCCGCAGCCTCGGCCTCGCATTCGAGCGAATGCTGACGCATTTGCGGGCCAGCACTCGAAAAATTCGTCAGCTCGCTTTCTACGACACGGTGAGCCGCATTCCCAATCGGGAGAAGATACGCATCGATGCGCCAGCGCTCATCGGCACGGAAGAGGGCGCAGCGCTGTTCTTCCTCGACCTCGATGGCTTCAAATCCATCAACGACACTTTCGGGCACAAGGCTGGCGACGAGTTGCTCAGGATGGTGGCCGAGCGCTTGAGCGATTTGCTGACGTCCAAAGGCACTGCCGGCAAATGTCTGCTCGCCCGGGTCGGGGGCGACGAGTTCGTCGCCATCATCGCAGGGGTGAAGACGGTCGAGGCCGCGAGCCTCAGAGCCCGCGAGATGATCGAGACGCTGCAGGTTTCCTTCAAGCTCCAGAGCAATCATGCGACCATCGGCGTCAGCATCGGCATTGCGATCTGTCCCATCCACGGCACGACCTATGACGATCTCCTGATCCGCGCCGACCTTGCGATGTACGTCGCGAAGAGCTCGGGGCGAAATACCTACGCGTTCTACACTCCGGATCTCGCAGAGGCTGCACGTGCACGCCATGCGCTCGAAACCGATCTCGCCTTGGCGATCCGCAATGAAGAGCTCGTCGTCCATTACCAGCCCAAGGTGTCCTGCGTGGATGGCCGCATCCTCGGGGTAGAGGCGCTGGCGCGCTGGCATCACCCGAAGGAGGGCGACATTCCCCCTCAGCGCTTCATCAAGATCGCGGAGGAGATCGGCCTCATCATGGAGATCGACCGCTTCGTGCTCAGGCGCGCGCTCGCCGAAATCGGGGGCTTGATCCGGGCCGGCTCGAACCTCGTGCTCGCCGTGAATGTGGCGGCGACGGAAATCGAGGACCCGCTGTTCATCAAGGCTATCGTCACGACCGTTCGCGAGGCCGACTTCCCGCCGCCACACCTCGAGATCGAGGTCACCGAGTCGGTCGCGATGCGCAATCCTGATGTCGTGCGCGAGAGAATAAGCTTGCTCAGGCAATTGGGCATACGCTTCGCGATGGACGATTTCGGAGCCGGCTATTCGAATCTTTCGACGATGGCGAGACTCCCCTTCGATGCCGTGAAGCTCGATCGCACGCTCGTGGCAGGTGTCGCGGAAGACCGCGAAAAGCAGACGATCCTTCGCCTGGCGCTCGGACTGGCGGACGAATTGGGGTTCGAGACGGTCGTAGAAGGCGTCGAAACAGCCGAAGATCTTCGGTTCGCGGCCGAAAACGGCGCGACCATGGCGCAAGGTTATATTTTTTCTCCGCCGCTATCGCTCGAAGAGTTCGCTGTCTTGCTCCAGCCGAGCCTTTTGGCTTCGGCAGTCGAAGTGGCGCCCAGGCGAGACGGAGCGGAACGGCAGACTATGTGATCCGCTGAGGCGTCGGCGACGAACACCGGCCGAGTCCTGCCGGGGCCCACCAGCGATATCAACACTTGCGTGTCCGGACGTTGGCTGAGGCTCCTGCGCCCCACAGAAATTCAAGCACCAAAATCAACAAACGTGAATGGACGCGCATGAGACGGGACGAGATATTCGAAATAATCCCATCAGCCTCCGACCACGGATTGGGTTCCGGATTGACGCAGGCCTGATAATTCCATAAGTCTGGAGCGGGCATCCGAGGTGTCGAGCACCATCATCGAAAACCCCTCGTGTCGCGCAAGATAGTCGCGATTGAAAGCGGCAAATGAAAAGTTATCAGTGCGGTGCTCGGGAACGTCCTGTGGCCTCGTAACTGAAAGTAGTTCGAGATACGTGCCGTGTAGTTGAATGATAGAGTTGCCCGTTCCGAAAGGATGCTGACCGGGCGCCATAATCGTAAATCCCAACTCCTGATATTTCGCGCGCATCGCTTCCAAGTCGTGACCCGCGAGCACGAGATGGTTGATGCCTTTCATTTGTGATCCCAACCATTAGCAAAGCCAGACTCTTAGTATGGGAAGGCTCCGGCAGTCCATCGACGTCAGCCAATATAGTGATCCTGAACAAGCCGACGCATGACAGCTGCCGGCCCTTTCCGACGGAATCCGGCATTCGTCCGGCTGTCGGCTGACGGGGGTAACACCCGACCTGACCTAGCCGCAGCTAGATCGACGCAATTGATCCGTCACCGACATAGGCATCCATTCGTCAAACCGGTGATGACACCGGCTCAGTTCCGGATATGATTTTGCTGGTCGATCATCTTGCGCTAGTCTCATGAAACATTCACCGAGGGGCGGCATGCGGATCGCAGTCTTCGGAACAGGTGGTGCTGGCGGATACTTTGGTGCGCAACTCGCGCTCGCCGGAGAGGATGTTGTTTTTATCGCTCGGGGTGATCACCTCCGCGCCATAAGGGCTAATGGTCTTCGCCTTGAAACGCCTTCAGGCGAGACCCTTGTGCGGGCACGGGCAACCGACAATCCGGCCGAAGCACGTAATGTGGGGGCTGTTCTTGTTGGCGTAAAGGCTTGGCAGGTGATCGACGCAGCTAATGCTATCCGTCCACTGGTAGGTCCCGACACTGTTATCGTGCCCTTGCAGAACGGCGTTGAAGCCGCCAGCGAACTGATGGCCGTATTCGCGTCCAACACGCTCGGTGGCATGTGCGGTACATTGAGCTTTATCGTAGGACCAGGCCATATCCGGAGCGTCGGAGGTCAGAACTTCATCAAGTTTGGTGAGATAGACAACAGACGAACCGAACGCGTCGAACGACTGCGGCAATGCTTCGCGCATGCGAAAGTTTCTGTGGAGGTGCCCGCCAATATCGTCAAGGCATTGTGGGACAAGTTCTTGATGGTGACCTCATTTGGTGGCGTGGGTTCAATCACGAGAGCGCCTATCGGAGTGACGCGTGCCATCCCCGAGACCAGAAGGCTGTTGGAGCAGTGCCTGCAGGAAGCCCTAACGGTAGCGAAGGCTCGCAACGTACCGATGGCAGACACTGCCGTCGCAGATACGATGAAATTCTATGACGCTTTACCCACGAACGCTACTACGTCGTTGCAGCGCGACATTGCAGTCGGAAAGCAGAGCGAACTGGACTACTGGAACGGGGCCATCGTCCGCCTCGGGCGTGAGGTTGCCGTGCCGACGCCCGCCAATCAATTTATCTATGACTGCCTGCTGCCTTCGGAATTGCGGGCGCGGAGGAAGATCAATTTCTCCATCTGATGTTCCGATGTGCGTTCAGCCGTGTAGCGAGTTACGGCTGGTCGCGTCCCAAAAAAGCGGAGATATGTCGGCTGTTGGCCCCAAGCAGCGGTTAGGGGATTCCGCTATTCGCCGCTGTCAGGGGAGAAGCAGACATCCGGTAAACCGGCCAAAAGCGACGCGATTGACCCAATGTATGGTCCGGCCGTGCGGTGCAAGAAGATTTCGACGATCCGGTAGATGCGGTCTTGCATCAATGTATCCGGCCTCTGCTTGGAGCACAGTGCTCCGGGCCATCATGGTTATCAGCACGCATGTGATCTGGTTAGCGGACAGGCCTCGACCGGGCCATTTGGGTCACCAGGGTTCGCATGCGCCGGGAAGACCGATTCTCCATCGTCGTCTCATCCTCTCGCAGACCTCGGCGGGTAAGGGTGTTGTTACGTCATCGATCGCTCCTCACCTGCGCGCGCAGACGCGCCGTGCGCGGGGCCGTCAAGGCCGGCCGTCGTGTTGTCCTGACGTCATGTTCTGCTGCCGCCAGGCTGCGCCTTGGCGGCCCCGCGCACGGCGCGAGGATCAGGCCGGTCGGGACGCCGTCTCCTCCGTCGTGACGCATTCGAAGGCGCGTCCCTTGTTGAGGACCGCCCAGGCGATCCGGGCGAGCTTGTTGGCGAGCGCAATCGCCAGCACGTTGTGGTGTAATCGCTTTTTGGCGGCTTTGATCCAGGAGTCGAGGCCATAGCGCTCCCAGCACTTGACCTTGACCAGCACAACCCACGCGGCTTGCACGAACAGCGCGCGCAGGTAGCGATTGCCGTGCCGTGATATACTGCCGAGGATCGTGCGGTCGCCGGTCGATATCTGTTTCGGCACCAGTCCAAGCCAGGCGCCGAAGTCGCGGCCTTCCGAGAACACGTCTCCAGTGCCGATCGCGGCCACCATCGCGCTCGAGATGATCGGGCCAATGCCAGGCACCGTCATCAGTCGCTGGCAGGCCTGATCTTGACGGGCGAGTGTTTCGATCTCGTTCGAGAGACCCTCGATACGCTCATCCAGCCGGCGCCAATCGTCCGCCAGAGCCTCGATGATGCGCAACATGCGAGGCGAGAGCACATCAGTGCGAGTTGCCAAGATACCCGGCAACTCGAACCGCAGGGAATGCAGGCCTTGCCGCACGGCGATGCCCCGCTCCAGCAGGAACGCACGGATCTGATTGATGGCGCCGGTACGCTGACCGACCAATCGATCGCGGACGCGGTGCAGTGCCTGAAGATCGAGCTGATCGGCGGTCTTGGTCGCGACGAACTTCATGGTCGGGCGTTGGACAGCCTCGGCGATGGCCTCCGCATCTCGGAAGTCATTCTTCTGTCCCTTCGAATACGGGCGCACGTATTTCGCCGGCATCAGGCGGGCGTCGTGGCCAAGCATTTGGAGCTTGCGGCTGAGATGATGGGCGCCGACGCAGGCTTCCATACCGATCAAGCACGGCGGCAGATTGGCAAGTCGCGCCTCGACCTGGCCACGCGACCATTTCTGCCGCAGCACGATCGCACCACGGTGATCCTGCCCTACGACATGGAACGAGTTCTTGCCGATATCGATGCCGATCACGGCGACGGCTGCGTTGAGTCGGGCTCCGCTCGGATTGGTGCCTCTGGTCGCCTCCAGTTCTGGCCGCCCTGTCGGCGCCAGATTAGCGAATCCCACTCCGGATACCTCGCGGGTCGATGCCTCGATTCGAGGCAACGTAGTCGATCTCACCGCGGGAAGTGCCGATATCCATCAGTTCCCTGTCACTTAGGTCGCACAACGCCGCGCGCAATTTCTGCCGTTCGCGCCGCTCTTGAAAGGCATCCCAGTATTTCCAGATGAGGCCAGACGCGTACCGTGTCGATGTGGATGTCCGTTCCAGCCACGTTGTGCTGTAGGTCGTGCTCATTGCGGTGTCTCCCTCGGAATGCTCTCTAGGGTGCCAGGAGATCGGTGGGCGCGCTTGACCGGCAGCTTACATTTTCCTCATCGGCAGCTTATTCTTGCATTTTCTAGCGGGGCCAAAGCGCTAGCCGGTGATCGGGGGCTCCTCATGCAAGGGATTTCGTTGCGCTATCTGTTTGAGGACTACGCATTAGACCCGGAGCGTCGCGAGCTATATCGCGGCGCGGATGTCGTCTCCGTGGCGCCACAGGTATTTGATCTGCTGAACTACTTGATCCGCAACCGCGATCGCGTCGTCGGCAAAGACGACCTCATCAACGCCATTTGGAATGGGCGCAGCGTGTCGGATGCAGCATTGACGACCCGCCTGAATGTCGCCCGGAGCGCGATTGGCGACACCGGCGAGGAACAGCGCCTCATCAAGACACTGCCACGAAGGGGTTTCCGCTTCGTCGGGCCAGTGCGGGAAGTGCAAGTGCCCGGAGGCGCGGCAGTGGCCGACAAGTCGGTGGCGCCGCCGACATCCGTCCTCACACTGCCGGATAAACCCTCGATTGCGGTACTTCCGTTCGCGAACCTGAGCTCCGATCCGGAGCAGGAGTATTTCGCAGATGGCGTCGTCGAGGATATCACGATGGCCCTCTCTCTCTTTCGTTGGCTGTTTGTGATCGCACGCAATTCCAGCTTCACGTACAAAGGCCGGACCGTGGACGTGAAGCAGGTCGGCCACGAGCTTGGAGTGCGCTACGTACTCGAAGGTAACGTGCGCAAAGCCGGAAACCGCGTTCGTATCGCGGGTCAGCTTATCGATACCGAAACTGGAGCACATCTCTGGGCGGACCGCTTTGAGGGGCCGATCGAGGATATGTTCGATCTACAGGACCATGTGACTTCCAGCGTCGTGGGAGCAATCGCCCCGAAGCTGCAGCATGAGGAGATCAAGCGGGCTAGGCGCAAACCAACCGAAAATTTGGATGCGTACGACTATTACCTGCGGGGGCTGGCGAAAGCTCGTTGGTCCAAGGACGCGAACAACGAGGCGCTCCAGCTCTTTTACAAGGCGATCGAGCTGGACACTCGTCTGGCCTGTGCCTATGGCATGGCCGCTTGGTGCTATGTTCGACGCAAAGCGCTTGGTTGCATGAACGATCAAGTGCAGGAAAGTGCGGAAGCCACACGGCTGGGCCGGAAGGCAGTGGATCTGGGGGCAGATGATCCATTCGCGCTATGTATGGGTGGATACGCTCTCGCCTTTGTAGCCCATGAGTTCGATGACGCTGCGGCTTTCATGGATCGGGCACTGGCCGTCAATCCAAACTTAGCCAGAGCTTGGATGCTCAGTGCCTGGTTGAGAGTTTGGAGAGGCGAGCCGGACCTCGCACTTGAGCACTCTGCGCATGCCATGCGCCTAAGCCCGCGCGATCCGTCCATGTACTACACCACGCACGGAGCCATGGCATATGCTCATTTTCTGGCGAGCCGCTACGATCTTGCGTTGTCATCCGCCGAAAAGGCAATGCGCGACAATCCGAGTTTTCTGCTGTCAATCTGCATTTCCGCAGCCAGCAATGCGCTCGCCGGACGGCTTGAGCAAGCGCAAAGAGCCATGTTACGCGCGCTCGAATTCAATCCCGATTTGCACGCCTCCAATCTAAGAGATTTGGCACCATTTCGCCGGACGGAGGACTTCGCGATCTTCGCTAGAGCTCTCCGTGACGCCGGCCTGCCAGAGTGAGACGCGCTCCGTCGCGCGCGGCGCCGCGATTTGTCAAGTAGCACTCGACATGTCGGCTCGTGGCCACACGCGAAGAAGAACGAAAAGCTTCCCGGGTCCGGTGTCAGGGAAAGAGCGGACTTGGGCCGCATGGTCGCCGACCGCACCTGTTGTGTTGACACCCAGCGGCTGTTCGAGCGGCTACAGCCTCCCGGCTAACCAGCTGGTATTTTTGTCCGCAGCTCTTGGGTACCGCGTTGCTGATCGGCACCTCGTTATACCCTGCGCGAGGCTGGAATTGACGCGATCGAGCAGGCAGCGGCGGCCGCTCCATGTTTTCGACATGCGGTCAGGCTAGATCGGCGGGGCAAAGTGGCCCACAAAAGGGAGGTATCGATGTACATCAATTGGGACGTAACGATACGCTTTGACCCGAGCTCGGTCCTGCCTTCCACACAGCACGGCATTCCTGTTCCGAGTTACGGAAACTATGGTGGCCCAAACTATTCTGCTGGCGAAGAAGGTGGGAGAACTCCTGAGTTCGGAACAGCCGACTATCTGGCTCATCCTCCAAAGGACGATCTCGATCAGCTCTTTTATGCACACGATCTCGTCTATCAGCATTTGAGGGATGGCACTGCAACCCCACAGCAGACCTTCGATGCGGATGCCAAGCTGCTGGAGGGCATGTACGCGCTAACGCAGTCAGAACCTGCGCTGTTCGCCAACGACCCTGAAGCACTTCTCTATGAGGGGTTCGCCACCATCGGCATTCTCGGCAAGATTGAAACTACGCCGGGCGAAAGTGAATATCTCCACTCGACTCTTTCTCAGTCCGAGGAGCTGTTGCTGGCTACTGCGGCAATACAAAACTTTGAGACTGGACTCGCCGAAACGCCAGGCAACGAATCCCGCAGCTTGCATGGCGCGTTGCACGTGTTCGAAGCTCATTTCGGAGATCTTCTGCTCGCATAAGAGGAGCAGTTTTAGAGGGACTGTTGATCGGCTATTTGCTGCTACGAAAAGGTCGCCCGACGGGGTGACCTCTGTTCGTCGTTCACGGCTTCCTTTGGGCTGCGAATTTGTGCACGTCGGGCGATGAACGTCCGCTTGCGCCGAACGCTGCCGCTCCGGTAACGTCGCTGCTGGCCCATCAGCGAAGTAACGCCTCGTCTGACGGAGGTCCGCTCATTGGGGCATGGCGGACTAGATTTGCTTACCCCGAGTTCTTCGCATTGTGTCGCGAAGCAGACTTCGGGCACCCAAAGTGCTATGCTTCAGCCAAACGTAGCCAATAAGGCACTATCATGCCGTACCTCATGCGAACTCCCGCGGTAGAAGAGCTGCCCGCGCTCTCAGCGTTATGTTTTCGGTCGAAAGCAGTATGGGGTTACGACAACGACTTCATGGAGGCGTGCCGTCGTGAACTCTCGTTTGATCCGCTTGAATTGCAGTCAACCTCGATCGTTGTTGCGGAAGAGCACGGGAGAATCGTTGGCGTCGCGCAGGTCAAGGTGGTTGGAAAGGAAGCCGACTTGCTCAAGCTCTTCGTTGAGCCTACCGTGCTGAGAGGTGGTGTAGGCAGGGCTCTATTTGTTTGGGCCTGCGGTCGGGCAGCAGCTATGGGCGCAGACAAGCTTATGATCGAGGGCGACCCGCAGGCCCCGCCCTTCTATAGACGGATGGGTGCAGAAGACTGCGGTTTCGTGCCGTCTGGCTCGATAGCCGGAAGATTGCTTCCAAAACTCGTTAGAGACCTGCGAGAATGCGAAGTTCGGGCGGCGTCCTCAGTTGTCGGCTGATCGAGGTAGACCAGAAGCAACCGGCCGACCTTCCAAACTGCGCTCATGACCCACAACAGACATCCACGCGGCTGCGGGTATACTGTCCTGTATGACCATCGAACTCGTCCTGCTCGCCGCAAGCGTAGTCCTCGGCATCGTGCACATCATTATCGTGTCGCACCTGCAGAGCTGGCAACGAGGCTATTGGTGGACTGCCAGCTCAAGGGAACACAGCGTTGCGCCGCTCACCGGCATTGCCGGAAGGGCTGAACGAGCACTTCGAAACTATCTTGAGACCTTTCCATTCTTCTCCGCTGCAATTCTTGCCGTCACCGTGACAAACACCCACAGCTGGCTGACCGTCTGGGGAGCCCACTTCTACTTTTGGGGTCGCATCCTCTACGCAATCCTGTATATGGCGGACCTGCCGTTAGCTCGTTCGCTCGTGTGGAACATCCCGACGACCGGCATCCTGATGATTGTTGCCGGGCTATTCCTGAAGTGACGGACCGCACGATCTAGGCTCATGTGTGGCACCTCTTCGCTTCCTCTGAAATGGTTAGCAGCGGATGCCAGCCTCGGCTTACCTCAACGCAGGCTTGTTCGTGGTCGCCGCGGCCGCCGCATTGTTCGTCGCAGCTGGCACGGTCGCCATCCCGGGCTTTTGGGCGTATCTCGCAATCTTTGCCGTCGTCATGATCGTTTCGTTCGCGATGCTCGATCCAGACCTCTTGCGCGAACGTATGCGGCCGGGCGGCATGAAGCCGCCACTCGCGCTGAAAGTCTTCTCGCTGGTTCTGTTTATGCATTGGATCGTTGCCGGGCTCGACCGTGGGCGTTTCCATTGGAGCGACGACGTGCCCGGCTGGCTGCAAGGCATTTGTCTGTTCACGGTCGGGTCCGGTTACGCCCTGGCACTATGGGCGATGCACGTGAACCGGTTCTTCTCCTCGGTCATTCGCATCCAGTCCGACCGCGGCCAGTACGTCGTTACCACGGGGCCTTACGCCTTCGTTCGCCATCCTGGATACACCGCCGGGATACTGATTATAGCGGCAAGCGGACCCGCACTCGAATCGTGGCTCGCGGCCGCGCTCGTTGTGATCTTCAGCCAGCCGCTTCTGCTCCATGGCACCATCACCGAGGATCGAATTCTTCACGTAGAGCTTGCGGGCTACTCGGACTACGCCGCGCGGGTCCGATGGCGGCTCGTCCCGAGCATTTGGTGAGAGCCAAACCTCACTCGGGAAAGATGCTCCTCGCCAAACGGGTCCAGCCTCTCGTAAATTCTGGTCCCATGAAGAATGAGACCGCGTGGATCGTTGTACCTGCTATCGGGGCGTTGCTCTGCTACTGGCCGCAAGAGTAATCCATGGGACCTGGCTTCTACGATCCACACCTAACACCCGAAAGCATCGCCGAGAACTACGTAAAGGTCGAATCGATCGAGGGCTTCTTCGAGCCGGGTCCGTTCGAGCCCGGGTAATCGAACTGCTCGTCGAAGCCCGGCAGACCTGCCGACGATCAGATCGGTCAAATTCGAGTTTGTCATAACCTCAAGACCGCGAAAGTGCCCGGGCTTGAAATATCACCAATGGTGTCGGCCCGCGCCGACGAGATCATCGGGTGACGATCCTGCCCATACCGGTTTGGCAGCCGCGTTCGACAGTCTAATGAGTCCGGAGTCCGGAAGTGGCCGATACTGCTGAAAAAGTCGAAAATAGTACCAGCGCAAAAATCTTGCTGAAATCAGCTCAGGGCGACCTCCGAAAGAAAAGCCTTCACGGCAAAGCTAGGAAGACCGCAGAGCGATCCAGTGTAGATTGACGTGGTCCCCGGTGTCTAACGGCGTCGACCGCACCGGTAGCACCTTAGAAAATAGGCGTGCGCGTCACATGGGACTTTTTCAACGGAATCGACCCTTAACGACGGTTTGCGCGACGCCTGAATATTTCCGAAGTTGAGGGTAGTCCGCACTTTGGCTGCTAACGGCGCTAAACCGGACGCCACGCGGATAGCCCAATTCGGTCGAGAATGACCCCTAGCCGCTTCGAGCCGCCCTGAGGGGATCTTGGTGGTTGGGCGGGGGCAGGCAGTGTGGCATAATCCACGACGTGGACCCGTTAAGTCCATTGCTTCTTTGTCAAAGGAGAATCGCCATGTCCACGTACATGCTTCTCTGCAATTTCACCGAGCAAGGTGTTCGGACCATCAAGGACATGCCGCAGCGTCGAGTGGCCGCCAGGGAGTTGGGCAAAAAGTTTGGCGTTGACATCAAGGCCGGCTATCTCGCCATGGGAACATATGACCTCATCATCCACGCCGAGGCCACCGACGATGAGGCCATGGCCAAGTTTCTCTTGTCGCTGGCCGCCATCGGGAACGTACGAACGACTTCGGTCAAGGTGTTCGCGGAAGCGGACGTTGACAAGATCATCGCGGGACTTGCGTAAGCTAACGCAAATCAAAACGAAGGTCAGTTGTTGGCACATAACGTCGGCCAGCGCAGGGACATGTCTGAAGTTGACGGCAGACCGGAAATAACAAGCCGACCTTCAAAACAACGCTCATGACCCGGAATGGACATTGGGTCGCAGCCGCGAAGGCTCGTTGGTACAGCCGTTCTGCTCTGTTTGGAAACAGGCATCTGATAAATTTGGCCGACGCCATCGACTGGGAGACGGCATGATGACAGCTGCGTCGGAAGTCAAATCTGCGGGCGCGAACATTCAGGCAAGCACGATCAGCACCATTGTGCTCGGCTTTGCAGCCGATCCAATGGCCCGTTGGGTTTGGTCCGACTCATCCGAATATCTCAGGATTATGCCTGAGTTCGTTAACGCATTTGGCGGACGGGCATTCGAGCATGGCACGGCTTACATCACGGAAGGGGCTCGCGCGGCCGCCCTGTGGCTGCCGCCCGGCGTCGAGCCTGATGAAGCGGCCATGGGCGCAATCATGGCGCAGTCTCTTCGTCCGGAGATCGCCGACGATATTCCACACCTGCTTCAGGGAATGGCCGAACATCATCCCCACGAGCCACATTGGTATCTGCCCCTCATTGCCGTCGATCCGAACTGGATCGGCCAAGGCCTCGGCACATTGCTGATGAAACACGCTCTTCGACGATGTGACGAGGAGGGCATCGCCGCCTACCTTGAAAGTTCGAATCCGCGAAACATTTCCCTTTATGAGCGCCACGGCTTCAGGATCATCGGTGAGATACAACACGGTTCTTCGCCGACGATGACGCCAATGTTGCGGACGGTTTCTTGAGCGGAATGGCGGCCGGTTCTCCTTCCAACAGGAGGTATATATCGGCATAGCCTTCGCTTCAAACTGACTACGTCCGCAGGTGGGCCCCAAGGCGAAGTGGAGCGATCGATCGTTGAGGTCCGCTGTTAGTTGCAGAACGGACCTGCCGCTCTGCTCACAGCTCGCGCTCCATCGCCGGGTGTTTGCGGTTCTTCACCTTGATCCAGTGCTTGGTCCTACCGCCCTGATACGGCCGGTCACGCCGCTTGGATACCAGCCCTTCAAGTCCTACAGCTCGAAACAGATCAGGCCCAAGCTCGCCACGCTCAAACGGATTGACGAACACGCCTTCAGGACGCCGCGCCAATAGGCGCTCCAAGTTCGTCTTCCGCATCGACAGCGGGAGCATGCGCAAGTCGTCACTGCCTTCAGTAAGAATATCGAAGGCGCAGAACTGCACCTCGTGATCGTGCTTGCGCGAGTGAAGCGCGTTGAAATCGGAGATGCCATCGACGCCGAGCACGACTTGCTTCGCCATCGAGGACAAAATGCTTGATCCGGTTCTTGAGGGCGGCTTCGACGAGCCTGCTCGGCATGCCATCGCCGTCCAAGCCGGCGGCGATGGCTTTGATCCGATTGAGGTCAACGCTTCGGTAGCGACGCCATCACCTCGCCCGCGTCCCCGTCTTCAAGGCAAGGAGTGACGGTCAACGGGAGTAGGTCAGCCCATTGAGAGACCCAACGATACATGGCCTTTGGATCAGTCGATTCGGAGATGGCAAATCCCTGACCGTTCATGCCATGCCAACGCCCCAACATCTTGACGCCCTCGGGTGGTGCGCCACCGGTTTCTAAGAACCGTGCGACTGCTGTGTTGAATGTGCCTTGAGGTACAGTCCAAGCGACTATGAACTTCATGTGAGTCTCCCAAAATTGCAATTTAATGGATGAAACTCGCGGGTTGGCCGCTCGCATACGATAGCGCCTACCCGTCCAATAGCAATGACGAACGAACAGGTCTGCTGATTTGTTCAAGCGCCGTTTAGGCAGCAGCGCAATTCTTAATCGGCGGAATGTCCCATCGGGGTCACTCGCACCGATCCTGAATCTCTGCTTGGGCGTCAGAAGCTGACGCCCGCGCCTTTATGCCGCCGGGATTTTTTGTTTTCAGGACCATCCGCCAACTCAGTTGAAGGTATGAAACCTCAGCTTTAACGAACCATCTGCTTGGCGTTCGAAAACGTGCATTGCAAGTCCACTGAATGCCGCCGGCTTGCCATCCTTGTCCTTACCTGTAGCGCTCCACTTGGCCGTGCCAATCACGACCTTGTCGTCTCCGCCAGCGTCGATGACCTCCAGCTTATGATTGGTCACACCATTTGCGAAGAACCCGGCAAAAAACTTTTCAATCTCCGCTGGGCCGGATGTGACTTCGTGGGTCGGCGGCAGCACCTTGGCTGTCGGGACATAGTTGGCAGCGACTGCCTTCGCGTCCTGCTTGTTAAATGCGGCGTCAAAGGTGGCGTAGGCTTTCTCCACGTCCGTCTTGGCGTCCGCCGCGAGCGATATCGCCGGAGCGGCGGTGAGCAGAAAAGCCATTAATGTTGATGCTAAAGTAATGCGCATGGAACATTCTCCTCTCGAAGGTTGTCGTCTTTCGCGTCCCAAAAGTCGGTCCTGTGCGGATTTTTACTCACCATCTTCGCAGTCGCTCACGCTTCGCCGTCACACAAAGAAGCGTCGCCGTCACACAAAGAAGAAGTCGTTCGCGTGCAGACTAGTGATGGCGGAGATGTCACCAGCGGAGCGCGTAACGGCGCTTCATCAAACAACTTAGAAGCATGAAGGCCCGACCATCTGCGTCAGTTGCTACGACAGTCGTGACCGCAGTTGTGTCCTCTGGAATTGAAACAGCGGCCGTCCCCCGCCTCCATCGGAGGTGATAACCGGGCCGCCGCCTGGCACACCGGCGCCGTCCTGATACGACTGTTATACTTCGGCCTGCGACAATGCGCGGTTATAGATTGCCACACCATCGAGCAGACCATCGAAGCCGAATGCCTCGGCATGGCCGATTGTCAGTGGCGCGTTGACGTCTGGGAGGACTAATGACTCGGCGGCGGATCCGACAAGTTGTCCATCAACATAAAACTGGTATGACGATCCAGACTTGACGAGATCGAACGAGTACCACTGTCCGGTGATCGGCTCGAAAGGAGCGTCGATAAAGAAGTATCCGGAGTCCACGGTGTTAACGTGAAAGCCTATGCTTCCGTCAAAGGCTTCGAAAAACCATTTGTTTGTCGTTCCGCCCCCTTCATCTTGCCCGTAAGCACATCTCCGGGCTGTCCTGCGCTGCCGCTAGGGATTGAATTGAAATTGGCCCAGAACTCAAGCGTGAAATCCCCGGATCCGAAGTTCCAGTCAGGTGAATCGGCCACGCTTACATAATCCGACGATCCGTTAAATTGAAGGGCGTTGCCGGTGACGCCGGGTACATGAGTGGCGCCAAAGATTGTACCATCGTACCCGTCTTGCTGATCGTGCGCGACGGAACCGCTAGTTTCATCGAAGGAGTAAAAGACAAGCGGATCATTCGCCATGTGATCTCTCCGTATGAGAGCACAGCAACGCGATCAATCCGCAGCTAATCGCGAGTCTGGCTCGACGGAATTCGCTAGCGACAGGGCAGATCGCTATCGTCGTTGATGCCATCTGCCAGGGCAGTGACGCGGTGCGCGTGTTTCACCTAAGCCTACGGTCCACCACCGCTGGATGTAAGGAAGGAAAACTAATGTGCCTGCTCGGAAGTAGTAGCAAAGCTCCCCAACACATCGAGTTTCAAGCCCGGAGAAATACCGTAAATGGTGTTGACAAAGATAGGGATTAATTGCTGGCAACGATCCGAGTCAGCAGTCTGACTGTTCGTCGAAGACAACTTTCGCTGCGGACTGAATTTGAAATCGATGCAGCTTAAACGATCGCTATGGACGTATCCGTGGCGGCCGGCAGAAGCAATGGGTCAAGGTCAACACCCCGATGGGGTGAAGGCCCGCCAGCTCGCCAGCCCCGGCGGCCTTCCCTCACGTTGATGCAGTCAAGCCAATTATAGCAAGCCATAACGGCCACGATGCGCTCCGTCTCACCGGGGTGCGCGTCGCGACGCCGGACGCGCTGGTCTTGACCTCGGGTACCTCAGTCCGGAGTCGGGTCCGGCCTCGAAGGAATGTTGAATCAATCCTGGCACTGCCGCCTACGCTTGTGATTCATCACCGCTATGACGGCTGCAATCTGACGCGGCCTTCTGGCGTCGATCACTTCATCAAATGGGCGGGCGGCCGCGCGCGGGTGAGTTGGCTCTTGGGCGGCGTCAATCAGGGTAAGGCACCGAATCTCAGTTGGATGTCTACCTGGCGCTCAGCATGACGCCGCCGCGCTTTCATGTGCGTATGACGTAGCAAGTCACGAGAGAGGGCCTACGGCGCGCTTCGGCCGCAATGTGAGCGGGGTGTCCAAAGCACCTTCATTCGAATTCGGGTCCTTCGAAACAGTCCGTTAGCTTTCATGTGGCTAGCTAACAAGCGTGCCGATTACCGCCGATTGCGGCACATTGGAATGGGAATGCCGGCCCCGGCTGTTTCTCCCAACCTGCGGCTGGGGCCGTTTTGAACTTTCGCTGCATCGTTCAACCCGGTCCATAACCATGTTTAGAGGCATTTCCATCGCGCTATTTGGAATGGGCATCTTTTCGCAGCTTGATCGAGCGTTCTTCTATGGCCGCCATACCGACGCCGCGCTCAAGCTTGCGCGGGAGATTGGCCGAGGCTTTGGGCTGTAGGTCCCCTGCGCCGCGCTCAAGATCGCTCGGGGATTACTTCTTCAACAGCAGTCCCATGGTTCGCGCCATACGCCTCACCGATCCAGCGTGGCGGCCGAGTTCGGCGGCTATCCTCGATGTGCCAACTCCCTGCCGGGCGAGCCTGACTAATCGTCGGACCTCTTGGTCGGCCCATTGCTTTGGCTTCTGTGTTTTCATGGTGAGCGCGACCTGCAAAAAGGATCGTCACTTGGAGAGAGCAGATATGTAGCTTCGGTCTAAGACGGTCGGTCTGACCGCGCCGTCGAACAGCACCGTCACGCCAGGGTGCGACTACTGGTTTCGACAATGGTGCCGGTCTTATGGGCGAACTCTGGGAGCTGAACGATCCCCAGCTCGCTCATCATGAAGCGACTGCCGACAACAAGCTTGTCAGGTTGCTGAGCGCTCATTTGGTGCCGAACTCGTCTCATTATGAGCCAACAAGACGTTTCTGTGGTCTTGCCTTCGCCTTCGTCTTTGCGGTGACGAATTGGACTCCGACGTGAGACCCATCCACCCAAATCAGCTCGCAGCGCCGAAATGCCAGTCCAGTGGACGACAGAACTAGGAAGAACTCCTGTGCCTTGAGGGGGTCCGTTGAGCCCTCGACCTCAAGCTTGGCACCGCTTGCAGAGGCATCGATGAGAATGCAGCTTCTTCGCCACGTGCCATCAACACCCATGATGCTCACGATGTGCTTGTGTTCAAACCGAACGCGGTGCGCCTTTCGATTGTCCTCGGTCATCTGCAATCCACGATTTCAAATCAGTTGGTTCAAACAAACAGGTCGCCTCTCTGCGCGTCTCTGCAATCAGCAGATCGATCCGCGCCGACTGAGCCAGTAGAGTCGTTCTGGCTGTCTCGTTCAGTGGGATTTGTCCGACGATCAATGGTAAGAATTGCTTAAAGCAAGATCGTTACAACTTCTACTAGCATCGGGCGTTTACAACTGGTCCGGTCCAGGGGAGAGACGGCCACCTGTCAGATGGTATTGCGACGGGAGGGCATCACAAATTTAGTCCTTTTGGGGAGAATGCCATGTTTGCGAAGATGCCCATCCGCACCAAAATCTCCGCTGTCGTCGTCGGCCTCTTGCTGGCACTACTCGCCACCAGCGCGTTTGCAATCTGGAAGATGCAGGTGATCAACGCCGCGGTCATCGACATGCAGACCAACTGGCTCCCAAGCATCCGCGTGCTCGGCGAGCTGCGCGCAACCACGATCACTTACCGCAATGCGGTGCGGCAACACCTGCTGAACGACCGTGCAGAGGACAAGGTGGACTTTGACAAGCGGATCGAGCAGGTCGCCGAAAGGATGGCGCAGAATATCGCGGGCTACGAGAAGCTCATCTCCAGTGCGCGGGAGCGTGCGCTCTACGACGAATGGCGCGGTCTCTGGAACGAATACATGAAGGGCTCGCAGGAGGTGCTGCGTCTGTCGCGCGCCGCGGTTGGCCGTTTCCCCGAAGAGGCCAACGAGCTGAACAGCAAAACCGTCAATCCCGTCGGCCTGAAGGCCGACAAGGTCCTGACGAATGCCATCGACCTGAACAACAAAGGCGCGGACGAGGCGGGAGCGGAGGCCGCGGCCGCCTACAACTATACCTTCAATACTGTTGTGGCGATCGCGACGACCGCCGGCCTCGTCGGCGCCCTCGTCGCCCTCTTCTTGGTGAGAAACGTCTCGCGAGGCATTGCCGCGATCGTCTCGCCGATGAAAGCGCTCAGTGCTGGTGATCTGTCGGCTGAGGTAACGCATCAGGGCGAGCGCACCGAGATCGGGCAAATGGCCGATGCATTGCAGGTGTTCAAGGAGGCACTGATCGCCAAGAAGGAGGCAGAGGAAGGCAGGGCCGAGCAGGAGCGGCAGCAGGCCAAGCTCCAGCGGCGCGAGATGGATCGACTTGCCGACGCATTTGAGACTGCGGTGGGCGAAATCGTTCAGACGGTCTCCTCAGCTTCGAGCCAGCTTGAATCATCTGCAAGCGCGCTGAGGTCGACGGCCGAACGCACGCAGAGCGTGGCGACTGGCGTCGCCGCGGCTTCCAATGAAGCGACAACGAACGTCCAGTCGGTCGCGTCTGCCTCAGAAGAGTTAGCAGCCTCGGTGGGAGAAGTCGGCCGGCAGGTGCAGGAGTCCTCGCGCATCGCAAGCGAGGCGGTCCGACAGGCCGGAATAACGAATGAACAGATCACGCGTTTGGCGCAGGCAGCGGCGCGAATTGGGGATGTCATCGATCTCATCAACAGCATTGCCGGCCAAACCAATCTCCTGGCGCTCAACGCCACGATCGAGGCGGCGCGCGCAGGTGATGCCGGTCGCGGCTTCGCCGTGGTCGCGAGCGAGGTCAAGGCGTTGGCCGAACAGACCGCCAAGGCGACGGAAGAGATCAGCCAGCAGGTCGGGAGCATGCAGGACGCTACAGGAAAATCTGTCGCGGCCATCACGGATATCAGCGGCACCATTGCCAGAATGTCCGAAATCGCCACGGCGGTCGCGGTTGCGGTGGAGCAGCAGGGCGCGGCGACGCACGAGATTGCTCGAAACATTCAGCAGGCGGCCCAAGGCACCGGCGAGGTCAGTTCCGGCGTCGCCGACGTGCAACGGGGCGCAGCCGAAACGGGCAGCGCGTCGGCTCAGCTCCTGTCATCCGCCGGGCTGTTGTCGCGCAATTCGACTAGACTCAGCGACGAGGTCGCGAATTTCCTGCGCACTGTTCGAGCGTGACGCGTTCCCGAGAGTGGGTGGCAGTTGTTCGGCGCGCGGCTTGCGCAGCTAGGTCAAGCTTGTCCGCGCCGACCGGCAGCGAGGAGGATTGTGAGCCCCTTCAGTTCGGCTAAAGTACCTTCCTGAAGCGGTGCACCATCGCCTGATCGGCAAACGCGATCACTGCGAAGAACAGTTCGCGCCAGAAGAGCTAACCGTTCTTGCGCCACCGGCCGGGGACGGCGAGCTGATCTGCGCTCGGTGAATCGAAATCAAGCTCCGTCGAGCTGTCGCGTGGTGATAAATGATGCTGGAGGCCCGTCGGGGATGAACGCCTTGGCGTTGCTCCCGTTGACTCCCGATGCCATCGCAAATTCCAAGTTGGCTGGCGTCCTTAAATTTGCGCGCGACTTACTTATTATGGCCGTCCCGTTCATGATCGGTGCGCTGGCTTCCGTCGCAATGGGGTCGCCTGGGACTCACATGGATAGGCGGCCGGTCGGCGCGGAATTGGTGTTAGACGGTGAAGTTCTGTCGTTACGTCAGTTCGTCTGCTATTTGCTCGGATACTTAAGTTTCCTGAGCTTGGTTGTGTTGTTGCTTTCTGTCGGCGCGACTATCGTCCACGACCAAGTCATGGGCTGGCTATCCACACGGCCGGCGTTGATCGAGCCGGTGCGTGCCGGCGGCGTTATTGTTCTTGCCTTCTTGCTCAGCTCGCTGACTGTGACTGTGCTCTGGTCGCTTTATTTTTTGACCGACATCGTAAATCGGAAGGCCGAGCACTGATTGCTACGCCCGCTTGCGCCGAGCTGCTTGCCGGGGCACCGGCAGCAAGTCAGCGCGTCGCGCCTCTGCGCTCGCCATGGTGTGCTTGTATCGATCCGGCGAATCCGGGTCCTTCCATCGACCGGTGCGCGTCAGGCCGTAGGTGTCCAGCTCGCCGTAGCGGTGCATGCAGGTTCCGCGGTGGAAGGCCGCGGTTAGTTAAGTTGCATTCCCGGTTTCAGGGCTAGCCCAGACGAGCACGCCCCCCGGAAACGGTCAGCACGGTTTCAGGCCACGGATACCAAAAACTCGGCTGAGAACTGTCGGGGGGAACGTAGGTAGCGCTCCCCCGCTACCAATCCTGCGATTTTGTACGCCAAACTACGATCTTCTACGATTTCGCATCCACAGTGGTAGCGGTCGGCCTCATGGGAGAATTCAAGCCGGCGGCGGATCATTGAAGGATCCTCAATGCGCCCGCAGACAGGGGGCACGGGTTCCTGCAGGCTGTTGTGCGATGACAGGCTTGGGCTGGAAGACACGTCTCAGAAGACACGTCTCAGAAGACACGTCTCAGAAGCACGCGCAAACGGTGATTCACGGCGTAAGCTCAAGCTGCGACTTGAGCGCGACCAGGAAGCGAGCGGCCTCGCCGCCGGTCACGATGCGATGGTCGAAGGTGAGCGACAATGGCAGCATGCGCCTCACCGCTGGCTGGCCCCGATAAGCGACTGCCCGCTGCGAAATCCGCCCTGCTCCGATAATGGCCACCTGTGGCGGGACGATCACCAGATTGGCAAACCGGCCGCCAATCATCCCGAAATTCGACAGCGTAATGGTCGCGCCGCGCAGCTCTTCGGGGGGTATCGAGCGCGCGATTGAGTCGGCCCGCAAGCGGTCGAGGCCGGCCCGCAAGTCCGCGACGCTGCGCTCAGCGACATTGCGCAACACGGGAACGATGAGGCCGCCCTCGGTGTCAACGGCGATGCCTAAATCGATGCGCGCGATCAGGCGCCGTTCTCCCGTGCTGGAATTGTACCAGGCATTGAGAGCAGGTTCTGCCTTGCAGGCGATGGCGATCGCTCGCACCAGGCGGATCGTCACGTCCTCACCCGTCGGCCAATCGTCGATATCGGCTTCATCAGTTACGGTAGCGGGGACGACTTCCGCGTGGGCTGCCATCATGCGTTGGGCCATCGCGCGCCGCATGCCTCGCAGGGGCTCGGGGCGGCCGGTTTGGGACACGCTCTTTGCGGCCCGTTCGACATCGGCCCGTGTGATGGTGCCGCCGGGTCCGGTGGCCACGACGCTCTCAAGATCAATATCGAGCTTGCGCGCGAGTGAGCGCACAGCCGGAAACACCTGAGGCTGCTGTCCGGCCGGCCGCTCGGAGGAGGGCCCTGCCGCGAGCGGATGTTCAGTGCTGCCGAGTTCGCCGACAATTGTGCCGGTGTCCGGCTCGGCGCCTTCGGCAAATTCGACGAGCGGCGTTCCGACCTTCACGATGTCGCCCTTGGCGCCAAATACGTGCGCAATGCGTCCGCTCGACGGCGACGGTATTTCAACGACTGCCTTGTCCGTTTCGACGGAAACAAGCGGCTGATCGGTGACGACGTGATCGCCTTCGTTGACGTACCAGGCGACGATTTCCGCCTCTTCGAGACCCTCTCCCAGATCGGGCAGCATGAACTGGCGCATAGGACGAAGTCCGTCGAGAACTAGCTGAACTGGCACACCTTGCGCGCCCCGATGACGATGCGTTCGACCGAGGGCATATAGAACTGCTCGAGGCGTGCCATCGGGATGACGGTGTCGTAGCCGGTGATGCGGATCACGGGAGCGAGCAGCGAGGAAAGACCGAGTTCGGCGATAAGGGCTGCGATCTCGGCTCCGAATCCTCCGGTGCGAGCCGCCTCGTGCACGATGACGCAACGCCCGGTCTTTGCAATCGAGCCGAGCACGGTGCTTTCATCATAAGGCTTGAGCGTGGCAAGATCGATGACCTCGGCAGCAATGCCTTCGGCAGAGAGTGCATCGGCTGCGGCCATGGTCTCTTTCACCGCAGCTCCCCAACTGATCAGCGTGAGGTCGCGACCTTTCCGCAGGACAAAGGCATGATCCAGCGGCAAGGCTGCACCGTCATCCTGCAACTCGCCTCTTGCCGTACGGTATAAGCGTGTTGGCTCCAGAAACACCACCGGATCGGGATCGCGGATCGCGGCGAGGAGAAGTCGATAGGCGCGCTCCGGCGAAGAGGGCATGACAACGCGCAAGCCGGGAATATGGGCGAGCATCGCCTCGGTGCTTTCGGAATGATGCTCGGGCGCGCGAATGCCCGCCCCATGCGGTGCACGCAGGACCATTGGACAGGTGAGCCGTCCTTGGGTGCGGTTGCGAATTCGGGACGCATGGTTCACCAGCTGATCCAGACAGGGATAGATAAATCCCATAAACTGGATCTCGCCGACAGGCTTCAGCCCCTGCGCCGCCATGCCCACGCAGAGCCCGCTGATCAGGAGTTCAGCAAGCGGCGTATCAAGCACGCGCTCAGCGCCAAAGCGTTTCTGCAATCCTGCAGTTGCGCGGAAGACGCCTCCGTTGACGCCAACGTCTTCACCCAGCACGACGACGTCGGGATCGTCCTCCAATGCGCGTCCCAGCGCCAGATTGATGGCTTCCACCAGCGTTACCTCAGGCATCGTGCTTTCCCGCGAGCTCACCGCGCTGGGCCGCATAGACCTCTGGTAAATCGGCGTAGAGGTGATCGAACATGGTTTCCGGCCGGCGCGGTGCCGTTGCCAGGTAACGCTCAACCGCTGCCTCGATGCGCTCATGGCACTCGGAGGCGAGGCGCTCCTCATCCGCCTTGCCCCACATCTTTTGAGCAACGAGATAAGCCCTCAAGCGGGCAATCGGCTCTTCCTTCCAACGCGCCTGGACTTCGTCAGCCGAACGATAACGAGAAGCGTCATCGGAGGTTGTATGGTCGCCGAGGCGGTAGGTGACCGCCTCGATGAAACGGGGGCCTTTACCGTTGCGCGCCGCAGCGACGGCCTCTTCTGCGGCGGCGCGCATCGCCACCACGTCACTGCCATCGACCTGCTCGCCGGTGAATCCCGCGGCGATGGCCTTCTGCGCCAGCGTTTCGCAACTGGTCTGCAGCCGCAACGGTACCGAAATCGCCCATTGATTGTTGGCGACGACGAACACGATGGGCAATTTGTGCACACCGGCAAAATTCATCGCTTCGTAGACGTCGCCTTTCGAGGTGGCGCCATCGCCGAACAGGCACACGGCGACACGCGGCTCCTTGCGCAGCTTCAAAGCATAGGCGACGCCGGCGGCATGAGGCGCCTGAGATCCTACGGGAACGCAGAACGGAAAATCGTGGACCGGCCCGGAGAAACAATTGCCGCGTTCATCCCCGCCCCAAAACAGCAGGATCTCTTCAAGCTTGACCCCGCGCCAAATCAGCGCGCCATTGTCGCGATAGGAGGGTAACAACACGTCTTCTTCCCGCATCGCACTGGCCATGCCAACCGACACCGCCTCCTGGCCGAGTGAAACGGCGTAAGTCCCAAGCCGGCCGGTGCGCTGCAATGCAACAGCCTTCTGGTCAAACAGGCGCAGCAGCACCATGGCCCGGTAGAGCGAGATGAGCAGGTCGGCGTCGGAGGCGAAGGCAGGGAGCGGCCGGTTTATCGAGCCGTTTGGCGCGAGGTAGTTGCGATGGCGCACCTCAAAACGCGCGATGACGGGCAGATCTTGATTTAACCTGCGGCTGGCCACGCGCTCACTCCCGGAGCGATTTTGCCCTCTGTAACTTGCTCAGTTGGTGATTGTGACGAGACGATGCAAGAGACTACGGCGGGTTCTGCTGATGCGCACCCGGTTATTGCTGCACTGCAGGTTGCCGGGATCGATCCACACGATCGTGGAAGCGACGCAGCGATGGCGGTATAGGAGATAGGAGATCATGGCAAATGGTCAGTCGTCCTGGTAACGACTGAGCCTCCGGGCGGCGGCCCACCGGTTCGCTCGGTCTTTCTTCGTGACCGAAGGAGATCCGGCCAAGGCGGCAGCCGTCATTGCGGCCATCATGGCCCCGAATGAAAGAGTTGAAGCGTGGGGACCACTTCCGGAAGTTGCCGTCAGGCACTCGGTTTGAAACCTGGTGACTTCACGTAGGGGTGACGGGCGTCCGGCGATACGAGAACAGTACTGGCGAAATAGTGGGTTTCGCGATGTAACGGACCCCCGCTACCAATCGTACGCGTTTCTCCGCCAAGCTACGATTTTCCGCGACACCATGTGCTCGATGGTAGCCTTTGGGCCGGCGACATGGGTGGTCGCCAGCGCCGGATCAATGGCGGTTGAGGCGAGCTGACGCGTCGATTGATAACAAGGCCGCGCCGCTGCTTCTACCGTCTCCGAACGCGTATCCAAGGCGGCCGGAAGAACATTGATCGGCAGATCGTTAAAGCCGAGGCGTAGAACGGCGAATAAATCTCCGAACCAAGCGCAAGCGCCGTCACCGATTTGAAGCTCCGACTTCGGGAATGCGACCAGAAGCGCCCAACGCTCCTGCGACATCAAACGTGTCCGGGTTCAATCGAAGGCAGCACGATGCGCCGCCATCCGGCTTCACCCAATCGACAGGACTCTTCTGGTTGTTGACCCTAGGCCGCAACCGTCGAGAGCCCGGTCGCAAGCGGCCTTTGATCTCCACGTCAAACGCGCCCTGGCGGGGCGAGGAGCCTACGCATGTCTAGCGGCAGTTCATGGCGAAGCGGGCACTTTTTTCATCGATCGCTTCCCCAATCCAAACGCACTCAGGATCTTTGTTTGGATCATCCCAGCGACGTCGATGGTGTGAGACGAGCGTGAAGAACTTGAACTTGTCATGATCGAAATAGCTCGCGCATCGCCGGTGGCGATAGCCGGGACGCCTTTGGGGAAGTGCAGCGCGGATAGAGGCGCTTGAACTTGCCATGGCTGCTCCGCAGCTACGCAAGGGCGTGCTGGAATCACGCCTTTGAAATTTGCCGATCATGGATTCCGATGTGGATGTTCCCCGTTGCAAGAAATTCTGTGAGGACTCGTTACCGGAATGCCGCCCAAAAACAATAATGGCAAAGAGTCGCGCGCGGAACTCTTCGGATGGGCACACAGTTTCTAGAGCATTTTTTCGTGGAGCGTACCTGAACAGTGGAGCTTTCTTGAACGTCGTGGTCTTTGTTCAATCAATAGAAGATCACGAAGACGATTTTTTCTGTGCCCTACATTGTCCATCATGATGTCTATCAATTTCGCGTGTGGTGCCTGTTGAATGCGGAGACAGGGGATCGCCGGGCCTGAGTTGCAGAGGCTCGAGTTGTCAACAGGCGAGTACGGAGCGGAACAATCAAGCAAATCGTGTTGCGACGATGCCTGCCGCTGCGGCGGGCAAGGCGAGGATATTTTGTCGCTGCGGCGCGACGCATCCTGCGTTCGGGGTGTGTCGCCGTCGTCGGTTGGTCGCTGTGTGAGCAGGCTCATGCGCTCGATTTCTTTGGCCTTTTCGGTTCCGACGATCCACCGCCGGTCAGCACCACGACGCTGTCCTATCGGCTGGAGATTGAGGCCAAGACGCTGGATGGCAAGAATGATGGTGACGCCGAGCAGGTGTTGCGCGATGCCTCCGGCACCTATCGCCTCCGACAGGAACCACCGCCGGATGGCGAAAGTCTCGTGCGCCGGCTTCAGGCCGATATCAATCCGCTGCTCGATGCCCTTTGGGGACTTGGCCGCTATAACGCCCAGATCGATGTAACCGTGGACGGAGTTCCCGCATCCCCCGACGAAACCGGGCTCGCCGCCGCGGCGCGTCGAGCCGACACCTTTCGCAATCGGTCGGTCGTTCCAATCAAGGTCACCGCACGGCTCGGTCCCTTGTTCAAGCTGCGCACCGTCGAAGTGGACTATGCGCGCGAGCAAGCGCCGCGTGGATTGCCGCGCCGCGCCTTTGCGCTGAAGTCCGGCGATCCCGCGATCTCGGCCGACCTGCGCGCCGCGCAGGTGAAGCTCGTGGACTGGTTCCGCAGCAACGGACATCCGCTTGCGAAGATCGGCGACGTCAAGGCCACCGTCGATCATGCGGCCGCCGCAATGGACTTTCGGCTGCGCGTCGAAGCGGGCCCCGAAGCCGGCATCGGCGCCGTCACGATCTCGGGCGGAGATGTCGACCCGAGGGTGGTGGCCACGCATGTCCACCTGAGGGAAGGCGAGCCTTATTCGCCCGAGCGGCTTGCCTTGACGAAGACCTCGATCGCTAGGATCCCAGCCATCGGAGGAATTCGCATCCGCGAGGCCGACAAGCTCGATGCCAATGGCAACCTGCCGGTCTTCATCGATTTGACAGAAAGGCCGAGGCACGCGGTGGGTCTCTCGGCGAAATATTCCACCGTCGATGGTCCCGGCATTGCGGGCTATTACGAGGATCGGAACATATTTGGCGGCGGCGAGCGCCTGAGGCTCGAAGCGTCCGCCTCGCTTCTGCAACGGGTCGACGGCACGTCCTTCAACGGCTTCAATAATCTCCACGCCTCGGATTTCGGCGCGCGATTGACCGCTACCTTCATCAAGCCGGGCATGTTCGGTACGGCTAACGATCTTCTGGTCGAGGCCACTGCGTTCCGCGAGCGTGTCGGCAACAACCACCTCGGCGGTTACGCCGACGATACGGTGCGCGGCACATTCGGCGTGATCCACCGCTTTTCGGAGGCGGCTTCGCTGCAGGCCGGTCTTCAGGTCGAGCAATCGAAATCGCTGGACGTGCTGGGGCGGGTCGACGCGACGCTGATCGGCTTCACCGCGACCGGCCGCTACGACACCACCGACAATCCGCTCGACCCCACGCGCGGTGTGCGCCTCTCGGCGACCGTCAATGCCTATCCGAAGCTGATGGGCTCCACCATCGATCTATTCGAAGGGCGGATCGCGGGCTCGGCCTACTATGCGCTCGACGAGCAGGCCAATTACGTTCTGGCGGGCCGGTTGGCTGCAGGCTCGCTTGCGGGAGCGCCGCTCGCCGAGATCCCGGATGCGCATCGCTTCTTCGCTGGCGGCGGCGGATCCGTACGCGGTTACGGGTTCAATACCATTTCGCCGATGATGTTCGGCCAAATCACCGGTGGTCGCAGCCTGATCGAGGGCTCCGCCGAGGTGCGGGTGAGGATCACGCCCACCATCGGCCTCGTGCCATTCTTCGACTTTGGCACCGCCTCCCGATCGTCCGTGCCAGGCTTCGACGACTATGTGGGCTATGGGGCGGGACTTGGCTTGCGTTATCTCACGCCGGTCGGCCCGATCCGCCTCGATGTTGCGACGCCGCTGAATCCACGCCCCGGCGACAGCCGCTACGCAATCTATGTCAGCATTGGGCAAGCATTCTGATGCGCATCCGACGACCGCTCATCGTCCGTTCCGCCGTCGCCGCCATCGGACTCGTCTGCGTCGCGTTGCTCGGCATCGTAGTCTACGGAATGGTGGGCGGGAGCGGCGAGAACCAGCAGGATGTGCTGGCCAGTCTTGTCTCGCGGACGCTCTCGACACCGGCGACCCAGGTCCATGTCGGCGCCGTCGATGGCGTGTTGTCCTCGGATGCCACGGTCCGCGACGTCAGCATCACCGACAAGGACGGAGTCTGGCTGACGCTCGACAAGGCGCGCCTCGTCTGGCGACGCAGCGCACTGCTGCTGGGGCGACTGGAGATCGACCGTCTCGAGATCGGCACGCTTGAGATCAGGCGAAAGCCTCTGCCATCCGACCAACCTGTCGCCGAGTCCGACCAGCCGATCCTGCCCGACCTTCCGGTGAAGGTGCAGGTGAAGGCTTTCGACCTGCGAGCCCTGACGCTTGGGCAGTCCATTCTGGGTGAAGCCCTCAGTGTCGCGGCGACCGGCAATACCGAGCTCGGCTCGCCCGCCGAAGGGCTCGTCTTCAATCTCGACGCCATCCGCAAGGATTTTCCGGGCCGCTTCAAGGCCGCTCTCGCCTACGTTCCGCAGGGAAATGCGCTGACCCTCAACGTCACGCTTGACGAGCCGGCCCGTGGACTCATGTCGAAGCTCGGTCATTTGCCGGGCGAGCCGCCCGTCACATTCGCACTGGGCGGCCAGGGCACGCTCGACAGCTTTCGTGGTGCCCTGAAGTTGCAGGCCGGCCCCACGATCGATGCGACCGGCACGATTACGCTTGACCGAAACGGTGCGGGCCGAGTGCTTGCAACGCGCCTTACTAGCCATCTCGGGCCGTTGTTGCCGGCAATTGCCGCGCCGGTCTTTGCCGGTGAAACCAAGCTCGACAGCACGACGCGTATTGGTGACGACGGCAGCGTCGTACTGGACGGGCTGACGCTCACGAGTCATCTCGCCCGGCTCGACGCGAAGGGCTTGCTCGGAGCCGACAAGATGATGGATTTCGCGGCTTCCATCCGCGCCCTGCCAAGCAACGGCGACGTGACCGAAACCGACCACGGCTCGATCCGCAGCCTCGTCTTCGATAGCCGCGTCACCGGCCCGATCAAGGCTCCCACAGCATCGGTCAAGCTCGCGCTGTCGGGTGCTCATCTACCGGACGGAGACGTCGAGACGCTTGACGCTTCCGTCACGGCCCTCCCTCGCGCCGAAGCCAGCGATCCCGCAACGCGTATTATCCTTGACGCGAACCTGCGCGCCTCCGGCATTGCGGCACGCGACGCGAGTCTGGCGGCCGCGATCGGCAACACCGCATCGCTCGTGCTCCACGGCGATACGGACCTGGGCGGCCGCGCCAGGATCGAGCGTCTCGAAATCGGCACCTCCACGGTTCAGGCGACCTATACAGGTGATGTCAGCGCCGATCGCCTGCATGGCCGTGCTGCCGGCACCGTGCCCGACCTCGGGTACTTTGCCGACCTTGCCGGGCTGAAGCTCAAGGGCTCGGCGGCGTTCGGCCTCGATCTCGACGCGGACCTCCAGCGTGGCAGCTTTGACGCCCGAATGTCAGGCACCGGCGAGAAGCTTGCGACGGGACTTGCGGCGCTCGATGGGCTCGCGGGGGCGCGGCTCGCACTCGCAGCCGATCTCTCTGCCGATGGCCGCGACACCTACACGGTCCGCGGCGCGTCGCTCGACGGAGCCAATGTCGCGGTTCGCGTCAAGGGAACGGTGACGCGCGACTCGAGCGACCTGTCGGCCCATGTGGACTTGCCGGATCTCTCGGCGGCCGATGCGCGCCTCACCGGTGCGGGAGCTCTCGACGTCGGCATGACCGGCGGGCTCGCGCATCCCAGCGTTTCGTTCGGAGCCTCCGTGGATCGCGCCACCGCGATGCGGCGCCCCATTCCGCATCTGGAGCTCGCCGCGACGGTCAACGACATCAACGGGCTCTGTGCCGTCGACGCCAAGCTCAGCGGCTCCGTCGACGGCAACCCGGCGCACGGGATTGTTCAGGTGAGCCGCCGATCGTCGGAGCGTGACGATCGCGGAGCTCCCGCCTTTGCCGGATGGCACGCAAAGACCCTCGACATCGCGATCGGCTCGGTGTCTCTGAAGGGCGCAGGAACGGTCGACGCGCAGAGATTCGCGAGCGGGCAGATTCGCTTCGCAGCTGGGGCGCTCGCCGACCTCTCACCGCTTGTTCTCACAGAACTCGCCGGTTCGGCCTCACTCGACCTTGCCGCTTCGGCCGATGGCGGCCGGCAGTCCGTCCGTCTCGTTGGCAAGGGCGCGGGAATCCGCGCCGCCGGTGCGGCCATCCGCAGTTTCGATCTGCGCGCCGATGGCGCCGATCTCTACAGCCATCCGGTGCTCAATGCGGATGCCCGGGTCAACGATGTCGCGTTCGGCGGTCAGACCGTCTCGAGCATCGCGCTGACGGCCAGGGGCAATGCCGATACGAGCGCGATCGGTCTCTCCGCCAAGGCTGCCGGCTTCGATCTCGATGCCGCGGGTGCGTTGACGTCCAGGCAGCGGACGCGGTTCGACCTCAATCGTTTCACCGCACGGCGTGGCGCCAACGCGATCGTATTGCAGGGGCCCGCAGGCTTCACGCTCGACGACGGCACGGTGCTGATCGAGCATCTGGCGCTCGGAATTGGCAGTGGCCGCTTCACCGTCGATGGTAAGGCCGGCAAGGCGCTCGACCTCAAGGCCGTGGCAAGCGCAATCCCGCTCGGCGCGGCCGATGTCGCGATGCCTGGTTTGAGGCTCGCCGGGACGCTTGACGCTTCAGCCGCGATCGCCGGCTCCGCGAGCGCGCCGATGGGTCAATACAACGTGGCCGTCAAGCAGCTCGCGGCGCCGCAGACCAGGAGCGCGGGCTTGCCGCCGATCGACATTGCCGCGAATGGGCGGCTCGATGGAGGCCGCGCGAGCTTGAACACTACAGTTGCCGCGGGAAAAGCCGGCACGTTCATGGCGTCGGGCACGCTGCCGCTCGACGCCACGGGCCCGATTGCGCTGACCGCGAAGGGCCGCCTCGATGCCGCCGTCGCCAATGCGATGCTCTCCGCCTCCGGCCGCACCGTGTCCGGTAGCGTCGCGCTCGATGCCCGTGTCGGCGGCACGCGCTCGAAGCCTCAGATCGGCGGTGTCGCCACCATGAGCGGAGGCACCTTCCGTGATAGCATGCTCGGCACGCGCCTCGATGCCATCGAGGCGAAAATCACCGCCGAAGGAGAGCGGATCGTCGTGGAGCGCCTGGCCGCGGTGACGCCCAACGGCGGCACGTTGTCAGGCTCCGGCCAGGTGAGGGTCGCCCCGGATGCAGGCTTCCCGGGCACGGTCTCGATCCGTGGCCAGCAGGCGACCCTCGCCGCCAGCGCGCTGGCGACCGCTCAGGCCAATCTCGCCCTCGACGTCACGGGCGCCCTGGCGCGCGATCCACGAATTGCCGGTCGCATCGACCTGACCCGCGTCAGTGTCGATATTCCGGACCGCCTGCCTTCGACGCTCAAGCCGATCGACGGCATCAACCATGTGAACGCCTCGGGCCAGGTCGCCGCACGCCTTGCGGCTGCGCGCAAGGCGGAGACGCTAAAGGGCAACAAGGGGCGCCCGGCACTCTTCAACGCGTCGCTCGACGTGACGGTCTCGGCGCCGAACCACGTCTTCATCCATGGCCGCGGGGCGACTGCGGAGCTCGGCGGCTCCATTCACGTGGGTGGCACGACCAACGGTCCGGTGCCGAAGGGCGCCTTCTCGCTTTTCCAGGGCAAGCTGGTGGTGCTCGGAAAGACGTTGAACTTCACCAAGGGTAATCTCTCCTTCAACGGAGATCTCGCGCCCGAGCTCGATTTCGCGGCAGAGATACAGGCTTCCGACATCACCGCACAGGTCGGAATCTCGGGACCGGCGGCCGCGCCGGTCTTCGCCTTCCATTCGCAGCCCGAGTTGCCGCAGGATGAGATCCTGTCGCGCATTCTCTTTCAGAAGGCCTCGGGCAGCCTGACGACCTCGCAGGCCGTACAGCTCGCAGGGGCCGCGGCTCAGTTTGCAAGCGGTGGCGAGGGAACGGTGGACCGCGTGCGCCGCTCGCTTGGGGTCGACAATCTGGACGTGGGTGCCGGGGCGGGCGGTCCGATGGTCGGCGCCTCGCGCGCGATCGGCGACAGGCTGAGCGTGGGTGTGCGGACGGGCGCGAGCCCCAGCCAGTCAGGTGTGTCGGCCAATGTCGACGTGACGCGCCACATCCGCGTCGAGTCGGATGTTGATGCGAAGGGCTCGACATCCGTCGGGGTCGGCACGCGATTCGAATGGTAACGCAAAAGCGATTCTTCGACCCAACCCGGCTCATCCGAGAGGGGCGATCATCTGTCGTGCCGCGAGAACGCGAAGGCGCGTCTGCTGTTGGAAAATCGAAGCTGCTTGGCAAATCGATGTCCCCTGGCTGGAGTGCTCGCAGCGTGAGCGGCAACGAGGTCAGCGATTGTGTCGCGCGGGAGAGCGGTGTCCACGGGCTCATCCCCCGAAGCCGTAGTAGTCGCGCACCGCCGGCTCGCGCAGCTTGCCCGGCTCGAAGACCTCGATGGCGACGCCATCGGGCGCGCCGAGCATGAAATAGCCGCCACCTCCGCCCAGGCGGCGGATCGGATTGGGAATATGCAGGCTCGCGGCCTTCATGCGTTCGTACAGCTCGTCGATACCGACGACCTGCATGCCGAGATGGTGGACGGCGTTCTTGCCTCCGCCGCGCGGAAGCTGGTCGTAGAGGTGGATGGCGCCAATACCGACCTTGATGAAGACGTTCCGCGCACCCGCGACATCGCCATCCCACGTCACTTTTGCATCGAACCATGTCCTATAGAAGTCGATGGTGGCATCGACGTTGGATGCAAACAGATGCACGTGCTGGAGGTGGTAGCGCTGCTTGGTGCCGTAGGGGTACTGCCATTCGTTTTCGGGCGTCGTCATTGTTGTCCTCGGATGTTGCAGTCGGATGTTTGATATCGCGTCAGTGCTTCAGTCGGCGGAATGGTCAGGTCTCGAGCCGGGATCGTGCGCAGAATCTTGTAAATGTCCCACTCCCCCTTGGACTCCTTGGGAGCCTTGACCTCGGCGAGATACATGTCGCGAACGACGCGGCCGTCCTCGCGGATCGTGGCGCCGTGGGTGAAGGCGCTCTCGATCGGCGTTGCGCGCATCTTCGCGATCACGTTGTTTGCGTCGTCCGATCCGGTTGCCTCGATCGCCTGCAGATAATGACGGACGGCCTCATAAACGCCGATCTGCATGAAGGTCGACCGCTGGCCCTTGCGCCGGCCTGCGAACTTCTCCGACCAAGCGCGGGTCTGTTCGTTGAGATCCCAGTAGAACGGCGTCGTGAGAAAGGTGCCTTGCGTTGCCTGGAGGCCGAGCGAGTGGACGTCGGTGAGCAGCAGCAGCATCGCGGCCATCTTCTGCCCGCCGGCAGTCAGGCCGAACTCCTCGGCCTGCTTGATGGTTGCGACCGTATCGCCGGCGGCGTTTGCGAGCCCGACGATATTCGCCTTCGAAGCCTGCGCTTGCAGAAGGAAGGAGGCGAAATCGGTGGTGCCTTGCGGGTGCGCGGAAGCTCCCAATACCTTGCCGCCATTGGCTTGAACGACGGCGCTGGCATCCTTCTGAAGCTGATGACCGAAAGCGTAGTCCGCGGTCACGAAGTACCAGCTCTTGCCGCCGCCCTCGACCACGGTCTTGGCCGTGCCGCGGGCGAGGGCATAGGTATCGAAGGTCCAGGCCACGCTGGTCGGCGCGCAGAACTGGTTGGTGAGTGCGGTCGTTCCGGGCGACGAGAACAGCATGATGCGCGACCGTGTCCGGGCGACCTCCTGAACCGCCAGCGCGACGGCCGAGTTCGGAACGTCGGCGATGGCGTCCACGCCCTCCTGCTCGAACCATTTGCGGGCGATGCTGGCGCCAACGTCGGGCTTGAGCTGATGGTCTGCGAACACGATCTGCACAGGCTTGCCGGCGACGCAGTTGCCGAATTCCTCCGCAGCCAGTTGCGCCGCGACGACCGAGCCTTCGCCCGTGGCATCGGAGACGATGCCCGACATGTCGGTCAACACGCCGATCTTGACGACGTCGTCGGAGATCTGTGCGCAAGCAGGCGCGCTTGCGCCGATCGCCAGTCCTGCGACGAGCATCCCGAATACCAGCCTCATCCAGCGTTCGCATCATGATTTGATGAAAGGGTCTGTGTCAGAGCCGGTTTCCTCGCCTTCGATCGGACACGCCGCTTCCTCTACACGGTGCATGGCGATCTCAGCGACATCACGGCGATGGCGATCGATCCTGCAAGCGGCAAGCTTGCCGTCATCAACCGCCAGAGCACGGAAGGAAAGAACCCGGTCCACCTCGCGATCGACCCGAGCAACCGGTTTGTGGTGGTCGCCAACCACATCACCTCCACGCTTGCTCTGCTGTCCCGGCACGAAGATGGGTCGCTCGGCGCCGTGATCGATCTGGTTAAGCTCGAGGGCAAGATCGGGCCACATCGTGTTGAGCAGCCTTTCGCCAAGCCGCACCAAGTCGAGTTCGATCCGTCGGGAAAGTTCATCGTGGTGCCGGACAAGGGGCTCGACCTCGTCTTCACCTATAGGATCGACGCCGAACAAGGAAAGCTCGTGCTCGTCGGCAAGCCGGCGCGGGCGCGTGAAGGGGCAGGCCCGCGTCACGTGGCGTTTCATCCCGGCGGCCGACTCGCCTATGTCGTCAACGAGCTCGACTCGACCGTTACGTCCTATCATTTCGATCCTGCAACCGGCACGCTTGCGCCGTTTCAGATCGTGTCGGCGGTGCCTGATGCCTACACGGGAAATAGCCGGGCGGCAGAGATCGCGGTGTCGGCAGACGGACGTTTTGTCTATGCGTCAAATCGCGGCGACGACAGCATCGCAACGTTCGCGATCGAGCCGGCGAGCGGAAGGCTATCGCCCATTGGCTGGACGGCGACTGGCGGCAAGACGCCTCGGTTCTTTGCGCTGGCACTGTCGGACAAATTCCTGTTCGTGGCGAACGAGGACACCGACACGATCAAGCTGCTCAAGCGCGACCACACCAGCGGCGGCATCGTTGCTACAGAGCAGGCCATCCATGTTGGAAGTCCCGTTTGCATTCTCGTCAGGCCAGGTTGATCTGGAACTCATCTCAAATATTCAAGCCAGCCCGCGCAGCTTGGCTGCCCATGCAACCGACGCTCAGCGCCTTGCTGGTCTCGGCTAGTCCAGACCGGCGTCACAAATTCGCCGGCTGAGGTAAGAGGGACGCGGCACGACCCGTGTCGGTCTTGAAGGGGCGGCGAAGGTGTACAGCCGGGAGAGATGTATCACGCTCCGACCCGCACCCAAGATCCAGACAAGCTTCTGGAGTTACTAGGGGATTTCCTTTTTTGGAATGTGATGGCGGATCCCTCCCCCGCTACCGACGACTTCAAAGCGCATCATCGATCGACGTCTGGCCAAGTCCGCGCCGCGTAGCCGAGCTCGCGGGAGGAAAGGAACTCTTGCGCATGATCGAGGCTTGAATCCGCGGGCCAGCGTCGCCGCCGATTGCTGGTCTGCACGGCCCCGCCTCCAAGCCCCCATACTCCCCAAGGATGGGGCCGTGCTTTAGAGCAGGAGGTGCCCATGCCTGAGCCGACCGAGCAGGAGATCAGAGAGCGCGCGCACCGACTGTGGGAGCAAGCTGGCAAGCCCGAAGGTCGTGAGGACGAGTTTTGGCGCGCGGCCGAGCAGCAGTTGCGCAACGAGGACAAGTCGAAGACCACGCGGACGCCGGATACGCTGTGACCCGCAAGAAATGCCCCTTCTGCCACGGTCTGGGATGGGTCTGCGAAAACCATCCGCTCCGGCCTTGGAGTGAGAAGTTGGGCGGCTGCCGGTGTGGTGAGGGGATGCCCTGCACCTGCAACACGACCGAAGATCCCGAAACAAGGGCAGTGATCGTCGAGGCGGATACGACGTGGCATTAAAGCATGATCCGGAAAAGTGCGAAGCGGTTTTCCGGAAAGATCATGCATAAACAGAAACCTGAAGCGCGATGACGATTCATCCAAATCTCATCGCGCTTGAGAACCGTCACGGCCCGCTCATTTCGAAATGGTGGTCTGCGTCTGCGCTGCACGCGGAACGGAACTCTCGAGAATGAATTGAGGCTCTAAGCAGCATGAGCTGTGGTGCGGGTCCGTTCGCAGGGCGCGGTGTTCACCGTGGACGAGCAGCAAAAGATAGAGCACCAGATCGAGCTCGCAACGCGAGCGGCGGTGCTCGCCAAGGACGAAACCACTGTCACGCGATTCAGGAGCTTTGCCGAGGAGCTGACGCAGAAGCTCCTCCGCATGATGCGGCGCGGCAAGGTGCGGGCTCGCGCTTACGAACTCTGGGAGCAGGCCGGCCGTCCGGCCAACCGCGACTTGGACTTTTGGCTCGAAGCTGAGCGGCAGGTGGAAGAAGAGCGCGAACAAAGGAAAAGCTTTTGACCGAAATAACGACGATCGCCGCCGGCGCTGGCGTGCCCGCATTGACCGCAAGGCGCTTGCGCCGGCCGCCCTGCCATAGAAAAAAGCCGCCGAGGTCTTCACCCTGGCGGCCTCGAAAGTCCGTAGCTGTTGATCGCCTCCCCAGCCTCGTGCGTACCGCCGTTACCTTGTTTGCGGCCATGCCCGGTTGTTGTAGGCGAGGGCGAGTGATTCTGCTGTGACGTGAATCACACAGTGGAGGGATAATGGGGTCCGGTGCAGGGGTGTTCATAAGGGCCTGCGATGGACCATTGAGCCGGCCGAGCTCGCCAGCGCCTATGTCATGCTCGCCGATCCGCTCTCGAGCTACATATCAGGGGCGGACCCTCGCCGTCACCGGCGGCAAGCCGTTTATCTGACCCGCAGCGTCAATGATCGCGTGAACGGTCGTGGAGAGCGCGCTCCCCGTGATCGTGCTGCGCGTCAGGTGCGATACCAGCTCGCTAAGTTCCACGTCGTGACGTCCCAGCCCGACATGTCGACCATGAGGTTGTTGACGTTGGCGTTGACGACGTTGCGGGAGAGCAGCGGCAGGAAGACGTTTGCCTCGCAAAAGGTCTCGTCGACCTTGATCAGCAGTGCGGCGCGCTTGACCGGGTCGAGCTCGTTCTGCGCGGCCTTGTAGGCCTTGTCGGCTTCGGGATCGGAATAGCGGGAGATGTTGCGGCCGAGCCATTTGTTGTCCTTGCTGGCGATCTCCCAGGAGACGCACTGGTTCAGGAAACGCTCCGGATCGGGCTGCGGCTGCGTGGTGTTGTACATCTCCATGTCGGCGTAGAATTTCGAGTAGGTGTCGGGGTTGCCCACATCCGAGGAGAAGAACACCGATGCAGTGACCGCCTTGATCTCGATCTCGATGCCGGCCTTCTCGCAGGCCTGCTTGATGATGGCCTGCGTCTTCTGGCGTGGGGCGTTGGTCGAGGTCTGGAAGACGTATTTGAGCTTCTTACCGTCCTTCTCGCGGATGCCGTCCGCGCCCTTCTTCCAGCCGGCCTCGTCGAGGATCTTGTTGGCCTTGTCGATGCTGAACTCGTATTTGAGCTTGGGCGACTTGAACTGCTTGGGCGCGTTGACGAAGCTCGCGGTGGCGACACCGCCGCGGCCGTAGATGAATTTCTGGATCGAATCGCGGTCGAGCAGGAGGTTGATCGCGCGGCGCACGGCCGGATCGGACAGCGTCGGATGCTTGGTCTTGGCGTTCGAACGCTCGCCGTCGACCTCGGTCCACGGGTCGGTTGTGTTGAGGATGATGAACTCGACATTGCCGGACGGCGTGATGTCGAGCTTGCCCTTGCCGCTCGCCTCCATGCGCTTGAGGACCTCCTCCTCCACCTGCATGTTCCAGGCGAAGTCATATTCGCCGGTCTGCAGCACCGCGCGCGCCGCCGACACCGCATCGCCGCCACCCTTGATCTCGAGCGTGTCGAAATGCGGCTGGTTCTTGACGTGATAGTCGAGGTTGCGTTCGGCGCGGATCAGGTCGCCGGGCTTGAACTCGACGAATTTGTACGGGCCGGTGCCGACCGGCTTCAGATTGGCCGGTGCCTCGCGCGACTTGGCGCCGCTATAGTCGCCGAAATGATGCTTCGGCAGGATCTGGCCGACCGAGCCGACGAAGGGATCGGCCCAGAACGGCGTCGGCGCCTTGAAGATCACCTTGACGGTGTGGTCGTCGATCTTCTCGACCTTGATGTCCTTGTAGGATCCCGTGGTGTAGGCCGCAGTTGCGAGATCCGCGGCGTACTGCCAGGTGAAGACGACATCGTCGGCGGTGAAGGGCTTGCCGTCGTGCCATTTGACGCCCTGCTTCAACTTCCAGATCACGCTCGTGCCGTCGGCCGCAAGGCTGCCGTTCGCCTTGGTCGGGACCTCGGCGGCGAGGCAGGGGATCAAATTGCCCTCCTTGTCCCAGCCGGCGAGCGGCTCGAAGAAGACGCGCGAGGCCATCTGGTCCTTGGTGCCGATCGCGAAATGTGGGTTGAGCAGGGTCGGGGCCTGCCAGAACAGCAGCTTGAGCGGACCGCCGCCGCCGGCCTTGGCCGGCTTGTAGGGCAACGTGGCGTCCGCCATCGCCACATCGTTCCAGACCAGGATCTGGCTCGCGATCGGCGCTGCAATTCCGATCGCAGCCACCTTCTGGATGAACGAGCGTCGCGACAGCGTGCCTTGCTTCACTTCCGCGACCAGATTGCGGATTTCGTTCTCGTTCATCGGATGACCTCCACCTCGAAGACAAATCGTCGCCAGCAGCCATCATGTTGCATCATGCACAAGGCGGCAATGCCGGCAAGGCCGCAAGGCCCTGCGACGAAATGACGATGTGGAGCACCCCTGCGGGCGACGACCCGGATCGCCGCCCGAGAGCACCCAGGCGGCGATCCAGTGCGAACTTACGTGAACTTGGGGAAGTTCTAAGGCCGCGCCGAAACGCTAACCCGGTCACTGCTGGCGCATCAAGTTTCGTGATGTTGCCCCAGTCGGAGATTCATTGCAGCCGCCAGGAAATTGCCACACATGACCCCTGGAGCGCTGGCCTTAGGGGATGCTGACAACACCAATCGCCAGCACCGTGACGCGCCTCTGCGGAAGGCGCCGTCGCCGTGATTTCGTTTCCTGTTTAGTGCCGAATGGAGAAAGTGCGCCCGCCACCGCCTGCCAATATGGATTTCAATTTCATTGATTTCGCGCGGCAGAGAAGCGAATACGGTTCCATCATTGCCGAAGACCTACGGAGACCAAGATGTCGTTTCGCCTTCCCCTGATCCTCGCGACCGTGCTTGCCGCTTGGTCGGCCGCAGCCACCGCCGAGACCATCAAGATCGGCGTGACGCCGGGACCGCACGCGCAGATCCTGGAAGCGGTGAAGCCGATCGCCGCCAAGCAGGGCCTCGACATCCAGCTGATCGAGTTCTCCGACTATGTCGTGCCGAATGCGGCGCTCGATGCCGGCGAGATCCAGGCCAATTCATTCCAGAACCAGCCTTACCTGGACAGCCAGAAGGCCGACCGCGGCTACAAGATCGAGGCCGTCGCGCTCACCGTGAACTTCCCGATCGGCGTGTATTCGAAGAAGAAGGCCTTCGCCGAGATTCCCGACGGCGGCAAGGTCTCGATCCCCAACGATCCGACCAACGGTGGTCGCGTGCTGCTGCTGCTGCGCGACAAGGGCGTGATCAAGCTGAAGGAGGGCACCGGCTTCAAGCCGACGGTGCTCGATATCACCGAGAATCCCAAGAAGCTGAAATTCATCGAGGTCGATGCGGCGCAGGCGCCGCGCGCGCTCGACGATGTCGACGCTGCCGCGATCAACACCAATTATGCAACTCAGGCGGGACTCGATCCCGTCAAGGATCCGATCCTGCGCGAGGACCCGAAGGGTCCCTATGTCAACCTGATCGCCGTTCGCAGCGCGGACAAGGACAAGCCCTGGGTCAAGATCCTCATCGACAGCTACCACACGCCCGAGGTCAAGGAGTTCGTCCTGACCAAGTTCAAGGGCGCGGTGCTGCCGAGCTGGTAGGCAGTCTGCCCAGGCTTCAGCGCAGGGGCGATGCCGACGGGCAGCCCTGCGCAATGCCCGCTTGTCTGGAGCTGCGGCAACCGACATCATCGGGGTCCATCCTCGCCCGGCAGGGGTCGTATGAAACGCTTTGCAAACCTGAAACGACTGGGATTTTTCACGCGGCTGCTCGACGAGGCTCCCCCGGCCGAGCGATATCGCTTCGCGGCCGAGCAGATCGTGCGCGCGGAAAAGGCGGGGCTCGATTCCGCCTGGATCGCGCAACACCATTTCCACGAGCGCGAAGGCGGCCTGCCGTCGCCCTTCGCCTTCCTCGGCTACGTCGCCGCGCAGACCTCGCGCATCCGCCTCGGCACCGGCATCGTTACCTTACCGCTCGAGAGCGCCGTGAGAGTGGCGGAGGATGCCGCGGTGCTCGATCTGCTCTGCAATGGCCGTTTCGAGCTCGGCGTCGGCACTGGCGGCAACCCGTCGGCCTTCGCCGCCTTTGGTCTCGACAGCGCGCAGCGCAACGAGATCTTTGCCCGCAATCTCGACGTCGTCCGCACCGCGCTGGCCGGCAAGCCGCTTGATGGTGGCGACACGCTCTATCCGCAGCGACCGGAATTGGACAAGCGCATCTGGCAGGCGACATTCTCGGTCGCGGGCGGTGCCCGTGCCGGCAAGGCCGGCGATGGCTTGCTGCTGTCGCGCACCCAGCCGCGGACCAAGGAGGCGCCGCGTGCAACACTGGCCGAGATCCAGAACCCGATCATCGATGCCTATCTGGAAGCTCTGCCACCAGGACGCGAGCCGCGCATTATGGCCTCGCGCAGCGTCTTCGTCGCCGACGACCGGGATGAGGCGATGCGCCTTGCCGATATCGGGCTGCGGCGCGCGCTGCCGCAATTCCTCAAGGGCGGCCACGCCAAGCCCGGCGAGACGCTGGAGGAGATGATCACCGCGTTCGACACCCATGTCGGCGCGGCCGACGACGTCATCGCCTCGCTCCGCACCGATGCCACGTTGGAACGGGTGACCGATCTGGTGTTCCAGGCGCATTCGGTCGACGCGCCACATCCCTATATCCTGCGTTCGATCGAGCTGGTCGCAGACAAGGTCGCGCCGGCGCTGGGTTGGACTCGGACGGCGCCTGGTGTGGCATTGGCGGGCTAACCCGAACGAACAGGATGGCGTTGCACGAGGCTGAATGATGGCAACAAAAGATATCATCGACACGCTCGCCGGAATCGAACCGGGATCGGCTCTGGATGCCATCCGCGCACGCCGCCTTCAGGCGCGCGAGAACGCCCAGAAGAGCTATCTTTCACTGTTCGAGCCGATCGACGTCAGTGATTTCTCGCTTGTAGAGCGTGCCGCGATCGCGGCTTTCGTGACCGGGCTCCATGGCGAGTCTCCCGTCGCAGCCTTCTATCGCGAGAAGCTTGCGGCGAATGTGGATGGAGCGGCGCTTCTCGCGGCGATCCAGGTCGAGATCAAGCGCGGCCAGACCTCTGGCCCCTACGGCGCCTTTCCGGCTGGCCCGTTGTCGATCGAGAACAAGGCCGGCCTGATCTACCGTGTGAGCGCCGAACGTAAGCCCGATCTCGGCGCCCGGCTTGTTGCGGCGCTCGAGCATGCGCATCTCCTGGTGTTCCGTCCCCGCGATGCGGCCGCTTTCGACATGAAGGCGCTGCTCGCCGCCGGCTGGTCGAACACCGGCATCGTCACCTTCTCCCAGCTCGTTGCGTTCCTGTCGTTCCAGGTGCGCGTCGTCACTGGCCTGCGCGTGCTCGGCGCTTCGCTCAGGCACACCGCGGCCGGCGCGTAAGGAGATCGCATCATGAGCGCTGCAAACAAAGTCAATCCGCCCGTCGTCTTCACCCAGGACGAGCTCGGCTGGGTGTCGTGGATCGATCCGCTGCCCGAGGCCGAATTGACCGAGCGGCATTTCGCCGGCCTCGTCGATCGCGCCCGCGCCAAGTCGGAATATTTCCGCCTGCTGGTGCGCGATCCCGAGGTGCTGGAAGCCCGCACTAAGACCGACAAGGACATCTTCTACAACGTCGCCGACGGCCTGCCGCGCGCCGAGCGCGAGCTCGCGGCGGCAGCAACCTCGCGCTACAACGGCTGCATCTATTGCGCCTCCGTGCATGCGCGCTTCGCCAGCACTTACTCCAAGCGTCGCGACGACGTGCAGCGTCTGCTCGACGAAGGCGTCAAGGCCGATCTCGGCGAGCGTTGGAATGCCGTCGTCAAGGCGTCGGTGGCGCTGGCCGCAACGCCGATCGCGTTCGGCCCCGACAACGTCGAGGAGCTGCGCCGCGCCGGTCTCGACGATGCCGAGATCGTCGACGTCATCAATGGCGCGTCGTTCTTCAACTGGGCCAACCGGCTGATGCTGTCGCTCGGCGAGCCCTCGAAATAGGCAGTCGCAGCGGCATAGAAATTGCTGCTTGTTTCAACACTGAGTGGATGGAGCCGTGCATGAGCAACATCGATCGTCGGTCCCTGGTCAAGGGCTCGCTCGCCGCCATGATGGCAGGAGCCGCCTTCTCGCGCGCGGCCTTCGCGCAATCCTCCGAGCCGATCCTGCTCGGCGTCAGCGGTCCCTTGACCGGCCCGAACGCGCAATATGGCGCGCAGTGGAAGCAGGGCTTTGATCTTGCGCTCGACGAGATCATGGCTGCCGGCGGCATCAACGGCCGCAAGCTCGCCTACCAATTCGAGGACAGCCAGAGCGATCCGCGCCAGTCGGTGGCGATCGCCCAGAAATTCGTCTCCGATCCCCGCATCGTCATGGAGCTCGGCGACTTCTCGAGTCCCGCCTCGATGGCGGCCTCGCCGATCTATCAGCGCGGCGGCCTCGTTCAGTTCGGCTTCACCAATTCGCACCCCGATTTCACCAAGGGCGGCGACTTCATGTGGAGCACGTCCGTGAGCCAGGCCGACGAGCAGCCGCTCCTGGCGTCCTACGCCGTCAGGCGCCTCGGCCTGAAGAAGCTCGCGGTGCTGCACCTCAACACCGATTGGGGCCGCACCAGCCGTGACCATTTCGTCAAGGCGGCCAAGGAATACGGCGCCGAGATCGCGGTGACCGAAGGCTACATCGCGGAGGAGCGCGATTTTCGCTCCACCCTGGTGCGCGTGCGCGATGCCAATCCGGACGGGCTGATCCTGATCTCCTATTATTCCGACGGCGCGCTGATCGCCCGTCAGGCGCGCCAGGTCGGCCTGAAGCAGACCATCTGCGCGGCGAGCTCGGTCTACTCGCCGAAATTCCTGGAGCTCGGCGGCGAGGCGGTCGAGGACGTTCATCTCGGCACGCGCTATTTCCCCCAAGACCCGCGGCCCGAGGTGAAAAAATTCATCACGGGCTTCAAGGCGAAATATGGTGGGCAGGAGCCTGACGCCTTCAACGCCTATTCCTATGACGCGATGAACATGGCCGCTGCCGTCCTCAAGATCGGCGGCACCGACCGCCGCGCCATCCGCGACGCTTTCGCCAAGGTCAAGGACGTCTCCAGCGTCATCTTCGGCTCGGCGACGTTCGACGTCGAGAGCCGCCGCGTCAAAGGCGCCATGAATGCCGAGCTCGTCGTGCGCAAGGGTCAGTTCGCGCTCTGGGACGGCAAGCCGACCTGACACGATGGCCGGAGCATCCGCTCCGGCCGCTTCTCTCAACTTGGGACCATCGCGTGGCTTCCTGGCTCGACTACACGATCAACGGGCTGATCGTCGGCAATGTCTATGCCCTCGTTGCGGTCGGGCTCGCGCTGATCTTCGGCGTCAGCCGGTTGATCAACTTTGCCCAGGGCTCGATCTATCTCGTCGGCGCCTATATCGGCTGGGTCGCGGTGGTGCAGCTGCATACACCGCTGCCGCTCACCATCATCGTGGTCGCGGTCGCCGCCGCGATCGTCGGGTTGATCATCGAGCGGTTCGGCCTCCGTCCGCTGCAGAACTCGGTGCGTATCGCGCCGCTCTTGGCGACGATCGGCATCAGTTTCGTGCTCGATCAGCTGGTGATGCTGACCTTCTCGCCCAATCCGCGCGCGTTGCCGAGCCAATTGCCGGACGTCCGCTTCCAGGTCGGCAACGGCACGATCGGGCCGCTTGATCTGCTCATTGCCAGCGTTGGCATCGCCAGCGCGCTGCTGCTGTTCGTGTTCCTGCGCTATACCAAGCTCGGCTGGGCGGTGCGTGCCACCGCGCAGGACCGTGACGCCGCGATGCAGATGGGCGTCGACGTCAACCGGGTCAATCAGGCCGTGTTCGGCATTGCGGCAGCGCTCGGCGGCGTCTCCGGCATGCTGGTCGGCATGTACTACAACCAGATCGATACCGCGATGAGCCTTCAGGCCACGCTCAAGGGCGTCGTTGCCGAAGTCGTCGGCGGCGCCGGCAACGTGCCGGGCGCGGTGGTCGGCAGCCTGCTGCTCGGATTGGTGGAGAGCTACGGCGTCGCCGTGTTCGGCACCAGCTACCGCAACCTGTTCGCCTTTCTGCTGCTGGTCGTCGTGCTCGTGCTGCGGCCGAACGGCCTGTTTGCGAGTGCCCGGCAGGCGCCGCCGGAGCCGCTCACCGGCACTTTCATCGCGCCGAGCCGCCCGGTGCGCATTCCGCGCTGGGCCTTGCTGGTCGCCGTCGGTGGGTTCGCGATCCTGCCGCTGTTCCCGGTGTCCTTCTACGTGCTCCAGACCCTGATCAACGCCTGGCTCCTCGGCATGCTCGCGCTCAGCCTCACGCTGGTTGCGGGCACGGTGGGCCAGGTCTCGCTCGGCCATGCCGCGCTGCTGGCGATCGGCGCCTACACCGCCGCGCTCCTGTCGCTGGCGTTCTCCGTTCCGGTCGGCCTCGCCATCATCGGCGGCGGCCTGATGAGCGCAGCGCTCGGCACGCTCCTGATCTCGCCGTCGTTCCGCCTGCGCGGGCATTACGTGTCGATCGCAACGCTCGCCATCGGCGAGATCGTGTCGCTGGTGACCCTGAACTGGGAGAGCGTCACGCGTGGCCCGATCGGCATCTCCGGCATCCCGCCGCTGTCGCTGTTCGGCTACGACCTGATCAGCCCGGCGTCGGTCTACTGGTTCAGCCTTGCGGTGATGGTCGTGCTGGCGCTGCTTCAGGGCCGCCTGCTTGCCTCGCATCTCGGCCGCAGCTTTCGTGCCATCCGCGACGACGACATCGCCGCGCGCGCCTATGGCCTCAGCCTCAACCGTTACAAGTCGCTGGCCTTCATCTTCGGCGGCTTCGCCGCCGGCGTCAGCGGCGGCATCGCCGCGCATCTTTATTCCTACATCAACCACGAGACCTTCAACACGCAGCAATCCATCCTGGCGCTGACCGTCGTCATTCTCGGCGGCCTTGGTAACGTCGTCGGCGCAATTCTCGGATCGGTGGCGTTGGTCGGCCTGCCGGAAGTCTTCCGGATCGCGGCGGAGTATCGCATCCTGATCTACGGCATCGTGCTCTTGCTGCTCGTGCGGTTCAGGCCGCAGGGCCTGTTGGGGACGATCTGATGTCCGAGCAGCACATCCCCATGTTGTCCCTGCGCGGGCTGACGCGCCGCTTCGGCGGTCTCACCGCGGTCGATGCCATCGATCTCGACCTCGCCAGGGGCGAGCTGATCAGCATCATCGGCCCGAACGGCGCCGGCAAGACGACGCTGTTCAATCTCGTGACCGGTCTCGACCGGCCCGATGCCGGTACCGTCAGCTTCGCAAGGCAGGACATCACGGGTCTGTCGCCGGAACGGCTCGCAGGCCAGGGCATTGCGCGCACCTTCCAGCTCGGCCGCGTCTTCGGCAATCTCAGCGTCATGGACAACGTCCTGATCGGCGCGCACACGCGGTTGCGCGCGGTCAAGCCGGCCGTGCCGGTGATCGGCCCGCTGCTGGAATTGGGGCTGGCGCTGCTGCGTCCCGCCAGCGTCAAGACGGAGGAGGAGCGGCTGCGCGAGGAGGTGAAATCGATCCTCGCTCGTTTCGGCGAGCGGCTGCTGCCGCGGATCGACCAGCCCGCCTACAGTCTCTCCTACGCCAACCGCCGCCGCGTCGAGATTGCACGTGCGCTGGCGCTGAAGCCGCGCCTGTTGCTGCTGGACGAGCCGACCGCCGGCATGAACCCGACCGAGACCGCGGAGATGCAGGCCCTCGTTGCCGAGCTGAAGGCGGAGGGGCTGACCATCCTCCTGATCGAGCACAAGCTGGAAATGGTGATGCGGCTGTCCGACCGCGTCATCGTCATGGACGAGGGCAAGAAGATCGCGGAAGGGCCGGGCGAGGTGGTGCGGAGCGATCCCAAGGTGATCGAGGCCTATCTCGGCCACGGCCTCTCAGGAGCGGCGGAGCAGGAGAGCGCGGCATGACGAACCTTTCTCCCGCACCGCTGCTGGCGCTGTCTGATGTCAACACCTTCTATGGCCAGGCCCAGGTGCATTTCGACCTGTCGATATCGGTCGCGCGCGGCCACATCGTCTGCCTGCTCGGCGGCAATGCCAGCGGCAAGTCGACGACGATGAAGATCATCCTTGGCCTGGTGAAACCGCGCTCGGGCGAGGTGACGTTCGACGGTGCATCGCTGATCGGGCTGACCACGCCGCAGATCGTCCGCCGCGGCATCGCCTCGGTGCCGGAGGCGCGGCGGCTGTTCGCGGACATGAGCGTCCGCGAGAACATCTTGATGGGCGCCTTCGTGCGCAATGATCGCGATGTCGTGGCCCAGGATCTCGACAGGATGCTCACGCTGTTCCCAAAGCTCGGCCAGCGGCTGTCGCAGCGCGCCGGCTCGCTCTCCGGCGGCGAGCAGCAGATGGTGGCGATGGCTCGCGCGCTGATGAGCCGTCCGCGCTTGATCGTGATGGACGAGCCGACCATGGGCCTGTCGCCGCTCTATGTCGACCGCGTGCTGGAGCTGATCCGCACCATCAATCAGGACGGCGTCTCGGTGTTCATGGTCGAGCAGAATGCCAGCCTCGCGCTCGAGATCGCGCATGAAGCCTATGTGCTCCAGACCGGCAAGATCGTGCTCTCCGGCCCGGCGCGGACACTGAAAGACGATCCCCGCATCCGCGACGCCTATCTCGGCGGCTCGGAAGCTGCGTAGGGCGAGCTTGACCTTATGGTTCGAGACGCCCGCTATTGCGGGCTCCTCACCATGAGGGTCCACGGCTTGCCGCAAAGTAAGACCTCATCCTGAGGGCCCGCGTGAGCGGGCGTCTCGAAGGATGGCCGCAAGCACCGCTGCAAATCCGTGCCGCCCCTCCGGGATTGCACTGGTCAGTATGACCATCTTATGAAAAAATCATACCGCTGGCGCGACGGGGCGTGCAACGGACGGAATGATTGTCGTGACGAGATGGTCTTTGCGGGCGGTCGAGCCCGGAGCGGCGCTGTTGTTCGGCGCGCTCATTGCCGCCAACATCGCCGCGTGGGCGTGGGCCTTTGCGCGGTTCGGCGACCGGCCGACGGTGATGGCGACCGCACTGCTGGCCTGGGTCTTCGGCCTCCGCCACGCTGTCGATGCCGACCACATCGCCGCGATCGACAATGTCGTGCGCAAGCTGATGCAGGCGGGCGGCGCGCCGCGCAGCGTCGGCCTCTATTTCGCGCTAGGCCATTCCACCGTCGTCGTGGTCGCGCCCATGCTGCTCGCGCTCGGCGTGGTGAGCCTTGGCGGCGACAGCCTGCTCAAGGAGATCGGCGGCTTGATCGGCACGTCAGTGTCGGCGCTGTTCCTGCTGGTAATCGCGGCCATCAACCTCGCCATCTTCGCCGGCCTGTGGCGGACGTTTCGCGCGGCGCGAGAGCACGGCGTTCACGACGCCGCAGGCCTCGATGCGCTGCTCGCCAATCACGGCGTCCTGGCGCGCCTGCTCGGGCCGATGTTCCGCCTGGTGACAAAGCCGGGGCATATGTACCCGCTCGGGTTCCTGTTCGGGCTTGGTTTCGATACCGCGACCGAGATCGGCCTGCTCAGCATTTCCGCCAGTGAAGCCGCGCGCGGTTCGTCGCTCGCCGATGTCCTGGTCTTTCCGGCGCTGTTTGCATCAGGCATGGCGCTCGTCGACACCGCAGACTCCGCATTGATGGTGAGCGCCTATCGCTGGGCCTTCGTCGATCCCCTGCGAAAACTCTGGTACAACCTCACGATCACCGGGGCCTCGGTCGCGGTGGCGCTCTTCATCGGCGGCATCGAGGCGCTCGGCCTGATCAGCGATCGGCTCGATCTCTCCGGCGGCGTGTGGGCGGTGGTCGAGGGCCTCAACGAGTCGCTGGCCAATGTCGGCTTCGTCGTGATCGCGCTGTTCGCGGTCGCCTGGCTCGTCTCGGTCGTACTCTATCGCCGCATGTTCGCGGATGATGCGCCGGGTGCGGCCCGCGGCTTCGATGCGACCGAGGCGGCGTAGGTGAGGAGACGCCCCTGAATCCGCGGGCTCAGAGCGCGGCCGCGCTCTGCGCGGGCTCCATCGGCAAATCATCGCCATTGGGATCGCCCGGCGCCGTCGCCCAGGCCAGCTCCACCAGCGTCACGATCCGGCGGCCGCCGCCGTCGAGCTGGCAGACGATCAGGCCCTGCTCCTCCATATAGCTGAGCAGCCGCTGCGCGCGGCGCAGCGAGTGCGAGCCATAGGCGCGGGCGATCGCGGCATCGCCGGGACACGGCCAGCCCTCCTTCGCCGCGCGCGCGATCATCATGAACACGCCCTGCATGTCGTCGGGCAGGATCGAGGCGCGCAGCGAGACGTCCTGCCAGGCGTCATCGTCGGCGAGATCAGTGCCGAGCCCGGCCCGCGCATGCGTCAGCATGCGGCGGAATTCGTTGAGATCAGGCACGGCCGCGCCGAGCCCCTCGATGCGGCAGCGGACCACGAACTCCTGATAGAGCACGCCGATGGCGCGGAAGCCGGCGTCGGGCTCGGCCAGCACGGCACGAAGGGTACGATCCACGCGCTCGCGCCGCTCAGCGAGCTCTTCGGCGCTGACCGGCAGCTCGATCGGTTCCGCGCGCGCTTCGGGCGCGGCGGCCGCCTTTGCGGCGCGCAGCTGCTCGAGCAGATCCGGCGCGGGCCGGCGCTGCGGGCGGCTGGCATCGGGCGGCGGCGCCGCCAGGATCACGGCGCGCGCATCTTCCAGCGTCGCTTCCGGCAGCGGCATCAGCCGCGGTGTGGAATTGCGCGGGCTCGTGTCGGTCGGGCCGATGTTCAAGCGCAGGGGGCGGCGCGACAGCGCAGGTCCCAGTGCCATGAACTGTCCGCGCTCGAGATCGCGAAAAGCTTCGGCCTGCCGCCGCTCCATGCCGAGCAGGTCGGCGGCGCGCGCCATGTCGATGTCGAGAAAGGTCCGGCCCATCAGGAAGTTGGAGGCTTCCGCTGCGACATTCTTGGCGAGCTTGGCCAAGCGCTGGGTCGCGATGATGCCGGCGAGCCCGCGCTTGCGGCCTCGGCACATCAGATTGGTCATGGCGCCGAGCGACAGTTTTCGCGCCTCGTCCGAGACTTCGCCCGCAACCGCCGGCGCAAACAGCTGCGCCTCGTCGACGACCACCAGCATCGGGTACCAATGATCGCGGTCGACGTCGAACATCCCGCCGAGGAACGCCGCGGCGCGCCGCATCTGGTTCTCGGCGTCGAGCCCTTCGAGATTAAGCACGGTGGAGACGCGATGCAGCCGCGCGCGCTCGCCGGCGACCTGAAGGCCGCGCTCGGTGTGATCCTCGGCTTCGATCACCAGATGGCCGAAGCGCTCGGCCAGCGTGACGAAGTCACCTTCGGGGTCGATGATGGCCTGCTGCACCCAGGGCGCGCTCTGTTCCAGGAGCCGTCGCAAGAGATGCGATTTGCCGGAGCCCGAATTGCCCTGCACCAGGAGGCGGGTCGCCAGCAGTTCCTCGAGGTCCATGGCCGCCGCGGCACCCGCCGTGGTCTGCCCCATCTCGATCGCAACCGTCATGTCCCCGACTCAAGTCCCGTCATTCGCGGACAGGAGCTTATCAACCCGGCCGGGGCGCGTCGAGCGCTACCGCGCGAATCAGGCCGTGTTGCCCACGGCGGAGTTCAGGCGTGATGCGACAACCGTAGAAGCGCGGGCCGATAGGGCGGTCGCGGATCGTCGTCCTCGGTCTCGGGGATGGCGCAGGATCCGAATTCCTGCCTGATCCGTTCGATATCGGCGATGCGCTCATGCAGCCGCTGCAAATGCTCGGGCGACGTCGCCCGCCAGAACCGGAAGGTGTCGGCGGTGAGCGGCAGGAATGCGGTGCCGAACAGCGTCGGATCGGGAACGACGGTGCGTCCCAGCAGCAGGAACCGCGCGGTGCCGGACACGACGAGGGTCGCATAGCCGCGGTTTCCGATCCGCCTGATTCCGTTCAGCGACCATTCGGCAAGCTTGCTGAAATAAGGCTCCTCGCGCCAGCGATCGGGACAATCGTCGTCGACCGTGACGTTGACGGCGTCCTGGCTGAAATGCACCACGATGCCCGATTTCGCCGGAAACCAGTCGTCATCGAGATGGCCCTGCAGCCAGGCACAGACGAACGACCGGCACATTTGCGGGCGGCGATCGTAGATGGTGCATCCCGTGCCCGCCTGCCAATGTTTGCAGAGTTGATTCACCGGCTTGTCGACGCCGGCCACTTCGAGGATATCGCAGCAGGCGTTGCATGAGCCGCATTGCCGAACCGGGCGCGCCGCCTTCGGCAGGCCGGTCGCGCGAAAGCCCTGGCCGTCGCGCACCAGCAGCTTCTGCTTCTCCAGTGCGGTCAACGCGCGCTCGATCTTGAGACGGGACAGTCCGGTGGCGTCGATCACGCTCTTCATCGTCGTCGCGCCTGCCTCGACCGCGCGGACGACGCTCAGCATCGCCTGATCCATTGTTGTTGTTCTTGTTCTCTTGGCCGTGCATTGCGATCATGCCGGAACAACGGACCGGCAAACAGGTTGTAGACACCTGACCTAAAAAGATATGTTGCTCACCTCTCTGCCGGCTGGGCAAGCAGTCGGACCCGTTCTGCGCGCATGCAACGTTTGCGCGAATGAAGGGCCTGCACGTGAGGGAAGCCCATTCGCGTCGAATCGGCTCGCTTTGCTCGCGAAGCGCCGGGATCTGACGGGCGGCATGCCGTCGTCTCACGCAGTCGTGATATCAGCGGACCGCGCGTAGGTGCGATGCGAGGGCGACGTCCCGGCCGTGCGTCCGATGTGCGACGACTGTCGTTGAGTTTGCGCCACACTGGGAACAGTGCCGTACGCTGAATCTGCAGTGAGCGCTGGTTCAGATCGTCACGGCGGCGCGGCATGGGTGACGTTGGGCGCAACGCTCGGCGCCGGCGCCCGCCGTCTCGGGGCGTCCCGACCTGGTCACGCGCACCGGTGCAGTCACGCTGGTCGCCATGACCGGCGTGATCCGGATTCAATCGCTCTGGAGTGCGTGAGGGCCGACGCCGCTGGAAACGGCGCGCGCTACTGCGCGCCCGATCCGCCCTGCACGATCTTCTCGTTCAGCTTATGGTCCACGGTGTCGACGGTGCGGTCGATCTCGGCGTTGGGCACGCCGAGCTGATGTGAGATCAGCTTCACCAGAAGGTCGACGCGCTCGATGAAGGGCGCGCCGCTCGCGACCGCGCGCGCGGCCGAGGACGGCTTGAGCAGGCTCTCCGCGGCCTTGGCATATTTCGCGAATGGCACCTGGTCCTTCGGGTCGGCGCCGAGGCGGCGGGCGATGGCATCGACATGATCGTAGATCGTCTGCGACCGCACGAGGTCGCCATGCACGGCGTCACGGATCGACTGCGGCTCATTGGGCGTGATGCAGCGGTAATTGCCGGTGAGCAGCATCGACCATTTCGCCAGCGGCACGAACAACGAGTCGAACACCTTCAGCTTCACCGGCACGTCATGGCCGTCGAGCGTCACTGCGTCGATATCGGATTCGAGCTCGCGCAGCAGCTTGTTGTGCTTCTCGTCTGCGAACACCGATGCCTTGAAGTTTGTGGGCAGGCCGACATGGAGCACGTTCGCCGCCTCTTCCGGCGGACGGAACGCCTGCGGGTCGGGCGAGCACAGCGTCACCAGCCCCGGCTCGAATCGCTCCCACACCTGCGCATTGGTGTAGGCCTCCTCGAGATCCATGTCCGCGAGCGCCGGAATCCGCTTCAGATAGGGCAGCGGCGGCATGTTCATGATCGACAGGCACGGCAGCTTCGCTGCGGCGATCTTGACCATGAGAACGCGCACCGTGTGGTTGGTGTATTGCGGCTCCTGCATCGCCAGGCCAACCAGGTCGTAACGGGAGAGGTCGACATTGGCCGGTGTCACGGCGTCGAGCTTGCCGGGCAGGTCGCGCGAGAAGATCGCGCGGTGCACTGCCTCGTCGCGCAACTTGATGCGCACCTCGGTACCGTCCCGGTTGATCAGCTCCGCGGTCTTGGCGCGGCAGACCAGGGTCACGTTATGACCCGCCATCAGCAGCTTCGTGCCCAGCAGCGAGCCGTAGGAAGCCCCAAGAATCAAAATGTTACGCGCCATGTTTCGTCCCTCAGAGCGGTCATGTGATTTTGGGCCTCGGCCGTGGTCCGAGGGCGGGTTGGCCGCATGTAAAGCGAAGTGCGCGAGGATGGCAACTGGGATAATGCATACAAAGGCGGCTGATATTCCCGCTTCGTTCGCATTTTGACGAGGAGCTCAACAGGATCGTGCCGCGGCAAGGCTCGCAAACGTCAGGACGGCAAGGCACGGCCGCTTCGGTCACAACGCCGAGAATCTCGATTTAAAGAATTCGGCAAAATCGTATCGCTCTTCCGGCTCGCGGGAGAGGCAAACAGTCGACGATCAGATGACAATCCGCCGGATCTGCCGCTGAAATCGCGATTGCCTCCTCTGTCATCAAGCCCCTCTATATTTTAGGCGCCCGTCACAACAAAAAACTACAAACCGGGGACCGCAAAAATGCCAGAATGGCGCGGGGCGCAGACCAAGTGTCAGCAAGGGAGCTGAGCTGTGACGACTGAGTTGAGCCGGCGGGGACGTCGTATCGGGACCGGCTCGTTTGAACGATGGAGCGCCGGCAACTTCGCTGCGCGAAGCGAAGGCGGAGCGATCGTCAGGATGAATCGTATCGCGCAAAAGGCGCAAGCGGGCGCACGCGGTGCGGAGACTGCATTGCGTTCTCGCCATCCATGTCCGGGCAGCCGCTGACGGCGCCGTTCGGGGGGGACATGGAAGGTGATCATTGGCCTCACGGCTCGCGCGACGGTGCCGGTCGCGATCTGACGGGCTTGCGCAATCGCGTGTCCGAATTCTTCGAAAGCCTCACCGGTGCAGAGCTTGCGCGTGAGACGCACAGACATCTGTGGGTCGCGGATTGGCTGCGGGTCGCAGACGACTATCGGCTGTTCGCCGAGTCCGCGCGCAGAGATGGTTCGGCCCAGGTTGCGTCGGAAGCGGGGCTGTGTTCGCTCACGGCCCTCGAAGTCGCGCGAAGCTTGTCCTGTCCGGAGGATCCGGCGCTGGCCGGCCTCGCAGGCAGGGTCGGAGCCAACCTGAAAGCTTTCATGGACGGGTTCGGTCCGGCGATCGAGCGCGTCGAGATCGATGGCCTCGATCAGGGCCCGCTGTCCGGCTTCTTCGTGCCGGCGTCGCGTGGCGGACCTTGCGCACCCGCAATTATCTGCATTGGTGACGAGGACATCACGCTGGACTCGATGATGAGCCGGCTGTTGCCGGCCACACGCGGCGGGACCACGTCACTCCTCTTCCTCGGTGCCGGCGCCTCACCCGGTAGCCGCGGCGTGGAGCCGCAAATGCTTCAGTGCTGGCTGGACTATCTGGAAGCGCGTCAGGATGTCGACGCGCAGCAGATCGCGGTCTATGGCGAAGGGACGGGTGCCAGTCGTGCCTCCCGCCTCGCCGTTTCGGACTGCCGGATAGCCGCCGCGGTGTGCGACGCCGGACTGTTGACCTCGGTCGCGCGTCGCGCATCAGTGCATTGGATGACCGGCGTCGATGAGAGAGCCTCGAATGGCGCGTTGCCGCCGTCGCGTCGGATCGCTTGCCCGCTTCTCATGGTGGTCGGCAGCCGCTCGATGCTGCGGGAGCGAGAGGCTCTCGAGTTGCAGGCCACCTATCGGCGGGCCGGAGCCGATTGCTCGGTCGTCGTGCCGAACCGCATCCCGCACCCGCTGGGTGAGGTCGAGAATTTCATCGCCGCCGACAATTTCATTGTCCAATGGCTCGACAGCAAGTTTGGAGTGGCTCGTCAATTCGATCCCGTGACTTACCTCTAGCGCATCACGTGGACCTGTGAAGCGCCCGGGGCCAGGCGGATCATGAAGCCTCGATCGCCAGCAATCGTGCCGCCAACCGGGCGTTCTTGGCGATCGTCGCGAGCGTGGCGTTCAACTCGGCCAAGGTCTTTTCGTCGAGTTCATTGAACATGGTCGAGTTAAAGGCGAGCTTTCGCTTGGCCAGCTTTTCGATTTCCGTGGTCGCCTTTGCGGTGAGCGACATCAGAACGAAGCGGGCATCGTCCGGGGCCGCTCGTCGCGACAGAAATCCGCGCCTTTCGAGCGTCTTGGTTTGGTTGGTGACGAACGCGGGGTGGACCCGCAACTTATTCGCGATGTCGATGCCGGCGACGCCTCGCCCCTTATCGAGTTCGGTGATGGCCATCAGGATGAGCCATTGCGGCTGGGTGATGCCCAGCAGTCCGGCCCAGCTGGTGTGGATGTCCTCCAGCTGGGAGTGGATTTCGACGACGTTCCAAATGAATTCCGTAATCGCCCTGTCGAGCTTCTTCTCGAGCACCCTGGCTTCCCTCGTTCGATTCCTTTGATCCCTTTTTGCGGATAGTAACGGGATATTGAGCAGGCGTCTCGCCTGTCGCGCACGAAGATGGCGCAGATGTTGCACCCTGAAAGCGACCGACAGTTTAGTGCTTGCAAAAATCAATTGATTAAATTAAGTCTCGGCCACTCTCTCTGTGGCTCTTGACCTTGTCACGGCCGGCGACGTGAGACCTTCAAAAAAGCCCTCAGGATGCCCCCTGAGGGCTTTTCCACTTATTTATGGCCTGCAAACGACGCTCTGTTGCCTTTGGGCCACATCCGCGCCGGAAACAGCGATTTACTAAATCAACAAATTGAGGTGATTGTTTTTATAAACTATACGAAAGGAACGACGGAGGGGAGGCACCTCGCTGTCGTTTCAGTCCGGACCTTCAGTGCGGACCTGAATTGAACGGAAATCAAAGTGGGTGAAGCGGCGTCCTCCGAGGAGCCGAGCCCCCTGAAGCGACCTGGAGGTTTACGAATGAAGTTAACGAAGACGCTGTTTCTCGGCTCGGCAGCCGGCCTGATGGCCGTCTCCGGGGCGTTCGCAGCCGATCTGCCGGTGAAGGCCAAGGCGGTCGAATACGTCAAGATCTGCTCGCTGTACGGCGCCGGTTTCTACTACATCCCGGGCACCGACACCTGCATCAAGCTGGGCGGCTATCTGCGCGCCGACGCGAACTTCAACACCAACTCGGACTTCAGCCCGAACCAGAGCGGTTTTGCCGGCGCCCGCAACCGCCTCGCGAACTACTACACCTTCCGTGCTCGTGAAGACCTGAACATCGACACGCGCACCGCGACCGAGTACGGCGTGGTCCGCACTTATTTCGACGCGGTCTTCACTTGGACCACCGGTGGCTACGCCGGCACGGGCTCCGCTACGGGCACGACTGGCTACACCGCCACGACGGCTGGCACCACCACCATCAACCCGTCGGACGGCGGCACCTCGGGCGGTGCGCTCGGCGTGTATTACGCCTTCATCCAGTTCGCCGGCTTCACCATGGGTAAGGCCGTGTCGCAGTTCGATGCGCCCTGGACCAACTATCCGGGCAACATCACCGACAATCTCGTCGGCGGCAGCGGCACGGTCACTGGTGTCAACCAGTTCACCTATACCGCTGACTTCGGTCAGGGCGTGACGGCGGCGTTCTCGGCGGAAGACGCGACGGCCTATTATCAGGCCGGCAACCTCAACATGTCCGGCGCGACTGCGGCTACCATGGTTGGCGGTTCGTACGGCTCCAACGCCATCGGCGGCTCGCGTTCGCCGAACCTCGTTGCTCAGGTGCGCGTCGACCAGGCCTGGGGCCTGTTCCAGGCGTCGGTTGCCGCGCATGACAACCACGTCGCCTACTACGGCGCGACCGAGCCGACCGGCCACCCCGACGACAAGTGGGGTTGGGCAGTTCAGCTCGCTCTGTCGATCAAGAACATCCCGACCGGCGCGGGTGACACGATCAACATCCAGGGCGTCTACACCGACGGTGCGACCCGCTACAACTTCCAGAACCTGTCGGGCAGCACGTATTCGCTGTTCGGCAGCTCGGGCATTGCCTATCAGAGCGTCGGCTTCGCCAATGCTCCTGACACGGTGTTCGTCACCGGCTCGCAGCAGGAGACGGTCAAGACCTGGGGCTTCCGTGGCGCTTACACCCACAACTGGAATCCCAACTGGAACTCCGCGCTCTACGGTGCCTACGCTCAGGCCCAGTTCGGCACGCTTGCCAAGACCACGCTCTGTGGCGCTGGCGGTACAGGTGGCGTGTTCGGCGGCCTCGCCGGTGTGACGAGCTGCAACCCCGACTTCGCTATCGGCCAGCTCGGTATCGTCACCCGCTGGACCCCGATCAAGAACCTGACGTTCTCGGCCGACCTCTCCTGGACGCACCTCGACCAGAAGTATTCGGGCACGGCCGTCCTCAGCCCGGCTGCCAACACTGCCAAGCCGACCGCTGTGTACGAGCTGAAGGACCAGGACTCGATCGCCATGATCCTGCGCGCCCAGCGCAACTGGTAAGATCTTTCCAACCAGTGGAACGAACACCCGGCGGGAAACCGCCGGGTTTTTTTTGTGCGCATTCTGCATGATATCCGACCCCTCGTACGGACGGAGCGGAAGCGTAATCCCGGGCGCTGTAGAATGGGGGTGCGATCCCGGACAACGCTCCATCCGGGCTACGGCGCCCGACGGGCAAAACACCTGGATGTTTCCACATGCGGCGTTGTCAATCCGTCCTCGCCAAAAGATTCGACTTTACAGAAATTCGGATTTGTCGTATGTGTCGGCCATCCCGGCTCACTCTTGAGGGGCGATCTTGTGTCGTCACGTGTCGCGAGCCGGGTTGCGGTGGACGCGGCAGCGTCGGCACGAAGGGTGCGGGCAGGGCGGGTAGTCCCTGTGAGCTCGCAGCCGCGTGCGGACGAGCGGCGCTGAAAGGCTCGTCTCGCCAGCATTTTCCCGTGACGTCGACAGCGCGGGAAAACTCTGCGGCGAACATGCGAGCTGCGCGTACGGCAAAACCGTGTGGTCCTTGCTGCAAGCGATTTTTTCGGCCTGTTGAAATCGCCGCAAGCGCCTGAAGATAAAAGCATATTTCTGTTGCTGCCGGACGGGCGAGAGGCCCGTCCGAACCTGCTGGGACCTAACAGGCCCTAGCTTCACGAAGCGCGGGCCGGTCCCGTCCCCTGTAAGGCCGGTTGAGTTGTGCGGCCTCCCTGCGACCATTGGAACGCCGGGACCGGCACGAGGTTAGATGGATTGTGCACCATCGCGGCGGCGCTGACCGCGCGCTGGATCGGAGGCAGCACATGATCATCGTGGACGAAGAAGGCGAGATCATCGCCACAGCATCCGATGACCATACTCTAATCGGCGGCCACCACCGCCTCGCAGTGGCGGCCAGTCTTGGTAAAAAACTGTTCTGGCGACATACCGGCGAACCAGTGAAGCTTGATAACTTCTTCAAGCATTATGGAAGTTCTCTTCGACATTCAGCCTAAGCCGCTCGACGAGGGAGAATGTCTCGCTCACTTGCCCTGCATCGTGTGCTGATCAAGCGCCCAGTCGGAGATCTTCGGCGCGCGCGCAAAGGTTACAGCCCATCGTGTGCCTGATCGCGCCGACGCCGTCCTTTGCCCCGGCCACGCGCCGGATCGAAATTCGGATCGCACTCGGCAATCGCCCGCTGCCACGCGACGATCTCATCCAAATACCAGCGCTTTGTATTCGGTGCGATGTAAACTCCTCGCGGAAATCTGCCTGAGCGCTCCAATCGCCACAAAGTCGAGCGCCCGATCCGGACGATTGCCAAGACATCCTTTTCGGTCAGCATTTTTCGAAGCCCGGAATTATCCGATGCGGCAGGGGTATCAACCAACTCCACGGGATCGGCACCGCTCGGGGCGATCGGTTTCGCTTTGCGGTCGATCATCTCGCCAACTCCTCACGCAAACTCTTACTCGTCCTTGGCGTCTCGCTCGTGCTTCTCCATTGCGGCGAGGATCGTGCGCACTTTCGCGACCTTCGCCCGCAGGACGCCAATATTGTCGGTGTCATCTGCCTTCACCATCTCGCGCAGCGTGCGCATCAACTCGTCTGTAAGATCAGCGACGATGATCCGTGACGAATATCGGGCAAGGGTGACCTCCATATCCCTGATCAACTCCCCCAACTTGGCCTGCTGATCCAGATTGGGGATGCGGCTCAGGTGGTTGATGATGATCCTGCTTTGCGGTCGGCCTTGGTCCTTTGCCTCCCCCTCGACCCACGCCGAAATATCCTCCGGCAATATCACTTTGAACGCGCGCCCGCGTTTGAACGCCGGGGTGGTCGCTTTCTTTTTTCGTCGGGGTGCCATCGGCTCAAGCTTCCCTTTGTGAGACCGGACCACATGGGATGATTAGAGACCGACGCTAATACCCTTGTAGTCGGTTGGCAATAACCTATTAATAGGGTAGACATGACCCATGCGGATTTCATCCCAGATGATGTGAGGAGGTCTCAAGTGCGAGCCGAAGTCATCAGCCGCGCGATCCGCGACAAGTTTTTTTACACGGTGAAAGCTGCCGGATCGCGCATCGGTCTTTCCCGCGCGCAGGCTTACCGCGCCGTGGCATTGAAATAGATACCCGCCGAAAGGCATGGCAAATTTCTGCTCGTGCCGCGAAAGCGATGGGATGCCGAAGTCAAGCGCCTGTTGCGGGGACCGCGTGCGAAGTCGCGTCGGCTACGCAAGTCTGCGCCGACAGAAGCCAGCGCAACGTAGAAAACGCCGCCCTGCTTGGGGGCAAGCAGCAGCGGCGTCGACTTTGACTTTCCGACCGGGCAGGTCGGGCTCGCAAGGCCCCGCAGTTTAAGTCCGGTCGCCGACGCCCCGCAAGGGGCAAAGGAGATCGCGGATGAAAACGAAGCTCACCACCACGGTCGCACTGCTCAGCAAGAGCGAACGTGAGGGCCTGCAGCGGCTGATCCACCAGCGCGAAACGGCGTGAAGTCGGCGGCCGTCATGACCAACCGCCGCAAATATCACAGCGGCCGTCCCAGCAGGGATCGATACGTCCGCCTTTCCGAATACATGCTCGCATCTGCCGCTTGGCAATCGCTTGATGGCAATTGCCGCGCCCTCTACGTCGAGATTGCTCGCCGATATCGCGGACCATCATCAAATAACGGAAAGATCCCGTTTAGCGTTCGCGAAGCCGCCAAGGCGCTGCACGTCGGTCATTCAACCGCTCAACGATGCTTTGAGAAACTGCAAGGCCGGGGCTTCATCAAGATCGGCAAACGATCCGGCTTCTCCGTCAAGGGGCGCGTCGCCACGGAATGGTTGCTGACGGAATTCTCGGATGACACCACCGCAACTCTCGCGCCGCCAACCAAGGATTTCATGCGCTGGACCGAGCGCGACGCCTCCGACGACTGTCCCACCTCAGAAACGCAAACGGCATTGGAAACGCCCCATGAAAATTAAACAACAGTCCCACCACAGAAACCTACAGTCCCACTACAAGCACACATGCGTATCTGTGGTGGGACCATGATGCAAGAAGGTCACGCTTGCGTTTCTGTAGCGGGACTGTCGAGGCCCTTTTTGGTCTTCGATTGTCCCGCCACAGTAACACTACTCAGTATACCAGTGGGGTGTGCGTCAATTTGGTGCTCACCCCCGAGAAGTCCGGGCGTGTCGGCATGACCGCGCCGGTGCGTCTTGATCGCGCTTCCCTTGATGCCTTGCGCGACGGTTCGATCGATGCAGCCGACGCGGCGCGGCTCGCCGATGCGCTCCGGATCAAGCCCGGTGAGCGCTCATGGGCAACGCGAGCGGCCCTCGCCAAACGAGACGATTTAGTCCGGGAATATGCGCGGCGTTTCTATGCCGGGATCAGCCGAAACCAACAAGCCGAACGGATCGCACGCGACCTTACCCGCTATGAAGCAAGCGCGTGGCAAAACGCCCGCGCCGCGCCCGAGTGCCCGCACCGCGATCCTCGTCGGCAACTGCTGTTTCGCATTTTGAAAGTGCGCCCGGTGCCGCCAAAGGCGCGGACGATCAATGAAATCCTTTCCGTCGGAGCCTAGAGCGTCAAGGGGTAAGTGTTGTCATGTCTAAGGGACCGGGCCTGATCGAGCAACGCATCGCGGACCTCCTCGCGGCCACACGCGACCGCGCGCTTAGGGTCGACGACATCGTTGATAACGCTTATGCCCTCAACGGCACGAAACCGACGCGAGCGCAGCGCCTCTCGGCTATCCGAGCCGCGCACCGACTGCTCAAACGGGTGTGCGAGAGGGACGCGCGTACGCATCGGCTGGTCAAACAAGCCCATGTCGAGACCGAGGCGAAGCTTGGACGCAAGCGGCTCGGATACGACGATACGGAATACCAAAATCTGTTCGAGGCTCATCCGGCGCGTAAGGAAGCCGAGGAGCTGCGAACGTGGTGCGATCGGATCGGCATGTGGCCTCGCATCTTGGGCGTTGAAGGCAAGCGCGGTGTGTACCGCGTCGAAACCGACTTCTGGTGCACCACGACAATCAAGAAACGGCTGTACTTCCATCCGCCCGATGTTCCCGTGCAGGTATGGGCGGTGTCGATCACGCCTAACGGGATTGCGTGGGCCGAGACTGAGGTCATCAAGGTCACCAATCGCAACGTTGTGGTGCACTATGCAGGCGAGATTGCCAGGCTCGACCGAGACAAGCTTTGGCACTGGTGGGCGTTCTGGCGCGGCGTGCGCTTCGTATCAAGCCGCACCGGCCGCATCGCCGCCGAACTGGACAGCTTGTGGTGGCAACGCTTCGGCGCGCGGGGCACGATCCCGCCCTCGATGCGGATGCCGCTCGTCGAAGCGATGAGGCTGCTCGGCGTGACCGAATGCTATACCCGCGACGATGTGATTGCGGCGTTTAGAAGAGCCGCCAAACGGGCGCACCCCGATGCAGGCGGAACTGCGGAGATGTTCGGGAAACTGATCGAGGCGCGTGACCGCCTTCTGGCGGCGCTCGGCACCAAGGCAAAGCCTCCAAAGGTGCCGGAGTATTACCCAAAAGGTGTCCGCGCGGTGTACCGAGTGGGGAGGTCATCATCGGCCCGACCGATTGGAGCGACGGGCGTTCGTCGGCTGCGATAAATGTTATCAATTGCCAACCGCCGATCCACCTACCTAGCGTGGCCGGTCTTGCAGCGAGCCAGCCGATTTCGTTGCAAGCCGAGTGTGGTCTGATCGCGCCATTGATCATCGAGCGAGGCCATCATGACGCCATCTCAGAAGTCCGGCTTTCCCGTTGCGCCCGCCGGATCGCCGCTGCACGCGGGCGTCGTTCCCGGCTTCACACCCACGGTTCTTTTTCCAACAGTCGGCGACCCGATCGATGCGTTGCCCGAGCCAGCAGCAGAGCGGCTGCATAGGCTGCGGCAAGAGCGCGAAGACGCGGCCATCCTTGGGCGCGCCACGTTTGAGGAGTGGCAATCGCTGCATGAGGAGGCGCAACGCCGTCGCAGCCGCATCGCCCAACTGCGCGCACCGCGCGGTGTCGGGATCGGCCTCATCGAGCCCGGCCACAACTTGGATGACAGCGATCCGCTCGTCATCGTCGAACGCGCGGCGCTGACAAAACAGGAAGCCGAGCTTGCCCGGCTCAAGCGGTTGGAGGAGCAGCACGGCGGGCGGCGGCGCATTCTTTCGACGTTGGTCAACGCGGTGGAGACTTGGATCAAGGCCGCGCCCACCGGCGCGATGATCGCGATGCATCCGGTCGAGCCGCCACAACTGAAAAAGGGCGAGACCATCGCGGATGCCATCGAGCGTCTGCGCCGTCGCACGCGGGAATTGCAAGCCGATCTCGATCGGGTCCGCGCCGCGCCGTGGCCGAGCCGTCTCGCGCGAGAGCGGATGCGGGCACAGATCGCGGCGCTGGCGGAAGCCGGTCGGCCAGCCGTGCATCATCTCGTCGATTTCAACGAGCCAGTCGTGTTCGCGACGCGAAGCATCCCGGCGCGGGTTCTCAACGCTGCGCCGGAGGCGATCGCGTTCTCCGAGATCTCGGACACGCTCGCGCTGCTCGCATGGTTACATCAAGATGCGTTGATCGCTGCCCTCGACCGCGAGATCGACGCGACTGCCGATGACGCCAACGCACTTGACGCCGATCAGCGCCGCCAGGCGGAAGCGGAAATCCTCGCCGACCGGCTTGCCGTCGAGCGCGAGGAAGCCGAATTCTGTTGGAGCCAAGCCGCCAACGGCGGGCCAATCTCGCTCCGCGTCGATCTCGCTCCGGAGGCGTTGCTCGGGGTGACACTGATCCCCGCGCCAAGCAAGGATGCCGGTTAGGATCTCCGCAATGCGCCGCCAGTTTGCGCATGGGCGGCGGCGCATCCGGCGCGCGGCGGATAGGCGGTAGCTCCTTCCTGTCCGCCGCGTATCCTGTCGAGTGCAGTCCCCTCGCAATAACGGCTGCGCTGATTTCATTTCAGACGTACGACAGGATCGCGCGAGAGCCCGCGTATTCGGCGCGCTCTTTGCATCAAACAGCGGCGGATAATATTGCCAATGCAAACAACCCGACCGATACCGCGCCTGCCAAGATCGCTGCCGCCGTGAAAGCGACATCATTCTCTCCGCGCGGAGGCCGAGCCGGACCTGCCAACATACTCATGACAGACCTCCCCGGCGAACCTGTCCAGTCTCGCGCTGTGCGCAGCCGCCTGCAACCTCAAACGCTTCTTCGATTTGGACAACGTGGCTGACTATCTAATGACCTCCTGTCCGCGTTGGGTTCGAAAATGCGAAGAACTCAGGCTGAGCACATCAAGTCCGCGACGGCCTGAGCCGACCTCACGAGGGGTGCAGATGGGCCACGCGACCGCCACTTGCTCTTTGCCCCGGTAAATGGGGTACGAGCCATTTACCGGCACTCATGCAAACCGGGGCTGTCTCCCTAGCCCGCGCCGGGAAAGCCCATCAGCGGCCCCCTTTGCGGCCCGAGCCGTTGGAGGTCCGTCTTGGTCAGCGCGAGGTCCGCGAGCGGCGATCCCCTTTCGCCACGTCCTCCGCCGCGTCGCCGCACCGCTGCCGCGCGCTGCCGGGCACAGTCTTGACGGAGCAGCGCGATGAACGCGGCCCGATCCCGCCGCGAAAGCGACCGCCATTCCCGCCATGCCCTTTCCAGCCCGCTCATCGGTTCCATCCTGCTGATATCGTGAGACTACCTAGCGGAGCAAAGTCGGAAAAGAGCGGGAGCAAATATACGAAGATCGGGCCGTCGCGCGTGCCCGCACGCGATTTATTGCCCCAAAGGACCCGGCAAAACCCGTGCACGCTCAGAAGAGCGGAGAGAATAAGCCAGCTTTGGGATATAGTGCATTCATCACCGACCAAAGGCATTGCCCGTGGGCGTCGGTGGCTGAGAGACCGATTGCGCTCCCGCCTGCACAAAGAGGGAGGGACGCATGCTGGCATACAGCGATATCAGCAGCATCAGAAATGGCTCTTCTGAGATCACGGAAATCGTCGCGCGCACGCGTGAGACAATCGCAAAATCTCGGCAAATGCTAACGACGCCAGCCCCCGATACCTTCCTTGGTCGCTAGCATTACGGGATCGTTTCGCTGCCTGATCGAGACGATAGGGTCACCTGATTGGTGGCCGCGCGCGACATGCGAAAGGGCAATGGTCCTATCTCGCGGTTAGTCCCACCAAAGGTTCATTAGGCGCTTCCAGAGCGGCCGGGACAATGCATCGTCCTGGCGGTCCGGCGCGGCCGACGGCGCGTCGCCGTCCAATTCGGTCAGCCGCTCCACCATGCCTTGCAGTCGCGATGGTAGCGGGGCGAGATCGTCCGTGAGGGTGCTGCGAAGTCGCTCACCAATCTCGTTGCAGATCGCCCGGCGATGCTCCGGGTCAATACCGGGCGGATGGACCACGGGCGCGGTCGGAGGAGTGTTCGCCATGGCTGCCACCGTTGGCCTTGATGTGCACCGCCTCTTTGCCGTGCACGGTATCCTGCCGCCGGTCTGCTAACGCTCGACGTGCCACCTTGATCCCCTGCTAAGCACTGACACGGCTCATCCGTGGTTCTCCGACGCGAACGAGCCTCGCGTGGTATGATGCCCTGCTACGTGGGCTTGGAGGCTTAGAAGATGTCTACGTACCTACGTCTGCATACCCTCGATTTGCACCCTGAAATGATTAGCCGCATCACGGCAGCTTACGGGCAAGCGCTCCATACTCTCTGCGTGAAGGATCGTGACGACCCGCTAACGGAAATGGTCGCGAGGAATGTCATCAAGATTGCGCAAACCGGTATCAAAGACCCTGCACAGATTTCGGCTCTGGCGATCAAGGAACTAGAAATGCGCTAAGCGCGCGGAATGCGCGGAACTATGCCGATCAATCGTCGAGCGGGCCCTTCCTTTGAGCTAGGTCAAGGCTGATCGTTACGTCAGGTGAAGGCTCCTTGTCCGGGTGCCGACCTGCAAGCGCTTGGCATCGTTGCGCAGGCCGCGCGGCACCGCACGCAACGGAGGAACGCCATGTTTCGATATGTTATGGCTGCTCTTGCAGCGCTCGTCCTCGTAACCGTCAGTCTCGTCCCCGATGATGCATATGCCCGCCGTGGCGGCGGAGGCTTCCATGGAGGCGGTATGCGCGCCGGAGGCTTTCATGGCGGCGCGCGTGTCGCTCATGTACGAGGCGGAGGATACCGGGTTGCGGGAGGCCGTTACGGGGTTGCTGGACGGGGTTACGGCTATCGGCCCATACCGGGTCGCCCGGTGGCGCGTACCGCAGTCGCCCGAGGAGTGTACCGCAATGCTGCCTATCGGGGGGCATACAGGGGCGCCGCCTATGGCTTGGGCGCGGCAGCGGTAGGCGCCGCCGCAGCCGGGGCTTATGGCTATTACGGCGGTTACAATAATTGCACTTATGACACTTACGGCAACTATGTCTGCCCGGGGCAGTATCCGTATGGATATCGCTACTAACGAGATCGATCGCGCCGACGGCGGTTCGCTAGAGCCGCCGCCTGCTCTCCGGCCTTTTCGCCATCTGATCGTTCTGGATAGGAGGCGAACTCTTTGGCTAGCGCCTCTAGCTGTTCCCGCGACTGAATTTGCAGTCGTTCAATCAGCCTTTGGCGCTGCAAACCGACTTGGTCTTTCCTGCCGCCGATCTCCGCCGCGATCCGCCTATCAGTTTTGCCTTGGGCCAAACGTCTCAAGAGCTTCTTCTCGCGTGAACTCAGGATGGGCATGAGCGATACATCGCGTGTAATGACTTCCCGCGCAGGAAGATTGTTCGGGGCCTTAGGCCGCCACGATGAGCAATCCACCGTCGCACAGGCACGGGATACATCCAATAGAGCATTCGGGTCGCTCCGAGGTTCGTTACCGGTCGTCCACGACGGTCGAAATCCCACGCTGCGTGGAAGGCGAGGTTCGCCTGCGAAGTCACGCAAATTCTGTCGGAGGGCATGGTCGCCAGGACAATTGTGCAAGCAGATGCGCAGAAACCATCGATAACTACACTCTGGCCCGAAGCGCGCAGCCGTTCATACTTGTGAATGTATTTCCCAATTAGTCCGCCAGCATCGTCTGTGATCCGCATGGCGGCATCACTAGCGCGCGATCCGGCCACCAATAGGACAACGATGACCAGCCCCGCCCAGCACTTCATGCCATCGCCCCCATTAGGGTCGGACAGCCCCGCGCCAACTATCATCTTCTTGGATCCGGCGCATCCAAGCTTGATCTAGATCAACGGCAGTGCTGACCGGCTTTCCAGCGCGTCGATGCCCCAAAGGCGGATGCGGGTGCTATGGCTTCGAGCGTGTCGCCGTCGACGACGCTGGCTTGGCCGGTTAGGTCGATGGCAGAGACCTCGCCGATCGCAGCAACGATTATGGCGGCGGTCACAATCAATCGCGGCCAGATGCAGTTGAGAGTAAGCTTCATTCCACGCTGATCAAAATTCTCTGGCGCAACTCTCGCAGCAGCTCCGATGCCGTCATGTCTAATAGCGATACGGTGTCGCCGACCAGCCGCAAATTCGTCTTTATCCTGGCTCGGATGACATCGTGGTTTTCGCGATGGATGCCTTTGATCGTGCCGAGAACGGCAGCGCCCGATTTTCGTGACCCGGTCTGCAACAGATCAATATTAGTTGCGTGAAACCCAAATCCAAGAAAGACGATCATCCGAGCGTCGACCAACGCTGCTTGTAAGACGTCGGTGTCGTGAAGCGGGCGCTGCTCGGTATAAGTTCGCATAGCATCAATCCGTGTGAACGGATCGAAGTAGCTTGCCGCTCCGAAAGAATGCTGATCAGAGTTGTTGAATGACAGCGCGCCAATCGAGCCATACGGTCTTATCATGTTGAGGTTTTGTACGATCTCCTTGGCCTCATCTGCTGTCGCGGATGCCCGCTCCTGCAAGGCCCAATACAGATAGTGTTCGATGCAACGATCGTAGTTGAAATTGATGAAAGTGACGCGATCGAAGACGGTTCTGAGCTTAGATCGTTGGATGCCCGAGAGCGCCATAGAAAGCAACTCTGAAAGCCATCGTCCGTCGAGGTGGTCCACATCCAGTCGGCCAGTCTCCCTGCTGATCGCAAGATCACTGTTTCGCTCGGCTTCCAAAATCTGTCCGACAATAGCCATCTTGCCGATCTCGACTGCCTCCGGGGTCGCGCCGACATAGTGCAACGCTTCGTCTACGGAGATGAATGTGCCGATGGCAGCAGCGAGCACGTTAGCAGCACGCGTATAGTCGTTTTGCCGCTCTCGATCAGGCACGCGTCGCCTGATGTGATTGAGCAGATCGTGGTCCCCGCTCACCAATCGGTTGCCATACTCAAAACGAAATCTCACTTTCTGCGCGATTTCGCTTTTCAGGGTGCCCCCTAGTGGCAGCCCGTACTCATAGCTTGCCCCGGCGCCGATTACAAAGACGATAGACTTGTTGAACAACGAAGCGCTCCTATGGTCTTGCGGGGGTGGTTAAGCCATTTCGGCCGTGCTGATCATGCCGCCGCCTGATCTTCCTTGTCGGCACCACGCATGACGATCTTGAGCACATCATCCGGCAATGGCCGCTGCAGTGCCTTCGCCTCGTCCCAAGGCGCGCGCATCCAAACGTCGCGCTCCTCGTCGGTTGTCAGGATCACCGGCATGGCCTTCGAATGGATCGGCTCGACGACCGCGTTCGGCGCGGTCGTCAGGAAGCCATAGACGAGATGCGGCCCCGGGATCGGCTTGGATTTGGTGCCCCGATCGCCTTTGAACTCGGTCCAGATGCCCGCGAATGCGAACAACGGGCGATCCTCATTGACTGCGAACCACACCACATCCTTTTTCTTAGTGGCAGGGTTCGGCTCGGGTGCATATTCGGCGAAACTGTTGGCTGGCACCAAGCACCGGTTCTCCGGCTTTAGCCATCCGCGCCAGTGCGGCGACGACGTGTTGCGGATGTTGGTGACCGGCGGGCCGCCAGTGCGCGGCGGTGGCGGCATGCCCCACCGCATCAAGACCATCTCACGGCCAGCGTCGCTATTGCGGATCACCGGAGCCGGATAGTCTGGAAATACACCCGGCATCGGAGCCAGGTTGCCGACGTAGCGATTGACCACGCGGAATAGAGCGCGGATCGCCTCTTGGTTCGTGGTCACCGAATAGAGATTGCACATGGAGCCAAATTTATCGCGTTTGGCGAACAGGTCTCGGTTCATCGCCCAAAAGGCGAATATCCAGCGGTCCACCTATGCCAGACGCGGCCGGAACCGTCTCCGTCATCCGCGACGCCGCCTCGATCAGGTCGGCTGCGACTTCGATGGCTTGCTGCAGGCTTTGATCTTTCACGCGCGGAAAATTGACATTAGGAAAGTCGCCCAACTGCTGACGGGTCGTGGCGCTGATCGGATGATCCTTGAGGGCCGGGAGCACCTGTTTTGTCAGATACACTTGCTCACCAATCGCGATCGGCTCGGCGAAATCGTCAGGACCAAACGTCTCGTTCAAACCCAACTTGGTGTTCAATGCCGTTCCATCGGGCGAGACGGCAATCTCGAAACTTCGGATAATCGCCGTTCGCGTCGCTGGATCATAGGAAGCCAGAACGACCGTCGACGAGAATTTGTCCCCAGAGAAGATCGGCTGTCGATGCGGGTTCGCTAAAAGATAGTCCCTCAACTCGCGCACGCAGTTGTTGGAGAGCGCCAGGAGATCGAAACTGGCGAGATCGACGGCCGCGTCGGCTTCGACATACTTCTTTGCAACTTCGCCCAGATCAAACTCTCTAGACGTGTGTTTGATGTAACCGCAAACGTCCTGCCCCAACGCGAACTGCAGGCTCGGATAAAAGCCCCTTCGACCGGTTACAGCCAAGAGAAATCGGTCGCGACGCGCAGGTTCGAGCAACTTTTCAGCGCCGTCACAAAAGGTTGCATTGTCTATAGTCTGACGGCTGTCCGACGCCACTACCAATCCGTCCTGAGACGCCGCCATGATCACCAACGTGCCGTCGGAGTGCATGCTTAAGGCTTCCAATTTGAATGCGCTGTGCAAGCGTATGCTCGCGGCCAGCAACCCGCCGATCAGTAGGGCCGCAGCAATTGCATTGAGCCGCATTTTTGGATTGTCGGACCCCCGGATCACTATTTCAAAGGAAATCTGTGCGATTGAGCGCGCAACCCACATGCAATTGGCCGACGCCGGTCTACTGTCGGTGGTGGATGCTGACAACGCTGCCGGTGATCGCGGCTCACTGCCTTCGCGGGTCAGGGTCGTAACTTCCGCTTCCAAGGCGGTTGCGGCACGGCAGAGTGGACACTTCGAGGCTCGATCGGCGGTGGAACGCCCAATGGGCGGCTGTCCTTGATCCGTTGGAGTTCTTCCTCTTCCTCTCGTTCCATTTGCTCGAAAGCCCGATGCAGGCGCGCATTCTCTTCGAACTCCCTGTCTTGCTCGGCTTGCCATTTTGCGAGTTCGACCGGGTCCTCCGGATCGGCACACCCGTTCCTGCGCACTTCTTCGACCCATTCGTCGAACTGCGCCATCCGCTCAAGGTCTTCTGCTTCCACCTGGCGCAGGTCTCTGAGTATCCGCCCGGTCCTTGGTTTGTCGTTCATCGAGTGCCCCCTCGGGTCCCATCGGGTCACGCTTTGTCACGCGTTCTCTAGGCCACCATCCACACGCAGGCCGACTGCGGCGAGCCCGAGCAGAGATAGATGACGTAGAAGTGACCGTCCCACGCCCAATAAGAATAGAAGCATTGCATTGCGCCCGTGGGTGACGCTCGATCGGCCGGGCGTCAATTGGGACTTTTCCCAGTGCTGCATGAGACCTTCGACGTAAGTAGAAGCCCGGTATCCAAGTCGCGCGCAACTCACGCTAGAAAGCGGTTCGCACCGGGGCAGGCTATCTCAGTATGGAAAAATACTTCGTGCCGGTGGGCCGCAGAGAGATCTGCGGCCATTTTGCGTTCTCACATGCGAACCCGGCCAGCGGTGCGCCGACCAAGCTTTCAAGTTCCTCAAAATTTGCGGGATTGGCGCTTGGTCAGGCGACGAGCCGCAGTCCGGTGTCCGGTTGCCGCAATGGTGCAGGCTCGGCAATGATCCGCCGCAGTTCTGCGGTCCATGCCTGCAAGACTTCACGCTTCTCTTTCACCTCGCGATCCTCGGCATGGACGTAGTGCTTGCCGGTGACGGGTGGTAGCTTGATGCCGTCCTCCGTTGTCACGCGATGATCCAAGCAAAGCGCAATCTTCGCCATCGGCTGACCGATCCGACGCGCCCAACTCGCCGCCGTCCGCCGCAGATCGTGTGGCGTGAACGGCTTCAACCCGAGTAACTGGCAGATGCCGGGCGTCCGCACCTTGCCCTTGCGCTTGTCGCCACGCAGCGCGTCGGCCATCGCTTTGCGGTGCATCGGCTTGTTGTCGAGCGGGCTGGCGAATACGAAATCCTTGTTGTTGCCCTTCAAGGCCTCGTTGATGATCTCCACCGCGAGGCTCGGCAGCGGCTGTTGGATCATTCGTCGTTTCTTCACCCGCTTGAGTGGCACGTCGAGGCGCGGCTGCTCGCCGTCGAGGTCGATCAGTTCGTTGCGGTGCGCGCCGAGCAGTTCGGCCGAGCGCAGCATGGTCGCCAACTCGAACTTGAGCGCGAGCCGGGTCCTACGGTCCCATGACGTCATCAAGTCGTCGCGGTCGAGGCCGTGCCAGAAAATCCTGATCTCGTCCTCGGTCAGCACGCGGGTGCGCGGATGCTCCGGGTCGAGCGGCTCTAGATCACTGCAAGGGTTGGCGGTGATGTACTCGCGCCGCAATGCCCACCGGAACATGCCCGACGCCGCCTTGCGCATGTGACGCGCATTGCTGACCGACGGCTTGCCGCCGTGCCGACCCGCCACGATGTCGTCCGACAAAGCCTGAATGTCGCCTCGGGTGACGTCGGTTGCGATCTTCCGGCCGAGCTTCGAGCCGATGAAGCGGCGCAAATGGCTTGCGGTGTTCTCCCAACTTTCCAGCCGGGGCCGCATCTCGCCGTCTGCCTTCCGGACTGGCATCTTCATCCAGTCGATCCGCTCCTCGATGATCTCATTGACGGTCTTGCCTCGCTTCGCCTGCCGCTCTTTCCGGTCGCGGAAGGTCTCAGCGATCGCCGCAGCACCTGTGCCCCGCAGGCCATAGACCTTGCTCCGGGCGTCGTCGACGGTGAAAGTCTCGGGGTTATAGAGGCCGAGCCAGCCGGTGCGCTGCTTGCCGGTCGCCCGATCGGTGAACTTGACGGAAAAGGTCGCCACGCCAGCCGTGGTGATGCTGACATAGAGGCCGGGGCATTTGCGGTCGTAGAATTTGACCCGCTTGGGCACCCGCCTTTCGCAAAGGCGGTTGGTCAGGATGACGCTGCCGTTGCGGGCGCGCTTGCCAGCGGGGTCGGCGGTGATGGTAGTATCCATTTCGGTTTCGGCTCCTAGGGCTTGGGACCAAAGGGCTCGGCTTTGGGGCTTTCAGTTTGTCGTGCGGACGCTGAAAGGCTTAGGGCCGGGCCCTAGTTTTGACGAAACCCGCCGAAGCGCCCCGAAACAGGCTAGTCGAAAAGAGCTTGTTTTAAAGGGTTTTTGTAGTTTCGGCGTGTTTCACCGAATGCCAAAATATAGACGTGTGGTCCTGGCCGTCGTTGCTACGGTCAAGCCCTTCGAAGATGCGCGCGAGCCCGACCGGGCGGACGGCATCGTCAATTCGCGGGGTGAGGGAGGCCAGAAGGAACTCGGCTCCCGGGAGAGCGCGGCATAAGCCGTCCGACCACTGCGCAGGGAAGGCCGTGTGTACGGCTTCACCTGTATGCCGCTGTGCAATTTCTTTTGCGCTACACGCGCACAGCGGACCGTGGGTGCCAGCCGGCACCTGGCCTTCCCTGCGCCCTTGTGTCCCAGAAATCTGTCAGAATGTGCAAACGGGCGGTTGGATCAGAACCGCCCGTTGCTGGAACTGAGCCCGTTGCGCCCAAAGGCGAGAGAGCCTGTGAAAGAGCGAGGG